>JADMIO011089336.1_pt1 | contig 52000 bp, 61 predicted proteins | sample 8958161 | NCBI WGS metagenome assembly JADMIO01 (sample SAMN16585339, study PRJNA669376) | soil metagenome | isolation source: Crop rotation soil | place: USA: Cullars Rotation, Alabama | collected 2011
GGGACCGCCGATACGCGCCCTGGGGAGTGTTCGTCGATGGCAGGCTGATCGGCCAGGGCGGCTTGAACCATGTGCCGGAGTTCGACGGCACCGAAGTGCTGTGGGCGCTGCATCCCGATGCCTGGGGCAAGGGTTACGCCACGGAAATGGCGCGTGCGGCACTCGCCTATGGATTCGACGAGCTCGGCTTGAAGCTGATTTTCGCCATTACCAGGCCCGAGAACCTTGCTTCGCAGGCCGTGATGAAAAGGCTGGGTCTCGTGCACACGAAAAACGTTATCTACCGTAGCCTCGACACGGTCTGGTTCGAGACCGTGCGGCCGTGAGCTAGCCGGCTAGAATTCGACGGGCCGCGTCGAGCGTTGCGCGATCGCCGGCCGCAACGACCGATCCGTCGGAGTTCATGTCGAGCTCGCGGCCCCTCCAGTCGGTGATCAGGCCGCCCGCGCCCTTGATCACCGGCACCAGGGCCGCGAAGTCATAGAGCTTCAGCGAATTCTCGACGACCAGATCGACATGGCCGGCGGCCAGCAGACCGTAGGCGTAGCAGTCGCCGCCCCAGCGGAAGAGCTTCACTTTCTCGGCGAGCGCCTGATGCCGTGCCGACTGACCTTCGCCGAACATTTGCGGCGCGGTCGAATACATGTAGGCCTTGTCGAGGCTCGGGCAGGGCCGCACGTGGATCGGCTTGCCGTTCAGGGTCGAGCCCTGCCCGGTAATGCCGAACCAGCGCTCCTTCGAGATTGGCTGGTCGATGATGCCCATCACCGGCACGCCCCTGTGCAACAACGCGATCAGGGTGCCGAAGATCGGCAAGCCGGTAATGAAGGCCTTGGTGCCGTCGATCGGGTCGAGGACCCAGACATATTCGGCATCGGTGCGCACCGCGCCGTGCTCCTCGCCGAATACGCCATGTCGCGGGACGTGCTTGTCGAGCAGGACGCGCATGGCGGTCTCGGCTTCGCGGTCGGCGATGGTGACCGGACTTGCGTCGGCCTTGTCGTCGACGGTGACGGGGGTGCGGAAGTAGCGCGCCGCAATCGGGCGTGCAGCGTCGGCAAGAGAGTTGGCCAGAGCGACCAGCTCGGCGGATACCGATCCGGTCACGCGCGCACCGGCAGCCTTAGGGCAGCGGCGGCGGGTTGTCGTTCATCGTCCGCAGGTAGGCGATGATATCGGCGCGATCCTGCTCTTTCGGCAGGCCGGCGAATGCCATCTTGGTACCGCGGATGTAGGCCTGCGGCTTGAAGATCATGTGGTCGATGTCTTCGTAGGTCCAATCGCCGCCTTTGGCCTGGAGGGCCGAAGAATAGCTGAAACCTTCGTGACTGCCCTTCTTGCGGCCGACGATGTTCCACTGATTGGGGCCGACCTTGTTGGCGCCGCCCTTGTCGATGGTGTGGCAGGTGAAGCACTGCTGCTGGAACAGCGCCTTGCCGTGATCGACGTTGGCGTCCTTGAGCTTGGGTCCGATCGGCGGCAGCTCGGCGGCAGGCGCGGCGGCAGAAGCGGTCTCCGGCGCGGCATCGGCCACGGCGATCGCGGGCTTGGCCAACGGATGCGGATGGACCACCGCATTGGACACCTTGCCGACCACCATCGCGAAAAGAGCAGAGGCCAGAACGCAGCCGGCTACCGTGTTGAAATTGGCCATGAAGTCAGATCCCGCAGCGCAAATTTTTCGGACGTTGCTGTAGCACGCCCCAAGCCCCGTCAGTAGTATCCGATGCACGCTCCACGCTCGCGCGGCGGAACGTCGCAAGTGCCGGATATTGCGGGGTTTTTCGCACTTCTCCGGTTGGTTGACTCAAGGCAATCCGGCGGGCGAAACAACCCGCCCACAGAAGATGGGTGGGGGAGTTCGGCAATGGCAAAGGCCAAGGCAAGGAGCGGGGCGGCCAACACGATCGCCTTTCAGGGCGAGCCGGGCGCCAATTCCGACATGGCCTGCCGTGCGGCGTTTCCCTACATGAATCCCGTCGGCTACCCGACTTTCGAGGCCGCCATGGCGGCGGTCCAGGCGGGCAAGGCGGCGCTCGCCATGATCCCCGTCGAGAACTCGGTGGCGGGCCGCGTCGCCGACCTCCATAGCCTGCTGCCGCATACCCGGCTCAAGATCGTCGCCGAGCACTTCCAGCGGGTCGAGCATTGCCTGGTGGCAATGCCGGGCGTGCCTCTGAAGGCGGTCAAGTCGGCCAAGAGCCACGTCCAAGCGCTGTCGCAGTGCCGCAACTTCCTCAAGAAGCACGGCATCCAGCCGGTGGTGCACGCCGATACCGCGGGAGCCGCGCGCGAAGTTGCCGAAATTGGCGACAAGGACGTCGGTGCCATTGCCTCCTCGCTGGCGGCCCGCATTTACGGTCTGAAGGTACTGGCGAAGAACATCGAGGACGCCGATCACAACACCACGCGCATGCTGGTGTTCTCGCGCGAGGAAGCACGGCCCGACTGGCGGACCGTGAAATGCATGACGGCGTTCCTGTTCCGGGTGAAGAGCGTGCCCGCCGCGCTCTACAAGGCGTTGGGCGGCTTTGCGACGAACGGCGTCAACATCGTGAAGCTGGAAAGCTATCTGAGCGGCGCCCACTTCGAGCAGGCGCAGTTCTATGCCGAGGTCGAGGGCCATCCCGAGCAGCGCGGTGTCAGGCTCGCGCTGGAAGAGCTGGAGTTCTTTTCACAGAAGGGTGAGCTCAAGATGCTTGGATCCTTCCCGACCAATCCATTCCGGAACCGCGGCTGGGAAGCCCCGACGCGGCCCGGAACCTGAAATTCTGAGAGGGCACATGCCGCAACGGACGGTCCGTATTGCGCCGTCGATCCTGTCGGCGGACTTCGCCAAGCTTGGCAACGAGATCGAGGCTGTTACCGCCGCCGGCGCCGACTGGATCCACGTCGACGTCATGGACAACCACTTCGTGCCCAATCTCACGATCGGGCCGATGGTCGTGAAGGCACTCAGGCCGCACAGCAAGCTTCCGTTCGACGTGCATCTCATGGTGACGCCGGTCGATCCGCTGGTGCCAGCCTTCGCCGAAGCCGGCGCCGACACGATCTCGTTTCATCCCGAGGCGGGCCCGCACGTCCACCGCACCATCCAGCTCATCAAGCATCACGGCAAGCGCGCCGGCATGGTGCTCAACCCCGCGACACCGGTCAGCGCCATCGAGAACGTGCTGGGCGACATCGATCTCGTTCTGGTGATGAGCGTCAATCCGGGCTTCGGCGGCCAGGCCTTCATCGACAGCCAGCTCGCCAAGATCGCGGTGCTGCGCAAGATGATCGACGTCACGGGCCGCAGGATCGATCTCGAGGTCGATGGCGGCGTCAACGTCGAGACGGCCAGGCGCTGCATCGCTGCCGGCGCCGATGCGCTGGTGGCCGGCACCGCGGTGTTCGCCGGCGGTCAGGCCAAGTACGCCGACAATATCAAGGCGCTGCGCCGGTGACGTGCCGATGAGCGCGGCCCAGCAGGCCCTGGCGCTGGCGCGCGTCGACGCAGGTGGTCCCTCGGACGGCAAGGTGCTGCTGGCGGCGTGGGATCGTCTCCATAAGCAGCTCTCGACGCTCGACTCCAAGACCTCCGTGTTGTTGCGCTTCAACGCGATCGTTGTCGCCGCCCTTGCGTATGTGGCCGTGATGCGCGGCATCGATCCGTTCGCCGGCGCCGGGCCTGTGGTGACCATGATCGGCACCTGGGTCGGGCATGTAAGCCTGGTCATTGCCGTGGCGAGCTGCGGATTCGCGTTTCCGGTGATCAACGTCGAAAGCGACCTCGCCACCGGCGCGATCGACGAAGCGGCGCTCGATCGGCTGGGAGCTCTGGTGATGCGGCGGACTTGGCTCTATTCATGGGCGTGGCGATTGGCTGTGGCGGGCGGCGCCGGGTTTGCGTTGCTGGTGGGCATCGCCACCTTTCATTGACACGCTGCATTGAAGTTTAGGGAGGCACCGATGGCCGACATCATCCTGCATCATTACGGTCTGTCGCCCTATGCCGAGAAGGTGAGGGTGGCGCTCGGGCTGAAACAGGCGGCGTGGAAATCGGTCGACATTCCCAACGTGATGCCGAAGCCCGACCTGATGCCCCTGACGGGGGGCTACCGCAGGACACCGGTGATGCAGATCGGCGCCGATATCTACTGCGATACCCAGCTGATCCTGCTGGAGCTCGAACGGCGCCTGCCCAGCCCGCCGCTGTTGCCCAAGGGCAAGGAGGGCGAAGCACGCGCCGTCACCATGTGGATGGACCGCATGATTTTCGGTCCGGCGGTCGGCGTGGTCATGAGCCAGGTCGCCGACAAGTTCGGCGAGGCTTTCAAGAAGGACCGCAGTGAATTCTCCGGCCGCTCCTTCGATCCGGAGCGCATGAAGGCGGCGCTGCCGATGGTCCGAGACCAGACCTACGCGCTGCTGTCGATCGCCGAGCAGATGCTGTCGGATGGCCGCAAGTTCGTGCTCGGTGGCGAGCCCAGCATCGCCGACTGCGCCCTCTACAATCCGGTGTGGTTCATCAAGGAGCATCTCGGCGCCAAGGCCAAGCCGCTCGACCAGTTGCCGCGGATCGTCGCCTGGATGGATCGCATCAAGGCGGCCGGCCACGGCAGCCGCACTGACATTCCCGCGGCGGCCGCGCTGGATATCGCCAAGGCGGCAACGCCCGTCGCGGCGAGCGTCGACGGAAACGATCCGAGCGGGCTGAAGGCCGGCCAGAAACTTACCGTCACGCCCGACGACACCGGCAAGGTGCCGGTGAGCGGTGTGCTGGTTGGGCTGAAGCCAGACCGGATCTCACTGGTGCGCACCGACCCTCGGGTCGGCGAAGTGGTCGTTCACTTCCCGCGCGCCGGCTATATCGTCGCCGTTACAGGCTGATCTCGCCCGACAGGACCGGCACGCAGGTGCCGCCGACTGTGGCGCGGATGCCGTCGGTGCCGCGTCGGGCAACGCACGACAGCTTGCTCGGCCGGCCCATCTCGACACCTTGTGCCACTTCGTAGGACTGCTCGTCGCCTCTGGCCAGCGACAGCAGCAAGGCCGCGAGTGGGGTCGCCGCGCTGCCGGTAGCCGGATCCTCGATCGTACCCGAGAGCGGCGAGAACATTCGGGCACGTACCCGCGAGCCATCGTGAGCGTAGAGATAGATCGGCAGCCGACTGGGTCCCATTGCCGTGTAGGTTTGGGCGGCCGCACGGAACTGACCGATGTCGGGTACTGCCCTGGTCAACGCCTCGCCGGTGACCTCGGCAATGACAAACGAATTGCCGACCGACGCGGATAAGGGCCGATGGTTGCGAGTCACGATCTCGGCCTCGGTCACGCCAACGCACTGTGCAACCAGCGCGGCCGGCATTTCGGGGCCGAGGGTTAACGGCTGGGGAGCGGCAATCGTAACGCTGCCTTCGCTTGCATCGACCTCGACCAGGCCAGCAATCTCTTCGAAACGCAGTTTGCCGGCCCGCGCACGACCACGCTTGGCCAGTACCCAGCCGGTACCGACATTGGGATGGCCCGCGAACGGCATCTCGGACTTGCGATTGAATATCCGCACACGCGCCGTGTTCTTCGGGTCCGCGGGCGGCAGGACAAATGTGGTCTCGCTGAGATTGAACTCGGCTGCGAGCGACTGCATCTCACCGTCGGTCAGGCCGTCGGCGTCGGGAAACACGGCCAGCGGGTTGCCGCCAAATCGTTGATCGGTGAAGACGTCGACAGTGACGAAGTTGAAGGTGCGCATGGCACCGGTTTAGACCAGTTCAATTCCGATCTCGCCCGCAATTCGTCTCAGGGCAGCCACAGATCGAGCTGTGGCATTGCGGCCGTCCTGCGGACAGTGCGTCTCCAGGCTGGCGATCACCTCGGGTACCTGGACGCGCTCGAGGAGCCGTGTGAGTTCCTTGGCCCACGGCACCTGGCCATCGCCCAGTGGCACCGTGCGCTTGGCCTCGAGGTCGCGATCTTTCAGGTGAATCAGGTCGACCAGCGGCCCCAGGATCGCGATGTCGTCATCGCCGGGCGGCTGGCCCATCGACCAGCTGTTGCTGATGTCGATCAGCGGCCGGAACAGCGGCGACGGTTCGTCCTCGAGCGACTCTTCGAGGTGTCTTGAAAAATAGGAGGCAAGCTCGCGTATGGAGCCGAGATTGCAAACCGGCTCGTTTTCGACTTCGACGATGACATCGCTGCGTGCGGCGAGGTCCTGCAATCGGCCCATTGCCGAATCGAGATCGCGCGCCGTGAAGTCCGGATGGCGCAGGAAGCTGAACACGCGAATTCGGGTGGCTCCCAGCACGATGGCGACGTCGAAAGCGTGCGCCAGCGCATCCTCCCTCGGGCAAGTCGCCGGATCGAAAGCAAAGTCGACCTTGCCGCCGACGGGCGTCTTGCCGGGCGCGGCCCATTTCAGCACTGGCGAGACAAAGGTCGGCACGCTGATACCTGCCGACCGCAGCTGTTTGCCGATTGCATCGACCTCGGCGAGGCTCATGCCGAGCAGGTTGCGGCCGTCGACGGTGCGCATGTCGAGGCGCCGCACGTCGTTCTCTGCGCAAAACGACAACATTTCGGACAACGAAGGACCGATTTCGTCGCCGATCACGGCCAAGGCAAGGCGAGGTTTCATACGGCCATCATAGCCGCTAATCTTAGACCATGGCAGATGACACCTCGATCTTCGTGGGCGCGAGCGACAGCGACCAGTATCTTCTTCTGAAGTACGGCAACCGCCACGGCCTGATCGCGGGGGCTACCGGTACCGGCAAGACGGTGAGCCTGCAGACGCTCGCCGAAGGCTTTTCCGCCTACGGCGTGCCGGTGTTCATGGCCGACGTGAAGGGCGATCTCTCGGGAATCGGTCAGCCCGGCGGCAACAATCCCAAGGCGGTCGAGCGCGCCAGGCAATTGAAGATCGACGGCTACTCGGGCCGTGCTTTTCCGACGATCTATTGGGATCTGTTCGGCGCCAAGGGCCATCCGGTGCGTACGACGGTGAGCGAGATCGGACCCGTGCTGATGTCGCGCCTGTTGCAGCTCAATGACACCCAGGAGGGCGTGCTCAACATCGTCTTCAAGGTCGCCGACGAGCAGGGTCTGCTGCTGCTCGACTTCAAGGATCTGCAGGCCGTGCTGCAGTGGGCGGCCGAAAATGCCGGCAGCCTCACGACAAAGTACGGCAATGTCGGCAAGCAATCGATCGGCACCATCCAGCGCGCGCTGCTGACGCTCGAGCAGCAAGGGGGCGATCGCTTCTTCGGCGAACCGGCCCTCGACCTCAAGGACATGATCCGGACGGATGCCGCAGGGCTGGGCGTCGTCAACGTGCTGGCGGCCGACGGACTGATGGAGAGTCCCAAGCTCTACAGCACGTTCCTTCTGTGGCTGTTGTCCGAGCTCTTTCAGGTGATGCCCGAGGTGGGTGACGTCGATAAGCCCAAATTCGTGTTCTTCTTCGACGAAGCGCATCTGCTGTTCGACGACGCTCCCAAGGCACTTCTCGACAAGATCGAGCAGGTGGTGCGCCTGATTCGCTCCAAGGGCGTCGGCGTCTATTTCATCAGCCAGAGCCCGCTCGACGTTCCTGAGTCGGTGCTGGGTCAGCTCAGCAACCGGATCCAGCATGCGCTGCGCGCCTTCACGCCCAAGGACCAGAAGGCTGTGAAAACCGCCGCCGACACCTTCAGGCCCAACAAGAAGTTCAGTGCCGCCGAGGCGATTGTCGAGCTGGGCGTCGGCGAGGCCTTGGTATCGTTTCTCGACACCAAGGGCGTGCCGACTCCGGTCGAGCGCTGCTTCATCGCCCCGCCGCGCGGGCGCATAGGTCCCACGACCGACGCCGAGCGCGCCGCCGCGATCAAGGCGAGTCCGCTCGCCGGAAAGTACGAGCAGACGATCGATCGCGATTCGGCCTACGAGGTTCTGATGGGCCGCGCCGCCAGCGGGCAGGTCCAGCATGACGACTCAACGCCGGCAGGCCCGGCGCGACGTCGCGGTCAGTACGATGCAGCCCCTGCACCGTCAGGTCCCGGCGGCCCTTGGGGCAGCGCACCCCAGCCGGAGGCGCCGCCGCCCAAATCCGAGCCGCGACTTCGCGAGGCCCAGCCCAAACCGTCCTCGCCGGTACCGAAGGCCGGTGGCCGCAGCGATTCGATCACCACTACGATCGTGAAATCGGCCGCCCGCACCGCCACCAACATTGCCGTGCGCGAAGCGTCGAAGGCGATCTTCGGCAGCGGTCGCAACAGCGGCATCCTGGGCGGGCTGGTGCGCGGGGTGCTGGGCGGCCTGCAGAAATAGTCGACGTTCCCCAGGGAACGAGGGAGATTTCAACCTTCCACGACCAGCGTGCCGGCCATCTCTTCGTGGCCGTCGCCGCAGAAGACGTCGCAGAAGAAAGTGAACGTCCCGGTCTTCTGAGGTGTGATCGTCACTCGGGTTTCCTGGTCCGGGATGATCTCGGTGCGGATGCCGAGTTCGGGCATTTTGAAGCCGTGGATGCGGTCGAGCGAGGTCAGCACCAGCGTCACCGGCTCGCCGACCTTCACTTTGACCGTGTCAGGAGTGAATTCGAATTTGCTGGCGGCGACACTGACCTCGTTCGCCGGCTGGGCGGCGAGGCGCACGGCTCCCGCCGCCGCGCTGCCGATCAGCAGCGCGGCGAATACTCTACGCTTCATGGGACTAGGCCTTGGTGACCGGCAACTCGGTGATGGTGACCTTGGACGACGTCGCGGACGAAAGGGCGACGTCGCGCGTGCCGAGCGGCTTCAGCGAAGCGTCGAACGCGGGAGGCGGCGGCCGCTTGGGTGCGTTGCCGGGAGCCGCTTGCGGGAAGATCAGCGACTTGGCCGCATGATGGGCGATGTGTCCCGTCATGTGGTGATGCTCCTGGTGGATGTGGCCATAGAACACCACGATGTTCTGGTAGGGCATCAGGAGGTCGATCGCCTTGGCGCCGTCGGCGGTCGTCCAGTCCCAGTTCGGCACCAGGTCGAACAGCGGGCGATGGGTGAATACCACGATGCGGTCGTCCGGCTTGCGCTGCTTGAGGTCCGCGGCCAGCCAGGCGAGCTGTTCGTCGCCCAGCCTCGCCGCCGGGTCGGAGACGTTGTCGAGCGCGATGAAATGCACGCCCTTGTGGTCGAATGTCCAGTGCGTGGCGCCGAAGAATTCCTTGAAGGCCTCGCCCTTGTCGAGCGAGGCGTCGTGCTCGCCCGGCATGAAGCGCACGTCCTTCACGGCAAGCGCGGAGACGATTTCCTTGAAGCGCTGCATGCGCGCGCGGCGCTCCTTGCCGTCTTCGGTGGTGTGAGTGAGATCGCCGGTGAAGACGATGAAGTCGGGCTTGGTCGCGAGGCCGTTCACGGTGGCGACGGCCTTCTCGAGCGTGTGCTCGGCGTCGGGATTGGCGGGGCCCTTGTAGCCCCAGTGGGTATCGGAGAACTGGACGAAGTGGAAATCGTTCGGGGCCTGGGCCGCGGCGAATCGGCCGGGGAACAAGCCTGCAGTGAATGTGACGCCGGCGATGCCGGCCAGTTTCAGGAATTCGCGACGATCGTGACGAGCCATGAGGGCCTCCCGGGTTGACTGAGGGGTTTACCGGAGAGATGCGACGGAAATTCCGCGGGGAATAAAATCGACCGGCGGCCGGTATTGATGGCCTAATGGGCTGCATGTCCAATACGCCGACGCCGGACGGCAGCACGGTCGAGCGCTTTCGCGCGCTCATGCTGCCGCACCTCGATTCCGTCTACGGCTTTGCCCGCTGGCTGACGCGCGATCCCGTGGCGGCCCAGGACGTCGCCCAGGAAGCGATGCTTCGGGCGCTGCGTTACTTTCATTCCTTTCGCGGCGGTGACGCGCGGCCGTGGCTGCTGGGCATCGTGCGCAACACCTGGACGGACCTGCGCAGCCGGAAGGGCGCCAACGACCGGCCGCTCGACGAGGCGGCAGAGCGCCCCGACGACGGGCCTGACCCTGAGCAGAGTGCGCTGAGCGGCGATCGGCGGCGGCAGGTGGCGGCGGCGCTCGCGGCGCTGCCCCAGGAATTCCGGGAGATCCTCGTGCTGCGCGAGATCGAGGACCTTTCCTACAAGCAGATCGCGCATGCGCTCGACCTGCCGATCGGCACGGTCATGTCGCGGTTGGCAAGAGCGCGCGAGAAACTGGCGGCCGAGTTGCGGTCCCGCCTGGGAAGGAGTGGCCATGGACTGCCGGACTTGTGAGGCGATGGTCGACGCCTATGTCGACGGCGAGCTGTCGGCGGGCGAGAGCGCGGCCTTCGAGCTGGCGCTGAAGGCCTGCCCTGAATGCCTGCGGCGGCTGGAGACGGCGCAGGCGATGAGCAGCCTGCTGCACGAGCTGCCGCGCGACCGCGCGCCCGACCTGCTGCAGGCGCGGATCGATCGCGAGCTGCGTGCCATCGCGGGCCGGCCGCGCGAGCGCATGCGTTGGGGCGCGATGGCCGCCAGCCTGTTCCTGGCGCTCAGCCTGGGTTGGCTGGGCGGCAATCTGACGAGCCGCAACGGCGGCGAGGAAGGCGAGCTGCTGGCGACCTATCTCCGGGTGGCCTCCAGCGACCGCCCGGTCGAAGTCGCCTCGACCGACCGGCACACCGTCAAACCCTGGTTCGCCGGCCGCATCGACTATTCGCCGCCGGTCCACGACCTGACCAGCGACGGCTTTCCGCTGGAAGGCGGCCGGCTCGATGTCGTGCAGGGCCGCAAGGTGTCGGTGCTGGTCTATCGCCACAACCAGCATCGGGTGGCGCTGTCGCTCTGGCCGAACGACGGCGGCAACACGAAGCCGGATGTCACGCAGCGCGACGGCTTCGCCCTGGCCGAATGGCGCCATGGCGGCTTCGAACTGCACGCGGTGTCGGATCTGGCGCCGGCCGAGATGGCGGCTTTTGCCGCCGCGCTCGACCGTGCGCTGGAAACGGATCGCTAGTCAGGCGAGCCGCTCGAGTTCCTTGACGATGGCATCGCCCATTTCCTGGGTGCCGACCTTCTTGGTTCCCTGCGTATTGCCGACCAGCAGATCGCCCGTGCGATAGCCTGCCTTCAGCACGTTCTCGACCGCCGTCTCGACCAGGTCGGCTTCCTTGCCGAGGTCGAACGAGTAGCGGAGCATCATGGCGTAGCTCAGCGTCTCGGCAATCGGGTTGGCGAGGCCCTTGCCCGCGATATCGGGTGCGCTGCCATGGATCGGCTCGTACAGCGCCTTGCGCCGGCCGGTCGCATCGGGTGCGCCGAGCGAGGCCGAGGGCAGCAGGCCGAGCGAGCCGGTCAGCATGGAAGCTTCGTCCGACAGGATGTCGCCGAACAGGTTGTCGGTGACGATGACGTCGAACTGGTTGGGCGAGCGCAGCAGCTGCATGGCAAGCGCGTCGGCATACATGTGCTCGAGCTTCACGTCGGAATATTTCTCCTTGTGGAGCTTGGTCGCTTCCTCGCGCCACAGCACGCCGGTGTGCATGACGTTGGCCTTCTCGGCCGACAGCACCTTGTTCTTGCGCTTGCGCGCCAGCTCGAAGGCCACCGCGCAGACGCGGCGGATCTCGCTCACCGTGTAGCGCTGGGTGTCGAACGCCTCGACCTCGCCCTTGGCATTGGTCTGCCGGCCGCGCGGCTCGCCGAAGTAAACACCGCTGGTCAGCTCGCGGATGATCATGATGTCGAGGCCCTTGACGATCTCGGGCTTGAGCGAGCTGGCATCGACCAGCGCATCGAACACCTTGGCGGGGCGCAGGTTGGCGAAGAGGTCCATCTCCTTGCGCAGGCGCAGCAGGCCACGCTCCGGCTTCTTGCTGAAGTCGGCAGTGTCCCACTTCGGGCCCCCGACCGAGCCGAACAGCACGGCATCGGCCTCGAGGGCGGCCTTCATCGTGTCGTCGCTCAGCGGCACGCCGTGCTTGTCGAGGGCGGCGCCGCCCACCAGGTCTTCCTTGATGTCGAAACCGACTGCGCGCTTTTTGCCCATCCAGGCGATGATCTTGCGCACTTCATTCATGACTTCGGGGCCGATGCCGTCACCAGGCAGCACCAGCAGATTGCGGTTCGACGCCATTTGTCCTGCTTCTCTTGTCTAATAAAAGGTCGTGACGATCACTCCGCGGCGTGCAGCCACGGCTGACTTTCCTTCTGCTTCTTTTCGAAGTCGTCGATCTCCGACTTCTTCTCCATCGTCAGGCCGATGTCGTCGAGGCCTTCAAGCAGGCAGCGCTTGCGGAAGGGATCGATGTCGAAATGCACCGTGCCGCCGTCCGGGCCCTTGATCTCCTGCTTCTCGAGGTCGATCTCGATGACGGCGTTCGAGCCGCGGCTCGCGTCGTCCATCAGCTTGTCGATGATCTCCTTCGGCACCTTGATTGGCAGAATGCCGTTCTTGAAGCAGTTGTTGTAGAAGATGTCGGCGAAGCTCTCGGAGATCACGCAGCGGATGCCGAAATCGAGCAGCGCCCACGGCGCGTGTTCGCGGCTCGAGCCGCAGCCGAAGTTCGGGCCGGCGACGATGATCTTGGCGTTCTGGTAGGCCGGCTGGTCGAGGATGAAGTCCTTCTTCTGGCCGTCGGCCGTCCAGCGCATTTCGTAGAACAGGCCTTCCTTGAGACCGGTACGCTTGATGGTCTTCAGGAAGTTTTTCGGGATGATCATATCGGTGTCGATATTGACCATCGGCATCGGCGCAGCGACGCCGCGCAGCGTGTTGAATTTTTCCATGGATCCCTCGGGCGATTCGCGCGGAATAAACGGGCTTTCCGGCCCGGGGTCAAGCGGCCCCAGATCGGCCTGGACGGGCTAGCCGAACCCCCAGCCGATATTGGCCGCCATGGGCTCTTTCTGGCTGAATTTATTGAGCCCTTTGACGCACCGAACGATCATCCAGATCGCCCCGAACAGGATCACCAGCCAGCCGACCAGGACGAAGATCAGGACCACGCCGGCGGCGAAAATGATCAGGCCGCGCCAGAAGGTCGAGATCTGGAAATCGTAGTGTGTGCGCTCCATCGCCGTCGCGGCGTCGCGATTGACGTAGGCCAGTACAAGGCCGATCAGCGGCAGGATCGCGATGACGAAGCCGCCGAGGTAGAGCAGGTACACGAGTTGCGGACTCTTCATGAAGTTGTCCGAGCCGCCGGCCGGAACCGGCGGCTGCGGATTGTTCGGAGTGGCGTCGCTCATGGTGGTTTTCTCCCTAGCGGCTCTTGATCACCAGCGTGCCCGCGATCATGTCGTGCAGGCCGCGCTTTCGGTCGGTGAATGCGACCATGATGAAGCCGATACCCAGGATGATGGCGGAGATGAATTTGGCGAAGTAGCGCCCGGTCGCGTTCATGAAAGTGAGCCGCTGGCCCTGATCCGTCACGACTCGCAGCCCGACCGCCATCTTGCCGACCGTGGCGCCGCGCTGGGAGCTCTCGAGCAGCGCGAAATAGAGCCAGCCGATCACCACCGACAGCAAATTTCCCGCCGGATTGAAGTTCCTGTAATCGGCTTCGAACATGTTCATGTCGGTGGCGAAGCCGATCACGCCCGACGCGAAGCTGAGCAGGATGGCATCAATGATGTAGGCGACGACGCGGATCCAGAATCCGCCGTACTGCACGTCTTGCGCCGATTGCGGCGCGGCATCCCATACCGGAGGCGGCGGCGCGCCGGAACCCGAGTTCGGAATGTTGCTCATGTCGCTCTCCTTGCGCTGTCTATTCGTACTTGATCACCAGGGTGCCGGCGATCATGTCGTGGAGGCCACGCTTGCGGTCGGTGAAGGCCACCATGATGAAGCCGATGAAGAGGATGAAGGCGGAAGCGCATTCGGCAAAAAATCGCGCCGTGGCGCGCAGGAACGACAGGCGTTCGCCCTGGGCGGTGACGACCCGCAGGCCGACTGCCATCTTGCCCAAGGTCTCGCTCCAACCACGCCGTAGATCAGGCCGAGCACCAGACTATCGATGATGGCGGCGACCAGGCGGATCCAGAATCCGCCATAGCGATAGACGACTTGCGGCCGCGCGGTCGCTTGAACGCTCATCGATGGTTCCTGACGACGAAGGTGTCGGCCATGAAATCGTGCAGGGCGCGTTTGCCGCGGGTGAAGCCGGCCATCCAATAGCCGATCCCCAATGGAATCAGCGGCGTGATGATCACCTTCAGGAAGTGACGGGCGGTGGCGCGGCCGAATGAAAGGCGGCCGCCGCCGGCCCCGACGATTCTCGCCCCGATCATCTGCTTGCCATAGGTGGCGCCGCGCTCGGAGGAGGTCAGGATTGCTTCATAGAGCCAGCCCGCGAAGATGATGGCGATGATGCCGACGGCCACGCCCAGGCCGACGGCGAGGTCGTTCTGGCGTCCGCCGAAGACGGCAATGATCGCGATGACGATGCCGACCGTGAGGCCGATGATCAGGCAAAGGATCAGCCAATCGATGATCGCTGCGACGACGCGGATCCAGAATCCCATCGGATCGCCAGGCAGCGCCGGAAGGCCCGGCGCCTGGGCCGCCCAGTTGGGCGGCGGCGGTGCGTTTGCCATGTCGACTTCTTGCTCCCCGCAGAAATCGGCTCGAACAAAACAGCCCGACAAACAAATCGGGCGGTGCATCGCTGCACCGCCCGGTACGTTAGCATCGGTCCTTCAGGGCCGGCTATTGGAAGTCACGCACATCCGCCAGGGTGCCCTTGATGGCGGCAGCGGCCGCCATCGCCGGACTCACAAGGTGTGTGCGTCCACCGCGGCCCTGACGGCCCTCGAAGTTGCGGTTCGAGGTCGAAGCGCAACGCTGGCCCGGCTCGAGCCGGTCGGCGTTCATGGCGAGACACATCGAGCAGCCCTGGTCGCGCCATTCGAAGCCGGCTTCGAGGAAGATCTTGTGCAGACCTTCCCTTTCGGCCTCGGCCTTCACCAGGCCTGAGCCGGGCACGACCATCGCCGAGACGTTCGACGCGACCTTGCGGCCCCGCGCGATCTCGGCGGCGGCCCGAAGGTCCTCGATGCGGCCGTTGGTGCACGAACCGATGAACACGCGGTCGATCGGCACGTCGATCAGCCTGGTGCCGGGCGTCAGGCCCATATAGGCGAGCGAACGTGCCCACGCCTCGCGGCGGTTCTCGTCGGGCGCGTTGGCCGGATCGGGAATCATGTCGGTGATCGGCAGTGCGTCCTGCGGACTGGTGCCCCAGGTGACCATCGGCGGAATGTCCGCGGCCAGCAGGTCGATCTGCGTGTCGAAATTCGCGCCCTTGTCGGACGGCAGACGACGCCACTGACCCAGCGCAAGGTCCCAGGCGCCGCCCTTGGGCGAATGCGGACGGCCTTCGAGGTACTTGAAGGTCGTCTCGTCGGGCGCGATCAGGCCGGCGCGCGCGCCCGCCTCGATCGACATGTTGCAGACGGTCATGCGGCCTTCCATCGTCATCTCGCGGATGGCGCGGCCGGCATACTCGATCACATGGCCGGTGCCGCCGGCGGTGCCGAGGCGGGCGATGATCGCCAGGATCACGTCCTTGGCGGTGACGCCGAGCGGCAGGCTGCCCTCGACCGCCACGCGCATGTTCTTGGCCGGCTTCTGGATCAGCGTCTGGGTAGCGAGCACGTGCTCGACCTCGGAGGTGCCGATGCCGAAGGCCAGCGCGCCGAACGCGCCGTGCGTGGAAGTGTGGCTGTCGCCGCACACGATGGTCGTGCCGGGCAGAGTCATGCCCTGTTCCGGGCCGGTGACGTGCACGATGCCGCGGCGCGGATCGTCCATGCCGAAGTAGGGAACGCCGAACTCCTTGACGTTCTTCTCCAGGGTCTCGACCTGGATTCGCGATTCCTCGTCGGTGATGCCGAGCGCGATGTCCTTGGTTGGCGTGTTGTGATCGGCGAGCGCGATCGTGGCTTCGGGCCGACGGACGGGCCGCCCGGCCATCCGCAGGCCTTCAAAGGCCTGCGGGCTGGTCACCTCGTGGACGAGATGACGGTCGATGTAGATCACGCAGGTGCCGTCGTCCTGGCGGCTGACGACGTGATTGTCCCAGATCTTTTCGAACAGGGTGCGCGGCGGAGCGGGAGGTGGCGGCGGAACCGCCGATTTCTTGCGGAACGCCATGGCTCGCTTAACCCTTTCCGCCGCCCTTGGCGGCGCGCGTGGCCTTCTCGGCCTTGGGCTTCTCCTTCTTGAGCTTCTCGCGGCGCGGCCGCTTCGCGGCTTCCTCGGCCTGCTCGGCGATCAACTCGCGCTGGGCCTCGACGTCCTCGGCGATGCGGCTCGCCTTGCCGCGCAGGTCGCGCAGGTAATAGAGCTTGGCGCGGCGCACGGTGCCCTTACGGACCACCTCGATTTCCCAGATGCTGGGACCGTAGAGCGGGAACACGCGCTCGACGCCCTCGCCGAACGAGATCTTGCGCACGGTGAACGAGGAGTTCACGCCGTCGTTCTTGCGCGCGATGCACAGGCCTTCGTAGACCTGCAGGCGCTCGCGGTTACCTTCCTGCACCTTGACGTGCACCTTGAGGGTATCGCCCGGCTCGAAGCGCGGCACCGGCCGTTCGGCCTGCACCTTGTCCATCGTCGCCTGGCCGATCGTGTCGAGAATGTTCATCACAGCTTCCTTTCGTCACTTCTCTTCGTTCGTCTTCACGGTCCGCCGGCGGTCCCACAGATCGGGCCGCCGCCGCCGCGTGATCTCTTCCCGCTGCTTCATGCGCCACTCGGCGACCTTGCCGTGGTGGCCCGAGACTAGAACCTCCGGCACGCGCCGCTCGATTCCGTCAGGGCCGGCCCAGGTCGCGGGCCGCGTGTAGTGCGGGTACTCCAGCAATCCGTCCTCGAAACTCTCCTCGTCTCCTGAACAGGCCGCGCCCATCACGCCGGGCAGCAGCCGCACGCAACAATCCATCACCGCCATGGCCGCGATCTCGCCGCCCGAAAGCACGAAATCGCCGACCGAAACCTCTTCCAGCCCGTGCGCCTCGATGACCCTTTCATCGATCCCCTCGAACCTTCCGCAGACCAGCAGCACGCCCGGCCCCTTCGCCAGCTCCCGTCCGCGCGCCTGGCTGAATGGCGCGCCTCGGGGAGACATCAGGAGCTTCGGCACCGCCGGATCCGCGACCGCCGCAATGGCGTCGGACAGAACGTCGGGCTTCATCACCATGCCGGCACCGCCTCCGAAAGGCGCGTCGTCGACCGTGCCATGGCGGTCCTTGGCGAATTTCCTGATGTCGAACGCTTCCAGCGACCAGACGCCTTCCTTCAATGCCTTGCCGGCCAGGCTGCCGCCCAGCGGGCCCGGAAACATCTCCGGGAAAATCGTCAGCGCCCGTGCTGTCCACATTCGTCGCGCCACACGTTAGTCCTCTGCCTCCTTCGTTTCGTTGCCGCCCGCCAGCAGTCCTGCCGGCGGATCGACCACCACTTTGCCGCCCTCGACGTCGATCTCGGGCACCGCCTCGTCGGTGAAGGGCAGCATCAGGTTTCCCTTCGGACCGCCCGACACTTCCATCACCGAGCCGGCACCGAAATCGTGAAAGGCCACGACCTTCCCCCAATCCCGGCCGTCCCGGCCGATCGCGGCGAGCCCGACAAGGTCCGCCTCGTACCACTCCCGCTCGCCCGCCGGCGGCAACTGCCCGCGCTCCACATAGAGCCGCAAACCACGCAGTGCCTCGGCTGCCGTCCGATCGGCTACGCCCTCGATCCGGGCCAGGACCGCGCCGCGTGCGGTGCTGAGTGCCTCGACCCGGTACTTCTTCTTCCCCGATTCGTCCGACAGCGGGCCGTAGGACGCCACCGCCATCGGATCCTCGGTGTAGCTCCTGATGCGCACCAGACCGCGAATGCCGTGCGGCGCCGCGACGACGCCCAGCAGAACACGGTCCGACGCCATCAGCTGGCCGCGGCCTCCTCGGCCTTGGCCTCGCCGGCCGGCGCCGCCGCTTCACCGCCGCTGGCGGCGGCCTTCATGCGCTCCTGCGCTTTGGCACGCGGTGCGCTCTTCTTCGGCTGCTCGCGGCGCTCGCGCGGCTTCATCATCTCGGCGGACGCCAGGAAGCGTGCGACGCGATCGGACGGCTGGGCGCCGACCTTGAGCCAATGGTCGATGCGCTCCTTCACGAGCGTGATGCGCTGCTCGTGCTCGCGTGGCAGCAGCGGATTGTAGGTGCCGAGCTTTTCGATGAAGCGGCCATCGCGCGGGGCGCGCGAGTCGGCCACGACGATGTGGAAGAACGGCCGCTTCTTGGTGCCGTGACGGGTCATACGGATCGCTAGCATTCTTTCTCCTTCGACAACTTCAGCGCGGGAAACCCGGCGGAGGCTGCATGCCTCCCAGGCTGCGCATGAATCCTTTCTCTCCGAGCTTGTTCACTCGCTTCATCATCTTGAGCATGTCGGCGTGCTGCTTGAGCAGCTTGTTGACCTCTTGCACCTGGACGCCCGAGCCAGCAGCGATGCGCTTCTTGCGCGAGGCATGGATGATGTTGGGGTTGCGCCGTTCCTTGGGCGTCATCGACAGGATGACGGCTTCCTGGCGCTTGAGCTGGTTCTCGTCGATCTTGGCCTTCGACATCGCGGCCTTGGCCTGCAGCGCGCCCGGCAGCATGCCAAGCAGGCCCTGCATGCCGCCCATCTTGCGCAGCTGGCGCAGCTGGGAGAGCAGGTCGTCCATGTCGAACTGACCCTTGCGGACCTTGGCGGCGAGTTTCTCGGCGTCTTCCTTCTCGATCGTCTCGGCGGCGCGCTCGACCAGCGAGACGATGTCGCCCATGCCGAGAATGCGGCCGGCGATACGGTCGGGATGGAACGGCTCGAGCTGGTCGAATTTCTCGCCGACGCCGATCAGCTTCACGGGGCGGCCGGTGACAGCCCGCATCGAGAGCGCGGCACCGCCGCGCGCATCGCCGTCGACGCGGGTCAGCACGATGCCGGTGACGGCCAGCCGCTCGTTGAACGCCTTGGCGACGTTGACGGCGTCCTGGCCGGTCATGGCGTCGGCGACGAGCAGCGTCTCCTTCGGCTTGGCAAGATCGGAGATCTGCCTGACCTCCGTCATCAGCTCTTCGTCGATCGCGAGGCGGCCCGCGGTGTCGAGGATCAGGACGTCGAAGCCTTCGCGCCGCGCCGTCTCCATCGCCCGCCGGGTGATGGCGAGCGGCATCTCGAGCGGAACGATCGGGAGCGTCGGCACGCCGGTCTGCTCGCCGAGGATCTTGAGCTGCTGCTGGGCGGCGGGGCGGCGGGTGTCGAGCGAGGCCATCATGACCTTGCGCTTGACCGAGAAAGAGCCGCCGAATTCGGCCGCCATGCCCTGCGGACCCTGGCTCAGCCGATAGCCGATCTTGGCGGAGCTAGTGGTCTTGCCCGAACCCTGCAGACCGACCATGAGGATCACGACCGGCGGGATGGCGTTGAGGTCGAGGTCGGCGACGGTCCCGCCCAGCATCTCGACCAGGTGGTCGTTGACGATCTTGACCACCATCTGGCCCGGCGTGACCGAGCGGATGACGTCGGCGCCGATCGCCTTGGGCCGAACGCTGTCGATGAATTCACGAACGACGGGGAGGGCGACGTCGGCCTCGAGCAGCGCCGTGCGCACTTCGCGCAGGGCGGCATCGACATCGGCTTCCGAGAGCGCGCCGCGCCCGCGAAGCTTGTCGAATACGTCGCCCAGACGTTTACTCAGACCCTCGAACATTCCCGTCCCAATACTCCGTTCGCCCAAACGCAAATCGCGCCGATGCGCGAACCTTCGCGGATCAGCGGAGCTCCCCCTCTCAGGCAACCAAGGGTGGGGGAACCTATGAAATCGGCACGACCGATTGAGCGGGCGGGGTATAAGGCCTGCCGCAGGAGGAGTCAAAACACCCGTGTCGGCAGACGGTAACTCATTGGTTCAAAAAGGCTTTCGCCCGGTTCCCGGCTGGTCGGTCCTGCTCTTCCTGGTGCTCGTCGTACCCGTGACTTTCACAGCCGTCAGGCTTTCGCCCATCCAGACCATGCTGGCCATCCTGGGCGCATTTTTCGGGTCGGCGCTGGTCGCGCTGGCCCTGGCGGTGGCGCCCCTCGGCCGGTCGGCTATTCCTGCCCTGGGATTGAGGCCGGCCAATTGGCGCTATCCAGTGTACGGGGTCGTGGGGACGCTGGTGCTGTCGATCGGCGTCAGCCAGCTCGGGATCGAGCCGCAGGGCGTGAAGCAGGCGATGGAGATCGCCAGCGATCCTGCGCAATTCGTGCAGAGCCTCGTGCTGCTCGCGGTCCTGGCGCCGATCGTCGAGGAACTGGTCTTTCGCGGCCTGCTCTACGGCTGGATCGAGGGCCGCTGGGGCTCGCTCGCGGCCTTCATCGTGAGTTCGGTCGCCTTCGCGGCAGCGCATTGGGAGCCCGCGCACGTGCTCCTGGTGTTTCCGCTCGGAGTGCTGTTCGGCTGGATTCGCCGCCGCAGCAACTCGCTGATGCCGTCGATGGTGGCGCACATCGTCAACAATGGCTTCGCGCTGGTCGCTGCCGCCTTTCTCGGGGCGAGCTAGGCCGCGACCTTGCGCCGAACTTACCCGGCGAGCTTGCGCTCGACGAACTCCAGCCGGTCCTGGCCCCAGAACCGTTCGCCGTCGATGACGAAGAACGGCGCGCCGAACACGCTCTGCTCGATCGCGTGCTTGGTGTAGGCCTCGCGCTTGGCGGCCATCTCGGGCGCCGCGCCGGCCTTCATGACGGCGTCGGCATCGAGACCGCAACCGGTGATGATCGTCTTGAGCGTCGCCGGATCGCCGGTGTTCTTTTCCTCGGCCCACAGCGCCGCCAGCACGGCGTGGGCAAGCTTGATGGCGTCGGCCATGCGGCCCTGCTCGCGCAGGGCAATGACGCAGCGTGCCGCCGGGACTTCGTCGGCCGGAAAGAACTTGGGTTCCAGGGTCAGTTTGATGCCGAGATGCTCGCGCCAGCGCTTCAGCTCCATCATGCGGTAAGCTTGGCGCTGCGGCGATCGCTTCGGGAGCGGGAAGCCGCCTGACACCGCGAATACCGCACCGAAATCGACCGGCCATATGGTGACGTCGGCGCCATGCTTCTTCGCAATGGCTTCGAAGCGCTTCGAAGCGAGATAGGCCCAGGGCGAATTGAGCGAAAGGTAGTAGTCGACGTGCTTGGCCATCAGTTCCTCCGTGGGGCGGGACTGTGGCATCTTTACTCGGTGACGGAAAAGGCCATCGCGATCACCGGCGGCGACGCCGCCTATTTCGACCTGATGCGCGACTGCATCGGCTCGCTGCGTGCAACGTCTGAAGGACGCGCAATCGCCCTGGGCGTGCTCGATTGCGGCCTCACGCGTGAGCAACAGGCATGGTGCCGTACGCAAGGCGCAACGCTGGTCGTGCCGCAGTGGGATTTCGATTTTCCCGGCCGCGCCAAATTGAAGGACGGCTACAAGGCGCTGACGGCGCGACCGTTCCTGCCGCGCTACTTTCCGGGCCACGATCTCTATCTCTGGATCGACGGCGATTGCTGGGTGCAGCAGGGCGAGACGATCACGCTGTTCCTGCGCGCGGCCGCGACCGGAGCACTGGCCGTGGCGCCGGAAATCCACCGCGCGATGCGGCACTACAAGCATGCTTGGGGTGAATTCTCGACGATCAATGGCGCCGCCTACGAATCGGCCTTTGGCAAGGAGGTCGCCGAGCGCCTGATCCGCTATCCGCTGATCAATGCCGGTGTGTTCGCGCTCAAGGCCGATGCACCGCATTGGGCGGGGTGGGGCGCGGTGCTGGACGAGGCGCTGCAACGCTCGGCCGACATGACCGATCAGATCGCGCTCAATGTCCTGGTCTACGACCGCGGCTACTCCCACGAACCCCTGCCCAGCCGCTGCAACTGGCCGATCCATCACGCAACGCCGGCCTGGGACGATGAGCGCAAGTTGTTCGTCGAACCCGCCATGCCGTACGAGCCGCTCGGCATCCTGCACATGACCATCTACACCAAGCGGCTGGCGGCGCTGGATGTGCGGGAAATCAGCGGCCCACGCGCCGGGGACGTGCGGATGCGCTCGTTGCGCTGGCCGGGGCGAACCGCCATATAGCGGGCGCATGAGCGGCACGCCTTTCCTGAAGATGCACGGGCTAGGGAACGACTTCGTCATTCTCGATGGTCGTGCCGGCAAGCTCGATCTGCCGACGGATCGCGTGCGCACCATCGCGCATCGCCAGCTCGGCGTGGGCTGCGACCAGTTGATCGTGCTCGAGAAGCCGAGCGAGCGCGATGCCGACGTCTTCATGCGCATCTACAATCCCGACGGCAGCGAGGCGGGGGCATGCGGCAATGCCACGCGCTGCGTCGCCTCGCTGGTGATGGACGAGCGCCAGGCCGACCAGGTCACGGTGCAGACCATTTCCGGCCTGCTCGAGTCGCAGAAGGTCGGAACCGACGGTAACGGCCTGCCGGTGATCGCGGTCGACATGGGCCCGGCTCGCCTCGACTGGCGCGAGATCCCGGTCGCCACCGCCTGCGACACCAATCACATGCCGGTAGGCATTGGAGCCCTGGCCGATCCGGTCGGCACCAACATGGGCAATCCGCACGCGACCTTCTTCGTTCCGGATGCGCTCGATCCGGCGCTCGATCCACTGGCGGCCGAGATGGAACGGCATGCGTTTTTTCCCGAGCGGGTCAATGTCGGCCTGGCCCAGTTGCTGGGCGAGAACAAGCTTCGCCTGCGCGTCTACGAGCGCGGCACGGGCTTCACGCTGGCATGCGGTTCCGGCGCCTGCGCAGCCGGTGTCGCCGCCGCGCGCCGCGGTCTAACCGGGCGCAAGGTCGACATCGTTGTGCAACACGGCACACTCACAGTCGAATGGATGCGCGATGGTCACGTCACCATGACGGGCGGCGTCTCGCTCGCTTACAGGGGCGAGCTGTGAGCGACGTCGCCGAGACCGAGAAGAAGAGCGGCTGGCTGTCGCGACTGCGCGCCGGCCTCGCCAAGTCGACCCGCCGCGTCACCGAGAACATCACCGGCCTCTTCACCAAGAAGAAGCTCGACCAGGCCACCTTGAACGAACTCGAGGACGCACTGATCCAGGCCGATCTCGGCGTCAACGTCGCCGCCCGCCTGGTCGAGAAGCTCGGCAAGGAGCGCTTCGGCAAGGAAGTGACCGATGAGGAAGTTCGCGCAGCCTTTGCCGAAGACATCTCCGAGATCCTGAAGCCGGTGGCGGTGCCGCTTTCGATCGACCCGGTTCACCAGCCGCATGTCGTGCTGGTCGTGGGCGTCAATGGCTCGGGCAAAACCACGACCATCGCCAAGCTTGCCCATCTGCTGAAGGGCGAGGGCAGGAAGGTCATGCTTGCGGCAGGCGATACATTCCGCGCCGCCGCAGTCGAACAGCTGAAAGTATGGGGCGACCGGGCCGGCGTACCGGTGATCGCCAAGGATACCGGTGCAGATGCCGCCGGACTGGCTTACGAGGCGCTGGAAAAGGCCCGCGCCGACAAGTGCGACGTGCTGCTTGTCGACACCGCCGGCCGGCTGCACAACAAGACCAATCTGATGGAAGAGCTGGCCAAGATCGTGCGCGTGATGCGGAAGCTCGATGCCGCGGCGCCGCATTCATGCCTGCTGGTGCTCGATGCCACGACCGGCCAGAACGCCCATGCCCAGGTCGAGACCTTCACGACCATGTCACCGGTCGATGCGCTCGTGCTGACCAAGCTCGACGGTTCGGCCAAGGGCGGCGTGCTGGTGGCGCTGGCCGAGAAGTTCAAGCTGCCGGTTGTGGCGATCGGCGTCGGCGAGGGGATCGACGATCTTCGGCCGTTCGAGGCGCAGGCTTTTGCGCGCGGCCTGATGGGATTGCCGGCATGAGCCCCGAGTCCGACCGGGAGATCAAGCCCGAGAAGGGCATGCGCAAGCTTTACGCGACGGCGCTGGAGCTCGGACCGCTGTTGCTGTTCTTTGCCGCCAATTCGCGATGGGGCATCTTCGTCGGTACGTCCGTTTTCATCGTGTCGACGGCGATCGCGCTGCCTTGCTACCGCTGGCTCGAGGGCCGCTGGCCGGTCATGCCGCTGGTCGGCGGCTTTTTCGTGCTGGTGTTCGGCGGTCTCACGATCTGGCTGAAGGACGAGACCTTCATCAAGCTGAAGCCGACCATCGTGAACTGCCTGTTCGGTGTCATACTTGGAGGCGGCCTGCTGTTCCTCAAGCGGCCACTGCTGAAGCCGATTTTCGGCGCCGCCTTCAGCCTGACCGACGAGGGTTGGTGGAAGCTGACCGCGCGCTGGGCGATGTTCTTCTTCGTGCTCGCCGCCATCAACGAAGTGATGTGGCGCAACTTCTCCACCGAGACCTGGATCGGCAGCAAGATGCTGCTGAGCTTCCCGCTTACCCTGGTGTTCGCCTTCCTGCAGGTGCCATTGCTCAAGCGCTACTGGCACGGCGACGACAATCCGTTCGCCAGCAAGAGCTGACGCGGTTCAGAGCAGCCGGCTCTGCAAAGCCTCGGTCTCGGCGCGCAGCACGCTGAGGTACTTGTCGCTGAAAGTGCCGGCCGGCGAATCCTCCACCCAGGCCGCCACGCACACCGCCGCAAGCGTGGCGCCGTCGAAGCGGCGCAGCGGCACCGCGACGGCGTGGAAGCCGCGGCGCAGTTCCTGGGCGGTGACGGCATAGCCCTGCCTGCGGACCTGCATGATTTCGCCGTGCAGCGCTCTCTTGTCGGTCACGGTGAACGAAGTCATCACCTTGGGCTCGAGCTTTTCCAGCCAGGCATCGAGCGTCTCGTCGGGCAGCTGGCTCAGGATCACGCGGCCGGCCGCGGTATTGAAGGCCGGACGGCGCAGACCGATGGTCGGTGCCAGGACGTCGGGCCGGCCGTGCAGCGAATGAGCGATCATCATGATGTCGTAGCCGTCGAGGACGGCGGCAAAGCAGGACTGTTCGGTGAGTTCGCTGATGCGCTCGCAGGCCGGCTGGACGATCGTCGAGACCATGTTCGAGCCGAGGTAGGCCGAGGCGAGTTCCATGATCTTGGGCGTCAGCCGGAAAGTGCGGCCGTCGCTGGCGGCAAGGCCGAGACAGGTGAGCGTATAGAGCGCACGCCGTACACTGGGCTTGGGCAGGTCGGTGGCGCGCGCCACGTCGCTCAGGGTCATCTGGCTGCGCTCGCGATTGAACGCGCCGATCACGCGCAGGCCACGCGCGAATGCCTCGAGAAAATCCGGCCCATGTCCGCTCGCCATGCGTCGCTCGGCGTCGGCTGCCCGCAATCGCGCCATTGTCCTTCTACTCGCTCGAAATCGCCCAGGCGTTGCGACTGCCGGCGACGACGCCTCGCCGAAACTACTCGGCAGCCATCGGCAGCCGGTTCAACAAGCCCAGCGGGCTGAGCGCCGTCTGCAGCTTCTCGGCATAGGCGTCGAGCCAGTCCTGCTGCGTCGGCGCCACGAACGCGCCGCCGCGGGCACGCTGGCAGGCGTGCTGGTTGTCGACCAGCGGCGGCACCGTGCCGTCATTGGCGAACTTCTGGCAGGCTTCGAGCAGGCGCTTGCGGGTGATCGCGATCATGCGGTCCGACGGTGCCAGGTGCTCGAGCGAGCGATCGACGATCTCGCCCATGCACTCCACGGCGGCCTGGTCCTGGCGGCCGATGCCCTGGATGCCGGTGTAGTTGTCGTGCTTCTGCGCTTCGCGGTCGATGAAGTAGTCGTTCTCGCGCCGCGCCACGAGGCGGTGGCGGCCCAGCCAGTCGTTGGTGTTGGGCAGGTATTCCATGTCGGGCTTGAGGCCCGGGATCCAGTCGCCGTTCTTCAGCGTCTGCAGCGGCGCCGTCTTCTTCACCCAAGTCAGGTTGTAGACCATGGTGTGGGTGTCATCCATCGGCACGTTCAGCGTGCACGCCACCTGGTCCTCGAAGAAGCCGTTCGGGGTGAGCGTGATGAACGGGAACATGAAGTGCGCGAAGCGGTAGTAGAGGTTGCCCGGATCGGCGGGGCGATAGGCCGCGTACATCGTGCCCCAGTCGGTCTCGGTCGCCTTGTAGTCCGGCGCGCGATCGCCGACGCCCCATTTGTGGATCGTGTCGGGCGACACGTCTTCCATCTTGAGGCCGCCGATATGCAGGAAGCCGAAATGCGAGGTGTCGATGTCGCCTTCGAGCGACTGGAACCAGTTGCACTCGCGCTGGTGGACGCGGATGGTCTTCTGGTCCTCGGGCAGGTTCAGGATCTCGAGCGCCGGCAGCTCCGGCGGCTGCTCGCGCTTGCCCATGTAGGTCCAGACGAAGCCCGCGCGCTCGACCACCTTGTAGGCCTTGGCCTTGATGCGGTGCTTGAAGTCCTGCGCCGGCGGCACGTTCGGCATGTCGGTGCAGTTGCCTTCGACGTCGAACTTCCAGCCGTGATAGACGCAGCGCAGTCCGCCTTCTTCGTTGCGGCCGAAGAACAGCGAGGCGCAACGATGCGGGCAGCGATGCTCCATGATGCCGACCCGGCCGTCGGTGTCGCGGAAGGCGATCAGCTGCTCGCCGAGCAGCAGCAGCCGCATCGGTTCGCCGTCGGCCTTCAGCTCCGACGACATGCAGGCCGGGATCCAGTATTCGCGCATCAGGTTGCCCATCGGCGTTCCCGGACCGGTGCGCGTCAGCATCTCATTCGCGGCGGCTGTGAGCATCGTTTCCTCCAAATTGATCTTGATTTGTACGCTGTGCGAACGTTTGTACGATCATAGCAAAGTGCAGAAATACCGGCAATGAACGGCCATCGCATCGCCGCCCTGTCGGATTGTTGGACGCCTACGAACGAAGCGTCGGCCAGGCGTCAGACGCCGGCAGGTTTGCGCGGCGGCCACATGCGGGCGAGGTCACCCGTCGGATTGGAGTAGGTCGCGAAATTCTCTTTGCCGCGCGAGTCGTGGAAGTGCGCCAGCGCCCACACCACGGTCGGGAAGGCGAGTTGCTCCCACGGAATGTCGGCCCAGTCGAACAGGCCGACTTCTTCGCTCTCGATGCCGGCGGCGATGTCAGCACTGACCAGCCGCGCGCGATACATGATCTGGACCTGGCCGATGCGGGCCACGGAGTACATCGCCAGCAGCCGCTCGATCTCGATGGTGGCGCAAGCCTCTTCCCTGGCTTCGCGCTGGGCGGCCTGCTCGGTCGTCTCGCCAAGTTCCATGTAGCCTGCGGGCAGGGTCCAGAAGCCCTTGCGCGGTTCGATGGCGCGCTTGGCGAGAAGTATCTTATCGCCCCAGGTGCAGATCGCGCCCGCGACGATCTTGGGATTCTGGTAGTGGATGAACTCGCAGCGATTGCAGATCAGCCGCTCGCGATTGTCGCCTTCAGGAATCTTCTTCTCGAAGTGCTCTGGCGGATCCCACGGCAGGCGCGGGCGGTCGGGAGCAGCGCGCGGTGGATCTGGATTGGGCGGCTCGTTCATGGCCGCCGAGGCTAGGCCGCCCGGATCAGCGCCGCAACGCCGGGGAGCGTCTTGCCTTCCATCCACTCGAGGAAGGCGCCGCCGGCGGTCGAGATGTAGGTGAACTTGTCGGCCACGTGCGCCGCCTCGAGGGCCGCGACGGTGTCACCGCCACCGGCGACAGAGATCAGCTTCTTCTCCGTCGTCTGCCTGGCCGCGGCCTGGGCCAAGGCCACAGTGCCGGCATCGAACGGTTTGATCTCGAACGCGCCGAGCGGGCCGTTCCAGACCAGGGTCGCACACTCGGCCAACTCGCTCTGGTAGAGCGCGATCGACTTCGGTCCGATGTCGAGGATCATCTGGTCGTCCGGGCAGGCCTTGGAATCGACCACCTTGTTCGGCGCGCCGGCCTTGAACTCGGGCGCGACGACGACGTCGACCGGCAGCAACACCTTGCACTTGGCGGCCTTCGCCTTCTCGAGGATTTCCAGCGCCGTCCGGGCGAGGTCCTTCTCCGACAGCGACTTGCCGACCGCGATGCCCTGCGCCTGCATGAAGGTGTTGGCCATGCCGCCGCCGATGATCAGCTTGTCGACCTTGCCGACGAGGTTGCCGAGCAGGTCGAGCTTGGTCGACACCTTGGCGCCGCCGACCACGGCGCAGACCGGCCGCCTGGGATTGCCCAGCGCCTTGTCGAGCGCCTCGAGCTCGGCCTGCATCAGTCGGCCCGCGCCCGCCGGCAGGCGGTTGGCGAGGCCTTCGGTCGAGGCGTGCGCGCGATGCGCCGCCGAAAAGGCGTCGTTGATGTAGATGTCGCCCAGCACCGAGAGCTTGTCGGTGAAGGCCTTGTCGTTCTTCTCTTCTTCCTTATGGAAGCGGAGATTCTCGAGCAGCAGCACGTCGCCCGCTTTCAGGACGCGCACGGCCTCTTCGGCGACGGTCCCAATGCAGTCGTCGGCGAAGGCAACCGGCTTGCCGAGCGCCTTGCTCAACGGCTCGACCAGCGGCTTGAGCGACATCTCCGGCACACGCTTGCCGTCGGGCCGGCCGAAATGGCTGAGCACGATCACCTTGGCGCCCTTGTCCGCCAGCTCCCTGACCGTCGGCGCGGCGCGCTCGATGCGCGTGGCGTCGGTCACCTTGCCGTTCTTCATCGGCACGTTGAGGTCCAGGCGCACCAGCACGCGCTTGCCGGCGACGTCGAAGGAATCGATGGTCTTGAATGTCGTTTGGGGCATGGCGGGCCTGACTAGCGCTTCCTTATGACGAATACCAGCACCTCGCCTTCGCGGCGGCTGGCGACCAATTCGTGGCCGGTCTGTCTGCAGAAGGCGGGAAAGTCCTGTCCGGCGGCGGGATCGGTGGCGCGTACGGTCAGCAACCCGCCGACGGGAAGCTCGCGCAGCTTGCGGTTGGCGCGAAGCACCGGCAACGGGCAAAGCAGGCCGGTGGCGTCGTACTCCACTTCTTCAGTCATGGCGTCGATAGTATTTCATGGCTTCCGGCAGCCAGGCGCGAATGTTCGCGATGCGCGTATCGTCGGTCGGATGGGTGCTCAGCCACTCCGGCGTCTTGCTGCGGCCGCGGCTCGCAGCGCGCATGCGCTCCCACAGGGCCACCGCCTCGCGCGGGTCGTAGCCGGCCTGCGCCATCAGCACCAGGCCGATGCGGTCGGCCTCCGCCTCCTGGGTGCGCGACATCGGCAGCAGATAGCCGACGGTCGCGCCGGCGCCGAGTGCCGCCATCATCGCCGGAAGATAGGTCCGGTTCTTGCCGCTCGACGTGCCGGCCAGCACCGCCGCGGCGGCTGTGATGCCGACGGCGGTCACGATCTGGCTGCTCATGCGCTCGGCACCGTGCCGTGCCAGGGCATGACCGATCTCGTGGCCAAGGACGACGGCCAGCCCGGTCTCGTTCTGCGCTACCGCCATCAGGCCGGTATAGACCACGACCTTGCCGCCGGGCAGGCAGAAGGCATTCAACTCGTTCTTCTCGATGGTCTTGAACTCCCAGCGGTAGTGCGGCGCCCGCCAGAGATTTTCCTGGGGTCGTTCGGCCGAGACCGCGAGTCGCTTGCCGACCTTTTCGACCAGGGCGTTGATCTGCGGATTGTGCGATTGCGGTTCGCTGGCGAGGACCTGGCGATAGGCTTGCGCGCCCATCTGCAGTTCTTCGCTCTCGCTCACCAGCATCATCTGCGAGCGGCCGGTGACCGGCGCGCTTTCGCAGGCCGCGAGCACGAGCGGCAGGCCCGCGAGCGCGACCAGCACACGGAACAGGAGCCGGATCATTCCGACAGGAAACCCGGCCCGCCGCGCGACTTCAACTCCCGGCCGAGGTCACGACCCATTTTTTCCGCATCCGATCGAGGGCCGCGCCGCTCGCCGGCGATCGCCTGCGAGCCGTCGGGCTTCACGATCAACCCGCGCAGAAGCAGCTCTCCGCCCGCCGACAGGACGGCGTGTCCGGCAATCGGCGTGCGGCACGATCCGTCGAGCACGACGAGCATCGCGTGCTCGGCGGCGACGGCGACCTGGGTCGGCGCGTGATTTATGGCGGCGAGAAGACCCAGCGTTTCGCCGTCGTCGGCGCGGCACTCGATGCAGACCGCGCCCTGGCCCACCGCCGGCAGCATCTCGTCCTCGGGCACCGGCGTGCCGACCGAGAGGCCGAGCCGCTTCAGGCCGGCGAGCGCCAGCAAGGTCGCCTCCACTTCGCCGCGCTCGCGCTTGGCGAGACGCGTGTCGACATTGCCGCGCAGATTGACGATCTGGAGATCGGGGCGGCGATGCAGCAGCTGGGCGCGGCGGCGCAGCGCGGAGGTGCCGACGATCGCGCCCTTCTTCAGGTCGGCGATTTGCCTGGCGTCGGCGATCAGCACGTCGCGGGCATCCTCGCGCGGCAGGAAAGCGGCGATTAGCAGGCCGGGCGGCTGGGCGGTCGGCATGTCCTTCATCGAGTGCACAGCGGCATCGATGCGGCGCGACAGCATCGCCTCCTCGATCTCCTTGACGAACAGGCCCTTGCCGCCGGCCTCGGAGAGCGGCCGGTCCTGGATGGCATCGCCGGTGGTCTTTATGACCACGATCTCGATGGCGCCCGGCGCAGCCAGTTTCGGATGCGCCGCTGCCAGGGCATCGCGCACCAGGCCGGTTTGCGTGAGCGCAAGTTTGCTGCCGCGCGTGCCGAGACGCAGGAAGGGGGAGGGCATGGCGTTGCTCTAGCGTAGCCGCGTGCCGGAGGCTAGAAGGCAGCCATGCGAGTGCTGGGCATCGAAACGAGCTGCGACGAAACGGCGGTGGCCATCGTCGAGGCCCCGGCGGCGTCGGCGCCCCTTGGCAATCCACCCGGCGGAAAGATCCTGGCCAACGTGGTCTACAGCCAGATGACCGAGCACCGCCGCTTCGGCGGCGTGGTGCCGGAGATCGCCGCGCGCGCCCATCTCGAGCGACTCGACGGCCTGGTGGCCGAGGCGCTGGCCGAGGCGAAGCTCGATCTTGCAGAGCTCGACGGCATCGCCGCCACCGGCGGGCCGGGCCTGATCGGCGGGGTGATGGTGGGTGTGATGACCGCCAAGGCGATGGCCTTCGCGCACGACAAGCCCTTCCTCGCGGTCAATCACCTCGAAGGCCACGCGCTGTCGGTGCGTCTCACGGAAGACGTGGCCTTTCCCTATCTCCTGCTGCTGGTCTCGGGCGGTCATTGTCAGCTGCTCACAGTCCGCGGTCCCGGCGACTTCGCCCGGCTCGGCACGACGATCGACGATGCGGTCGGCGAGTGCTTCGACAAGACCGCGAAGCTGCTGGGCCTCGGATTTCCGGGCGGGCCCGCCGTCGAGCGCGCCGCACAGGGTGGCGATGCCGACCGCTTTCAGCTGCCGCGGCCGATGTGGAAGAAGCCGGGCTGCGACTTCTCTTTCTCCGGCCTCAAGACGGCGGTGCGCCAGGCCGTCGAGAAACTGTCCAGGGACGACGAGCAGGCCGTCGCCGATCTCTGCGCTTCCTTCCAGCGCACGGTCGGCGACGTGCTGGTCGACCGCTGCACGAACGCTCTCGCGGTTGCGCCCAACGATACGCTGGTCGTGGCGGGCGGCGTTGCGGCCAATGCCTACCTGCGCGGCCGGCTGGAGAAGCTCGGCCCGCGCTTCGTCGCGCCGCCGGTGAAGCTGTGCACCGACAACGGCGCGATGATCGCCTGGGCCGGGCTCGAACGGCTGCGGCTCGGCAAGACCGATTCGCTCGATTTCCGCCCGCGCCCGCGCTGGCCGCTCGATGTAGAGTCGCGGACATGAGCAACGGCCCGCAGGTCATCTCGATATTCGCCACGCCGATCGTCCTCAACGACGTGCCGGATGCGGCGACACTCAACACCGAACTGCGCCGCACGATCCTGGAGCGCGAAAAGTCGCATCCCGGTACCGAACATTCGAACCTGGGCGGCTGGCAGTCGGAGTGGGACATGGACCGCTGGGGCGGTGCGGCGGCGATCAAGCTGCTGGCGATCGCGCGCAACACCGCCAACCGCGTCACCACCAACCGCCAGGGCCAGTCGGTCAACGTGACCTGGAAGGCCAACATGTGGGCCAACATCAACCGCACCGGCCACGGCAACGAGTTCCATTCCCATCCCGGCAGCTTCTGGTCGGCGGTGTATTACGTCGACGATGGCGGCATCGATGCCGATCCCGCGCTGGGCGGCGAACTCGAATTCATGGATCCGCGCGGACCCGGTCCTGCCATGTATGCGCCCCACCTCGCTTTCGGCAGCGCCGGCCTGTCGGTCGGCGCCAACGAGACGATTCGGCCGCGCACCGGCCGCATGGTGATGTTTCCGGCCTGGGTGCTGCACCAGGTGCGACCCTATCGCGGCACGGCCGAGCGCATTTCCATCGCCCTCAATCTCAGCCTGTGAGCGGCCCCTCATGACGGGCATCGATCATATCGGAGTCGTGGGTGGCGGCGCCTGGGGCAGCGCGCTCGCCTGCCTGGCGCGCCGCGCCGGTCGCAAGGTGACACTGTGGTCGCGCGATGCCGCGATCTCGCGCGCCATCGCGCACGATCGCGTTAATCCGGTCTACCTGCCGGGCCAGAGCATGGAAGCAGGCATCGAGGCGGCGGCCGACCTCGCACACCTGCGCGCCTGCGACGTCGTCCTGCTCGCCTGTCCGGCCCAGGCCGTCCGCGAACTGGCGCGGCAGCTGCCGGGCGGGGCGCCGGTCGTGATCTGCGCCAAGGGCATCGAGGCCTCGACCGGCCTCCTGATGCCCGAGGTCCTTCACGAGGCATTGCCTGGTCGCGCCTTCGCCATGCTGTCGGGACCGAGCTTTGCCGAGGAAGCGGTGCGTGGCCTGCCCACCGCAGTCAGCATCGCCACCCGCGATGCCGAGCTCGGCCGCGCGCTTGCCGAAGGCATCGCGGCCGGCGCCTTCCGGCCGTACTGGACCGAGGACGTGACCGGCGTGGCCCTGGGCGGCGCGGTCAAGAACGTGCTGGCGATCGCGGCCGGCATCGTCGAAGGCCGCGGCCTCGGCGACAACGCCACCGCGGCGCTGATCACGCGCGGCTTCGCCGAAATGGCGCGTCTCGGCATTGCCATGGGCGCACAGCTGGAAACGCTGACCGGCCTGAGCGGGCTGGGCGACCTGGTGCTGACCTGCCATGGCCCGCTGTCGCGCAACCGCTCGCTCGGCGAGGCGCTGGGCAGGGGCCAGTCGCTTGCCGCCTACATGCAGGGCAGACGCCAGGTGGTGGAAGGCGAGGCGACGGCGCCGGCGGTGCTCGCTCGTGCGAAACGGCACGGCATCGAAATGCCGATCTGCGACGCCGTCGATGCTATTCTTCATCGCGGCGCGGCGCTCGACGAGGCGATCCGCGCCCTGCTGGCGCGCCCGTTGCGGCGCGAGGGAGTGTGAGATGGCGCATTGGCTGGTGAAGTCCGAACCGTCGACCTACTCGTGGGATCAGCTGGTCAAGGACAAGAAGACGTCGTGGACCGGCGTGCGCAACCCGACCGCGCAGATCAACCTGAAGTCGATGAAAGTCGGCGAGCGCTGCTTCTTCTATCACTCCGGCACTGGCAAGGAGATCGTGGGCGTCGCCGAGATCGCGAAGGCGGCCTATCCCGACCCGACCGACAAGGCCGGCAAGGCGGTCACCGTCGACATCAAGGCGGTCGAGCCGATCAAGCTTCCGGTGACACTCGCCGCCATCAAGGCCGATCCGAAGTTCAAGGAGTTCCGCCTGGTGCGCGAATCGCGGCTGTCGGTCGTACCGGTGAGCGAGGATCACTGGAAGCTGCTGACCAAGATGGGCTCGGGGAAGTGAGCATCGGGCGGTGAGCCCAACCACCCGCGGCATCGTCCTGATGCTGGCGTCGGTCACGGTCTTCATCTTCAACGACGCGCTGATCCGGCTCTCGTTCGACTACATGTCGCCGATGCAGGCGATCGGCCTGCGCGGCATCTTCGCCACCCTGTGGTGCGGGCTGGCGCTGTGGGCCAGCGGCGACTGGCGCCACGCCCATCGCGTGCTCCATCCCGCGGTGCTGGCCCGTGGCGTGCTCGAAGCCGCCGCCGCGATCCTCTACCTGGTGGCGCTGGCCTACATCCCCTTTGCCATCGCCACCTCGATCAATCTTTCGACGCCGCTCTTTCTCGCGCTGCTCGCGGTCGTTCTCCTGAAGGAGCAGGTCGGCTGGCGGCGCTGGAGCGCAATCGCGGTGGGGTTCGTGGGCGTGCTGATGGTGATCCAGCCCAGGCCCGATGACGTCAATGTCTGGGCGATCATGGTGCTGGCAGCCTCGCTCGCCGGCGCGCTGCGCGATGTGCTGGCCCGCTCGGTGCCGGCGAATGTGCCGACGCTCGTGGTGTCGCTCAGCTCCGCGGTCATGGTCGCGATTTCGGGTTGCGTCTGGATCCTGGTTGACGGCTTCGAGCCGACCGACGTTCGCGGCGTCGGCTTCGTGGTCGGCTCCTCGCTGCTGCTGGCCTGCGGCTACCAGTTCCTGATGATGGCGCTGCGCTCGGGCGCGGAGTACTCCGTGCTCGGCGCCTTCCGCTATTCGTCGGTGCTGTGGGCGATCGCCATCGGCTTCACGGTGTGGGGCGACGTGCCCAACGTCCTGGCCTTTGCCGGAATCGCCGTGATCATCGGATCGGGCCTTTACATCCTTCACCGCGAAAGGGTGCGCGCCGCCGCCGCCCGCCGATGACCGGCAGCGATAACTCATCGATAAGTTATCGCTGGTTTATCGCTGTTTTATCGCTCGGGTGATAAGCGTTTGAGGCCGCAAAATAAGGCTTTTACGGATTTCTTATCGATTTGGGGGACTCCCCCCCCTTCCGCCTCGGACGGCTGGATTATGGAAAACGCTAGCGCGCCACCCAGCGCTCGTAGTCGCGGGCCACGTCCTCGACCGCGGTGTCATAGAAGCGCTTGCCGTGCTCGGGCGTTGCCTGGCTGGGGTCGGAGCCGATGCGGCCGTCCGGGAAATTGCGCCGGTAGTCCTCGGCGTCGGCGAAGCTGCCGTTGGGCGCCACCTTGGGCGTGAGTTCGCTGCGGTTCATGGTTTCGGGATACTTGAACCAGGTGAGCGAGACTTCCGAGGCGGTGGCATGGCTGCCTTCGCCGACCGGATAGAGCTCCTTCTGCAGCTTGCGGATCCCCTCGCTGTCCCACCAGTTGCGCAGCGCACACTTGATCGAGGGCTGGTTCGACAATCGCTCCATCGAGCGCTCGGCATAGATCTCGGAGAAGGCCGCCGTCACCGTGGCGATGTTGCCGCCATGGCCGTTGACGAAGAAGAAGCGGGTGAAGCCATGCCGCGCCAGCGACATCACCTGGTCGCGCACCACGGCGATCAGGGTGGTGGGCCGGAGCGTGACCGAGCCGGCGAAGCCCAGGTGATGCTGCGCCATGCCGACCGAGATTGTCGGCGCCACGAGAGCGCCCACTTTCTCGCCGACGCCGCGCGCGATCATCTCGGCGGTCAGCGCATCGGTGCCGATCAGGCCGGTCGGCCCGTGCTGCTCGGTCGAGCCGATCGGAATGATGATGCCGGTCTTGCTCTTGAGATAGTCCTCGACGAACTGCCAGGTTTTCAGCTGAAGCTGCACGAACGAAACTCCTTCAGAGGCGCAAAGAATCCGGGTCTGTGACCGGCGCCTCACAACTCATGTTTCGACAAACGTAAAGCGCCGGTTTGCCGTCGACCAGCCCCTTGCCGGCCGCAGGATGGCTCGAATGCAGCGGCGTGTCCGGCGCAAGCCGCCGCACGACCTTGTTCGGCAGGCTCTTCGAATACAGTGCACGCCGGAGCGCCTCGGTGGCGGGCGAGGCGGGATCGCCCACGATCACCATCTCGCTGGCCTGCTGCAGCGTCTCGTAGCCGTTCAGCAGGCTCATCAGCGGCAGGAAGTTGCTTTGCAGTTCGCCCGCGAAGGCCGCGACCAGCCGCTGCGCCTTGTCGTACCAGGCGTCGTCGCCCGACAGTACCCAGAGTCTCGCGAACACGCCGACCAGCACGCCGTTGCCCGAGGGCGTCGCATTGTCGTGGGCGTGCTTGCCGCGCACGATCAGGTCGGTGGCGTCGTCGGCGGTGATGAAATAGCCGCCGTTCGCGGCGTCGGCGAAATGCCGGTCGAGCAGCGTGACGAGCGCCTGCACCTCGCCGAGATAGGCCTGGTCGCCGGTCGCCTCGAACAGGGCGAGGCCCGCCCGCGCGAGAAAGACGTGATCGTCGAGCGTGGCGCGGTGCAGCCGCCGGCCGGCGCGATAGGAATGGAACAGCCGGCCATGGTCGTCATGCATGTTGTCGAGCACGAAGCGCCACGCCCCCACGGCGGCTTCCAGCCAGTCGTCGCGGCCGAACACCGCGGCAGCGTTGGCCAGCGCCGCGATCATCAGTCCGTTCCAGTCGGCCAGCACCTTGTCGTCCCACCCGGGCGGCACGCGCTCGGCGCGCGCCGCCTTGAGTCGCGCCCGCAAGCCGGCCAGCCGCGCTTCGTCGTCCGCCGCGAGCAGCGCCGGCGCGCGATTGCGGTGCAGGATGGTGCGCCGCTCCCAATTTCCCTCGGGCGTGACGTCATAGACCCGCTTGAAGAACGCGCTGTCCTCGGCGCCGAGAACCCGGTCGATCTCGGATTCCTGCCAGACGTAGAACTTGCCTTCGACGCCGTCGGAATCGGCGTCGTACGACGCAGCGAACCCGCCGCCCGCGGCCGTCATCTCGCGCAAGCTCCAGTCGCAGGTCTCGGCGATGCGCTGGGCGTAGAGCGGGCTCCTGGTCTCCTGCCAGACCAGCGTCAGCAGATCGACGATCTGGGCGTTGTCGTAGAGCATCTTCTCGAAATGCGGGATCAGCCACTCGTTGTCGGTGGCGTAGCGGGCGAAGCCGCCCGCAAGGTGGTCGTAGATGCCGCCCTGGCACATGCGATCGAGCGTCACCGTGACGGCGTCGCGGCGTTTCTGCTGGGTGCGGTCGCGCAGCCATCCGCGCCAGATCAGCTCGTACATGTAGGTCGACGGAAACTTGGGTGCCTGGCCGATGCCGCCCCAGGCCGGATCGCTTTCCGCCGCCAGCCGGTCGGCGATCTCGTCGTACAGCGCCGCCGACAGGAGCGGCCCATCCGAATGAAGGGCGATCGCCTTGTTGGCCGCCTTCTCGCCGAGCGCCCGCAGCAAGGTCGTGCGATTGGTCTCGATGTCCTGCGGCTTGTCGCGGAAGGTCTGCGCCACCCTCTGCAGCACGTCGAGAAAGCCGGGCCTCCCGTAGCGCGAGGGATGCGGAAAATAGGTCCCGCCCCAGAACGGTTCGCCGCGCGGCGTGCAGAACATGGTGAGCGGCCAGCCGCCGGGCTGGCCCAGGGCCTGCACTGCCTGCATGTAGATCGCATCGACGTCGGGGCGTTCCTCGCGGTCGACCTTTATGTTCACGAACAGCTCGTTCATCACCGCCGCCACTTCCGGCGATTCGAAGCTTTCGTGCGCCATGACGTGGCACCAGTGGCAGGCGGCATAGCCGACCGAGAGCAGGATCGGCCTGTTCGTCCGCTGCGCCTCGGCGAGCGCCTCTTCGCCCCATGGCCACCAATGGACCGGATTGTCCTTGTGCTGCAGGAGATAGGGGCTGGTCTGCGTATCCAGACGGTTGCGGCCTTCACTCATGCGCTGCCTTCGCCGAGATTGCCCTCGCTGTTGATGAGAAGAACGCGGCTCGTCTTGCCGAGATGCATGGCCTCGAAAGCGGCCTGGTCGGCGCAGACGCGGCAGAGGCCGGCGAACCCGGCGCAGCCCGACGGTCCCGACGCCAGGGCCGGGTCGTTGCCGATCGGATGGGCGAGCAGGTGGCGGGCCGGCATCACCTGGTCTTCTTCTATGGTCATGAACCAGTCGGCCGCGAGCCCGATCACCGGCCAGGTGACCGGCGAGATTTCGCGGCAGGCGAGGCCGCCCATCGCGGTGTCGGCATTGCCGCTGGCGAGCGCCGGCCTGCCGGCGAGATTGCTCTGGAACCAGCAGTCGGCGCTTCTCGGCTCGACGACGATGAAGGTCGGGCGCGGCTCGTAGCGCGCCCACAGGTAACCGAACACCGCGGCGGCGAGGCCGCCGACGCCGGCCTGCACGAAAACGTGCGTCGGGCCCGCCCGCCACTGGCGGACGACCTCCTCGACCAGCACGGTGTAGCCGCGCATCACGTCGCGCGGCGTCTTCTCGTAGCCCTCCCACGAGGTGTCCGAGATGATCGTCCAGCCGTTCGCCGCGGACTGACGACGGCACTCGGCGACCGCGGTGTCGTAGTCGCCGTCGATCCGGATGACTTCGGCGCCGCGGGCGCGGATCGCGGCTTCCTTCTCGGGGCTGGTGAATTTCGGCAGGAAGATCACGCAGCGATTGCCGAACAGCCTGGCGCCGGCCGCCACCGAGCGGCCGTGGTTGCCCGAGCTCGCGGTGGTGAACACGAACTTGCCCGTGACCTCGCGGTGCTGGCCCTTCATCACCTCCTCGAAGGTGGGCGAGCAGTGGTAGGCCTCGCCGATCGCGCTCGACAGCTCGCCGTAGACGCCGAGCACGCCGCCCAGCGCCTTGAAGGCGCCGAAGCCGAAGCGCTGGCTCTCGTCCTTGATGCGGATCTCGCCGACACCGAGCCGTGCCGCTAGGCCCGGCAGCGACAGCAGCGGCGTCGTCCGGTGAGCAGGGCAGGCCGCGAGCTCGTCTGTCAGTTCGGGCACGCCGTTGGGATTGACGACGTATTGCTGGTCGCGGCCGAAGGCGAGGGACTTCCTGGCGCGGGGGTTGGCGGCTAGCCAGTCGGGAACCATATCGCCTCATAGCACGGGATCGCCTAAGGTGGCCCATTCACGGGAGAATCCGACGATGAAGGTGAATGTCGAAGTGACCTGCACGCCCGAGGAGGCGCGCGCCTTCTTCGGCCTGCCCGACCTGAAGCCGATGCAGGAGCGCATCCTCAAGGAGATCGAGGACCGCATGCGCTCGGGACTGGGCGCCATGAACCCCGAGGCGATCTTCAAGACCTGGATTCCCGCTTCCATGCAGGGCGTCGAGCAGATGCAACAGATGCAGCAGGCGTTCTGGTCGCAACTGGCCAACATCGCTGCCGGAAAGAAAGAGTAACCGCCGATGAGCGCACGCGAGAAATCCAGCGACCCCAGGCCCTACTACGAGGCGCACGTCTTCTGCTGCACCAACCGCCGTCCCGCCGGACATCCGCGCGGCTGCTGCGCGGAGAAGGGCGGCGAAGCGCTGCGCGACCACATGAAGGCCAGGGCCAAGGAGATGGGCCTCAAGAACGTGCGCATCAACAATGCCGGCTGCCTCGACCGCTGCGAGCTCGGACCGACCCTGGTGATCTACCCCGAAGGCGTCTGGTACTCGGTGCCGACCAAGGAAGACATCGACGAGGTCCTGCAGAAGCACCTGGTCGAAGGCGGCCGGGTCGACCGCCTGATGCTGCAGGCCGCCGACAAACTGCCGGCCGATCGCAAGCGCTGACCTTCGATTCCCCCTCACCCAACCTCTCCCCCTAGCGGGGGAGAGGAGGAAGAGAAGAGATCTTCAAATTCTTATTCCTCTCCCCCGCTAGGGGGAGAGGCTAGGTGAGGGCTACGCCCTACTCGACCAGCTCGCTCAGCTTCTTGATGATCCTGCTCGGCTGGGCGGTGGCGTGGGCGGGAATGCCGGCGTCGAACGGGTCGTACCAGATGCCGCACATGCCGAGCTTCTGCGGCGCCACGACTTCCCATTCGTAGTTGTCGCCGACCATCCAGGCATCGCAGGCGTCGCAGTCGAGCCGCTCGAGCGCGTGGTGGTAGACGGCGGGCTCGGGCTTGCCCTGGCCGAATTCGCCCTCGATCTGGATGTGGTGGAAGCGGTGGGCGAGCTCGAAGCGCTCGATCTTGGCGCGCTGCAGGTCGGCCGCGCCGTTGGTCACCAGGGCGAGACGCACGCCGCGCTCGCGCAGCGCGTCGACCGTGGCATGGGCGTCGGGATAGAGACGGTATTCGTTGCGCCGCATCTCGGTGAAGGCGTCGGCGATCTTGTCGGCCAGTGCCTCGTCGGTCCTGTCGAGCCGCCTGAGGCCCGCACGCACGGCCAGCCGCCGCGCCTCGGGAATATTGAGCCGCCATTTGGCCGCCTCCGCCTGGTCGCTCCAGAAGGCGCGCGATTCTTCCATGATCGCCACGCGCACCGTCTCGAGCGCGGCATCGTCGTGCAGGTCGAGATGCGGCGCGAAGACGTGCAGCAGGCGGCGCCACGCCTCCTCGGGCTGGGCGTAGGCCCGGATCAGCGTATCGTCGAGATCGAACAGGATCGCGCGGGGAAGGGCCATCGCCTCGATGACTGAACTTCAGTTCGTCCCGACGAAGGTCGAGGGCGCCGGGCTGACCACGCTGTTGCGCTCGCCCTGGATCTCGATCACCGCCAGCGAGCGCTCGACCCGTCCGTCGGGCAGGAAGCGGAACACGCCGTCGACGCCCGACCAGCCGTTGGGATTGGTGATCGCCTCGGCCGAGAAATCGCCGCCCGGCTTCTGCCGCGCCAGCTGGCCGGCGAGCGACACCGCATCGTAGGCGAGGGTCGCCAGCCGGTGCGGCGGCCGGCCGTAGGTCGCGATGAACTTGCGCTCGAAGTCGGCGCGGCGCGCCGGATCGGGCGCCGCGTACCAGGCGCCGCGCAGCATCGGCTCGTTGCCGATGCCGGGTGTGTCCCACACGCCGGTGCCGATGAACTGCACCGAGGCCTTGTCGACGCCCGCGCCGGTCAGGGCAGCCAGCACGGTGGTGACTCGCGGCGGCGCCACCGGCACCAGCACGGCAAGCTTGCCCGCACTCGCATCGCCCACCTTGGCTTCCTTGGCCAGGCGCTCGGCCGACGGTCCGAGGTTGGGGCCGTTGTCCTCGAACATTTCGGCCGCCACGACCGTGGCGCCGCGGATCGCGACGTGGCTCTCGAGCGTGCGACTCATCTGCTCGCCGTAAGCGGTGCGCGGCGCGAACACGGCGAAGCGCTTGATGCCGGTCGATACCGCATAGTCGACGACGCGGCGGACCTGCGGCGGGGCGGCGATGCCCATGATCCAGACACCGGGCTGTGCCGCCGATTCATCGTTGGAGAAGGCGATGACGTTGGCGCCGCCCTGCCGTACCGACGAGGCGAGAGAAGCGGCGGAATTGCCGAACAGCGGGCCGAGGACGAGGGCGACGCCGTCGGTGCGGGCCTTGCGATAGGCCTGCATGGCGGTGTCCGGCGAATCGCCGCTGTCATAGGCGGCGAGCGCGATGTCCTTGGCGCCGCTGTCGAACAGGGCCATTTCGGCGGCCTGCTGCATCGCCTGGCCGATCGGCGCGGCGCGGCCGGACAGCGGCAGCAACAAGGCGATGCGCTGCTTGCCCGACGCCGTGGTCGACGAGCCGACCGCCGGGCCGGCCTTGGGCGGCGGCGGCGGCGTGCTAGGTTGCGGGGATTCCGAGCAGGCGCCCAGCAGGAAGGCGGCGCCGGCGAGCGCGAGCAAGGGTCGGCGCAGAAGAGGGTGGCGCATCGGCGCAAAACTCCGGCTGGCGGCTGGATTGGATGCGATGGGGCGTCGGTGAAGGGGCATGGACGAAGAGGTACAAGCTAGCGGCGCGGGGTCGCCGCGTAAACCGCCGGACACCGTGCCGCCGCTCGTGCCCGGACTGCATATTGTCGCCACACCGATCGGTAACATGCGCGACATTACGCTGCGCGCGCTCGATACGTTGCGTGGCGCCGACCTGATCGCCTGCGAGGACACCCGCGTGTTCGCCAAGCTCGCCACACATTACGGCATTGCCGTTCCGACCGTGGCCTACAGCGATGCCACCCAGGACGCCGCCGAGCCGCGCGTGCTGCGGGCGCTGGCTCAAGGCAAGCGCGTGGCGCTGGTATCGGATGCCGGCATGCCGCTGATCTCCGATCCCGGTTATCGCCTGGTCCGGGCGGCGCTGGCCAATGGCCATCCGGTGACCTGCGTTCCCGGCGCCTCCTCGGTGCCGGTGGCGCTCGCGCTGTCGGGCCTGCCGAGCGAGCGATTCCTGTTCGCGGGCTTCCTGCCGGCCAGGGCGGGCGACCGCCGCCGCACCATCGCCGAGCTCGGCCGTGTTCCCGCGACGCTGGTGTTCTTCGAGGCGCCGCACCGCCTGGCCGAATCGCTCGGCGACCTCGCCGAATTGCTGGGACCGAGGCCCTCGGTCGTGGCGCGCGAGCTCACCAAGCTGTTCGAGGAGGTGCGCCGTGCGCCGCTCGATCAGCTGGCCGCAAGCTATGCGGCGCAAGCCCAAGTGAAAGGCGAGATCGTCATCGTGATCGGACCGCCCGGCGAGGCCGAGCAGCCGGCCGCCGATGCCGTCGATGCCGCGCTGCGGGAGGCGATGCAGACGGCGTCGGTCAAGGACGCCGCCGCCGAGGTCGCCGCAAGGCTGGGACTGAAGCGCCGCGAGGTCTATGCTCGCGCGCTGCAGCTCAAGCGGGAAGCAACATGACCACCCAGACGCGCCAGAAAGCCTACCGGCTCGGCCATTTCGCCGAATGGCGCGCGGTGTGGCGTCTGCGCGCGGCCGGCTATTCGATCCTGGCGCGCCGCTTCAAGACCCGCCTGGGCGAAATCGACATCGTCGCCCGGCGCGGCGGCATCCTGGCCTTCGTCGAGGTCAAGGCGCGCGGCGATTTCGACACCGGCATCTTCTCGCTGCGCGAGGGCCAGTTCGGCCGCGTCTCGCGCGCCGCCAGCCTGTTCATCGCCCATCATCCGCGCTACGCGATCTTCTCGGTGCGGTTCGACGCGATCATCGTCAGCGGCTGGTGGCCGCGCCATCTGCCCGACGTCTGGCGGCCGCCCGAATGAGTTCCTGCCGATGAGTGGAGCCGATCCGCTGGCCCGGCTGCGCGATCTCTGTGCCGGCGACGGCGAGCGTCTCGATCTGCTGGAGGCCGCCCTCGCGCTCGCCGTCCTGCACCGCGCCGACGATTCGGACGACCGGCCGGTCGATCTCGCGCCGCTGCGCCAGCACGTCTCGGCGATGGCCGATTCGCTCGCCGATCTCGTGCACCGCCGCGGCGCCACGCCGGAAGCCCTGGCCGAGGTGATCGCGCGCTCCTACGCCTATCGCGGCGACAGCGAAACCTACGACGATCTGCAGAACGCCGACCTCGCCAAGGTCATCGAGCGCCGCAAGGGCCTGCCGGTGGCGCTGTCGATCCTCTACCTGCACATTGCCCGCGCCCAGGGCTGGGACGCCGAGGGGCTGGCCTTTCCGGCGCACTTCCTGATCAGGGTCGGCATCGACGGCGCACGCCATGTCGTCGATCCCTTCCACGAGGGCGCGGTGCGCGAGGCGGCCGACCTGCGCGAGCTCCTGCAGAAGGTATTGGGTGCCGACGCCGAGCTGACGCCGGCGCATTTCGATCCCGTCGCCGATCGCGACGTGCTGCTGCGGCTGGAGAACAACGTCCGGCTGCGGCTGGTGCGGCGCGAGGACTGGGAAGGTGCTGCGCGCTCGCTGGAGCGCATGCTGGCGATCGCGCCCGACCGGCCGGAGCTGCTGTTCGAGATGGGCCAGCTCGATGCCCGGCTGGACAAGCGGCGGGCCGCAATCAGCGCGTTCGAGCGATTCCTGGTCGTGTCGGGCGATTCCGACCGTGGCCTGCGACAGAAGGCGACGGCGATGTTGCAGGAACTGCGCCGCGGGCTTAACTGACCGTCCGGAAAACAACGAAGCGCCCCCGCACAGGACCTGCAATGAAGCTCAAAGTCGCCATCCAGATGGACCACGTCTCGACCATCGACATCGACGGCGATTCGACGTTCGTGCTCGGGCTCGAGGCGGAGCGTCGCGGCTACGAGGTCTGGCACTACACGCCGCCGGAACTGTCGTTCCGCGACCGCAAGGTGATCGCGCGCATGCAGCCGATGAAGCTCCGGCGCGAGAAGGGCAGCCATTACACCCTCGGCGCCGCCGAGACCGTCGACCTCTCGACCATGGACGTCGTCCTGCTGCGCCAGGATCCGCCCTTCGACATGTCGTACATCACGACGACGCACCTGCTGGAGCACGTCCACCCCAGGACCCTGGTGGTGAACGATCCGGCCTCGGTGCGCAACGCGCCGGAGAAGCTGTTCGTCACGCATTTCGACAATGTGATGCCGCCGACCTTGATCTCGTCGGACGTGCGCGCGATCCGCGCCTTCCGCGACGAGCACAAGGACATCATCATCAAGCCGCTGTTCGGCAACGGCGGCTCGGGCGTGTTCCGGCTGAAGCCCGGCGACGAGAACTTCAATTCGCTGCTCGAGATGTTCTCGCAACGCAGCCGCGAGCCGGTGATCGCCCAGCGCTACCTCCCCGAGGTGCGGCAGGGCGACAAGCGCATCATCCTGATCGACGGCAAGGCGGTGGGCGTGGTCAACCGCGTGCCGGCCGAGGGCGAAGCGCGCTCCAACATGCATGTCGGCGGCCAGGCGGTTAAGTCGGCGCTCAGCAAGCGCGACCAGGAAATCTGCGACATCATCGGCCCGGAACTGAAACGGCTCGGCCTGATCTTCGTCGGCATCGACGTGATCGGGAGCTACCTCACCGAGATCAACGTCACGTCGCCCACCGGACTGCAGCAGATCAACCGCTTCGACGGCGTGTCGCTCGAGGCGCAGATCTGGGACGCCATCGAGAATCGCTACCAGGCCACACGGGGTATTCCTGCCGGGGGAAAACCAAACGGGAGCAAATCGTCATGAAGAGACGTTTCGTGTTGGCCGCGGTGCTGTCGGCATCGGCCGTATCCGCTATTGGGCCTGCTGCCGGGCCTGCTTCCGCGCAGATCGATTCGCTGACCCTCAAGCCGATCGTCAAGGCGGTGCGCGAAGGCGACGAGGAAAAGGTCCGCCAGCTCCTGCTGAAGGGCGACAATCCCAACCAGACCGACAGCAACGGCCAGCCGCTGCTGATGGTCGCCGTGGTGGCGGGCCAGATCGCCGTCGTCGAGGCGCTGCTCAAGGGCGGCGCGGTGCCCGACGCGCTCGACCGCGAGGGCTATACCTCGCTGATCCGCTCCGCCGAGCGCGGCGACGTCGACATCGCCGACATGCTGATCAAGCGTCATGCCAAGGTCTCGGCGCAGACCCGCCAGGGCACGACGGCGATGATGGTGGCGGCCCGCCTCGGTCACGCCGAGATCGTGCGCCTGCTGCTCGCCGCCAAGGCCGACCCCAACCAGCCCGACTTCACCGGCCGTACGGCACTCGCCTATGCGCGGCAGAGCAACCGCACCTCGATCGAGCAGATGCTGCGCAAGGCCGGCGGCAAGGAATGAGCACGCACGGATGAGCGATGAGGCGCCGGCCGCAACGATCCGTGTGACGGCGACGCTGGCGCTCGATCCGTCGGAGATCGAGGAGACGTTCGTGCGCGCCGCCGGGCCGGGCGGCCAGCACGTCAACAAGACCTCGACGGCGGTGCAGCTGCGCTTCGACGTGCGCCATTCGCCGTCGCTGCCCGGCGACGTCCGACACCGCCTCGAACGGCTGGCCGGCAACCGGCTGACCCGCGACGGCGTGCTGGTGCTGGTGGCGCAGGGCGAGCGCAGCCAGAAGCGCAACCGCGAGGACGCGCTGGCGCGGCTCGTCGCGCTGATCCGCGAGGCCGCGCGGCCGCCGGTGCCGCGCAAGCCGACCAAGCCGACGCGCTCGAGCAAGCGCCGCCGGCTCGACAGCAAGAAGAAGCACGGCGCGCTTAAGGCGCAGCGTCGCGGCGGGCACTTCGACTAGGTCGATTGCCGCGTTATCGGCAGCGTCCGACCGGCTCTTCGTAGGGGTTGGGCGCCATCACCGGTTTTCCGTCCTGCCGGACCGGCGGTCCCGACAGATAGCCGCGCGAGATGTGCGCACCGTGCGGCAGGAACTCGGCCGGCGCGCCGACCGACGCTTCGTTCCACTGCCCGTGCTCGGCGGTCCAGCCGGCCAGCCACCAGAGCTGCGGCACCAGCAGCAGGACGAGGACGGTCGACGCGGCCCTCGGCACTTTCGCTGAAGCGACCGCGTAAAGTTGCGGCACCAGGAGCAGTGGCAGGAACAGCACGAAGCGGCCGCCCAGGGCGGCGTAGATCCAGGTCAGGTTGAAGATCGCGAACAGCGCCGCCAGGGCAATGGCGCCGAACAGGGCGGCGAAGCGCAGGCCTGCGGCGCTCGCGCCGCCGCGCGCCAGGGCGACGACGGCAATCCAGAGCGCGGCGATCGCGAAGTATTGGGCGCCCAGCCGGTCGAAGACGAGCAGTTTGCCAGGCCCGTCGAAGGCCTGTTGTAGATAGGTCAGGACATCGTAGCGCCCGACGCCCGGTCCGATGCAGTGGCTGCCCGCCTGTCCCAGCACGGCGCGCACGATCGTCCAGGTGGCGATCGGCAGGAGCAGCACCAGGGCCGCGATGATCAGGCGACGCGGCGAACGGACGTCGCTCGCCGCGATCAGGATCGCGCCCGCGGCCAGGAAGGCGGCGCTGGAAGTGTGTGTCAGGAGCAGCAGCACCGCGAGCATCACGGTCCTTGCCTCGAGGCCCCTCGTCCCCTGGGCGGTCATCTTCCAGACGGCGCCGAGGAAGGGCGGCAGCAGGACGTAGACCAGGCTCTGGCCGAACGGAAATCGCTGATGCACGGCGATGAAGGAACCGACGAACAGGGCCAGCAGCAGTCGCTGCAGGCGCGATGGCGCGAGGCCGCAATCCTGTTCGATCGTCTCTGCGAGACGGGTCCAGAAATGTGCCTGAAGGACCAGCAGCACGCCGTTTGCCAGCACCAGCACCCAGCCGGCCGTGCCCAGCGCCAGCACCCAGAGCGCCAGCCAGGCCGAATAGAGCGGCGGCCAGGCGACGATCGGATGGCCCGAGAAATAGGTGTAGCCGTGGCCCGTCGTCAGCGAGATCGCGCCCTGCCACAGCGCCCAGCTGTCGGAGATCATGCCGATGCCGTTGCGATGGAGCGCGACATAGGCGAGCAGGGCGACCAGGGGCGCGCTGACGGCTTCCCATGAGCTTCGCCGGTGTGAAGGTACGTGCATTACACCGGCGACCATCCGCGACTCATGGCTGGACGCTAACAGAGCCACTCTACCAAGGACAACGCCGCCCGTCGCACATCGGCTCGCCCGATGTTATAGAGAGCCTCACGTCCCCGTAGCTCAGCTGGATAGAGCAGCGGTTTCCTAAACCGGAGGTCGGAGGTTCGAATCCTCTCGGGGACGCCAACTCTCTAAAACGCACACGGGATTGAACTTAACGTGGGTCGTTTTTTGAACTCTACCCTATTCTACCCCGGTGGTATGGTTCCCCGACATTCGGGGACGCCATGAAAGGTCTGATCAGGAAGGGCAAGAAGTGGGCCTACCAAGCCGCGATTCCCGCCGACGTGCGCGAGAGCTTCGCGGGTAAGAAGAAATTCCAGAAGGTGTTCGACACGCGGGACGAGGTTCTTGTCGAGCGTCTGGCTGCCGAGGCGGATCGCGAGTTCAACGCCCGTGTTCTTCAGCACCGGCAAGCCGCGCTGAATGGGGAGCGGATCGATCTGGATCGCAAGCAGCAACTTGTCGGGTTTCTGTTCGGTCACTTCTATAACCGTCACTTCGATGACCGGTTCTTCGATCTCCGCGAAGCCCTCCGTGTTGCGATCATGGAGGCTCAGGAACAGGGTTTCCCCCTGACGGTCGGTCTCCACACCGAGGGCGTGCTGTTCGATGACCTCGTGAAGAACGTCGAGACTCTCTTGGAGTGGGCCGAGAAATCCGGGTTCGCGAAGAACAAGAAGGCGGACCGGCCCGGGGCGACTTTGATGGGGTCGCACGCGATCTGGGCAAAGAAAGCCGCGCACACTCAGAAGACCAAGGATCAGTATGGGAAGGACGTGCGGGACTTCACGAACTGGTTCGAGGAGAAGCGCGGTCACTGCTACGGCTCCAAGATCACAAAGCGCGATGTGAACGACTACGTCAGCTTCCTCATGCACAAGAACGCAGCCAAGGCCACGATCACCCGAGTGCTGAGTGCGCTGCGGCTGGTCTACAAGGTCGGCCAATTCTCCGACGACAATCCGTTCAGCGGTGTCACGGATCGGATGATCATCGATGGCGCTCGACTGAACGTGCGGCGGTTCAGCGATAAAGAAGTGCTCGCCCTGTTTAAGGCCAAGGCCGATCCCAATACGCGGATGGCGATCCGGATTGCCGCCTACTCGGGTATGCGTCTATCGGAGATTATGTCGTTGAAGATCGAGCACATAGAGCAGGTCGGACGATCTCGGGTTTTCAACCTGATGAACGCGGGCAAGCGCAAGACCAAGGCGAGCTATAGAAAGGTCCCCGTTCATCCGACCATCGTCAAGGAATTGGCCTCATTCACTAAGGGACGGAAGCCGTCCGACTACATTCTCCCGGGCGAACCGGCGGACAAGTACGGCTCCAGATCGGCGGCGATCTCAAAGCGGATTGCGAATCGCATCGACACGATCACGGACGATCCTGAAGCTCGCGAGCACAGTTTTCGTCACACGTTCGTTTCTAAGCTCGCCGAGGCTGGCGTCCGCAAAGAATGGCGCATGGCGATTGTCGGCCACGAGGGAGAGGACGTTCACGACCAGTACAATCACGCCGACTATCTCGCTCAGTTGATGGGCGAGATCGCGAAGGTCGAGTATCGAAGCCGTAGCTAGGCGTTCGGCAGCGGCGCGAACGTCTCGCCATAGGGCGGCCCGTTTACGCGCCATTGCGGCCCCCATGGGCCATCCTCGCACCGGATCATGCCGAAGCGCTCTTCGGCAATCGTAACGTCCGCAACCACATCGTTGAGCACCCTGCCGTCGCCGGTCATGAGGCGACCCATGGCGTCGATGGTCATCGTGAAGCGGTGATCCTTGTCGATGGTGACGTGGTAACTGCCGCCCACGCCGCAAAGTTCGTTCGGACCGTGGAAGGTCAGAAGTGTGCCGTCGCCGATCTGGTTGTTTTCAGTCTCACTGGCCGTGAAGTCCATTGCTCGCTTCCTTAGTAGGGTAATTCATTTTAGCAGGTCCGACGCGGTTGTCGGAGTCATTGCCTCGGGTTCTGCTTCCGCCATTCGCGTGGCCGCTGAAAGGTGCCGAGCCACGCGCCGAGCTTGTTCGCCCGGGCGTGTTCCTGATCTGCCGCGTAGTCACGGGGATCGAACTCAGCCAGAGCCCAGCCGGCGCGAACCATCTCCCGACCTAGATCGATACTACCTAGCCGACAGATCACAAGCGGACGCCGGTAGTAGTCGGTGCCGACTTGCTCACACCTAATCTCACGGCTCGCGATCAAGTTGATCAGGTACGCCGTCGCTTCGTCTCCGCATCGATATTCGGCTCCCGCCCGAAGACACTTTTGAGCCGACTCAAACGCATCCATGTTGTTTAGACGGAGACGCACATCTGAGATAACAACGGTATCTCCATCCACCACCCGAGGAACTCCGATCCACGTCTCGGCGTGAGCCAGAGACGGGATGAGCAACAGCAGAGGAAACCAGCGCACGGACTTAGATCAGATGATGTAGGCATCGAGGCGAGGCGTTGCCGGCATTTCAACGGCCTGAACCGGGCACTTGAACGGTGAGGCACCGTTTTCAACTCCCACGATGTTGCGACCATCGAAACTGTACGACTCTTTGCTCGCGATCCGCTGTCGCCAGAAGGTCGCGCACAGGCACAGCCTTCTGAGGTGATCCGGTTCGGCAAACTCTCGAACTGATCTGACACGCCGGAGAGCAGCTTTGATCTGCTTGAACAACCCCGCGATCTTCCGGAGGCGGGCATTCAGATCGTCGGTGTCGATATCTAAACCAACCTTCTGAAGATGACCGATCTCCTCACTCAGCGTGCCATAGATATCGACGAACGAAGCTCGGAGGGCACCTGCTCCGGTTAGAAACTCGCGTCCGCTGAGAGACCCCAGCGACCGAAGCTGGTCCTTGAAGATTTGTCTCGCGGGCGCGTTTTCCGGAAGCTTCTCTTCGGCCGCGATATCGCGGACGCGTTCAATGATTTTCAATTCACCATCGGACTGGCTGAGCAACTTGAGAATGAACTCGTAGAAGCGCGGCAGCCGCTCCTGCAAATTCTTCGACAGGGTGTCGTGAATGCCCCATGCGGGGCAGGTATTGAATGCGACGATCTCGGCTTTGAGGCCGGGCCATGCCGTAATTAGATCGCGGCAGCGCTCATGTGCGTTCGCACGACGGCGAGCTTTCGTCCATCGACCTTGGATCAAACCCCACTTGTCCGGGAAGTGATGTTGGGCGCAAGTCGCACCGACGAGAATCGCACTACTGTTGCTGGATCGGACAATGAACCCGTGCTGGTGGTTCGGCTCCTTTCCCGGGCTACGACAATAGCGGCAACGCACCAGCACGCCGTGAGGCATGTGGTACTCAAGCTCGATGTTGGGGTCGGGAAAGTCCTTCGGGACGCAATCGACAACACCCGGTTCGGCTTCGGGATTGTCGGTGGTCCAACGACGGGAACTGAACTGTTCATCTTGGGTAACGAGGAAGTTACCGGGAGGGGGGAGACTGCTAATGGGCTGACTCCTTCGAAGGTGTGTAGTTTCGCTTTAGCTCCGATCCTTGGGGACTGTCGCTCGGTTAAGAGGCCAATGTGGGCAAAGCGTGCCGTATGGCTCGGGTTGCCATCAACCGACTTTGGGTTGCAATCAGGGCCTCCAAGAGGCCCTGAACCACGTGAAATACGCGCAGCAGGATCACCAGCAGAACGACTGATTCCATGGTGGGGATAAACTCGATTCTAAACATCGCCGCCTCACTGTAGGTCTGGTTACTCGAAGGAATAGGCCCGAACGCGTTCGCCTGTCAGGGGGGAAGAGCTTCCCCGGTTCGCTGGTGCGACCACTGCAATCAATTGCACTGAGCCCACTAGACCCGTGCCCCATGGGGAAACTCTTCCCGACATATGTCTAGGTGCACGGGAGCGCCGCTCCCTGCAAATGGGTCTAGGACTTCAAGAACAAGCTCACTGGAATGCGCTGTATGCGTCGCGGATCACCGAGAGATCATCTCGTCGCGTTGAAGTTCACTTGCTGTCTCTCAGTGCTTCGTGCCAGAAGTGATTCTCGTGTCTTCAGTCCTCGGCCAGCCGGCGTCGAATGCATTTTTCAAGACTCGGATTCATACAAGTCATCATCTCTCAAGACCTCACAGAAACGATAGCTGCTGATTCTCGCTCCGCCTCGGCCAATTCGTGTTCCGTTAAGAAGGACAAACTTAAGACGATCAGCAACAAGCATCGAAAGAAGTGTGTGCAGAACATCTTGTGGTAGCGAAAGATAGCCTTGAAGAATACTGAAGCCGCGACTGCGCCCCAGAGAACCGACCGCCAAGGGCTTCTCGACACGCTGACGGCGAACCGACGCGTTGAGGTCTTGGTCAGGGATGACCATGAGTTCCACTTTCTCATCTTCGTGCCGCTGAGGCAGCATCAAGACGCCACTCACGGTTAGGTGCCGAAATTCCATAAATGGATCGGATTCTCGCCGAACTGGATTGAGGCCAAAACTGTATGACCAATTCCACCGTAGAATGTTCACGACATAGTTAGTCGGAAGCTCCACGGAATGTTTTCGCCGTCGCGGTGTTGACGACATATGCAAGTCCTCTTCACCTGATCGGCGTCGCCGCCAATCAATGAACCGACCGCGCTATCCCGAGCGAAATGTCGGCGGTTGTTATGCGCTTCATTGACTCTACTGATTTCGCCTCGCAACATCTCCACGCACATAGAATAGCAATCCGACTGCCCGTCGCTGCTCGATCCAGTGGAGTGATCATTGTGGAGTCCGAGACAAAGCCCGCCAATGTAGAGCCCATCCCTTTCTCCTTCATCAAGGGAGGGGATGACTGTCTAGCGACGCAAGAAGGCGGGCCTCCGGACTGGGAGCGATCTACGCAGCTTGTTCGCGAGCACCTGTCCGAGGCGATGAACTCTCGGAACGTCGCGTTTCTTCTGGGCTCCGGTTGCTCATCATTGCTTTCCCTTTCCAGCACATTGGGATCCTAAGCTTAGAATTCCACGTGGACAAGTTGTC
>JADMIO011875009.1_pt1 | contig 51999 bp, 62 predicted proteins | sample 8958161 | NCBI WGS metagenome assembly JADMIO01 (sample SAMN16585339, study PRJNA669376) | soil metagenome | isolation source: Crop rotation soil | place: USA: Cullars Rotation, Alabama | collected 2011
GGCCGCGACTTCAAGTCACGTGAATTCCAAGCTTCGGATCCCACTGTGCTGGAAAGTTTTTATGAACCCGAAGAGATGCGGGCAATCGTTGAACGGTCGGGAGAGATTCTCGGTGCTCCGTTGGACACGGAAGCTGCACAGTTTATTGCAGGAGCAAGCCGCGCAACGCCGCGCATTGGGAACAGATTGGTGCGTGCCGTTCGTGATTTTTCGCAGATTCGCGGTGCATCGCGCATTGATGTCGCGTGCGTTCTTGAAACGCTTCGATCCCTTGATATTGATCATGAAGGATTGGATGCAACTGATCGATTGTTGCTCGAAACCGTTGTGAATACGTTCAATGGGGGGCCGGTTGGTCTCTCCACTCTTGCTGCGATTCTTGCGGAAGAAGAAGAGACGCTGGAAGATGTGACGGAGCCGTTCTTGCTCCAACAAGGATTCCTCCAGCGCACGCCAAAAGGACGCGTCGCCACGAAGAAGGCGTATGAGAAATTGGGACGGGATATTCCTGAGGGATTGCAAGGACAGATGTCCTTATAAAGATCCAAAAAAACAAGAACCAAAGAAAGATCAATCAGACAAACGATCCAATATCGTACTTTGGATATTGTGGATTTGGACATTCTTTGGACGACTTGTTTTTTGCTTTTTTACTTTTACAGGATTGCTCTGATCAACGGCACAGATGCCCTTGTCGACTGTTGTTCCGCCACAGCCTGGCGAAGCGTTCGACGTGAGACGCGATTGACGAATACAAAGCGGCCCATCAATGAAACGGGAGTCATCATGAATCCGTTTCCTTCCATCGATCTGTTGTCGTTGACGCTGTGAGCGGAAGCCAATGCAGGAATCGCCATCGAAATCACCGTTGCGAGAGTCATCAGTGAGAAGCGAAGGGAGTGCATGGAGTGGGTTGGGGAAGTTCGTGTCTTCTTTCCAACACAAAGAGTACACGAAGCAAAAATGTGTACAAGCCGCAGGAACCCGCTTTAATCGCTCTGTCTAGCCTGAAATTTGCCTTTCGCATCAGCTAGCCATCAACTCGCGTATTTTTGTATGCAATTGTTGTTCGAAGTGTGATTGTCTGAAGCGTTCTGCGTTCTTTCGGCAGTTCTCTTTTGAGTACTTTTTGTGATCAAACAATTCTAATGTTTTCATCAGCGAATCGGCGGAATGCTCGTCAAAGAAGGCTGCCGTCACCCCCTCAATCTGGGTCTCGAGTGCTCCGCCACCGCGGTAGGCAATCACCGGTGTTCCACTGGCATTCGCTTCAATGGGGACAAGGCCGAAGTCTTCCAGGCCCGGGAAAATCACCGCTTGTGCATCCCTATATAAATCACGCAGTTCGTCCCCCCGACGATATCCATAGAAGTGAATCGTCGGTCCGGCGAGTCGCTCCAGTCGTGCGCGGTCCGGTCCTTCGCCGACAATGTTCAGGTGCAGCCCGAGTTTGTTGCAGGCATCGATGGCGATATCGATCTGTTTGTAACGAGCCAATGTCGAAACGATCAAATAATAATCAGGATGTTCGCGGCCTCTTTTTTGACGAACCTCCCCCACCCCTAACCCCTCCCCCGATGGGAGAGGGGAATCGAAAAACATATTATTGATCGGCGGATGTAAAACATCGCTTTCGCGATCCCAATACAGTTGGATACGACGCTGCACTTCTTTCGATGCTGCGAGCAGCATGTCGGGTCGAGCTGCCGCTTCACTGTCCCAAATCCGCAGCTTGTGGAATGTTTTTGAAAGATACCGGCGCGTAAACACATTCGCTCTGCTCTGCACCGCATGCGTTTGATCCCACAGATACCGAGCAGGGGAATGCACGAAGCTCAGGTGCCTCGGCTTGCCGTTGGTGATGATGCCGTGCGCAAATGCGGATGAACTGCTGATCACGAGATCAAACTCATCGACGTTCCAGGATTCAATCGTGTGCGGGAATTTATTGAGATACAAATGATGATTAAACCCGAGCCACGGATTGATCGCTCCTCGCACACGATCCCTAGGAAACCAGTTGCCCAATTTCCTTTCGTCATAGAGCAACGTGTAAATCGGCGCATCGGGAAACATGTCCGCCAGAATACGCAGAACGTTTTCGGCACCGCCTTTCATTGTTAACAGTTCGTGAACGAGAGCGACTTTCATAGGATCAGTGTAGCAGCTGTTCCTTCTCTTCTTTACTCATGCGTTTAACCGCTGCTTCTCGTTTACGCGCTTCGGACAATGTCTCGAATGTTTCGGTATAAATGATCTTCACCGGCCGCCTGCTCCAGGTGTACTTCGCACCCGTGCCGTCGTTGTGCTTTTGTTCCCGTTCAACGGGATCAATGCATGTTCCGGCATAGAGCGAATTGTCGCTGCAGCGTGCGAGATAGAAGTAGTGTGTCATTTTGTTGATAGCATAAACAAATCTTTGCTTGCAAACATTGTGCATGCTCTTCCATATTGAGAAGTAAGAGTAGTGATCGCACTGGTATCGGTGGCCGAATCATCGACAAGTATTTTTACAGTTTCCCCGTCGCACACATCCCGTACTCCTGGTGTTGATTTTAATTTTTCCAACAATTCATCATCTCCCCATGCTTGATCCAGGTAATCCGTCATGTTTGCAGTATACATCCGGTTTGTCAGAATATGCTCTTTCATTCGTCTGCAATCATGTGTCCTTTCCCCTCGCTCGTATGACTGTTTCTTCCACCATCCGAACGATTCTTCCGTTTTCCGCCCTTCTGATTGCTCTTGGGGTCACCGGCGTCCTGTCGGCTCAGGATATTGTTCCTTTTGATCCTGCGAATGCTTCATTTCCATCATCCGCATCATTCTCCTCGATTCCGGCGTTTCCTTTCACCTCCGATTATGTGCAGTGCGTCGCACCGGCCATTCGACAGAATGTTGATCGTTTGAGTCAGCTGCAACGGACATATGAAGATCAGAAATTGCAGTTCGTACAACAAAAAAGTCAATTACTCATAACCGCCTGGGCCATCCCGGAACGATCGGCTCGCAATACCGCTATTCGTGGTGTGCAACGATCGTACGATCTTGCGGTGCGCAGTCTCGACCGATGGTTCCGTGATCAGGAACGGGCGATCAACAGGCAATTCAGCGATGCCGTTTCACAATGTGATCGTCAGTTCGACAGTGATGTGGATGGAGAATCGAGCAGCAGCTCTTCCTCACGCTTCTCCTCTTCGTTCGGATTCTCTTCCTCCAGCGGCTTGCCGCAATGTAACGGGGGAGATGTCTGTGTTCCGTATCAAGTCTGTCGAGATACGAATGGCACCTTCCAGGACCCGGGACGGTGTGGGGACATGCATCAATTGAATTATTGTTGTCAGATTGGAAATGCTTCCAGCTTGTCCTCTTCCAGTTCCTCGAACGGACTTCCGCAATGCAATGGCGGCGATGCATGCGTTCCCTACCAAGTATGCATAGACAGTAAGGGCACGTTTGAGGACCCGGGGCGCTGCGGAGACAGTAACCAGTTCAATTACTGTTGCCAAGTCGGACATGGCGTCAGTTCTTCGTCCAGTTCATCCAGCGGTTTGCCGCGCTGCAATGGGGGAGATCTCTGTCTGCCGTATCAAACATGTCGAGACAATAACGGCACTTTCCAGGACCCGGGACGGTGCGGCGACAGCAGCCAACTCAATTATTGCTGCCAACTTCCAAATGATGTTCATTCCTCGTCCAGCTCGTCCTCTTTTGTGTTCTGTGACTCAGGCGACATGTGTTTTCCGGTTGCGAAATGCAATGCAATCGGAGGCAATTTCGTTTCTCCCGGTGCTTGCGGTACGCAGGAGATGAGGCAGGAAGGGTATTACTGCTGCAGGCAATCGAGCAGCAGCTCACGGATTTTCTATCCAAGAAATGACACGTTTAACGCGGATCAGGCGCAAGTCGATCAAACAAGCCAACAATCTATCCAAAGTTGCGCATGTCAGACCGTCTGTGATCCGTCGGGAAGTCCGTGTATGGCGGTTTGTCCGGCGCAGTGTTAAATCATTGATATTTGGCGATTACTACGGGTATATTCTGCTCCTCTTCTGGGTCGGTAGCTCAGCTGGTAGAGCAGTGCCCTTTTAAGGCATTGGCCGCGGGTTCGAATCCCGCCCGACCCACCATATTGACATTATACATTAATTGTTGTAAAATTATTAAGTAATTCATTTCAATGTCTTTTATGCCTAAGGAACACTCCTCTGACCAACATGATGTATGGGAAAAGGGCAATGCTATCGGACAGTCGAGTTCTCATGCATATCAGGCAATACACGGCGATGCTGCACATCGAGTGCATCACGCTAAAGAGCTTAGTCGCTTGATGAGAGAAAATAGTCTAACGGCTGAAGACGTGGCGCTTACTAGTCAGGATGTACTAGATCTATTAGACGGAAAGGATATTTCTGCAAAATATTCGCGATCCTCCGGTGATGCCACACCAGCAATGAGAAAGCAATTAAATGAGTTATTCGGATCTAGTTGGACTCCTCATTCCACTGGCAATATAAGAGGTGGCGGTCACTAATCTTTGTTGCGATTTGAATTCGAGACAGCTGATTCACACGCGTCTTTTACCATAAACCCGCTCTTCGGAGAGATATGATGTGTTCAAACATCCAGAAATAAATAATCGTAGGGATGTCTCCCACCATTCACACGCTCACCACTTTCAAGCCCAAGGCCACAAGGAAAATTCCTATAGTCCTATCCACTCGACTTTTTGCTTTATCGAAGATCGATTTCACTTTTTGAATCGTGAAAATGGAGGAAATAAGAGAGAACCACAAGATTGAAAAGACAATGGTGAAGCAGGCAAATGCGAGAGGAATCCTCAGTGGGGTTTCAGGGGTGATGAATGCCGAGAATAAACTCACGAATGCCAATGTTGCTTTGGGGTTCAGAACGTTCACGAAGAAACCCATTTTGATGGCTGCCGCAGGCGAGATCATCTTTGTCTCTTTTTGCGCATCAAGTTGGAGCGGTTCATCTTTACTCATAAAGCTCGCAATGCCGATGCATACCAAATACGCGGCTCCCAAATATTTAATGACATTAAACAGCAAAATCGATTTCGAAATCACGAGTCCAAGGCCAAGAATGCAATAGGTCATATGCACCACCAGACCGCATGCGATTCCAAGAGTGGTGTAACAGCCGATACGCGGTGAATATTTGAGACTGTTTTTTACAACGACTAGAAAATCCGGACCGGGTGAAATCGTGGCCAAGAGATCAATCACGCACATCGCAATCAGGATTTTCATGCCGCAATTGTACATGTTTCTCTTTGAATCGGCATCCTGCCATGACATGACATATATCAACACTGTAAGGTATCTCCGATGATCGACTCTCACTGTCATCTGGCTGATCCGCAGTTTGCGACGGATCTTGATACTGTCTTACGGCGTGCAAAAGAAGCAGGGGTGGATCAGATGGTAACCATTGCAGATTCATTGGAGGAGGCCGAGAAATGCGTGGAGATTGCGAAGAAGCATCCGCATATTTTTGCGACGGTCGGCGTGCATCCGCACAATGCAAAGGATTGGAAAAAGGGAGACGCGGAATTGCTTCAAAAAATGGCTGAAGGATCAACAAAAGTGAAAGCGATAGGGGAGATCGGTTTGGACTATCATTATGATCACTCTGAGCGTGGCGTGCAGCGTGCAGTGTTTCTGGAGCAGCTCACGCTCTCGCGCGAACTTGGACTACCGGCAGTTGTTCATTGTCGTGAAGCGGTCAAAGACATTGAGACGATCATCCGCGAAGTCGAGCCGCTGCAGGTCGTCATCCACTGTTGCACCGAGAAGTGGGCAGACATCGCATGGGCGGTGGAACTGGGGCACATGCTCTCATTTACAGGGATCGCAACATATCCGTCGTCTCACGACATCAGCGAGACCATCAAGCACTGCCCGATGGATCAGCTTATGATCGAAACGGACAGCCCGTACTTGGCTCCTGTTCCACATCGCGGGAAGCGCAACGAACCGGCGTACGTCGCCGAAGTTGCGAAGAAAATTGCGGAAATCAAAGGCATCAGTCTTGAAGAAGTTGATGCGGCAACGACGAAAAACGCGATGGAGTTCTTTGGAATTACGATTTAGTTGTCTGAGTTAAAATCGTATCAAGAATTTTTATAAGTCTTTTCCTTACAGTACGTAACTCTTCTACCGTTGGTTCTTGACGATCTTTGGATGTTTGCAAGTCAAATGTTCCTGCTACTGCATCCATACCTGCCCAAGCATCGCCGTTTGTTATTCTAAAGGATATATCATTAATCCACTTTTCAGATGTTTCTTTATCTAAAATACCAATACCAACGAGACAGCTTATAATATCTTTGTATGGGTCTTTCTCTATCAGATTTCCTTGTTTGTCTCGTCTGGTATGAGCACAGTTTGGATTGTTTGCCCGGGTATTGGGATCACAAAGGCAGCTTTCACCAACATCTTGTTGCCTTTTTCCCTGACTAACATTTAATTGGATTAATTTTTCGTGATTTGATCCACAGGCCCAAGGAATTCTCATTTCCAATGAAGAGCGCATTTTTCGCAGTTCCTGTTCATATTTTGGTAAAAGATTGGGTAAATTCGGTGAGACTTTAACGGGATTAAAATCAGATATTTCTTCAGTCAATGTTATCTTTTTCATTTGATCATTATAAATCAATAATTAATATAAGTCAAATAAAGGTAGTCTTAGAATGGAGTTCTTTGGTCTCTCGATCTAAGCTTTCGGTTCACTGCGGTTGTAGCTCAGCTGGATAGAGCGCTGCCCTCCGAAGGCAGAGGTCGTGGGTTCGAATCCCGCCAACCGCACCATTTGACTCGTCGCCTGAGGCGGACTCGCTCATGGCAAGCCATTTTCGCGGGATAAAGGCATTGCATCCCGCTTTTGCACTCCGTAGGATATCCCCACATTCTGCGGATGTAGCTCAATTGGCTAGAGCGACGCCTTGCCATGGCGTAGGTTGCGAGTTCGAGTCTCGTCATCCGCTCCATCCGGCTTCGCCCCTTCGGGGGCTACGCCGAGATTTCACTTTGCTTTAGCCATAAAGCCCTCAATTCAAATAAACCCCAATAAGTGCTTCCATACGTCTTTAAGGGGATATGGCTAAAAAGAGCCATTTCTGCTATACTGAAGCGATTGATTCATATTAACACCATTCGTCGGCAAATCACCCTTCAGGCGGTCCTTTTCTTGAGTTCCGGCTGGCATGCGACGGCATTTGCCCAAGGTATTTTGCCCGCATCTCACCCCATCAACCTGCTTGCCCCGCTGGATGATAAACCTGATCCCATCGCTCCTGTTTCCGGACAGCCATTCGTTGCGTTCCAGACATACTTTGCGCGCAGCTGGCCGTGGATCGTCGGTGTTGCCGCAGGTATCGCCGTACTGCAAGCGTTGATCGGAGGCATTCAAATAATGCTCTCAGGATCAGACTCAGGTGCTCGCGGAGCGGGCAAAGAACGTTTGATGTGGGCGCTCGCAGGCCTCCTTCTCATTGGACTCTCCGGTTTGATCCTGCAGATTCTCAACCCGACCTATTACTACCAATAATCGTGAAGCAATTTCTTCGCTTATCGGCGTTCGCTCTGCTGGGACTTCCGATCATCGCGTCGGCGGCGGTTCCGCCTGTTCCGTGTAACGGTCTTATTGGTTGCGGAGGCGGACCGGCCAATGTCATTGCAGGTAATTTGGTGGAAGGCGTGAATTTGATGATCATGGTTGCCGCAGCTCTTTCGGTTGTAACCATTGTCTATGCGGGATTTCGCATGGTCATTGCTCTTGGAGATGAGTCGCAGATTTCCGAGCAGAGGAATGCGGTTATTTACGCATTGATCGGCTTGCTCGTCGTGATCTTGTCTCAACTGATCGTGTCGTTCGTCGGTACGCAGAACTACGGACAGGCCGGCAATCCGAACGATCTCTTCATCAACTTGTCCGGTTCGATCGTGTCCATCTTGCTGACCGTCTTCAACGTCGCGATGGTGATTTCCATCATCATCGGAGGCGGATACATGGTTCACTCTCAAGGAAAAAGCGATCAATTCACCAAGGGAAAAACCATCGTCACGTGGAGCATCATCGGAGCAGTCATCGCCAACCTTGCAAACGCATTGGTGCAATCTCTTACCATGCTTCTCGGCGTCAACTGATGTTATTTCTATCCATCTTCAACGGCCTTGTTCCCGTCGCGCACGCGGCTCCTCCCGGACCGGGTTGGGGAATGAACGCGCCCGGCGTCGCCGCGATGTGGTCGCAAATCAGCAGCGTGCTGTATACGAACATGCGCGGAAACGACCTTGTTCAAGCCGTCACGGGTGGCGTGGTGAATTTCATTTTCAGCTTCATCGCCGGCGCATCGGTCATGCTCATCATCTACGCCGGCATTCGCATGATTGCCTCCCGCGGAAAAGAGGATGAGTTCACGCAAGGGAAAACCATTATCACCTACGCTCTTATCGGATTGGTTCTGTCGCTTTTGGCGGGAGCAGTCGTCACATTCCTGCAGGCGGGATTCCTGCCGACATTCCTGAGTTAAAACTGTGGCGTAGTCTTATTTCTCGGCTACACTTAGCCCATGTCGAGAAAGTACGTAACCACCGCTATTGATTTTCCTAATGCAGCCCCGCACATGGGACATGTATTGGAAAAGGTTCTTGCGGATGTCATTGTCCGTTGGTTCCGTCTGAGCGGACATGACGTTCGGTTTCATCTGGGAACCGATGAGAACGGCATCAAGATCCAGCAGACGGCGAAGGCTCTCGGGATTCATCCGAAGGAATTGGTGGAGAAGAATGCGCCGGTATTTGAAAGTCTGTTTCGCAGACTCAATGTTTCTTTTGATTACTTCATCCGCACTGCCAATCCAGAAAGCCATTGGCCGACGGTGCAGGCGCTGTGGAACAAATTGAAAGATGCGGGTTATCTGGAAAAGCGTTCCTACACAGGGCTGTACTGCACCGGCTGTGAGCGATTTTTAACTGAGCGAGATCTGGTGGATGGCAAATGTCCCGATCATCAGAAAGAACCGGAGAAGGTGACGGAAGAGAACTGGTTTTTTCTGCTCAGTAAGAAACAGGCGGATATCCAGAAGTTGCTGGATCTGAAGAGTGGTACGTACAAAATCGTTCCATCATTTCGTGCCAAAGAGACGTTGAATTTTCTTGATGGGGGATTGGAGGATGTGTCGTTTTCTCGCTCTAAAAAGACTCTTTTCTGGGGTGTGCCTGTCCCGAGTGATGATGAACAGGTGATGTATGTCTGGTGTGATAACCTCACGAGTTATATTTCCAGTCTCGGTCTGCTGACCGATCATGCGATGCCGGAGTGGTGGGATGATGCGGAAGTCACGCATATTATCGGCAAGGACATTGCGCGTTTTCATGCAATCAACTGGCCTGCCATGTTGCAGGTTGCGGGGCTCAAAACACCCGACAAATTGCTCATTCATGGATTTCTTACCAGTGAAGGACAGAAAATGAGTAAATCCATCGGGAACGTGGTCGACCCCGAAGAAGTACTCACACATTTCAAGGGAAGTCCCGATCCACTCAGATTTTACTTAAGCCACGAAGTGCCTGTCGGAAATGACGGGGATTTTAGTTGGAAGAGAATTGATGAGCTGTATGTTGCTTTTCTTAGCAATAAGATTGGGAATTTATTGAATCGCGTACTCATATTATTGGGAAAGGACGGCGGGACATTTACTCTGGGTGAAGATCAAGAAATGAAAGAACACATTAAAGATCAGTGGAAAAGATATTCAGAATATATGGATGCATTTGATCTCTCGAATGCCGTTGGTCAAGCAGTCGCTTTTGCAATTGCGGGAAATGTAGAAATGGAACAGAAAAAGCCATGGACATTAACTGGTGAAGACAAAGCAATTGTTCTTGGGAATGTCACAGAAATGCTCCGACATATTTCTTTGATGCTCCTGCCATTCATTCCCGACACCGCCTATCGCATCAGCAAGCAGTTGAACGTGCCGTATGCAGAGCAGATGCTCGACAAAGATTTTGTGATCACTGATCAACTGAAAACATGGGGCGGATGTCCCGAGTGGAAAGCAGTCGGAACGCCGGAGATCTTGTTTATGCCATTGGATGCGTGATAGGTTGGAGGTCTCCGGCTTGCCGGAGACTAATCCCAGAGGGAAAAACACTCTAAGTGTGACGTCTTACCTCTGTGATTGCCCCTCTTCCAGCTTGGAGCGTACGGAAGGGGGGATTAATTATGACAAAAATAGTGCTTGCACCGTTAGAATGGAGGGGTACGGTTTGAATATCGGAACGAGTTACATCGTTCCCCTCAAGCCTTCCTCTACACCAAAGTCGTTGCGGGGTTTGGTCTGAGTAGAGGAAGGCGGGTTATCTTTTGCATAATCATTTTCTTGGCTTACAATAGCTGCGCTACCGGAGCTTGCGAGCGTGATGTCATTGAAAGAAGCGCAGCGGCAAGAAGACCGGAAAAGCGTTCTATTCACTCTTCTTTTCTTTATATGTTTGATCCAATGTCCGAACTCAGCGGCGGAATGCCGCAAGATGACCAGCCGATGCCGGCTCCCGCAGTGCGCGCTCCATACCAAGGTGGTCAGCGCAGCGGTGGCGGTTTTGCGCAGGATCTGCACTCCGTCACGATTCATGCCAAGCAGCGCACGTTCTACATCGACTTGAAGCAGTCCGGAAACGGCAAGTTCTTCAAGATTTCTGAGAAGTCCCGCGGCGGTCAGAAGACGACGATCATGTTCGATGCCGAAGACCTGCCGCAGTTCGTTGCAGCCTTCCAGGAAATGTCTGCGAAGTTGGCGGCTTAAACGCTAGATAGTCTTGATCGGTATGGGCGCGATATATCGCGCCCTTGCCGAACAACGAACATACAATCAATGTATCCCACGTCTCCAATCATCCGCGGCCATCGGCTTCTTGCCCGACGGTTGCACGCGTGTGACGAAGAGCGTCGTTTCTTCCGCACATCCGACGGGAATCGCATGAGGGGATTGTTCCAGCGATGATTCGAGAATTTTCACCGTGTGTCCGTCGATGTCGCAGACGACACCCGGCCACGGGTTCAGCGCACGGACATGTCGATCCACATCGATCGCCGTCGTCTTTTGCCGATCAACAATGCCGTCTTCTTTCGCGAGCTTGCGGCAGAAGGTCACGCCCTCCGTTGATTGCGGCTCCGGCTTCAACGGCTTTTTCAGCGTGTCGACCAACAACTCTGCGCCGATATGCGATAAGACGTCTCTCAAGCTGCCGGAAGTGTCGGCCGGTCCAATGGGAATCGCATGGGCGCTCAAGATCGGTCCTGCATCCAGCTCCGCCGCCATCACTTGCACGGTCACGCCTGTCTCGGCATCACCTGCAAGAATCGCATGTTCGACCGGAGAGGCTCCGCGCCATCGGGGCAGAACGGATCCATGCACATTCACCGGAGCAATGCGCGGCAAATCCAATACCGCCTGCGACAGAATTTTTCCGTACGCAACGACAACCAAGAAATCGGGCTGATCATCCGGATGTTCCATCAAGTATGCGGGCAATTCGTCATTCACGTTCTCGGGTTGCAGCAGGGGAATATTCAAATCCTCCGCGAGCGTTTTAATGGGGGGTGCGGTGACGATCTTTTTCCGTCCCACAGGCTTGTCCGGTTGTGTAATCACCAGCTTCACATCGAATGCGGGATCAGCAGCGAGTGCACGAAGAGAGGGAAGTGCGAACTCGGGGGTTCCACAGAAGATGACGGAATATTTTTTCTGCATGGATGGATTGTACACGATGCTCAGCCCTACTGGAGGCAGAACAAATCGGATATTCTCCTCCCATGAGACAGTCATTGTTGCTTCTCACCAATTCTTCCAATGATGCCTTGGAGGAAGACAGGTTTCTTGCCGAAAAGATGGGAGAGAAATTTGATGTTACTGTATGCCATCCGCTTGAATGTGAGAATCATGAAGATGCATTTGATGGAATTCTCATGAGAAACATTTGGCCGACGCATGAGCACAGCGAAGAATTCGAAGAAATGAAACAGCGTTTCAAGCGAAAAAATCTCCGAACATACAATCATCTTTCGGGCGGTGGGGATATGCAACAAAAAGGCTACTTATTGGAGCTTTTTAAAGAGGGATATCCGGTTATTCCATCCATTAGCACCGTTAAAGATTTGCCTAATCTGCATGAATTGAATGATTTTTTCGTAAAACCTGTTGATAGTTGTGACGGTATAGGGTCGAGAAGATTGAGTAGAGAAGAATTGCTCCACGCTTCTTTGAGCAATGTCATCATTCAACCATTTATGGAATTCACGGAGGAAATTATGTTTTATTTCATCGATGGAACATTTCACCATGCACTGCATACAAAGAAGAAATTGGAAAACTTCCCCGTCGAACATTACACCCCGACTGATACGGATCTTCTCTTCGCTCAGAAATTCATTGAATGGAATGCGTTGCCCTATGGCATTCAGAGAATCGATGCAATTCGAGTGCATAATGGAGATCTTCTGCTGACGGAAATTGAAGATTGGTGTCCCTATTTGTATCTTCTTGAACTGGATGCGGACACACGTGTGAATTTTTTGAAACACATCCACATTTCCTTGATGAAAAATATCTTTTCGACAAGAACGCAACACAAATGATCACATCATACGAGATACAGTTGTATGCAACAGCAGTTGATTGTTCATTCGTCTTAATCATCGTAGCATTGCTCCCTTTATGCCCGTTTCACTCAGTGATGCACAGGCTGTGCAAGAGACACTCTCCAAGGCGAAGCGCATTGCATGCGTGTGTCACCGCGGACCCGACGGCGATGCGATCGGATCGTTGCTCGGAATGGGACTGTTGATCGAACAAAAATTTCCGGATACGAAAGTGATGCTCTGGTGCGTTGATGAAGTGCCGGAAACGTTTTTGTTTTTGGCAGGATCAAAACGCATCGTCCCGCCGACGCCGCTTGAAGAAGGGGATGTCGTCGTCACGGTTGATTGTGCCGAGGCGAAAATGACCGAAATGCAGGCGACGCATCCCGCAATGTTCGATGCTTCTCGTCCGCTCATCAACATCGATCATCATCCCGATAATCCGAAATTCGGCACCCAGAATATCGTCGTTCCGGAAGCTGCATCTGCCTCTGAAATCGTCGTACAGATCGCTGATCTTCTTAAATGGGAGATCACGCCGGATATCGCGACGGCGCTGCTTACAGGCGTGTATACGGACACGGGAGGCTTGCTCCACAGTAACACGTCTGCACAGGTCTACCGTACGGTCGCTCGGCTACTCCGGGCCGGAGCACGCCAGCAATTAATCGTCTCGGCCGTCTTCCGTACGGCGAAACTCAGCACGCTGAAACTCTGGGGTCGCGTCCTCGAAAAGATCAGCGTCAGTGGCGAAGGGGGAGCGGTGTCTGCGGTCACCGAAGGCGACTTCCGTGCGACAGGTGCTGACTACTCTGAGCTTGCCGGAGCGATTGACTACGTGAATGCGGTTCCCGGTATGCGCTTCTCGATGGTCCTGAGCGAGCGTGACGGCAAAGTGAAAGGCAGCCTCCGCACACTGCGCGATGACGTTGATGTCGCGGCAATGGCGGGGAAGTTCAACGGCGGCGGACACAAGCGTGCGGCGGGATTTGCGGTACAAGGAAAACTGAAGCCGGAAGTCAGGTGGAAGGTGATCGAAGAGGAGAAAATATCTTCTACTCCTGTTCCTCCACCTCGGCCGTAATAATACCAACGTTCTTTTCGGAAGGTACTTTACCGAAGGTGCCTTTCAGTAATTCCTCAAAGAGAGGCATCGGGCGGTGATAGAATGGCGCCGTATAATCAGTACCGAAGATATCTGCAGATGCCAGTAAGAACGCATATTCTTTAAGAATAAATTCTATACCTTTATTGATATCGAACTCATCCTCTTTTTGTTGACGGTCAGCTTTACCGGCGAGCACCTCTTGAGTGATGGCTTGCACAGCATCTCGGAGATCAGTATTTATCGTATATAACTCTTTTAGCCACTCATACATTCGTAGATATGCCGGATGTTCTTTTATATTTTTCCAGCGATAGATTCGAGTACCCTCGACCGGTTCAACCAAAGAAATTCCCGTATTTTCCATTGCCCGTCTCGTTTTATTACTGATCTGATTGAATGCAGTGCGAGCCTTTCTCTCAGCTTCCCTTTTACCATATCCGAATGCTTCATAGTTCGCCTCTTCAGGTTCATCAGGCAGTATGAATACAAAGCTCATGCCGCGTTTCTTGAAGTCGGCTGCCATGCCTGCGATACGTTCACTTGAGAAATACGAGTTTTTATTGCTAACAAGTGCAAGGGCGATGCCCTTTCCGTCCAATACTTCCTGCCCCGCTGCCGTCGTATGATCTTGGTCGATGTGCATGATGCAGTGGTTATACCTTCTTCTCCGCTTCGTTTTTCTGCACTTCGCTCGGTTTCGTCGTGATCAGCTTCGCCTCGTCGGGACTCGCAATAATCTCCAGTGCGACGTGCTTGTAGCCGGCGAACAAGATGCCTTGTCCCACATCGCTGTTCAGCAGCACGTACTTCTCTCCATCTGTTAAGTAGAAGAGTTTCTGCAAGTTATCCACGGTGGTTGGCGACTGCTTCAACAGCACCTGCAGCGCGGAGTTCGTAATGATCGGTTTACCGAAGGGGGATTCGACGAAGTCGTCGATGTCCTGCGTGATGGTCGTGACGCCCAGGTAGTACTTGCGAGCGCGCTTTACGATGCCGTACAGGAAGCGTGCGGAGTCTTCGTGCTGCATCAGGTTCCATGCTTCGTCGATCACGAGGATGCGCTTCTTGAGTTCGGTGCGGATGCGGTTCCACAAGAAGTTCAGGACGATGTAGATGGCGATCGGGCGGAGCTGTTCTTCCAAGTCGCGGATCTGGAAGACGATCATTTGCTTATCGAGTTCGACGTTCGTCTTCTGATCGAAGAGTCCGGCGAAGCTTCCTTCCGTGTATTTCTGGAGGATGCGCGCCATGTTCTCGCCGCCCTCAGTTGTCAGCAACACGTCGACCAATTGCTTTAATGTCGGAGGCTCTTTTGTCAGGTCCGTCGACTGCAGCGTAATGCCGCTGAGCGCGTAGGTATCCAAAATCGCTTTATCAAGAATACCGTCTTCAGACGGCGTGATGGGTCCGAGCATCAAGCGAAGCAGTCCGTGCAGGTTGATGACCGATGCGCGCAGCACCTCGCCCGGAGCCGCTTCATCACCGCGAATGGCTGCAGGGAGGTCGAACGGGTTGATGCGGAATTTGCTTTGAATGGAGAGGGGAATGAACGAACCGCCCACCGCTTCACAGAGGTTCGTGTATTCGTTTTCCGGGTCGATGACCATCACTTCGGTTCCGAGCATCAGGTGACGGAGCAATTCCAACTTGGCGGTGAAGGACTTACCTGCACCGGAGGTTGCGAAGATGTTGCTGTTGGCGTTGGGGAGATCGAACCGGTCGAAGATGATCAGCGAATCGTTGTGGCGGTTGATGCCGTACAAGATGCCATGATCGTCCGTGAGATCGCTGGAGCTGAAGGGGAAACTTGCAGCCAACGGCGACGTGTTCATGTTGCGGTTGATCTCAATCTCATCCAAACAAATCGGCAACGTCGACGTCCATGCGTGTTCCATCTGGAACATGGCGGGCTTCGTCAGCACGAGCTTTCCACCCAGCACCGATTCGACGTCGGTCTGCACTTTTTTCAGGCGCTCTTCATCTTCCGCATACATGGTCACATACATGCCGAACTGGAAGAGTTTTTCTTGTCCGCGAGCCAAAAGGTCACGGAGTTCTTCCGCATCTTGCAGCGCCGCTTCAAGCGTCGGATCGCGGACGATGCCGCGCTGTTCCAGCATGCGAATGGAGCTGCGCAATTCCGCGACTTTCTTGCGCAGCATCTTCATGATCGCCTTGTTGGTGCTGGGGTAAATGAACTGCGAGATGTCCATCGTCACGTCTTGGTTGATAGTCGGCGCCAGCCAGTTCGGATAGACGAAGTTCGGCCAGTTATAGGCATAGACCGTGCGTGCGTATTGATCGTTGATAATCAGTTCTTTGTTGCGAATCTGCATGCCGGACGGTGCGATCAAATCCAGCATTTTCTGCAGTCCCTGTTCATAGCGTTTCACTTCTTCCAGTTCATCGGCGGACAGTTGTTCATCACCGTCGCGCTTCTCCAATGTCTCTTCGGTCTTTTTTGTCAGACCAAGAAGCTCATCCATCGCTTGCAGAAGGGGATGTTGAGGTTGAATCAACGGGGTTTTTGCCGGTTCGGGAGTGGGTGTTTCAGCCATTTGGATATCACTTAATTATAGCAGAAATAGGGTTTTGCGACAATTCTCTGGAATGTGGAGAAAAGGGGAAATGCGGTGTTTTACCCTCCTATTGCTCTGTTTTTCTCGGTTTTTGCCGAGCTACCCGTCTATAACGCACTCGGATCAAAAATCGATCCCGGTGACCGATTTCCTTGCTTTAAGATGCCCAAATCCTTCGCTCCGGGCAAATCGGTGACAGTGACACCCGCCAGGAATGCCGCGCGGTTTGCCGCCATGACGGCCAGTCGTTTATTGGCTACATCAATGATCTTCGTGAAGAGATTTTTCAAGCTTGTCTGGCCGTTTGCATCCGCATCCAGCTTTGCCACCGCTGCTTTTTGGTCAATGAGTGTTTTCTGCAGATCGCTTGCGGTTGTGTAGTCACCGTTTCGGACGGCGGTATTCAAGAGACTCTGCGTCTTAGACGCTGTGGTATTGGCGGCACTATGTTGTTTATTGATGTCGGTCAGATGCTGTTTGATTGCATCGAGATTCGCCTGCGCTCGCTTCGTGAGATTCTGGAGATTGGTCATGTACGTATCGAACGCAGTGGCCCGATCACTGCTTCTGTTTAACATGTCTGCGATATCCACTTGGAGAATCGATCCCAGTGTTTGAAGCAGAGCGAAGGTGTCGTCTTTCGTCTCGCCGGATTGTGACAACAGAGACATCTGCGCCGCCACACCGGCAAGAGCGGAATGAAACAACACCTCATCCACCAAATGTTCCGTCAGATACACCCCTAACAGGGCACTGCTTCGGATAGTGGGTTGGTACCCTGTCGAAAGATTTTGCGTCAGTTCGACGGCGCGGGGAGCGATTGTCTGAACGGTGGGAGTGGTGGGAGTCGATTTTCCGCATGCACTCAGCACAATCACAAGAGCCGATGCTGCAAACAAACGCAGTCGCACGGCTGTCATCGTACTGTCTTTGCTGTGTGTACTCAACATTACTGCCTCACCCCCTAGCCCCCTCTCCATCCCTCCAGCACGCTTACGTGGAGAGGGGGAACACGACTAATAAAATATGTGCAACACATGAGTAGTTTCTGTATGCAAGATCAACTTTTTACTTCAACTAGTTCCCTGCGTTTCTTCTGCTATATTCCACACATTCTCTGGTTAAAACGTTTGTTCACCCCCTCATGCTCAATCAGCTTACAACCGAGGCACAATTGGTACTCACGAAGCTGTTTGATATGGGTGATGTCGACCTCCACTGGGAGGCCCCAAAGGAGGCGGAACATGGAGATGTGTCAACGGCTGTCGCGCTCAGACTTGGGAAGCAGACGGGCAAGAATCCGAAAGATGTTGCGCAGCTCATCTGCGAGGAGTTGGCGAAGTCCGATTTGATCGAAAAGTGTGAGGTTGCAGGTCCCGGGTATGTGAATATTTGGCTGAAGCCGAGTGTATTGCTCGCGGCATTGAGTGAGACGGAGGACAGTACGAAGCCGAAAAAGGAACGAAAGGAGGATCCGGTCATCGCGGAGTACTCTTCTCCGAACATCGCAAAGCCCCTTGGGATACATCACATTCTTTCCACGATTATCGGGCAGGCCATCGCGAATTTGTACGTCCACAATGGTTACCCGGTTATTCACTGGAATTACATCGCAGATTGGGGAGTGCAGTTTGGAAAGCTATCGGTTGCATTCCAGCGATGGGGGACAAAACCCATCAGTGAATATTCTCTCGATGAGTTGCTCTCACTGTATGTGAAGTTTCATCAGGAGGTTGATGCCGACGCCACATTGGAAGATGAAGCCCGTGCAACCTTCAAGAAACTGGAAGAAGGGGATACAGATTTACGTGCCTTTCTAGAGGCCATCGTCGCGACAACCAAAGTATCACTCCATCATTTGTATGAACGTCTGCATGTCGCATTTGATCTGGAACTGGGTGAAGCATTCTACGAGGACAAAATGACTCCGGTCATTGAGGAAGGAAAGAAAAAAGGAGTGTTTGTCGAAGGAGAAAAGGGTGCTCTTATCACTCAGTTTCCCGAAGAGTCGGGATTGCCTCCGTATATGATTGTGAAGAGCGACGGAGCCACGCTCTATTCAACGCGTGATCTTGCGCAGATGCGCTATCGCATTGATACCTATCATCCGCAAGCAATCTACATCGTGACTGATATTGCCCAGAAGCTCCACTTCCAGCAGCTTGAGGCGACATGTCGCTTGCTCGGTTGGGAACTGCCGAAGTTTGAGAACATTATCTTCGGTCGCATGCGTTTTGCGGATGCGAAAATGAGTACACGTACTGGAAACATTGTGAAGCTGGAAGAGGTTATTGATGAAGCTGTCGCCCGTGCCGAGGCCATCATCGCCGAACGTGGGGATGCCATTCAGACCGATGACCCCAAAGATCTCGCAGAGATGATGGGCGTCGGAGCGTTGGTCTACGGCATTCTCAGTCAGAACAGAAAAATGGACATGGTGTTCGACTGGGACAAGATGCTCAGCTTCGAAGGCAACAGCGCACCCTACTTGCAATACACGCATGCACGCGCTCGGTCCGTGCTTCGCAAAGCCGAGTCGACGGGGGAGATGCCGAAGGTGAACATCAGTGATCTGACGCCGCATGAGCGCTCACTCATCCTCACGCTGCTGCGATACGGCAACGTTCTCGATGAAGCACTTACCGATCATTTGCCGCATAAACTGGCCAATTTCTTGTATGAGCTGTGTCAGTCTTTCAATGCGTTCTACAACGTCGATTCCATTTTGCAGGCCGATGAGCCTGCCCGATCTTTGCGTCTTTTTCTTACGCGCATGACCGCCGATGTTCTGCGGTCCGGCGCCTCTCTCCTGACGATCCGCGTACCGGATCGTATGTAACTTTTTTCTATCCACCTTCACCGTCCCGCACACGCGGGGCGCCTACCCCTTCTCTATCATGGCTGCCCGGTATACCTCCCGCCGTTCTCGTTCTTCTTCCCCCCACGTGTTCATCGTGTTTCTGATGATCGCGTCGTTCGGCATCTTGTTTGCAGGATGCAAAGGTCCTGATGATGCCGGTAGTGGCAATGACACGCTTGTCTTTACCGACAGCGATATGGCGCAATACCGCCAGATTGCCGACAGCGCTTCCGGCGCAGCGATGGGGACGACCGGTACGGGCACGCAGCAGACTCCTGCAGTCGTGGGGCCGATTGCAACGGGAAGCGGAACCGATCAAGGGGTGACGCTCGATCTTTCGATGGTCAGCAATTACGCGGCCATGCGACAGGGTGCGGCGGACACCGCCGGTTTCCAGGTCACCAATGAATTCTTAAATGTGCGCGAGAAGCCGTCGACGGGTGCGGCCGAAGTGGAGCGTTTGGATTTCGGTGCGACCGTGACGGTGACGGACTTTGTCGATTCACAGTGGGCGAAGGTGAAGATGGCCGACGGCAAAGAGGGATACGTTGCCGAGCGGTATCTGTCGAAGGTAACCAGTGAGGAACGTTTGGCCGATGAGAAGAAGCAGTACGAGAACATGTACTACGTCAGCTTCGGATTTGTGAACATGCGCAAGACGCCCGAGCAGTCGAGTGAGAAGGTGGGGGAGATCCCCGGCCAGACGATTATTAAGCCGATCTCTGTGGCAAACGGTTGGGCGAAGGTGACGTACAACGGAACCGACGGATACGTGTCGATGTCGTACCTGGCACCGTTCATGCCGAACTTTGTCGTTCGCCAGGATACCTACACACTGCCGGTTCTGCAGTATCGCCTGACACCCGACAACACCGCTCAGTTGCTGCAGTCCATGGGTCAGCAGATTGCGGCACTCCGCCAGCAAGGATATTCATTTATGACATTCACCAACCTGCATGATCTTCTTCTGGCTCAGCAGCAGCGCGACGTGCGTCTTGATCCGAAGAAAGTCATCGTCGGCGTCTCCGGCGTCACCCCCGACAATATCAAAGACGTGTCATCCGCTCTCAACGTCGCTGGTGTGAACGCAACGCTCTTCATCAACACGCAGTATGTCGGACTCTCCGGCATTACCGAGAAGACGTTGCTCACGATGATGGCCAACGGCTTCGACATTCAGTCCGGCACGCATACCGGTGATGATCTGCGCGCTCTGACCAATTCGCAGGCCGAACTGGAATTGCGCCAGAGCCGACAACTTCTTGAAGAGTTCACCCACAAGACCGTCTTCGCCGTGGCGTATCCTGAGGGCGGCGTGAACGATCGCATCGCGCAGATTGCAGCGGACGCAGGCTACTTGTTTGGAGTCGGGGATGATGCAGACAGAACCTTCAGTCGCAGCCAGCTCCTGCGCATTCCTGCAATGTCCGTCTTCTCCAGTATGACGACGGAGGAGGTGACGAAGTTTGTGACAGGGGAATAATCATAACTAACCATCGAAACAAGAAGAGGGCCTGCGGGTCCTCTTTCTTAAAATCCGAAATACGAAATACGAAAATCGAAACAAATCAGAATTTTAAATGTTTCAATATTGGAATTTCAAATTTTCTGCTTTCAATATTGTTTCGGCTTTCGAGTTTCGATCTTCAAATTTTCCTCCTATCGTCCCATATACTTCTGCAACTGTTCCATCCATCCCCCAGAACTTGAGGTCGAACCGCCGCCTATCGACTGCTGCACCATCTGTTTTGTCATTGCTTCAATGATCTGCGGAGTATGTGTCGTGAAGTACCAGATGCCATAGAGGACTGCGACTGTTGAAACGGCCCAGATGATGCTGTGGAAAGAAGAACCGATCATGCGCATGCGGTCGCGTCTGTCGATGTGATGAAGATAGCGGATAATTTCATCCAACTTTTCATCAGTTGTCTGCTTCTTCACGGGTATCTCGATGGGTTCTTTGTCAGGCATGGTGCGAGTATACGCATCTGTTAGAACCCGCGCTTCCATTTTCGCACGAATTCGAATGCGCGTGTGAAGCGGTACGATCCGCTCAGGGGCAGATCGACGCAGTGCGTCAGCGGGAGCGGCTTGCCGCCGAATCCTGTCTTGAACGTCGTGACGCCGGCAAAGGGATGCTTCTTGTTGATAATGACTTCATCGCCGTTCTCCAGCACTTTCCGCGGGGCGATACCCCAGAAGTTATAAATGTCATCGCCGCGATGCAGCGCGTCGCTGATGGCCGTCCATTGCAGCAGGTAACTGGCGGGGATCTTTGCGTGCTTATGCGTGCTCGCTCCATGGTGGTAGCTCGTCGTGCCTCCGAAACTCATGTGGACTGAAGCGGCGACCGGCTCTCCTTGATAGCGCGCAATGTAGACGATCGCCTCACCCTTCGGAGCAAAATGCTTCACCTGTGCTCTGATAAATGACTCTCGGTAGGGGACGAAGTGGTGACGTTTGAAGGTCTCTTCTTGCAGTTTAAAATAGATATCGAGTTCAGCATTCGGATCGCTTGATGCAGTAACCGTGACGCCTTCGCGCTCCGCTCTGCCGATCAAATTGCGCGTCGTCTTCCGCATATCGGCTTTGATCGATTCTTCGGTACGTGCCTCGCTCTTCGCAGCGAAGTCAGCGTCCTTCCAGCGATCCACCGACCGGAGCGGAATGTACCAGGTGTATTCGGAAAGCAGATGCATCGGCGACGGAAGCGCCCCCTGTGTGATCAAGTCTTCTGCGAGCGGATCAGTCTCTGTCCAAAAAGGACTGAGTCGAATGAATGAACAGTGATGCTCGGCAGCTACATCTTTAAGAGCCTCAAGCAGGTCACTCGTAACTCTCGACTCATGACTCATGACTACGGGTCCATACTGCACCATCAAATGTTTTCCTCTGCGAGCCGGCACCACGATTGCCTGACAGATTCCTTGGATATCATTTCCATGACGCATCTCCAACCGAATCGGCTCCTGTCCGATGTCGCGGTAGACCTCTCCCATCGTCCAGCTCTGTAGAAACGGCGTGAAGCGCTGAGCTTTCAAGAAGTGATCCCATGCAGCCGAATCTGTGGCGAGTTGAACGGTCATCGGACGAGTGGAGAATTAGGGGAGCAATGGATCGAGTACGTCGATCAATTTTTTGGCTTGTGCAAGAGATGTATCGGGATGTGTCGGCAGCGTCAGAATCTGCTGGCCTGCGAGATCAGCTTTCGGATCATCACCGTCATGATAGCCTACCGCTTCACAATCAGCCCATGAAGGACAGATGACGCAGCCGGTCCATCCATCGTGCAGCAGAATGTTTTGCTGCTTCAACCGGCGACGAATTTTTTCAGCGCCCCGTGTAAACAGCGGGAACTTCTGAAGGGGAAGATCGGGTGTGACGCCCAAAAGCAACGGCCATCCGCGGGCCGTTCCCTCATCAAAATATAGCTTCGTCAGCATGCGACGATGGTCATTGATCTGTCGGAGTTTTTGGAGCTGAGCCAATGCGAGAATGGCGCAGGCATTCGGCATGTGATGAAATTGCGGATTCATCTGCCCTGCCTTTTCGCGCTTCGTCAGAATTGGCACAAGCAGACGCACCTTACCGGCAAATGCCAGGAGACCTTTACCCAGTCCCATTCCGTAGATCGGCTTCGCGATGGAATAGAGAATGGGATACTGCAACAAGAGTTTGATGCGGATCATCGAGAAGGAGACTGCATCTTCTTTTAATCGCTTCAGATCCGTGCAAATTTCTTTCACCCGACAGACGACCGCGCCGCCTGCGACCCCCGAGATCGCTTTGTCGCGTCCAAAACTGAAGAACACGACATCGCCATATTTGCCGATTTCTTCCGGACCTTTGTCGTCCGGCATGATGTGTGCGCAGTCTTCAATCAAGATCAACGAATGGCGGTCACAGAGCGCGCGAAGATCTTTGACGAACGCGGGAATACCGAACGTGTGCTGACACATGACCGCTCTGGTTTTCGGGGTGATCAATCTCTCAACTTCCGTCAGATCCATGTTCAAGGTATCGGGATTAATGTCGGCGTACACGGGCTGCATCCCGGCTGCGATAATCGCATTCGGCACGACCATGCAGGTGTAGCCCTGAATGATGACTTCTTCGTCTTTGCCGAACTTCAGCGATTTTAGAATCGCGAGCAACGACTCGCGGCCGGAGCCGAACAGATGCACGTCGCCCTTGAAACGTTCGCTTAATGCATGCTCCAATTCTTCCTGCTCAGGTCCGTTCTTCCAGCGCCACGGTTGGAAGAGCAGCTTCAGCGCGAGGCCGGTTTGCTGTCGGTCTGCGAGGGGCGCGAAGGTGTGGTGGATGGGACGGAACACGAATTGAAAATGGAAAATTGATAATTGAAAATTACGGTAATAATCGCTGAACGGTTGATAGAGGCATGCGGCCGACTGCCAGAAGTACGGATCCTGCAGCGACACGCTCAGTATCCTTATTCAAGATTTCTACAGGCTTTCCGAAAGCTTTGGCGAAGATGGCTGATCCGTGTTTGTCGATGAAGATCACGCGCTCGATGCTCGTCGCTGCTTTTGCTCCAAGTTCTTTGAGATAGCGGTCTTCATCCGAACCTGTTTCTTGGAGGCCACTTGTGAGAAGAACACGCGGACGGTCTTTTTGATCCGCTGCCCAATCCAACGCAGCACCAAGACTGAGGGGGCTGATGTTATAGGTGTCATCCAGCAACGTCACACCCCGATCCGTTTTAATACTGAAAGTATGAGCCTGTGATCTGAATGTCTGAAGCAGTTCCGTGATCCGGTCGTCTTTGATGCCGAGATGCTTTGCGACCGCAACAGCGAGAGCGACGTTGAAATCATTGTGATGACCATGCAGCGGATGCTTGTGTGATCCGGCAGATGCGACAGTTGTGGGACACGGTGCATGCTTGGCTAATTGTCTACATCCCTCATTGTCTCCATAGAAAAATGCATGACCTGTTTTCGGGAGTGATTCGATCAGTTCGCCGTTCGCCTTGATGATGTTTTCTTCCGATCCGAACAGCGCGACGTGATCCGATCCAAGCGCCGTCATGACGCCGATAGTCGGCTGGGCGATGCGACAGAGAAGAGCAATTTCACCCTTTCGATAGGCGCCCATTTCGATGATTAAAAGTTTCGAGTTTCGAGTTTCGAGTTTCGAGTTTCCAAGTATCCACTTGGCTACGCCCATCTCCGTATTCACATGAGCCGGAGTCACAAGCGGATGCAGGTCTTGCGTCAGATGCGCGATCAATTCTTTCACCGTCGTCTTGCCGACGCTTCCCGCAATGCCGATCACGATTGGATTTCGCATCTGTGATCGAAGATGCATTGCCCGGTCCATCACTCGTTTTTTCAGAACGTAGTCGATCGGTTTCCACAATATCCATGAGATCAGAACGAAGAGAGGTTGCAGGTTGATGATGAAGAGGAGCAGAGGCTTTAGCTCGATCAACAGCGCGGATGCCAACCCAGTGAGAATCAATGTAGTTGCCGTTAAGAGGAGAGCTTTTGAAGTCCACACAGGCTGTCGTTGCTTGCGCAGCGCGATCTGAACGATTGTCAGGAATGCAAAAACTGTAAGCCATGCAATAATGATCACCATTTCTTGCTCCGGTGCCTGAGGGGGAAGCCATGTGATGATCGAGAGGCTGAGAAGTCCTATGCGTCTCCGGCTGAATAATTGATTAAACCAACCATCTCTCCGTAAATGTTCGCGCAGACGATCCAGCCGCCATTCTTTTTGTTGGAACAGGGCGGTGAACGTCAGAAGGGGAGAAAGAGCTCCCAGGAGAGTCAGGCCTATGACCGCGATTTCAAGAGTCATAATCGGAAACCCGAGTATATCAGATGTTTTCTTTGATGATTTGGGCTATTTCTTGCGCTTTATCGCGATGCACGCGATGACGAACTCCTTGGTAAATATGCAGTCGGCTTCCAGCGATGCCATTCTTAAAAATGTATGCGTCACTCACCGGTGTCATGTGATCCTCGGTTCCCCAAAAAATGTCCGTGGGGATTTTGATGGAAGGAAGAATGGGCCGAAAATCCTCTGATGTTATTTTAAGCATCGTGTCGCGCATCATGGGTGATGCTTTTTCGTAGTCATGGACGCGCACGAGTTTGTAGAGCATTTTTTTTGCGACGGGTTGCAGGGACCTGAGCCCCGGAATCATCAGGAAGAATGATCCGGTCTTCGCGAGCATCAAACCGAACATGCGTTTGAAATGTCGGGGATGTCGAATGCCTGCCGAAGCGCAGAGATACAGATGCTTGATGGGCAGCGATCCACGAGCTGCAAGTTTGAGTGCGATGCGACCGCCATTCGAATGTCCGAGCAAAAGGAATTTCCGATCTCCGATCTCGGATCGCTTGATCCACTGTTCGACCCAATCCGCATAGTCATCGACCGTCCAAATGTGCATCGGCTCCGGTTCATCGCCGAAGCCGGGAAGATCCGGCGTGAAGATTTCGATATCTGTGCCGTTCAGGGCTTCGCGGAGTTCTGTGAAAGACTCTTTGCTTCCTCCCCAGCCATGAAGACAAATTAGGACTTTTCTCATGTCGATATTGTACAGAAGTTTCTCTTTACAATTGTGATCACAATTGTGTACACTATGTATGTACTTCTTCATCCTATTTATATGCAGCCAACTACTCGTACGGTCAGTATCCGGCACTTCCGCGAGAATCTCACGAAATTCTTAAAAGAATCACAAGAGAAAAATGTGCATTTTGTGGTCATGCGGCATTCAGAGCCGATTGCTCATGTGACACCTGTGCATATTGATAAAAATGCTTCTCTCGATCAACTAGAGAAAGACATTGCAAGAGCTCGAAAGCATGTACAAGAGGGGAAGATGTACACACCTGAACAAGTTCGTTCGATTCTTGGTCTATGAAACTGAGGTTTTCGTCAGATGCTTTGGAAGATCTCTCGCGTTTACCAAAAAGTGTCGCACGCAGAATCATTGATAAAATGGAATGGTTTGCCATTCAAGAAGATCCGTTGGTCTTTGCTAAGCCGTTAAAAGACAGTGCACAGGGGGATTATAGATTCCGTATAGGTGACTATCGTGTGATTGTTGATATAGAAAAGGGAATAATTTCAATTCTTGTGGTTCTTGCTGTGCGTGACCGAAAAGACGCATATAGGCGGTGATGCCTTGTCCTAGTGACGATCCTTGGCTAACCTTTGCAGGCTTTAAAACATGTCACGGTAGCTCAGTAGGTTAGAGCGCGGGACTCATAAGCCCGAGGTCGCCGGTTCAATTCCGGCCCGTGACACCATAAATATCCTCAAACTGCTCATGATCCAAAACTCAACGATTGCAGCATTTTTTCGGATACGGGATTGTTCGGCCCCCACATTGATAGAAACACGTAATAATAGTCATTTTTCTTTGTAACATATCCATACACGTCACCCATTCCGATGAACTGGAATTGATTGTACATCACATTATGTAGAGTTCTTTTGCCTGTAAAAGGCTTGTCTGCCTGAAGATATGCAAGAATACGTGCGTCCTTCGTACGATAAACATGAACACTGTCACCCTCCGGTATGTTGTCACCGATGCGTATCCCCTCGACAGAAATGTGATTGTCACCGGCCAACTGAATCGTGTCATTATATAACGACACCGAATACTCATCTGAAGGATAATCTATGTTTATTCCGAGCTTTGCATCCTGATATGTTTTCCAATGGATATACTGTGCTGATGAAGTCGCGATGCTCATCGCAGAACTGCTGGATGTTGTCGTGTCTTCTTGTACTGGCGTAGCTGACTGACATCCTGCGAGGAAGATTGTGGAAATCAGAAAAATGGAGACAGTATGTTTCATAGATTGATTGTATCTGATTTTGGTCTCAATGGATGTGAATTTCTAGAAATAATGGGGTAATTCAATGACCAAAAGATATGATCTCCGCTAACTCGCACCACCACTCAAATCAACGCAAACAATCCCAGGCACATCAAGAGCAATCCGATGTCGCGCACGGCGATGTCATTCCAGCCGGTTTGCGTGAGGACTCCAACAAGGTGGAGGGCGCACAAAACCGCTCCCGCCTGACGAATGGCGCGAACGGGAATCAGGAGCATGAGTGCGAAGAGGATTTCGAGGAAACCGATGATCGACAGCCAACCGTTTAAGCTGAAACCGAGGAGGCCGCTCATCCAATCCGGCAACCAACCGATCCAGAGTTGCGGATGGACGAATTTATCGATGCCGAAATAGCCGAAGACGAACACGACTCCGACTGTCAGAAGGCCGTTTGCGAATCCTTTTCGTTGCATCGGGGTGCAGCTTATCGTAGCCTTTGGCTGTTCGCATATATTTCCCATTGTTTCTTCCATGAAACCTTTTTCTGCTCTTACTCTGGCCCTCCTCACATTGCCTCTTGTCGTCGCATGCACGGCACAGGTCACGCCGCCTGCAACTGACGATACAAGTACGATGAATGATTCGTTCTCTTCTTCTGTTACCAGTGGTCCGTATCTTGAAGACGACAGTACAACGTCCGAAGATGCCGTCGAACTGAACGTCCATGCCTCCAGTGTCTCTTCCACTTCTTCCTCTCAATCATGAAGCGCCTTCTCCCTGTCATCATTCTCCTCATCGCAGTAGGAGCAGCCATGTGGTACGGACATCGCCCCGCAAAAAATCCGGATCCCAATCACACACATGCAGACTTCGCCGTGTGGTTGGATGGTAAGCAATTGGATTTTTCGGGTTCAGATTTTATGACTGAGGAATTGACCGATGCGCAGCTTGCAGCACTTGAAACGCAGACGGCGACAGGATCGAAAATTCAAGTGCTCAAACAATATCTGCATTTGCACGATGGCAATGGTCACGTGATCCATCGTCACAAGCCCGGCCTCACATTAGGTGATTTCTTTTCAACATTGCCATGGTCCGGTTCCGGCTATGTTGGCAATGTCTATCACCTGGCAGATTCACCGGTGGGAGATCAAGCATTCAATGTTCGATTGTTTGTGAATGGTGTGGAGAATGCACAGGGAAGTGCCTATGTATTTAACGATGGAGATCATCTTCTTATTACCAATGCGACTGATCCGGTGGAGGTCAAAAAGGAATTGGGTTTGATGACAGACGACGCTTGCATGTACAGCAAAACTTGCCCCTGGCGCGGTCCTGCTCCGACTGAAAGTTGTATTTCCGACCCGACGGTTCCCTGCGTCGAAGTTCACTAGCCTCACCCCCGACCCCTCTCCCTCCCACACCGCACGCTTTCGGGGAGAGGGGAGGCTGACACTGAAAGTTTTCTCTCATTATGTACTTTCTCCCTCGATAGACGTATGGCTGACAATCAGAATCCCATGACCGGCGATGACCAAGCGAGTGTCGATATTCAAGCATTGCTTGGGGAGTTGGAAAAAATGAAAGATCTCGCTGCGCGTGCCCAAGCCGATCTTCAGAATGCAAAGGCCAGGTCAGAACGGGAAGCGATGGAGCTGCGCATGTTCGCGTCTGAGTCCATCATCCGGAAAATCTTGCCGACGCTCGATAACTTTCAGCGAGCATTCCAACATGTTCCGGCGGATCTCGCATCGAACGAGTGGGTGAAGGGCGTGCAGGCCATCGAGGCGGATCTGATGAAGCATGTCAGCGATGTCGGACTCAAGCGCATGCAGTCTCTTGGCGAAGTCGTTGATCCTCAGCGCCATGAAGTACTGTCGATCGGATCGGGCGAAGCGGACAAGGTGGTAGAAGTGTTTGAAGAGGGATACGAACTGCACGGCAAAATACTCCGACCGGCGAAGGTGAAAGCGGGAGATGGTAGTTCGGCAGGCTCACTATGACAGTTTGCCCTGAGCTTGCCGAAGGGCTTTTTATTTATAGTTGGCTGTCATCCTGAGCTTGCCGAAGGACACACTCTTTAAATCGATCCCCCTTCTCTTCGAAGTTCTTGAACATGCCGTAACTTGGAGAGGCGGTGGAAAGAAGGACGATGGGAGTTATGAGTTTCGAGTGATCAGTTTCGAGTGAGGCCGATTTGCTCGTAGCTTGTTCCACTGCTTCTTCCATGGAACTGACGTCGATTATTTCCGCTGCGACTTTCGCCGCTGCGAGTGCTTCCCGAATCCGTGGACCGCTGCCCGGGAAGAGGAGAATCAGTTTGATGGATGATTTCTTGATGCGTTGTCCAAGGTGCATAAAGTCATAGCCGCGATCTTGTCCGCCCAGAATCATCACGGCGACGCGATCGCCCAATGCATCAAGAGCTGCGATGGCGGATTCCGGCGTCGTTGAAATCGCGTCATCAATCCATTCAATTCCATGATGAACGCCGAGTGACTGCAGGCGATGGGGGAGACCTTCGAATGTGCGGATGGTTTTGTCAATGATCTTCGGGGCAACGGCAAAAACCGATGCGACCATGCATGCGGCGGCGATGTTGCTGCAGTTATGCTGTCCGATCAATCGCGTTTCGGTAATGTCGACCGGACAATCGGCCGGCGTGAACGGAATCTTCGCGCCGTCACCCTCCTTGGCGATGTCCGCCGTGCCGTCCGATGCGGCGTTAAAGAACACCATGTCATCGTTGCTCTGAAAGCGCGCAATGTGTTTCTTGGCTTCAATGTATTGTTCCAGTGATCCGTGATAATCCAAATGCTCCGGGAAGAAGCTGGTCACAACCGCGATATGCGGGCTCACGGTCAAATCCATCAGCTGATAGCTGCTCATTTCCATCACGACGATCGTATTTTTTTTGACATCGTCCAAATGCGCAATCGACGGCTCGCCGATGTTACCTGTCAGAATCACGTCTTTCTTTGCTGCTTTGAGAATGGCATAGATCAAGCTGCTCGTTGTACTCTTTCCCTTGGAGCCTGTGACGCCGATCGTGATAGCTCCGCGGTCGGCAATGGTGTCGAGGAAGATTTGGGTTGAGGAGGTGAGTTTTGAGTGATGAGTTTCGAGTTTCGAGTGGGGGGGTATTCCAGGTGACTTGATGATCAAATCGAAATGATCCAGATTATCAAGCCATTTTACTCCTACTCGTAACTCATATCTCGTATCTCGTAACTGGATCGATTCGTCCTTATCAGCGACTGTTACCCGTGCATCCGGTGCGTGCTTGGCTAATGCTTCAGTCATAGCTTTGCCCTCTTTGCCGTAGCCGAGAATGCAGACGGTTTTGCCGTTGAGGTCTGTAATATTCATAGATCCTTGATCAACGTTTGGAACGCTTCGGGGATGCAGTGATCATCGGATTGCAGCATCGCCTCGCCGATCATTTCATCTTCGTCCGTGACTTCGGGCAACGCTTCATCGATGAACATCTTCATGACGGGCAGGTCATCCCAATCATCGCGCTTCCGAGCGAGAATAAATGCCGCCGCTGTTTCTTCCGGCGTTCCCACACACTCAAATGGTTTGAATCCTTCCAGCCCGAGCAACTCGCGATAGAGCGGCAGAAGTTTTTCATCGGCGAATAGGTTCTTCCCGAACATCTTCTCGACATCCTGTTTCGGCAGGAATGCGGCCATCATCGCAAAGACGAAGACGCATTTCGGGCATTCACCACACCACTTGCCTGCCGGTTTCGAGTTTCGAGTTTCGAGTTTCGAGTCACTCGTAACTCGTAACTTCTCGTTCTCGTAACTCGAAATAATTTTCCAGTTCACATTGCAACTCGTACACAGATCAAAATATTGCGGATACTCGCAGAACTTCTCCGTGATTTTCAGCTCTGAAAATGGTCGGAGCAAACTGAAACACGTCGCGTTCTTAGTGACGTACGTTGAGATGTATTCCTGGAATGCCTTCTCGAAGATGATGCTCTTGCTCCACTGATGATTGATCTCCATTCCGTGGAATTCGACGTTGCCGATGTCCGCGCTTTTTTCATCGCTGAAGGCAATGTATCCACGTCCGGTCAAAAGGCCGATAACGATCGACAAGAAGTGAAGATACGCGGTGATGGGCACATGGCCGTTCAAGGCCCCTTCAGCGTTCAGTTCAAACAGTTGCTGTGCAAGTCCGCGACCGACATTCCAGATCGGCAGGTCTGCTTTCTTCGCGATCGTATCGATCAGCGGATGCTTACCAACACGGAGCAACGTAATGTCATATCCGGCTTTCTTCAAGAGTTCCATTGTCACCGTTGAATCTTTGCCGCCGCCGATCGGCACAATCACTTTCGGCTTCACATCTTTCTTTGCCGGCATCGGTGTTGTGAAGTGTTCTGCGGTTGCAGGGAAGCGAATGAGTCCGCGGAAATCGATATCATTTTTAAAGAAGAATTCGCCCAGCCCTTTCTCATATAATTCGTTCCAGAACGATGCCTGTGCGGATGTCAGGGTGCCGGAGCGAATCTCGATCTCCGGTGGAAGGCACGTTTTGTAATAACTGATGCCCCCGATCAAATGCAACGCGAAGAGTGCGCGGTCCAAATCGGGGTCGCTTTCATCGACCTCCATGTCTTCGGGCAGCTTGATCGTCTCAGTGAAGGGGATGATCCCGTCCAAGCTGTAATGCAGCCGAATGGCGCGATTGGGCGCGTCAAACTCGTAAGAGTCGAAAATGAAGGTTTGATGCTGGTTCATCGAGCCGTCAGCATACGGCAATTTCGTCTCAAAAGGGAGATTTTGATTCTGCGAATGGGCTTGAAAATATTGCAGTCATTCCTATAATCCCGCACCAAATGGGTTGGCATCCGGATAACAACGGCTGGGAAGGAGAGCGTGAAGAAGAGGAGCTAACCAATGACCATCTTCCCTCGGTGAAATTGCATGATTCACCCACTAATCCGGGAACGCCGCATCATTTGCCGCTGGAACTAGCCGAATTGATCGAACGGGAGAGGCAAGAGTTCCATCTGGAGGATTTGATGTAATTTGAGATAGGCAGTCGTTAAGGCTTTCCCCATCCCATACGAAACGCTAGGATTTCCCGGCCAGCCATGGTGGCGGAATGGTATACGCGCACGACTCAAAATCGTGTTCTCGCAAGGGATTGAGGGTTCAAGTCCCTCCCATGGCACCATCCGAATGTTTATTGTTTATTTAGAAAGTTATGGATAAAGATGATCGTGCAAAAATGCTAAAGAAGCCTCTGAACGAACTAATAGGATCTGTGGGATCTGGCTACCCAGGGAGTGCCTTTGAATACGTGCTAAGTGCCATTATTAATTATAAGTTGCAGCTTCGCACTATTCGCGCCACATGGGTATTAGCTATCTTGTCTATAATGGTGTCTCTATGGAGTGTCTTTATTTCACATAAGCAATTTCAAATTGAAAATAGACCCTATATTGGTTTAGAGCATTTAACAGGTGTCTCAACTTTCGATACTACTCCGTTAAAAGAAGGTGAGGGATGGGCAAAAGTTATTTTTGATGAAACGATTAAAAACTACGGACACTTGCCTGCATTTTTCAAATTATCTAGCACAAATGAAGGATTTACTTGTGTTGAGAGTCCTCTTGGTCAGATCATGCCTGGTCAAGAGATAGAAATGCATTGTGAAAGACTACTGGGCAATATTGAACCGGGAGAGAATTTTTGCGAGGCTGCTACTAAAGAGGAAATTCGCATTGAATATGGACTTAACAAAAATAAACTAGATCGCGAAATTATAATCAAAATGAGGCTGGAAAATATGCCAGGCTTACCCACACTTAAAAAACTAGTTGAAGAGTCGTGTTCAGAAGGTGATTCTTTGAAAAGTATTCAGTGGTTTGTAACATCTTCAACCTAATGGATCTGTAACTCTTTAGTTACCATCATAATAAAAAAAGTGCAGATATTGCTAAGACATCCATAGATTGTTCGTCATACATGGTGATCTTCTCTCACTTCTATGGACCGCTATTCTTCCATGCCGTTTTCCTTCGTGAATCTCATCGCGGATGTTCTTCAGTTATTCCTGCTCATACGTTTTCTTTTCATCTTCTTCGGAGCCAATGCTGCGAATGCATTTGTCGCATTTGTGTACACAGCCACACGTCCATTCATTCTGATTTTCCGTTCCATTTTCACTCCCACGACGGTCGGCGGTTACACGATCGACTGGGCGACGTTGATCACGATGATAGTTGTTGCAGTCTTGGCGACTGTCATCATGCGGCTGCTTGCGATCATTCTCGACACGGCAGCGGGTGACGACGTTGATCATGTGCATCGTCATGCATGAGGATAAAGGCAAGCGCACTCTCTTCATCTGTCAGCGGAAGTCCGTCATACTATCCGCCGATGAAGAAGCATCTGCACGCGCACATCTATCTTTCACGGAAGCATTTGTACATTACGCTTCTGACGATTGTCGTGCCGTTTTTGTACATGATGCTGTTTGCGAACTTTGCCAAGTTGCAAACCGCCGAACTATTCGAAGACATCGGCATCTCGACGGTTCGTCTATTCATCGCGTACATCATTGCCGCGGCGCTTGCATGGATACTGGCCGTCTCGTTCTACCGCGGAAAACGCGCCCTCGTCGCATTGCCGTTCTTTGACGTGATGCAGAGTTTCCCGACGTTCGCAGCTCTTCCGCTTGCCGTCTATTTTTGGGGTGCAACGGAATTCACGACGATCCTCTTCTTGGTCATCACCATTATCTGGCCGATCCTGTTTTCCGTTCTCAGTTCGCTCAAACTCATCAAGCACGATTGGGAAGAAGCAGCCGACATGATGGACATGCGCGGGTGGCTCTTCATGCGAAAATTTCTTTTTCCCATCAGTATTCCCGGTTTGGTGACGGGGTCCATCGTCGGACTCGGCGACGGGTGGGAAGCGCTGGTCGCAACCGAAATCATTGTCAATTTGAAGACGGGTCTCGGACCGTTTTTCCAATCGTTCTCGACGAACGGTCCCATCACCACCTTCGGTATTCTCGGCTTCCTTCTGCTTATTTTCAGCTTGAACAAACTCCTCTGGATTCCGCTTCTCGATTGGAGCCATCACATCATTGAAGAATGAGTACCACGCCCATCCTCACGCTGGCCAATGTCTCGATGACGTTCCCGAAAAATACAGGGAAGGGGACCTTTAAAGCCGTGAGCGGCGTATCGCTTGCCATTCGCGATGGCGAATTTTTCATGTTTGTCGGACCGTCGGGCTGCGGCAAGTCGACGTTGCTCAGAATCCTCAGCGGGTTGGAAAAAGGATATGCGGGAACCGTGACGTACGGAAAAGGGATCACGCGCAAAGACATGGCATTCGTGTTCCAGCAGTTCGCCTTGCTTCCATGGTTGACCGTCTACGAAAACGTGGAGTGTGCGCTTCTTGCTCGTGGGATGAAGAAAGCTGAGTGTAAAAAGCCCGTGGCAGAAGAGTTGAAGCGAATGGGCCTGACGAAATTCGCAGGGTCGTATCCGCGAGAACTTTCCGGTGGTATGCGCCAACGTGTCGGCATTGCTCGTGCACTCGTCACCAAGCCGCGCATTCTTTTCCTGGATGAACCCTTCTCCGAACTCGATTCATTTACGGCGAATGCTCTGCGCGCCGATTTGCTGAAAATTTGGAAAGAGCAGGACCTGACGATCGTGATGGTGTCGCACATCGTTCCCGAAGCGATTGAATTGGCGGACCGCATCGCCGTCATGCACAGCAATCCCGGCGGCATCGAAATGCTCGTGACGAATTCCGTCCCACGTCCGCGCCAGAAACGATCAGATGCGTTCTTTAAGATGGAGGATCGTCTCTATAAAGCGATCAAAATCTAAACGGCGAGTTTTGATAAGTCTGCAGCAGCTTTTGCTTTTTCTTTGCGTAATTCTGCCATTTGCTTGTCTTGTTCCGCCATCTGCTCCTTGAGCATCTTTTTTTCTTCAGCCATCAATTTCTGCGCTTCTTTTTTATGCTTTTCAGCCATTTTGATCTGTTCTTTCAGGTCATGCGCATCAGGGCTCATAGAAAGTGGGGGAATATTCCACCTCCTTTGACGGATGAAGTCAGGTTCTCTTGCAAGGATGTGTGAGCTTTATATGCGATTTATCTTACTGATCACGGTTTGAGTTGATGAAAAGTCGACGACGACAGGCACTTCTAAGTCCGGAAACTACTTCCATCTTTGAACGCAAGTTCAGAATATCCAAGAGCGGTTTCAACTTTTTCTCGTCGTCGTCCCATACCGCTTCCTTCAGGATCATTCCTGACTTCTCAGCAAATTCACGCTGAAGCGCTATTTGCCTGTTCTTATCAAGTTGGGGGAAATAGGATTTCCCTCCTCTATCTTCTTTAAATAAAGTAATACGTTTAGCATGTAGAAACATACGAACTGTATTTTTGATAGCATCATCATCGTGCTCAAGAGGTTTGCCATTGCGCGGATCGCAAATGGGATGTTGGAATAATGTTATTCCGTTGGCATGTGCGAGTAATAAAGGAGTAGAGGGATGGGCAATCGGTCTGGCATCTTGAAAGGAAGGGGTATCCATAGGTGGTTCATCGTTCAGTGGATGCGTGTGCAAAAAAACACGCGATTTTTTTTCATTCTGGTAAAAACATTCTGCTGCAGGTCCGCCATCTTTCCCAGAAGTTTTAAGAATGAGATTGCCCGCATGTTCAATAATGGTAATTTCATAGGGAAGAAGAAGGAGGTGCTTTAGGTCCTCGGCATGTATTTCTCTTGTAATAATTTGCTCGTAACTTTCTTCTTCGGGGTTAAAGTGCAAGCCTTTCATTTCGGCAAGAAACTCACTGATAGACACCGCACTTGAATATTTTTCTTTAGACCTCATCGTACTATTTTAGATTAAAAGTCGAATTAATGCAAATATTCGGGGCGCCGACCTTTATGGGAATGAGAATAAATCCAGCGTCTTCACTTTGTTTAGGGGAATTAAAAGCAGCATCCAGAATTGTTGTTTGCTTAAGTCCATCATCTTCACCTATCCTGCGTTCCAATGTACGATGTTTTAATCATTGGCCTTGGCTGCGCAGGCTACACCGCCGCCATCTACAGCGCCCGCTACAAACTCAAAACCTACCTTGTCGGACAGACGCAGGGCGGACTTGGCATCACCGCTGCGGAAGTTGGCAACTGGCCGGGAAACATTGAAATCACGGGACCGGATTTGATGGAGAATTTTCACAAGCACGCCGTCAGTTTTGAAGAGGTCACCCTTAAGCTTGCTCGCATCGACAAGGTGGAGAAGATCGATGGGGGTTTCAAACTGTACCAAGATGACGGATGTACCGTTGAAGGAAAGACCATCATCTTCGCGATGGGCAGCAATAAGCGACATCTTGGAGTGGAAGGGGAAGAGCGATTGTCCGGCAAAGGCGTTACATACTGCGCAACGTGTGACGCGTTTTTCTACCGTGGCAAAGACGTCGCCGTGATCGGTGGAGGCGACAGTGCCGTCGAAGGAGCCGCGATTGCCGCGCAGGTTGCCCGCCGCGTATATTTGGTCCATCGCAAAAACACCTTCCGTGCCGAGCCGTATTGGGTCGAACGGGTGAAGGCTCGCGACAATGTCACGTTTGTTCTTGAACGGAATCTTGTCGAAATCCAGGGTGATCAGAAAGTTTCCGGCATCAAACTTGATCAGCCCTTTGAAGGGAATGACGTGATCCCCGTGGACGGGGTATTCATTGAAATCGGGGCGGATCCGGCAACCGGCTTGGCGCAGTCTCTTGGCTGCGAAGTGGACGCAAAGGGCTTTTTGGCGGTCGATCCGACGATGAAAACCACAGTCCAGGGAGTATTCGGGGCAGGCGATATTACCAGTGCATCCAACCATTTCGCCCAGTTCGTAACCGCTGCGGGGGAAGCGGCTGTTGCGGCAAATAGCGTGTTTAATTACCTTCAGACGAAATCGAATTAAGAATTCAGCATTCAGAATTAAGAATTAAAGCAAAATTCTTCGTCCAATTCTGAATTCTACATTCTTAATCCTTAATATTCTCAGATTGGGTATTTTCCTTGAATCCACTCTTTTCCTGTGTATACTGCCGTGGCTATGGCTCGCGGAAAGCGTTTATCCTTCGGCATGTACTCCAGCGAGACGAACATTCGTCTCGGCACCATCAAACTGCACAAGCAGGATAAAATGGGCAAAAGCTGGAAGGAGCACGTTGTAGGTATGCAGAAGTACGATCCGGTCGTGCGTCACCGTGTAGAGGTCAAATTCAAGGAAGAGAAGCACTCAAGCTGATCAAGGGGTAATCCTGGTTCAGTCTGTCTTTTTTGCATTCAGCACTTTTAATCTTGCTAGTAAATCATCACACTGAACTTTTATTGAGTGCACCAGTTCTGCAACCTCTCGCAAAACAGCTTCTTGCTCTGTGGATATAGATTCGTTGTCGCTTATAAGGAATTGGGCTCTGGTAAGTATACAAAAACCCGAACTTACTAAGTTATGAGTCAAGGTTGGTCTAATGTCTCCTAATATCTTCCAGTCATCATTAAATTGCTTGGCCACTTCGAGAGTATTGAGAGTTTCATTGGGACTCATAATTTTATTATAATGAATTTATTTATATTGTCTATTAAGTTGCAAGCTTGAAAGGGCATTGCTCTAATAATCCCATAGGAGCCTAAAGATGAAATCTATAAGCTAACAACGTGCCAGCAGATTGTTATCGTTCAGCGGCGTCTCTTTTGTTACTCCGTCCCGATGAGGAAGGAACGGGATGGGAGATCTTACTGCTTCATAAACCGCGTAAAAAAGACGCATGGCAATTGCCGCAGGGTGGAGTGGAGGAAGGGGAGAATCCGGAGCAATGTGCCGTTCGCGAATTGCAGGAAGAAGCGGGACTGACCGGAGCCACCATTCTTGGAACCAGCAATTTGATTTATCAATATGACTTTCCGGCTTCGTATCGCAAGTTTCGACCCGATCACGTCTGCGGCCAGAAGATCATGTTCGTGTATGGGACGATCGGGCGCGATGCGGTTGTGCAGGTCGATAACAAGGAGGTGAACCAGTTTAAGTGGATCACGATCGGGCAGATGCCGCGGTATCTCAAACGAACGGAATATCGGGAGCTTGCGGAAAATCTGTACAAAGAAGCGTTGGAGAAGGCAGAAGACAGAAAACAGTAGTCAGAAAATCATGGATTCAGACTGCCTTCTGCCCTCTGTCTTCTGTAATCTTCATCTGTGCGTTTAGTTGATCTCGATCTTCGGCAGTTCCGCAATTACGGCGAGCAAACCGTCACCTTCAGCGATGCCGATGTGCAACTGTTTGTCGGCAAGAATGGCAGCGGCAAAACCAATTTGCTCGAAGCAGTGTCGATCCTTTCCATCACCCGTTCATGCCGTGGTCGTGATGACGATGAGATGGTTCAATGGGATCACGATTTTTATCGTCTCAAGGCGACGGTCATCAATGATGCAGGAGATCAATCGATCATCGAATCCGTCTGTGAAGTGAAGCCGCGGAAGAAAAAAGCATTCTTCATAAACGATGTGAAAACGCCGCTCACGGGGATTGTCGGATTTCTCCCAACCGTGACATTTCTTCCGGAAGATCTCGAACTTTTTACGGGACCGCCCGCCGAACGCCGACGGTTCATCGATCAGCTGCTCAGTCAGCTTTCGTCCGGCTATCTCGTTGCTCTCTCGCAGTATCAAAAGCTGCTTCATCAACGCAACGCTCTCCTCAAGCGTATCGCCTCCGGTATGGACGGCGAATCATCGCTGGACCTCTGGGACCGTGAATGTGCGTCTCGTGCCGCGGTCATCACGCTTGCACGTCTCGAGCTAATGGAAACGTTGAATCTATCATTTGCGGAAGAATTTTCATCCCTCGGCGAAGCGTGGTCCGATGCCGAACTCCGTTATGAACGAAAAGGGGAGGCACGAACATTGCCGGAACTGGAGAGTGAATATCGAATGCTGCTCAGTGCCAATCGTCAGCGCGATATCCTGCTTCAATCCACCGGCGTCGGTCCGCATCGTGAAGATTGGCAAGTCTGGAAGAATGGCCGCCCACTGCCGAGTTTTGCGTCTCGCGGACAGGGTCGCACCGCTGTGCTCGCTCTGCTTCAATTGCAGGTGTCGTATCTTGAGTTACGCCGTGGCGAAAAGCCGATCATATTGCTTGATGATGCATTCTCGGAACTGGATGACGGACATCAATCTGCACTGCTCAAAAGCTTGGAAGGTCGACAAGTGTTGATGACGGCGACGCGCGTCCCTCCTGGGGCGGAGCATGCGAAGATTTTTGCCGTGGAAAAAGGGATTGTAGAAGGCTGATCGCGGCGGATGCATATGCGTAGGGGCGCGATATATCGCGCCCGTACCTATGGCATGCACGAAACTAGAGAGTTCTGCAACGCCCCATAAATCGCCAACCCAAGTGCATCCGCCGCATCATCAGGCTTTGGAATTTCCGTTAATTTGAGCAGATGCAGGAGCATTGTTTGCACCTGCAATTTGTCTGCCTGACCGTCACCGGTGACCGCGAGTTTCATCTGGAGCGGCGTCGCTTCAACGATCCGAATGCCGGCCTGTGCAACCGTGTGCACAATTACCCCGCGTGCTTGCGCAACGTCGATCGCGGTTTTTGCGTTCGTGGCAAAGAACAGTTTTTCGATCACCACTAAATCCGGCTTCACATCATCAACCAATTCGCCGAGATCCTTCGCAATTTCCAGAAGTCGGTCGGGGAGAGGAAGTCCGGCGGGCGTTGTGATTGTCAGCCATTCAATGCAGTGCAAATCGCTGGGGGACGATGCCTCGATGATGCCGATGCCGATTGTCGCGAGGCCGGGATCAATGCCCAAAATACGCATGATTGGAGGATAATGCATTTTTCCCAATTAACCGAATAAATGCCATTTGTAGAGGCGTGCGAATCGCACGCCTCTACGGCTAGGTATGGTTAAAACGCCTTATTTATGCTATAATGATGGGAAAAATGAATATCCAGACGGACACACAAACGGCACGTTTCCGGCATCGTTTATACGTTGTTTTGCCGCTCTTTTTGGCAATCGCATGGATGGGCGTCAGCGGCAATTCCCATGCGTCATTGCTTGATGCCGTTTCTCTCACACAGTCAGGATCATTGACGATGATCGACACCGATCGCATCGCATTGGAAGGAGGAAGGGTGACGGCGACAGGAGCCACAATAGAGATTCACGAGTCGTCGCTGATTGCGGGAAAAAGTCTCATGATTCTTCAGGCAGACGGTTTTACCGTGGAAGGATGGAACGGCGTCTTTGAAGCAGACGCATCCGCTCAGCAGAAACTGACGATCGCCGCGCTGACTACACCTGTTCTCCTGAAGCGTGATCTTGAACGATGGATTGTACCCGTCGGCATGCAACTGACGATCAGCGATCAGCCGTCGGCACTCTCCGGATCCATCGCAGACTGGATCAGTGCGCGTCGCCCTCTCGCTCTTCCCGATCACTATCTTCGCGAACGATTACCCGAAGCCGATCGTCTGATGACATTGCTGGCGATTCATCCTCTCGTTGCCGATCAGTCATTCCTGCCGCCGCTCATCGGTCATAATTTTCGACTTCCCGCTGCTGAGCAGGAAGCCAAAAAGCACGATGCATCGCAGCGTCTTGCGGATCTTTCTGCTGTGCTCAATCATGGTGATGTTGCTGCGTTTGATGCGTTGATCAGTAATCCGCTCACCGGAGACGCCTTAAATCATGCCGATCGTCAGGATCTTCTGACCGTATTGTCCCTGGCCTTGTCGGTGAAGCGTGATGTCCAGATTCTTTCCGCTCTGAATGATGCCGATACAGTCGCACTGTTGCGTTTTCATCCGCTTCTTCGCGACCGTGTCTCGCTCTCGTCCGATGCGGCTGCAAACGCACGACTGCTTTTGCTCAGCCAGATGCTGATTCCCGTCTCCGATCGCGATGAGGCTGCCGTTTCTCCGCTTGCCGTCCAGGCGTGGCAGAACGGCTGGCAGATGCTTGCCGAAAGCGGAGCACTGACATCAGACACGCTCAATGTCGTTCTTCCCACCATCACCGCAGACATCGTTGCACTTGATACGGCCGGGTACCCCGAACGTGCCCGCGGATACGCCGCCGCTCTCGTTGCCGGTATCGAACAATTACCCGACAATCTTTCCGCAGATGCACTCGTCTCCCTCGATCAACTGCGTTCGGTCTACGACATCGCTCGCTCGGTGACATCCGTTGATCCCGTCACGGTTCCCGCACCTGCTGCGGTTACCGCAATTCCCGCTGCGATTATCGCACCGGTTGGACAGGTCGTAATGCCTGAGAACGATGTTCGTTCCATGCTTATTGCCCATGGTTGCATGTTCACCGCACAAAGCGCTCTGCGTCAGAAAGAAGGCGGAGCGTATCTCGTCGACAGCGTCGTCATCGGAACGCCGGCAGGGGACACCCTCATCAGCTTCACGTTTGATCCGGTCCAGAATCTTGTGACGGACATTGAGAAAGACGGACAAATTCTTCCGTACAGCTTATCGCTGGAGAAGTATTTGGAGTGGGTGAGGGGTAGTTGATGTCACAACATGAAGTTGCCTTCCAAATTCAGGTCAATTTTTCATCTTCAGGACGATGCTCAATAGCAGGAATCTCTTTTGCATTTCCATCCTCTCTTTCCAATAAATTCAGGAGCGTAACAAGATTTTGAATATCTTGTTGTGCTACCTGAGTACGACAATGTTTCGTCAGTTTTTCGTCCAATACTTTTTCGATCTGATTCAATATTTCCCCCAATTGTCCAACATTAAAACCGTTCAGTATATCATCAAAGCAGGGCAATAGGTCATAATCCGTAGCTTCATTACCTATTTGATAATACAAACGAAATATTCGAGTTACATTCCTTACATAAGAGATCACACGAGCGATTTCTGCTTTCTTGTAATTTTGTGTTTTAAATTCTAGTGGATCGTGTTTTTCACATGATTCAAGTATTTTTTGAATACGTCGATCGGCTTTACGGATAAATTCTTGGACCACCGGATACTGGTAACAATGGCGTTCGCGCACCGCATATTCAACAAGATTTCCCGTGATTGGATGAAGAGTATTGAGGAAGGGGATGGTACGCTCTCCCCATCCATTTGGATCATCCCAGTTGGTATCTAAGGAGTTATAATGCATTAACAATATTATATAATATTTATTTATTATGTCAATTATTGGTCTTACACTCACGTTAAATAAGTGCTTTTGTCCTGTTTCTTGACCTCTTCGGCTCTGGCACGTACTCTGCCCTGGCTGTCGAGAGAATCAATCGCCGTTTTGTTGGTACGCCAGAGATTCCTTCGCACATGGGCGGTTAGCTCAGCTGGTTAGAGCGCGACACTGATAATGTCGAGGTCCGCAGTTCAAGTCTGCGATCGCCCACCACTTGCATGAAAAAGGCGCCCATTTAGGCGCCCTTTCCCATGAATACTCGTTAATTAGGAAGCGCTTGAAGCGCTGGACGTTGTGCTCGAAGACGAAGAGCTGCTGCGGGAAGACCAGACGTGATTCTTCTGCGTCGGTCGAAGCAGGCGGTGACTCATTTTATCCATGATCTTGAGACCTTTCTGCAACATGGGGCGAGGAGGGCGCTCAGAACTCGACGATGTATTTGCGTTCACCAGTGCGGCAACGGAAGACATGTGAGCTGCCATTCTTGCAGTGATCTGCTGACGCAAACAGGCTGCGCGCACAATGCCCAGGCGACCGTCACAGCTGCGGGAAAGCTTTGAGGCGCTGCTCGACGATGACATGGATGAAGAAGACGTCGATGACGACGTCACGGAAGACATGCTGCTGGATGATGCAGCGGAAGAAGAGGACGACGATGAGCTTTCGTCTGCCAATGCCGGCAATGCGGCTGCAAACAAGCTGAGGCTGACGATGGCTGCTGCGGTCTTGTTCATACGAAAAAAGGTAAAGAAAACAATGCGCCGATTGTATCATTACACTCCTTCTTGTCTATTTCTTGTTATAGATATCCGTCACGCTCTGTTTACTTTCGATGTGTCGAATCACTTCGGCGAGCATGGGTGCGATGGGCAAGACTGTTAGACCCTTGAACGGTTTGTCCTGCGGAATGCTGTCGGTCACGATGACTTCTGCAAAATCCGCTTTGGACATGTTCTCGATGGCATTTCCCGAGAAGATTCCATGCGTGACTGCTGCGTAGATTTCGGGGTTGGCGCCATGACTCAAGAGTGCCTGTTTTGCGGGAATCATTGAGCTGCCGGTGTCGATCATGTCATCGAAGATGATGCACGTACGCCCCTCGATGTTTCCGACGACGTCCAGAATCTCCGCTTGGTGATGGCCCGTGCGGTGTTTGTGCATGAAGGCGAGATCGGCGCCGAGCAGGTCTGCAAACTTCTTCGCGCGTTTCGTGCCTCCCGCATCCGGCGCAACAACGACTGGGTTATCCAAATTTTTCTGTTTGAAATATTCGCCGAAGACCGGTCGTGCATCCAATGCATCGACGGGTACCGAGAAGAATCCTTGGATCTGATCGGAATGCAGGTCCAGCGTAATGACGTGATCGGCTCCCGATTCTTCGAGCAACTGTGCGACCAGTTTGGCGGAAATGGACTCGCGCGGTTGTGCGACGCGGTCCTGCCGTGCGTACGGGAAGTGGGGGATGATGACGTGGACGGTGCTTGCGAAACTCAGTTTTGCCGCCTGACACATTAAAAAAAGTTCCATCAGGTTTTCATTCGGGTTCGTCGTACCTGTTTGCAGGATGTAGATCTCTTTTCCGCGGATTGACTCTTCAAATCGCACATAGCGCTCACCGCAACTGAACGGCTTCAACGTGATTGCGCCGAGTTGAACGCCCAGTTCCTTCGCGAGAGAGGCGCTGAGTGCCGGGTGAGAGGATCCTGCGAAAATGTGCATGTTGCAGTACTATTATAGCAGATGCACACCCGTCTCTCCACTGCCATCGGTTTGCCTGTCGTAGATGACACCGAAGAGCCAATCGGCTCACTTTCGGGGATATTCATCCATCCGGACACATTGGCGATTGAAGGGTTCTTCGTGACTCTGCCGGGGTTTTTCAGCTCCGAAACGCTGTTTCTACCCTGTTCCGGCATTGAACATTGGGGCAATAGAATCCGTGTTCGGCACAGCGACGTGTTGTCGCATCTGGAAGAATTCGTCCGTCTCTCCGGCCTCTACGACGAAGGTCGCCATGTGTTGGGGCAGCAGATGTGTACCGACAGCGGCCGAGTGTTGGGGAAATGCAAAGACGTGCAGTTTGATACGAAAGTGCTGCGCTTGGACTGGCTCTTCCCGCAATTGTTTGTGCGATGGGGAACCCCCATTCCGGTTCGTGCCATTCTTCGGGTGACAAACGATGCGGTGGTTGTTCGCGGTGAAGAAAAGATCGAAATTGCCGATGAATCAACCGGAGCGATCTCGGCAATTGAAACATTGGCGTCGACACCGGTGACGTAGTCCTTCGGCAAGCTCAGGATGACATATAGCTTTTATAATCAACCCTTCGACAAGCTCAGGGTCGTCATGTTGAGCCTGTCGAACCATACAAAAAACGGGGACCGAAGCCCCCGTTTAGAATCTCGATGAGAAGCGATTAGATCTGGTTCGCGAGGTAGACCGTGATAAGCCCGACGATCACGCGGGCGAAGAGCACAACGGCCAAACCGATCAGTGCGTAGAAGATCGTCTTCTTGGCTTTGTCCTTCGCGTCATCTTCACCCTGGGAGACGATGAGGCGAATACCGGCGATCACCACCACGACGACGGCGATGAGTGCGAGGAAGTTCAAAACCGATGCCAAGATGTTCACGATGATCTGACGGATGTCTTGTTCATTGGCGCCACCGGGAAGACCGCCGATGTTCGGCGTGGGTCCGCCGAAGCCTCCTTGAGCGAGTGCAGTGGAGACGGTGCAGAAGGAGAGGATGCTCGCGGTTGCAAGAGACTTGGCCGCTCGATTTAAGATCTGTGTCATAGGTGATTGGAAAAAGATGCGTTTAGTGTCATGGATACATGGGGAACGCGCAAGATCATCGTGCGTGCGGAAGGGGACATCGGATTGACGGAATAATTTTTTCTTTCAAACATTCTTATGCGGCTCCGTCTCTCTCAAGCACGGTCATTGGATGAATATTGTTTACATCTAGCTGAAAAACTGCGCCGGCATACGGTTTTCTTTTAGTGGAAGCTATTTTTCCTGCGTGGCCGCATATCCGACGCCCAAAAGAAGGAGTGCGGGCAGGCAGAACCAAATATTTTGGTACGTCACCATGTATTGCACCAACGTGCTTCCCGTCAGCAGCGGTTGCAGCAGCGGTGCACTCGAGAGAGAAAAATCGAGAAGGGGTTTGGCGGCGATGTACGTCAGGAGCGCTGTGAGAAGTAAGCCGGCCGTTGCGAATCCGAATGCGGCGGTCACGACGGGGTCCCACACACCGGTGATTTCCTTTGCATACTCCATCTCGAAACCGCCTCGGATAGCCAAAAAAATGATCATTCCGACGAAGATGATCAATTTGATGATTGAGATGATGTCGGGGCTTAAACCGAAACCCAGCGTTCCGATGATGGTTGATGATTGGTTGCTGAGCATCGACAGTAAATTGCCGATGGCCTGCACTGCGACGATGGAAATATACGACGAGATGATGATTTTCACCGATTCATCTTTGCCCACGATAAAACTGTACGCGACGATGACCGCGAAAAAGACAATGACAATCAAATCCCAAGAGAGCGTTAGAGGCATCGGTGCTGATCATAACAAATCAGCAGCGATAAATCATTGGCGTAGGGGCGCGATATATCGCGCCCGTGTCAAACATCCAATTTCAGTCTGATGCAATTACCGCTGATGATAACGGCAACGATGCGACGGTTTCGAATGCTGCATACACATCATCTCCATGTTCATCATGCATAAATTGCGCGGCCGATCCGATCATGGCCGCATTGTCCGTGCAATACGAAAGTGTTGCGGGGAAGCGGATTTTCACCTGAGGTGCGGCTTCTTGAATCATGGCGCGCAGTCGGGTATTGGCTGAGACGCCGCCGACAAGATGAATTTCTTTGATCTCGGGATGCAGTCGCACCGCGTGTTTCATCCGATCGCACAGATGCGCGCAGAGTGCATATTCGTACGATGCAGCCAGATCAGGTATGAGTTTTGAGTCGAGAGTCTTGAGATCCCGAATGATATATCGAAGGGAGGTCTTGAGTCCGGAGAAACTGAACTCCACGGAATCGTCGCCTCTCAGCGGCAACGGAAATTCGAACGCATGCGGGTTGCCTTCCGCTCCCGCTTTGGAAATGGACGGTCCGCCGGGGTAGGGAAGTCCCAGAAGGAATGCTCCTTTATCGAACGCTTCACCTGCCGCATCATCGCGCGTGCGTCCCAGCAGCACACCTGCGGTGTGCGACGTACGGAGCCATACATCCGTATGACCGCCGGATGCAGAGAGTGTGAGAATCGGAAACACGGGACGATCAACTTCAACTGTTCCCAGCCACGTAGAACTCAGGTGACCGAGGGTGTGATGAACACCAATCAATGGCTTTTTTTGAATATGAGCGATGGCTCTCGCGGCAACCGTTCCCACCAATAATGATCCGAGAAGCCCGGGGCCTTTGGTTACGGCAATCGCATCAATGTCATCCCACGTAGTTTTCGCTTCTTTCATCGCGCCATTAATCACCGGCAAGATGCATTCGACTTGTCTGCGTGCGGCATCTTCCGGGATCACTCCTCCCGTTTGCTCGAATGCCAGACGAGAGGTGGAAATGACGTTGCTCAGCACCGTACAGCCGTCTTGGACCACGGCGGCAGCCGTTTCGTCGCACGATGATTCGATGGCAAGGATTTTCATACGGTTATGGCATGATAGCGTAGATGCAACGTCCCGTCCTCTTCATTGCGCGGTCTTGGTCCGGCTATGGCGGCCTGCAACGCTTGAATCGCGATGTTACCCGTTTTGTCGGCGGGAATCGGAGCGGATTTCTCTGTCTCCATCCGGCACATCCCACAGTCTGGTCATTCCTTTCGTTCGTTTTCCGGTCCTTATTGGCGGCGATCGAGCATCGCAGAGCGAACGGTCGCGTGCATGTTGGCGACGCGGCTGCCCTGCCACTCGGCATTCTCTGTGCATGGCTTGGCGGAATGAATCTGAGTGTGACTGCATCCGGACTCGACGTGATCTATCCTTATTGGTGGTATCAGTTGATCATTCCTTTTTGCCTGCGCCGCGCAGACCGCGTGATCTGTGTCAGCGCTGCAACTGCGGAAGAAGTGAAGAAGAGAGGAGTATCCGAGGAGCGTATCGTCATCATTCCCTGCGGCATTGATCCGGCATCTGCATTGCCTCACACACAGCGTGACCCGCATCTTCTTGCAACGGTCGGACGACTGGTAAAGCGCAAAGGAGTTGCGTGGTTTCTGGAGCATGTGTTCTTGCTCCTCCATCAGAATTTTCCGCACCTTCGGTATGTGATTGTGGGAGACGGACCGCAGAGAAAAAAGATTGAAACAATCATCAGACGATTGAAGCTGCGCGATGCCGTGTATCTTTTCCCCCATGCATCCGATGCGGAGAGATTAGAGGTCCTATCGGAAGCATCGCTCTTCGTTGCTCCCAACATTCACGTCCGCGGAGATATGGAAGGATTCGGGATCGTGTGTCTGGAAGCGGCCGCTGCAGGTCTTCCGATTGCAGCATCAAGCATCGACGGATTGCAGGACGCGGTGATCGAGGGAGAAACAGGCATGTTCTTCACACCCGAAGATCCGGAAGAATGTGCACGCGTCATCAAACACATGATCGATCATCCGATGAATTCGACAACCGTGCATGAAGCGGTCATGAATCACTTTGCATGGAACAAACTTGTTCCTCTCTACCACAATGTCTTTGACTCCTAATCCGACAATTGGCTTATTGACGTGGGATTACGGTCGTCCGAAAGGGGGGATGGGCCGAGCGTCGCTGCATATGGTTGAAGCGTTGCGCCAGGGCGGTATGAACGTATGCGTTCTTGCGCCTTCCGCGGTAGACACTTCCGACGATCCGCTTTTTTCTTACACGCAAAGCATTGGAGGACACATTCTCTTTTCTCTTCTTCTGCCACTATTCTTGCGGCGCAGCATCAAGAAGAATCACATCGGTCAGCTGCTTGTGTCTGCGGGTCCCGGCGGTGTCCTTCTTCTCCGCCGTCCGCCGGTTCCGGCTGTCGCCATTGTGCATCACAGCTATGTGCAGCAGTGCCAGTCGGTTCCAGATCAGCGGTGGAAGCGTCTGTTCGTTCCGTTCGAACGACGGACACTTTCATTCTGCCAATCCATTATTTGCTTCAGCGACGATACAAAGCATGCGCTTGTTGACGGCTACATGATCGATTCGGAAAAGATCACGGTCATCCCGCATGCCATTGATCTTCCGGCTGCATCCTCTGCGCCGCGGGAAGCCGGTCTTTGCGTCTGCGTCGCGCGTCTCGAAGAGCGCAAAGGCGTATCAGTTATTCTTGATGCATGGACTGCAATCGCCAAAAAGTTCCCGCTTGCCCGTCTGGTGATCGTCGGCGATGGCGTACAAAGAACGACGATCGATCGCATGATTGCAGAACTGCCGCGAGTGGAGCGCCGGAGCAATCTTTCTAAGGCAGAACTCGACGCGCTTCTCCTGCGTGCATCGATTGCATTTTGTCCGGCGTATCTCGAAGGATTCGGTCTTGCCTGCGCCGAGGCGATGGCTGCAGGGTGCGCTGTCATCGCATCCGATGTCGACGGTCTGCGCCGTCTGATCGTGCAAGGGGAAAGTGGACTGCTTGTGCCGGCGGGAGACAGTACGGCGTTCGCGCAGGCGACGATCGGCATGTTGTCCGATAGCAACATTTGCCAACGGTTCGGATCGAACGCGCGTGAACGCATCCGGCGACTCTGCGATCCCGTGAGAGCGGATGCCGCACTTTGTGCCGCCGTCCGTCAGCGCCTGCCGGTAGGTAGGTTTGCATGAAGACACGTTCGGGACGTACGCTGTGAACCGTGCCAGCACGATCACATCCTTCATCCTTTCTCCGCGATCCGGTTTTCTGGATCATCGGAGGTCTTGTTGCGGCATTGGTCTATAAATATGCATGGCCGATGTTTCGATTTGAACTTCCGTTCGGGTACGACGTCGGGTTTTATCGCTACCTTTTCATTCGTCATGCGGAGGCTTTTCCGCCATTTTGGATCACGAACCTCGAACCGTGGGCGCGCGCCCATCCGCTCGGACTCTTTTTCTTCTCGACGATTTTTCTGCGGCTCGGCATTCCCGTCGATTGGCTGATCGGGTGGATCTGGAATTTCTGCGCTGTGATTCTCTTCTGCACGCTTGCCTGGGTAACAGCGAAGAAGTACGGACGAAATGTCGGAATATGGACGCTGGTTGCATCACTGTTGTCGGTGGCGACGTTTGATGGATTTGCAGCCATGTACATGGAAACGTTCGCCGCACTTTTTTGGATGGTCCTGACATTTCATGCCATCGAAAAACGGTCCTGGTGGTCTATTCCGCTCGGCATTATCACCGTTATTACTCATAATCAGACAGGCCTTCTTTTTGGCTTGTCTCTGATTAGTTATGCCATCCTTCCGTTTATTCCGTGGGTACGACCCACCGCTCCGTTGACATTCAAAACGATGTCACGCAATGAGTGGCTCTTCATCTTCGGGGGCGGACTTTTGATCTTCATCCTCGGCGTGATCACATATCTTCCCATTCTCAATGAAGCGATTTTATCCCAGCTGCCGGCATTGCTGGGAAAGACTGAAGCTGCCGCGGGGAATTTTCCTCCCGCATTGTTTTATCTTTCGACCGAGACGGTTGTTCTGTGTTTCGCTGCATTCGGGTTCATCCTCCAAGCAAAAAAAGAACGATGGTCACTGTGGCAGTTGTCGGTTCTGTGGAGTTTGCTCTTCGTCGCGCTGCACCTGCTTTTCTATCGTCGGTTTTTTCTGCAGCTTGATTTCTTCCTCCTTCCGTTTGCGGGAATCGGATTTCAGTATGTCTGGCATCGCTGGAAGACGCCGCAATTGCGCTGCGCTTTTCTCGTGCTGCTGGCCGTTCAATTATTTGCCATGAAACAAGCCATCCTGCGCGACGGTCCGATGGCCAGCGACGTCACCTTCCACGGTATTCTGCAGATCGGTCAGTATCTTCCGGACAACGCCTTTGTTTTATCGCTCGATGATCAGACGCCGGTTCTTCTTCGCGGATGGTACCCGTATCATAAAGTCGGCGGGCCGGGACTCTTTGATGCGCCGCAAGACATCGATCAATGGAAATCGTTTCTGCTTGGGACGCATGCTGATCGCATTCGGTTCCTGCAGCAGTTGCCGGCTCCCGTGTATGTCTTTGCGTCGGAGCACTTCCATGATTACTACGGTCAATACGGCGACAACTTCCTGAAAGATTCCTGCTTTGAGCAAACCCAAGATCCGATGTTGTATCGTGTGACGTGTTTATAAAAATCCTGCGGCCAGGAATGGCCGCACTGCTATCCAGCCTATGTTCGCCCTCTTCCCGTCCCGCACCGTCGCATTCATCCTCTTCAACTTTCCCGTGCACTGGTACGGGCTGCTCTACTTTCTGGCATTTTTGATCGGATGGTGGTTGCTGCCGAGATTGCAGAAATTTCGAGGATTGCATCTGTCAGCCGATGAATGGTCGTCCATCGTTTCGTGGGCTGTCGTCGGCGTGATCGTCGGCGGGCGACTCGGGTACGTGCTCTTCTACGACCCGATGTACTATCTCCACAATCCGCTGCAGATCTTCGCCGTATGGAATGGGGGAATGGCTTCCCATGGCGGCTTTATTGGCGTCACACTCGCACTGCTCTACGCTCTTCGCAATCGTAAAAACGACATTTTAAAAATCGCCGACGTCGTGTCGATTCCCATCGCTATCGGACTCGGACTCGGGCGCATCGGAAATTTCATCAATCAGGAATTATACGGAACCGTCACAACGCTTCCCTGGGGAATGATGTTTCCCGGCGCAGTCGGTCCTCGCCATCCGATCCAGCTCTACGACTTCACGCTGCAAATGATCATCGCGCTGACGTGTTATCTGTATCTTAAAAAGACGTCGGTCCCTGGTCGCGTGCTTGCATTGTTTTTGTTGCTCTATAGCATTGCCCGCTTCCTGCTCGAATTCATTCGCGAGCAGAATGGCGTGTTTTTCTATGGTCTATCTGAGGGGCAGTGGCTGACAATTCCGATTTTGATTGTCGCTCTCTTGCTTTGGATCAGGACGCAGAAAAACAGATCCTGAATTGATTCGGATGATCGGTGGAAGCAATGAGATTTTTATGCAATCAGCTTTGCCGTTTCATTATGCACTGTTTCTGTGGTGCGTTCCAAGGTATTTGCAATTGTTTTACCGTTCTCATATTGCCTACTTAGAGCAATAGCGAGTGCATCCGGATGATTCTCATCGAGTGGTGATGGCGCTTTTTTCATGTGCCAAAATATTACTGAGATACGTTATGCGATGCAACGCACACGGTCCGTACGCCTGAATCGCATCGATGTGCTGCGGTGCGCCATATCCTTTGTGCGTCTTGAAAGAATATTGAGGGAATGCTCGATCTGCCTCTTCAATCATAAACCGATCCCGCGTCACTTTGGCGACAATCGACGCTGCGGCGATCGCCGGTTCCAACGCATCGCCTTTGATCACGGAGCTGTGCGGGTAGTCGAACCAGAATGCGTCGCGACCATCAACGACGAGATAGCTCGGTGTGATGGTTTGAGCGAGCATGGCAACAGCCTCTTGCATCGCCCTGTTTGTCGCTTCCAGACTTTCCAGCACATTGGGATCCTAAGCTTAGAATTCCACGTGGACAAGTTGTCGCG
>JADMIO011246869.1_pt1 | contig 51991 bp, 44 predicted proteins | sample 8958161 | NCBI WGS metagenome assembly JADMIO01 (sample SAMN16585339, study PRJNA669376) | soil metagenome | isolation source: Crop rotation soil | place: USA: Cullars Rotation, Alabama | collected 2011
CCGCGACTTCAAGTCACGTGAATTCCAAGCTTCGGATCCCACTGTGCTGGAAAGGTTTTCCACCCATTTGGGCAACTACGGCATTAACAGCGTCAGCGAAATGACGCAATTTTTTACCGGCAACGCCAAGCTTTGGAAAAGCAGTGCAGTCCAGGTGTATACACCGAGCGGGAACCGCCGTTATGCCAAAACCAACTGGCGCATGCGGCACCTGCCTAAAAACGCACTCTACAAAATAGATGCAAGCCTTGTTCCTGCAAACACTGTCTCGCTGCACATACCGGTAGCGAAAGACCAAATTTGCAGCCAAATAAATTTGTGGAAATGCCAGGGAAGGCTGTCTGTTTTAAATCCTTTTATAAAAGGGCCTTCTGCGGTTTGGACCATACCGGGCTTTGTTCCCGTATCGGCAATCCCAAACCCCGAGCCTCCTGTGCTACCGCCCCCACCCCCACCCTCGGCAGTTCCCACACCTTTGTGGAACAATGTAGTCTTCCTGCAAAAAGTCCAAATTGTGTTGCTGATTGTGGCACTTTTATTGGGCATGTGGATTGTTACGCTGCTTTTAAACAGGGAGTCAGAGTTGGTCCCAGTCGGGTATGCGCGGCCAGAAAGGAGAAGAAAATTTTTTACCGCAGCATGGCTGACAAACCTGCGAAAGGGGCCTTCGCGCAGTGAGACCGTAGAACAGGAATTTACGCAAACAAAAAAAACGGTCGTGACCGAAGACACGCCCCGAGAGCAACCACCCTCTACTTCACCTCAATCACCGCTCGATCTAGGAAACATTCCTATAGATGACCAGAGCCGAGTGCGAAGAATGACGCCCATGAAAGAACGCGTCCAAGAGCTGCAAAAACAGAAAATCCTGATAGAGCAGATTCTTGCGGCCAAAAACATCCCGGCAACCATAGATATTGACCGGTGGCCGACCCTAGAGGTGCAGGTTTTGGAAACCCAAGCGGAACAAGCCTTAAAAGCTTTGCAAGACCGGCGGGAGGAATTAGGTTATTTGGGCATAAGCTCTAAAACCGCAAAAGACACCGAGCATGGCATTAACTATTGCCTCATTTCTATCCGCTTTTAATAATGCGCTTACGCAAAAGCCCTGGGTTTCCCCGGGGCTATTTTTTTATGTTATTCCGTTAAAAATCTTGAGATATTAGATACTGGATATTGGAAATTAGATACTGGATATTTGGTATTGCCTGGTGTTGGATCCCGGATATTTTTCAGGCCAATGATTATCCTGTGCTGAAAAATTCCGGGATGACAGCAGAGTGGTGTAGGGGCGTACTTTAGTAGCCCGCTCTTGTAGTCAGCCGACCTGTACGACGTAGTCCGCCTAAGGCGGACGAAGTTGTATTCATCGGCGCCCATAAATCACGTCGGTCTCGACCGACTGTGATGAATGGGCACGCCCTGTACCATATGGTACAGGGCACGCTACACATGGCGGGCACTTCCACCTTCGTCCCCCTCAGGCGGACTTTGGTGGACAAGAAAGCTCGCCCCTACACCTGGTCTGCTATCATTCCGTTAAAAAACCTTTTTACTTCTTCTCTTTTATTTCTGTCAATATTTTTTCTACAAAAACACTTACCTCCATAGTACCCAAATCTTCACCGCTTCGGGTACGCACGGAAATATGTCCGGCAGATAATTCTTTTTCGCCAATAATTATTTGATAGGGAATTTTTTGCAAAGTGGCATCGCGAATTTTTTTACCAATGCTTTCCGCACGGTCGTCAATTTCAATTCTAAAATTTTCATCTGCTAACAATAATTCATCCCGGACAGATTTTGCGTACTCAATTTGATTATCGCTAATGGGTAAAATGGCAACCTGGACAGGGGAGAGCCAGAGCGGGAAATTCCCACCTGTGTGTTCTATTAAAATAGATAAAAATCTTTCTATAGAGCCCATAATTGCCGCGTGGATCATAACTACGCGTTCGTGTTCACCGGTTTCGTTTATGCAATATAAGTCAAACCGCTCCGGCTGATTCATATCGAGCTGGATAGTGGCTACTTGCCATTGCCTGCCTAAGGAGTCCGTGGCTAAAAAGTCCAGTTTTGGGCCATAAAATGCGGCTTCCCCGACACCTTGGGAAAACTCCATGCTGCGCTGCTCTGCCAACTCGCGCAAAATGGACTCAGCCTGTTGCCACCGCTGTTGGCCGCCCAAATATTTTTCCGGCTGCTTAGGGTCATGCAAAGACAAGCGAAGTTTTAAATTAAACCCGAATGATTCATAAAATGGCTGTACCACCTTGTCCCAAATTGCAGCCAGTTCTTCCTTAACCTGCGAAAACCTGCAAAAAACATGGGCGTCATCCTGGGCAAACGCGCGGACGCGGGACAGGCCGGAAAGCTCGCCTGTCTGCTCGTCGCGGTAACACACCGTGGTGTTGGCGTAGCGCTGCGGCAATTCGCGGTAGCTAAATTGTTTGCGCGCGTATATTTGCGTATGGTGCGGGCAGTTCATAGGCTTCATGGCAAATTCATGGCCTTCACGCGTGGTTATTCGAAATAATTCGTTTTTAAATTTTTCCCAGTGTCCGCTTTTTTCGTACAATTCTTTTTTGGTAATATGGGGGATTTCTACTTTCTGGTACCCAATTTTTTTTCGCAGTTCCCAAACATAATCGTCCAATAGGTTCCTTACCAAAGTACCTCTCGGCGTCCACAGCGGAAGGCCGGACCCGACTAAGTCAGATATGACAAATAGGTCAAGCAGCACGCCCAATTTTTTATGGTCGCGTTTTTCCGCTTCCTCCAGCATAGTAAGGTATTTATCCAGCTCCTCTTTACTCTCAAACGCCAGGCCATAAATGCGGGTGAGCATCTTGTTTTTTTCGTCGCCGCGCCAGTACGCGCCGGCTATTTTGGAAAGCTTAAATGAGTCGGGGTCTATTGCAGAGACATTGTCCGCATGCCCGCCGCGGCACAAATCTTCGAAATATTCGGAAGATTTATACATAGTAAGCGTTTGCCCGTCTTTGGAAAATTCTTCTATTAATTCCAGTTTGTACGGGTTGTCTTTAAACAGCTCGCGCGCTTCATCTGCCGCAACCTCGCGCCGCTCAAAAGACTTCCAGGTCTTTTGCAATTTTTTCATTTCTTTTTCTATTTTCGGCAAATCCTTTTCCGTAATGGGTTCTTTAAATTCAAAGTCATAGTAAAAACCGTTGTCTATTGCCGGCCCAATTGTCCTTTTGGTGCCGGGATAGAGCTTAATAACCGCCGCAGCCAAAAGGTGGGCGAGCGAGTGGCGAATATTTTGTAGTTTTTCGTTGTTTTCCATAAAATACCTTTCTACTAAATACTAAAGTAAATTAAATTACTAAAATGTTTGTCATTGAGAGGAGTGCAGCCGACGAAGCAATCTCAACTGAGGTAGATAACAGATACCACGCTCCTTTCAGTCGCTCGCTATGACAAATTAAGGCAGAATATCTTTATATAAATCTTTCCAGTTGGATTCAATGAATTTATCAAATCAATCTTTTTTTGCCTAGATACAGCTTTTATTTGCTTTTCCCTTAAAATAGCACTTTCAATATTTTCCGTTTGTTCAAAATAAACCAATTTCGTAACATTGTATTTTTCTGTAAATCCTTTTACTAAATGATATATATGCTCATAAACTCGTCGGACCAGATTGTTTGTTACACCTGTATATAGCACACTGTGGTTCTTATTAGTTAAAATATAAACGTAATAATTCATGGTATGAGATTGCTTCGTCGTCCCGACAAGCCTGCCTGCTGCAAAAGAGTCGGGACTCCTCGCAATGACAAAGTGTTTGAAGCTGATATTTCCTTGTTCAAAAACAAAACCCCAGGATCGGGTCCATCATATACCTAGTTGGCAATGATGAGACCAATCCTGGGGTCTCGTCCTGTGAGCCTTAAGCTTACAGAACGGGACGTTTCCGTCCCAGTCTCCCTTATTTAGAAGTTGGATATTGGAAATAAGAAAATGGATTCAATTGATAGTCCAATTTCCAAGCTCCAATTTCCAACCCCTAAACGCGGGCTTTTCATCTTAAGAGTCTCTAGAACCACTTAAGATTTATTACTATTTGTTTCAAACTCCCTGTTTGGTGGACAGATCAACATTTGAAGAACTAAAAGAATTGTACCAGAAAAAAAGCGCACTGGCAAGCGTGTTTTCCACAGAAGCTTGGTAATTTTATTTGCCTTATTTAAGCCAAATTTTAATAATTATGCCTTATTACCTATTGACAAAATACTAAAAAAGGAGTATAATTGTAAACAACAACGGTTATTCATCGATAGCCGTGGCTAGGGAAGCGAAAGCACCTAGTTAATTGTTCTTAACATCACCGCCGAAACGGCGGATTAATATCGACAGATGTGCCTGCTTGGCGCCGCGTGCGAGAAGTTTATTTCTTAACTCGCCGTGCCGCTGTAGAAGCCTGGTCTCGCGCGACTTATGGTTCGCGCGGCAGGTTGTTCGTTCCCATCGCTTTCCTCTTTCTGGATTGCGGGGATTGGCCGTCAGTCGACCCGGACGTCGTAGCCTTGGCATAGAAATTTGCAGCCATGTGCTAACGTCCGAGTAACCGGCCAGGGGCCGGTAAACAGGAACCCTCGTCAGACCTACGTCAAACAAATGAGCAACAACCGGTTAAGTCCGCGTTGCAAAATTTGGACGAGACTCCAATACTCGCGCAGCTCCTTGTGAGACGCGAAAAAATGGTTTGCGGTGCGTATAGACACCGCGGTTCCTTTTCCCGAAGATGTGATAAAACCCATGCAGTCAGGGCGGCCTGACCACATCTTAAGTTAGTAGCGCAGATGCTGACCAACCTTCTTGGTGCTCAGAATTTGGCTAGCTGGCTATTGTCCGTTAAGAACGGAACGGTGCCGATAACGCATATCGGTAATATACATAGAGCCTGCGCCGCGATATGGCGACCATTCGCGGCGCAGGAATGACTGATAAATTTCTGAGGAGGAAGAAGATGAAAATCAGAGGATCGCCGGGGGCAAACACCCCCACACAATCGAGAGATCAATTCATCAACAACCTGGGCGCCGGCGCGGCGATCTAGGGAAACGAAACCCTGATCACTGCAAAAGCATGGGCCGCTTCGATTCTATCGGAGCGGCTCTTTTATTTTATGCAATTTATTTACTGGATGTGAACTTTGAGGACAATGTGCTCTTGCGCTTAAAGCCATAAAAGTATATAATACACGCAATCAGTGCCGTTGTTCTCAATTTGGGAATGGGCTCGCACGGCACAGGGGCTTATGGAATGCGGGGTCGATGACTCCCCCAAAGCCATAGGCCCCAACTACCCCTTTTGGGTAAGAACAAATACCCACTGGCGTAACGGAAAAAAGAGGATTTAAATTTCCCCCTTGAAGAACTCGGGGGCAGCTCCGCGAGCAAAATATTTATTCAATCATTCCGCAAGGAATGAGAGGCCAAAAACCTTGGGGTAAATACTCATAAGGAGCAAACCTAGCCGTCCTGGTTTACCCCGGACGGCTTCATTACACGCATTTCATAATACCACTAGGATCTGCTAATGCAATAAATCCGTAAGGGAGGATAATAATGATTCAAATGCTAAACGCGGGAATGGGCTCGTGGACCGACCAACAGATTGAAATTTACTCCAAAAAGAATGGCAATATGCCCCACGAATGGTATGAGTGCGGCGTGGAAACACATCAGGACTGGCCCTGGCATAAACGCCTGCGAGAATTCATCGAGAAGCGCCCGACTGAATGGCAGGTCAACAAGACGTGGATTATTGTACTGTGCTGTAGAAAGCTTGGCGGGCTTCGCAAGGCGATTGATACCGGGGCGTTCCAAATTTCCGAGCTGCTGCAGATGTTAGGGGCTCTCGAGAAGTCACCGATTACCTATCATGTGTTCTTGCAATAACTTCTGTTCGCAGAGGCAGGGCGATGCCGCTGGATTTCGGTCCGGTATGTGTCGCTTTTTTTATTTTTTTTAAATTTTTGTCTCGACTCAAATAGCCTCGGTTTACAAATTATTGGTTTTTTAAACTACCCCATGTCCTACACATTATTGACATTTTTCACGCCTTAAATTATAGTGCCCATGCAAAGGGGGACAAGACAAATGACGGTTTCATGGGTAGTTTATTTTGGCTTATTTTGCCTATTTGGCTTGTTGCTGAACCTAAACAACAACTTTAACCCAACGGATTTTTACTTTCAGGTTCTGGGCATGGGCTTGTCTTTTTGTACAGTTGTAGCGTTTAAAACGCCGCTCTTGGGGAGAAGCAAAAAATGGCTACTGTAGGAATAATTATTTGCACCGTGGCCCTGGCACTGGGGATTTCAAAAATACTCGGCATTGTGCAAGACAATCTTTCCAAACCAGGGCCGCCTAAGTAAGACTTATGGGCTCTACAACTACTTTTTAAATCCCTCATCCGCTTTTTGAGCAGATGGGGGATTTTTATATAAAATTAAAGATATGGGGGACAGGAAATTCTTAAGAATAGATATTAGATATTGGATATTAGAAATTAGATATTGGGTATTGCCTGGTGGTGGATCCCGGATATTTTTCAGGCCTGTGATCATCCTTGGCTGAAAAATTCCGGGATGACAGAAAAAATTACTTTATGTGACAAATTTACTGCACATCTACCATTTTTATTTCGGCTATTGCGCGGAGGTCGCGGACTAAATCGTTATGGATGCGCACGACCGATTGCGTTTTTATTTTTTTAGCCCCTCCGTCCGTACCTACGGAAAGGTAAACTTGCGCATTGCCTGGGTATTTTTGCAAAACATCTTTAATTTTATTCAATGCTTCCATGTTGGACAAATTGTCCATATGGAGCACAATAGTTTTGGTCTTTTCCATGTCGGAAAGTGCCATTAAATACAGCTCGTCGTTAGGCAAGGCTTTTATATCGTCGGCAATGAGTTTAAATTCCTCGTCTTTGTCCGAAAGCCTGCCGCTGACTTGCACAATGGTGTCGTTGGACAAAAACTGCAAAACTTTTTCCATTGTCTTTGGAAACACCAGAACCTCTATGCTTCCCGTTAAATCCTGCAAGGTAAAAAAAGCCATGGGGTCGTTCTTTTTTGTAAGCGTGCGCTTGAGTTTGGAAATAATTCCGCCCATTATTTTAAAAGCACCTAAATCGTCATGCCGCAAATCTTTTACGCAATTAAAACCTTTGAGCACTTCCCGGTAGCTGGAAAGGGGGTGGTCGGTAACGTAAAAACCCAATATTTCCTTTTCCCAAGCCAACTTTTCGTCTTTTGTGGCAGGCTGGACTTGGCGGAGTTTTAATTTTCCCATTTGGAAAGTCTTGCCGAAAAGCGAATTCTGCCCGTTGTTTTCGTCCTTAAAATGGGCGCGCATGAAATCTAAAACTTCTTCGGTGTTGGCAAGGAGCTGTCCGCGTTCGCCGAACGCATCGAGCGCCCCGGCTTTGCACAGCGCTTCCCACGATTTTTTGTTCATGTTTTTCGTATGACCGCGGATAAGGAAATCTTCCAAACTGGTAAATTTGCCGCTCGCTTTCCTCATTTCCTTAATTTTATTGACAACGTCCGAGCCTAAATTTTTAATGGCATTCAGGCCGAAGCGGATGGTGCGGTCGTCGACCACGGTAAAATCGCCGAGCGACTCGTTAATGTCCGGCGGCAACACTTTAATGCCCAAATGTTCGCACTCTTCCACTGCGGCATAAATTTTATCTTCATCGCCGCTTTCGGCAGTCATTAACGCCGCCATAAATTCCACGGTGTAGTGGGCCTTCATGTATGCGGTTTGGTATGAGACTTGCGAATACGAAGCGGCGTGCGCCCTCCCGAACCCATAGGCTGCAAACGGCTCTATTTGCGCAAACAAGTCTGCGGCTTTGTCCTGTGCTATCCCGTTTTTGACGCACCCGTCTATAAACTTAACTTTTTGCTTGGCCATTTCTTCCGGAATTTTCTTGCCCATGGCTTTGCGCAGTTTGTCGGCCTCTTCCCAGGTGTAGCCGGCAATGTTAATGGCAGTAAGCAGCACATCGTCCTGGTAAACAATAAGCCCCAAAGACCTTTCCAGATACTCTTTCATTTTGGGCACAAAGTAGTCGGTGCGCGCTTTGCCGTGCTGGCGGGCAATGTACTCGGGAATAATGCTCATGGGACCGGGGCGGTACAGGGCAATCATTGCCATAATATCGAAAATGGTTTTTGGCTTCAGTTCTTTTATGTAGCGGGTCATGCCCGAAGAGGCAAGCTGGAACACGCCAAAGGTATGGCCGCCGCCGAGCAGTTCAAACGTTTTCTGGTCGGGGTGGGGGAGTTTGTAAATGTTTATGGTCACGTTGTGGCGCTTTTGGGCAATGGCCACGGCCGATTCCAAAATAGACAGGTTACGAATTCCCAGCAAATCCATTTTAATGACGCCAATGGCCTTGCTTGAGGCGCCGGCGTCCAAACTGTACATATCGTACTGGGTAATGAGCCGGTCGCCGTCGGGCTCTTTTTGCATGGGCGTGTAGTCGGTCAGCGGGGTAGGGGCAATGGCAATGGCTGCGGCATGGATGGAGGCGTGGCGCGCGCCGCCTTCCAATTTTTTTGCCACGTTTAAAATGCGGTTGGTGTCCGGATCACGCTGGTAAATTTCTTTTAGTTCCGGGTTCATGTCCACGGCTTTGTCCAGCGTCATTTGGAAACCCTGTTTGCCTATGGGGATCATTTTTGCAATTTGGTCGCACTTGGAGTAGGGGATGCCAAGGGCGCGGCCGACATCGCGCACGCTGGCGCGCGCCTGCATGGTCCCAAAGGTAATAATTTGCGCGACTTTGTCGTGGCCATAGTGCTCGGTAATCCAGGCAATGGCTTCATCGCGCCGGTTATCGGAAATATCCAAGTCTATATCGGGCGGGGTGGGGCGGTAGGGGTTTAAAAAGCGCTCAAAGGGCAGCTGGTAATACAGCGGGTCTATTTCACTAATGCCTACAATGTGGCTGACAATGCTGCCGGCCGCGCTGCCCCTGGTATTGGTAATTGCGCCAATACTATGCGCTCCCTGAACAATATCTGCCACCATAATAAAGTACGGGTCATACCCTTTTTTGCCAATAATATCCAATTCATAATTTATGCGCTCCAGTACATGCGGCGGAATTACCCCGTCTTGGCCATAGAGTGCTACTGCTTTTTCTAAAGTTATTTGGCGCAAATACTCCGCTTCGGTCAGACCTTGTGGAATTTTGACTTTTGCAAAATAGCGCTGGTCAATGGGAATTTCCACATTGCAACGCTCCGCAATTTTTTGGGTGTTTGCCACAGCTTCGGGTACGTCAAAAAAAAGGTCTGCCATTTTTTCCGGCGACTTAAGCGATAAGTCATACCCCCGCATGTCCAAACGGTCCGGATCGTTCACGGTTTTTCCGGTGCCAATGCAGACTAATACGTCCTGAGCCTCGCTGTCTTCGGGGTAAATGTAGTGGCAATCTGCGGTAGCGACCAGGGGAAGATTGTTTTTTTTGGCCAGGGCAATAAGTTTGGCATTCAAGCTGTCTTCGCTGTCTTTGTCGGGTCCGGGCTTGGCGTTGCGCTGGATTTCTATGAACAAGCGGTCTTGGCCGAAAATGGCAAGATATTTTTCCAAAACTTTTTGCGCTTCGTCCTCGGACTTGTGTGCTGCCGCGCGCGCAATTTCGCCGCGCTGGCATCCGGAAAGACAAACCAGCCCTTTGCCGTACTTTTGTAAAATTTCAAGGTCTATGCGCGGCTTGTAGTAAAACCCTTCGGTGTGGGCTAAGGTGGTAAGCATAATAAGGTTATGGTACCCCTCGTAGCTTTCGGCCAGCAAAGTTACATGGTGGTAATCGGAATCTATTTTGCCTTCCTTGTCAAGACGCGAGCGCGGGGCAACATACGCCTCTACTCCCATAATGGGTTTTATGCCGGCATCCAGGCAGTGGGTGTAAAATTCTATGGCCCCGTACATGACGCCATGGTCGGTAATTGCCAAACTGTCCATGGAAAGTTCTTTGGCGCGCGAAATAAGATCGTCTATCTTGGAAAGACCATCGAGCAGGGAATAGTGCGTATGGCAATGTAAATGCGTAAAGCGCATTATATCCTTAATCCTTAATCCTTAATCCTTTACCCGTGAAGGATAAAAGATAAAGGATAAGGGATAATTATTTCTATACTAGTGTACCAAAAAAGCCCATATTTTGCTATAATAGTTACAGAAATAAAAAATAAACTTAATTAATACATTCGTGCCTTTTTTAAAAGAAAAAATTGAGCTTTCAGTGGAGGAAGCCGAGCTAAAAGCGCAGCAGGCGCTGGTGGTATTTACGCCGGTGCAGCGGTTCATTATTGTTTTTTGCATCGTAGCTGTTATTCCGGCCTATTTTGTCGTTAGAACCGTTTCGTATAAAATATTTTATTCAGCCAACAAAGACAAGAAAATTACTGCTACCCCCTCGTTTTCAAACCCGGCCATACCGGAAATTTCTAAAACTATAGTGACGCAGACCGGGCAAGATACCTATTCTGTTGCGGCGCAAATAGAAAATAAAAACGTAGACCTTTCGCTCGACAATGTACAGTACACAATTGTTTTACTGGACAGTTCCGGCGCGCAAATTTATTCTTCCACCGCAAACTTGTTTTTGCTCCCGGGCGAAAAAAAATATCTCATAGTCCCAAAAGTCACCTCGTCTCAAAAAATTGCTTCGGCCCGCATTGAACTGCCAAATGACTTGCCATGGAAAAAACGCCTGTCCATACCAAAAATTGAACTAGACGCTCCCACCCCCGCAGTCTTTAACCAGGTAAGCCCGCCCGCACTTACCGTACAAGGGACGGTGTACAATAATAGCCCGTACCAATTAAATAAAGTGGATATTGGCTTTTTCCTCTACGATGCCAAAGGAAATGTTATTGGCATTAGCCAGCGCAGCGAGTTTACGGTCAAACCGTTTGAACGGCGGGCATATGTCCAGCTGTGGCCAAATGTTTTTAGCAACGATGTCGCTACGGTAGATGTTGTGCCGCAAACCGACGTACTTAATTCCCAAAATATTTCTTTACCAAAAGAGCTCGATGCGGGATCGGGAAATTTGGGAAGATAGCGCCATTCCGGAACCCCTAATTTTAGGGATATCCGGTTGCCAGAACACAGATATTGGGAAACTAAGACATGGGGGAGGGCAGGAAATACTTAGATAGATATTGGATATTAGATACTGGATATTGGATATTAGATATTAGGAACTGGTCTCAAAACTAAATTATTAATATTTCCTTAAGAGTATCAAGAGAACTGCTAAGTGGACGAACCCCAGAAAATTAATGGATTTGACTTCATAGCGGATAATAATCCTGCGGTAGTTCTTCAACCAGGCAAACAACCGTTCAATGCGATAACGTCTTCTGTATCGTCTCAGCTGCCGTCCATCTTGTGTTGGAATCTTCCGATGATTGTTCTTGTGGGGAGCAATGAGTGTAATGCCTGCCTTTTGCAATAATGTATCATGCCGATCACTATCATATGCCTTGTCGCCTACCAAACATACTGGAGCATTTCTGGTAAGTCGATCGGCAACCGCTGTTTCCACCAAACTGAGTTCATGCGGAGAAGCAGAGGCCAGACTGACGGAGACCGGAAAACCAGACTTGTCTGAAATGCCCATGATCTTGCTGCCTTTGCCCCTTTTGGTTGGTCCGACAGCAGACCCCCTTTTTTAGCAGGTATTAAGCTACCATCAACAAAACATTCACTGATATTTAACTTTCCCCGCTGTTCCATATCTTGAGCCAGGGCTGTGAGCACTCGTAAAATCGTGCCGTTTCTATTCCATTCCTGGAATCTCCTGTGACAGGTTTGATAACTAGGAAATTCTCTGGGCAGATCCTTCCAGCGAGCACCAGTCTTTAAAATCCAGAGTACTCCATCTAAGACTTGTCGATTAGCAGTTCTCGGTCTACCGCCTTTGTTGCTTTTAATGATTTTAGGTAGTAAAGGTTCAATGATTAACCATTGTTCATCAGTGAGTCTCATAGGCATAAAGTTAATGATCTTCCCTTTATTTGACGGGAGAATCAGTAAGTTATGGTTTTGAGACCAGTTCTAGATATTTAGTATTGCCCTTTGCTGGATCCCGGATAAAATTAATAGCAATGTAATTTTTCCGGGATGACACTAAAGCACCACCCTCTTCTCCTTTTAGGAGAAGATGTCACGAGTGCTGCCGAGAGACAGATGAGGTAGTTTCTTCACTTGTCATTCCGAGTGCAGCCGATCGAAGATCCGCCGAAGCCTTGTGCAAAGGCCGAGGAATCCCTTAGTCTTGATAAGTACGTACCCTGGAGAGCCCATGAATCACGTCGGTCTCGACCGACTGTGATAAATGGGCACGCCCTGTACCGTATGGTACAGGGCACGCTACACCCAAAAAGCCCATAAACTTGTCTTCGACTTAATCGGAAATTGGTTGTCTACATTATTATGCTAAAATTTTTCAACAATTTTAAATACTTCGACATCCCGCTTCAAGTGGCCACGTTGCTGCTTATTGTCGTTGGCATGGCGCTCCTCTACAGCACTACCATTGCTACGGATTCTTCCGGCACATTTGTCCGCCAAACGCTATTTTTGGCTGTAGGCATTGGCGGATTTTTATTTTTTTCTTTTTTTGATTACCACTCCCTGGCCAAAGCCAATAGGGTTATGTATGTAGTACTGGTGTTACTGCTCGGATATTTGCTGGCTCTTGGCCCGCATATTAAAGGCAGCCGCCGCTGGATAGATTTAGGAATTTTTAACCTGCAAGTAGCGGAATTTGCCAAACTTGCCGTTATTTTGGGGTTGGCCAGGCTTATGTACTTGCGAAGGGGCGAAATTAACAGCTGGACAAATATTATTTGGTCATTTGTTTACACGTGCATCCCGGCCGCGCTCATTGTAGCAGAGCCTGACTTGGGTTCTTCCATTGTGCTTATTGCCATATGGGCCGGAATAATTTTTATCAGCCCCATAAAGAAAAAGTTTTTGATAATTATTTTAATAGCCGCTTGCGCCACCGCCGGGGTAGGATGGAAATTTTTCCTCAAACCGTTCCAGCGCGACCGCGTTAAAGTGTTTTTAGACCCCCAGCTTGACCCCCAGGGCAAGGGATATAACGTGCGCCAAGCCGCCATTGCCGTTGGCAGCGGACAAATAACCGGCATGGGGCTGGGAAAGGGCCTTCAGAGCGAACACAAATTTTTGCCCGAACGCCAGACAGATTTTATCTTTGCCGCCAGCAGCGAAGAAATTGGATTTTTGGGCACCAGTGCATTGCTGCTTTTGTATTTTTTCCTGCTTTTTAGGCTCATGCGCATTATTAAGCTTGCGCGGGACGATTTAGGCATGTATATTGCCGCGGGCGTGTTTTTTTTGTTTTTTACCCACATTGTTGTCAATGTCGGCATGAATATTGGGCTGTTGCCGGTTACGGGAATTCCACTGCCGTTTGTCTCAGCCGGCGGAAGCTCGCTTGTTGTTGCGCTTATGGCGCTAGGACTGGCCCAAAATATTGCCATGCAGTCCAAAATTTTGAGATTTTAACCTTTCTTGGTATACTGTATACATGAAAAAACCAGACGGCTCCGCTTTCGGCGGAAAAAAATTTGATATCAAAAAAGTTATTGAATGGCTGGGCGTAGTTTTAAAGTGCCCAATTTGCGGCCAAAAATATACCTTAAACCAATCGCAAGTTATAGAGAGCGAGCACAACGACATTATTGGCGAAGCCCGCATATTAATTCATTCCGATTGCGCCAAGTGCAAGTCTTCGGTTATGTTCAACATAGAAATTGACGGTCCGGAAATATTTAGCGTTGGTATGGTTACAGACCTTACCAGTAACGACACCTCTAAGTTCAAAAACAAGACGCCTATTTCTATTAACGAAGTCATAGGCATCCACACCGAGCTTAAAAAATTTAAAGGCGATTTTGTAGAGATGTTTACCGTTTCTCAGTAATTGTAAAAACATAAAAAAGAAGCGCTCCACTGTTTGGGTGGTGCGCTTTTTAGAACTTATACGAAAAATAATTTTTGGGGATCGCGATTGGTCTCGGGCTCTGCCCGGACCAAGCTCGTGTCAATCCGCCTAAGGCGGAGCAGCCAAGAAAGATTTTTCAAATAGGTTCTCATTGCTTGCACGTAATACCATATCTTGTTTTAAGAATCTTGCGGGCCTCTTTAGGGCCAATAGTTGATGGCTTATGGCCCAATTCGGTTGCCCCGGATTTTTTGTTCCTCTTCAAGGAAAATGTAAGAGCATTGATTGGCTTGCCGGTTTGGACAACGTTTAAGAGCTCGCCAATTTCCGACAGCCGTAGTTCCATGCTGCGATCATCAGCCTTTTGGCTTGCCCTTGCACAAAGTTTCTTAATCCGGCTGACCGTTAGCATGTACTGTTTCTCCTTTTCTTCATTTTAAAAACCGGGAAAGTCCGCTGTGCAGCTTTTATGATTAACTCCGAAAATACTGCACTCTGCATGAAATCGCAATGGCAATCCTGTGCAGATGTAAAGCATCGTTGGCGGATACGGTTTGCAAGAGTGCGGCGGGAGAGGGCCCGTTTCCCATTGCCCATACGTCCTCCTTTTGCGTCAGTATATATGCAAACAAGCCTCTTGCCAAGAGTAGAAGGTTTTGATATAATAACCCAGATATTAAAGCCTATGAGTAAGCGCCAATGCGCTATGAGTAAGGCTATAAAAGGAATGTATGGAAAAAATAGAACTTAAGTCCCAGCCGCGGGACATTAAGACAACCAAGCCCAAAACCCTCCGTAAGCAGGGGTTTATTCCGGCAGTATTGTACGGCCACAACGTGGCAAATATGCCGCTTATGGTCAATTTTAACGAATTTGAACGCGTGCTCAAAAAAGCCGGTGAAAGCACTATTGTCAATTTAATTACACAAGACGGCAAGACGCACCCCGTGCTTATCCACGACGTGCAAATGCACTACTTAAAATCCACCCCCGAGCATATTGATTTCTACGAAGTTAACATGTCCGAAAAACTTACCGCTGCGGTTGCCTTGGAATTTACCGGCGAATCTGCTGCAGTCAAGAATTTGGGCGGTGTGTTGGTTAAAATATTAAACGAAATTGAAGTCGAGTGTTTGCCGGCAGATTTGCCGCACAACATAGAAATTGACCTAAGCGCCCTTAAAACTTTTGATGATGAAATTTCCGTCAAAGACCTGAAGGTTTCGGATAAAGTCACTGTTTTAACCAATGCCGACGAATTGGTAGCCAAAATACAGCCTCCGCGCGACGTTGAAGCCGAACTGGCCGCTCCTGTTGTGGAAGACGTTTCCGCAGTCGAAGGAGCAGCCGAAGAAAAACCCGCAGATGAAGAAGCAGGCGCAGGGGAAAAGAAAGAATAAATTCGCAATTTACAATGGCCGTCCCGGTTTATCGGGACGGCCATTTTGTATATGATATAATTATATGGCTTATGAAAAAGAAAAACTATTTACCGCGCAACACCTGGGTGGGTATTATTAGCCTTGTCATTGCCCTGGTTTTTACTATTCCCAGCTTTATACAAATGCATGCCGAAGGAACTGACAATACTTCTGAGACCAAACTCGACCCGCTACTGCATGGCGACCATCCCCACGTAACCAAAACAGACCGGACACCTATTTCCGTTCCAAACCAAATTGTGGCAAAGGGTAGGGGAATTAAACTCCCAATTTTAATGTACCACCATGTGGGCTTTATGCCGGAAGGGGTACATGACCCGCTCCGTGCCGGCTTAACCGTGCTGCCGGACAATTTTGAACAGCAAGTAAAATGGCTTAAGAGCCAAAATTATGTTTCGGTAAGCTTGGACGATATATACCAATATTCCCAGAAGCAAAAACAATTGCCAAAAAAAGCAATTGTTTTTACCTTTGATGACGGGTACGACGATGTTTTTAATTATGCCATACCCATTTTAAACAAGTACGGTTATAACGGCAGTTTTGGCATTATAACGGACTTTGTGGGCACCAAAGACGGCACAAATTCCTATGCCACATGGCAACAAATTTCTGCAGCCAAAGACCAGGGTGAAGAAGTGGTCTGCCACACAGAAAACCATTTTGACGGCTCAAACCCAAAATTTAATGCAGATTATATTTTTCAAAATCTAAGCAACTGTCAACAAACTCTTAATGATCATCTCCAAAGCGCGCCGCCGTATTTAATTTACCCTTACGGCCACTATACGCCGGTGTATATTGAGCAGGCTAAAAAAGCCGGCTTTGTCATGGCCCTCACAGTGCATGAGGGCCAGTGGCTCAATTTGGAAAATTTGTTCGAACTTCCCCGCATCCGCGTGAATGGGGGAGAGGGTTTGGAGGAATTTGAAAAAATATTAAGTGAAAACTAGCAATCGGCATGGGATCAGTTATAATGGCTGATAATACATTTGTGAATCACATTTAGCTTCTACTTACATACTTTACAGTATGTAAGTAGAAGCAATTTCCGCATATCGCCACAAACCATTGAAGTCTTTGTAAAATGTGACCTTCCACCCGGGAAGGTATTTTTTTACAAAGGTTCGGATTGGGCCCTTAGTCAATGGATCAATTTCAAGAAAAATTTTAGATTTGTCAGTCACATGCCTCCCGACTTGCTGGAAAAATTTTTCGTACAGGTCAAAATCTTTTTTTGCATCCACCAATGCAATTTTAGGTTCGTATTTTAAATTTTTAATCTTTAATCTGTAATCCGCCCTCGGTACATAGGGCAAATTGGCCACAATAACATCAAACCGCCCACGTATATTTTTAAATAGGTCCGATTGCACAAACCGCACATTACTTCCATACTTGCTAGTATGGAAGTTTTGTCGCAAATTGTGTTTGGCGACTTTGATGGCTTCTTTAGACACGTCTGATGCCGCTAGCTTGTAGTTTGTAGTTTGTAGTTTTTTAGCCAAACTAATTGCAATACATCCACTCCCAGTACCGAGATCGAGGATTTTAATACTTTCTGTGTCATCCCGGAATCTGAATGCAGCGGAAGGTATCCGGGATCCAGACCCATGGATTCCGGCTAGCTCTCCGCTTCGCTTCGTGGCTGCCGGAATGACAGCAGAGACACTATGTTTTGGCTGCTTCGTCGTCTGGCTCCTCGCAATAACAGCAATGACACGGCCGACCAACCACTCCGTCTCCGGCCGGGGGATTAATACGTTTTTATTTACTGTAAACCTAAGCCCGTAAAAATCTTTATACCCCAAAATGTAGGCAATGGGTTCACCTTTGAGCCTACGTTTTGCCAGCACTGATACACTGATTAACTGATTCACTGATAAACTTGTTTCCGGATACAAAAAAATGAACTCCTTAGGTTTTCGCAATACATGCGCCAGCAGGAGTTCAGTTTCTATTTTTGGGTATTTTTTTAAGACTTCACTTATTGTCATTAGTTTTATTTTCTAAAGCATGTTTTAAATCATAAGCTCGAAGAACAGCCGCCTGGTAATCTTCTGTACTTTTAGACTTTAATTGGAAATCGATCGTATTTATACCTAGCCCTTATTCAACCACTCTCCGGCGATTTCACCGCCCCAATTATGATCGTACGGACTTTCTATAAAGGCTTTTCGCTGCATTATCTCTGTGGCAATTTCGCTCAAAACCTTATTTTCTTCAATTCCAAAAATTCCAGTATCTAGCCCATCGGTTTCTTCTAATATACGCAAAGCATCTTTAACTAAAGCTTCAGAAGATGGATAGCCAATGAATTCTGGGCTCTGAGGTTCGAACCTTTGGGAACTAAATTCATTCATATTATTTTTTTAACGCTTCTTTCTTTGCTTCCAAATCCGCGCGCTGCAAAGCTTCTGTTATTTGTTCCAGCTTGCCTTCCATTATTAAATTAATTTGGTTAAAGTTCTGGTTTATGCGGTGGTCGGTTACGCGATCTTGGGGGAAGTTATAGGTGCGGATTTTCTCGCTCCTGTCGCCGGTGCCAATTTGCGACTTAGTCAAGTCGCGTATTTTTTTGTTTTCTATTTCTTCGTAGTGCGCGGCAACTCGGGCGCGAATGACGTCCATGGCTTTTTCCTTGTTCTGCATAAAGCTGCGTTCGTCCTGGCACTGGGCGGTTATGCCGGTGGGAATGTGCAAAATGCGCACCGCGCTGTAGGTGGTGTTTACGCTTTGCCCGCCATGGCCCGAAGAAGTAGTGGCTTCTATTTTTAAGTCACTCGGGTTAATGGCATAGTCTTTTTCTTCCAGTTTCGGCAATACCGCCACGGTAATTGTGGATGTATGCACGCGGCCGCTTTTTTCCGTTTCCGGCACTCTTTGCACCCGGTGTACGCCAGACTCGTATTTGAATTTAGAATACGGGTGCGGCTCACGCGACCCGTGAACTTCAAAAATAATTTCTTTAAAGCCCCCAGCGTCGCTTTTGGAAACCGAAACTATGTGGTTCTTCCAGCCAAAACTTTCGGCAAACTTTCCATAGGCGCGGAATATTTCTGCAGCAAATAAAGTGGACTCGTCCCCGCCCGCACCCGCCCGAATTTCTACAATGGCGTCTTTGTCGTCGTGGGGGTCGCGGGGGAGAAGAGCGTTTTCAATTTCCAATTTCAAATTTCCAATTTCCAATTCCAAACCGGGAACCTCTTCTTTTGCCATTTCAGCTAAGTCGACATCACTTCCGTTCATTAGCTCCTGGGAATTTTTTAAATCAGCCTCTGCCTTATTGAGCCGCTGTATCTTTCCTACCAAAGGCGCCAATTCCGAGTGCCGCTTACCAATTTTGGCAATATCAACACCGCCGCCACTGGACATTGCTTCCGTGAGGCTATTGTATTCGTCTACAAGTTTTTGAAATGCCGGTTCCATACAATATAGTATAAAGTATTATGGGCAAAGTTTAAAGTATACGAAAAATACGGATCCGTATTTTTGTACGAATCCGTATTCCGTAAATAGTTACTTTTTGGTTCTTACCTTGCGCTCTTTTTTCGGTTTGGCAGTGGCTTTTATAGTAGCTGCTGTAGCGCTGCGCTTTTTAAATTTGTCTACCACGCCGGCAGTGTCCAAAAGTTTTTGCTTACCGGTATAAAACGGGTGGCATTGGCTGCAGACTTCGGTGTGCAGCTCTTCCATGGTTGAGCCCGTGGTAAATGCATTACCACACGCACAGGACACCTTGGCATTTGGGTAAAATGTTGGATGGATATTAGATTTCATAATTTCTTCATTTCAATTAATTTCGTATCGCAATTTCTACCAGATATCGGTAATTTCCCGAAAATAAATGGAAATTGATAGGAACATGCGGTACTTGGTATATTTTACCCTCTCTTGCCAAAAAAGTCAAGGCCTGGTATAATACCGAGGCTATTAATTAAACATACCTCACAGCACTTCTGTCTGGGCAGCCCGAGGGCTTAAGCCTGGATTGTGGGGTAGAAGGAAAAGAAGATGCGCGTGTAAGCCGTTTTTGCGTGCTTACGCTATCTTCGTAAAGAATATGAAAGACATTACCCTGTTAGAGCTCCTAAAGAGCGGGGCGCACTTCGGCCACACCACAAGCCGCTGGAACCCAAAAATGAAACCGTACATTTTTACGGTCCGCAACAACATCCATATTTTGGATTTGGAAAAAACCAAAAAGGCTTTGCAAAAAGCCGCTAAGTTCGCCGAAGGCGTAACCGCCAAAGGCGGCACTATTTTGTTCGTCGGCACCAAGCGCCAGTCCAAAGATATAATTAAAAAGACAGCTGCTTCCTGCAACATGCCGTACGTTAACGTGCGCTGGCTCGGCGGCACCTTTACCAACTTCCGCACCATACAAAAAACCATCCGCAAACTGGAAAAACTGGAAAGCCTTAAGGCCACCGGCGAGTTGGAAACCAGGTACACCAAAAAAGAGCGCCTCATGATTGACCGCGAAATTGAAAAGATGAAAAAATTATTCGAAGGGATCCAGAACATGAAAAAACTTCCCGACGCAATTTTTGTCACCGATGTAAAGCACGATGACATTGCGGTCAAAGAAGCCCGCAAGAGCAAAATTAAAATAATTGGCCTTGTGGACACCAACAGCAACCCCGAAGGTTTAGATTTTCCCATCCCTTGCAATGACGATGCCACCAAAGCCATTGAACTTATGTGTTCGGCCATGGCCGAAGCCGTAAACGAAGGCAGGGCCACCGGCGTTTCAGTGGCGGAAAAAGTCCAAAAAGTTGAAACAAAATAATTAATAATCTTTACGAAGTACGAACAATACGAACTTACGAAATTGTTTTTCAAAGCTCGTAGGAATGGTTCGTACGTTCGTAAACATTCGTATTTCGTAAAATATATGACTCACGATCTTTTAAAAGAAGTCCGCGAACTTACCGGCGCGGGCATTATGGACATTAAAGAAGCGTTGCACGAAGCAGGCAATGACAAAGAAAAGGCCATAGAAATTTTGCGCAAAAAAGGCTCGCTCAAAGCCGGGAAAAAAGCCGACCGCCTTGCCAAGGAAGGCATGATAGAAACATACATCCACCCCGGCAACCGCGTTGGCGCGCTTTTGGAAATAAACTGCGAGACGGACTTTGTCGCGCGTACGGAAGACTTTAAGCACCTGGCTAAGGAAATTGCCCTCCATATTGCAGCCTCAAACCCCTTGTACGTAAAACCGGAAGACGTCCCTGCCGAAGTTGTGGAAAAGGAAAAAGAAATTTACAAAGAACAAATAAAAGACAAGCCGGAAGATGTAGTGAATAAAATTTTGGAAGGTAAAATTGCAAAATTTTATGAAGAAATTTGCTTGCTGGAGCAGCCCTTTGTCAAAAATCCTGACCAAAAAGTGAAAGATATTCTAAACCAAGCCGTGGCGAAAATGGGCGAAAACGTCCAGGTCAAGCGCTTTGCCAGGTTTATGCTGGGGAATTAGAGGATACGCTATTCCTGTAGTTGCCTCATTCATGAGGCTTGGAGCTCGATGAATCGAGCAACTACAATGACGCATCCCATTTTAACATCAAGAGTAGGGGCGAGCTTTAGCCGCCCACGATCCGAAAACGGGCGCCTAAAGGCGGCCCCCACAATAAACTATTACAACCCGTTCTTGTTAAAAGAACGGGTTTTGTAAAAAAATATATGCGTGCTACAATAAAAGCAGCAGAAGAACCTGGGGAAACCATTAGATTTTAGAAATTACCGGCTTGACCTATCAACTTATTCCTAACTTACTTTTTATTTTTGCTGTCCTTGGGATTGTCCTCATAATCCTGCGGCATTTACCAGAGGCTGTGGCCCTGCAGCAGCACGAAGACCCAACCAAAGTTTTGGAAAAGATTTCGGAAAAAGGTCTGCCAGCCATGGCTATTTCCACTATTAAATCGCAAATAAAGGTTTGGGGCAATAAAGCCTGGCACTTTATGCTGGAAGCCAAAGACCTAAAACCAACGGCTGTTGCCGGGTACAAAATAAAAAAAATCTTCGGTAAACAAGCGGCCAGCGCAGTCAAACAATTACCGCCTACCCTCCCCACCAGGGTAGTGGAAGAAAAAAACGAAGAGTACTATTTGGCGGAAATTAAGCGTAACCCAAAAAATTTAATCCTATACCACGAACTGGGAAAATTCTATGTAGAGCATTTGCAAATGGAAGACGCCCGCGATATTTACCAGTACTTAGTCAAGCACGACCCGACCAATGCGGAATATTTTTCCAAACTGGCGCAAAGCTATTTTAAATTAAAGGATTATGCCAAGGCCGTGGAGAACTACGACAAGTCGCTGGATTTAGATTCCACCCAGCCCAACAGGTTTTACAACAGGGGAGTGTGCCTGGAAATTTTGGGGAAATTTAGGGAAGCGGCGGAAAGTTTTGAAAACGCCATTAGTTTGGAATCGCAGAACCCAAAATTTTATATTGCCGCCGCAAATGTTTACATACGGCTCGGCAACAGGAACGGCGCAAAAGTGGCACTGCGAAACGCCAAGCGGCTTGACCCGAACAACGAAGAAGTCAACGACAAATTACGGCAGTTGTAGTTTACAACCAAAAAATCCAAAAGTCTCACATACTTAAAGTATTGACGAATTTGGCCAAAACCCTTATAATCTATAGAGATTGGCTCGGTTTTGATAGTGAAATCACACGGGCAGGTAGCGAAGCGGTCAAACGCGACTGACTGTAAATCAGTTGGCTCTATGCCTTCATAGGTTCGAATCCTATCCTGCCCACCAGCCGTTGTAGCTCAGTTGGTAGAGCAACTCCATGGTAAGGAGTAGGTCATCGGTTCAATTCCGATCAACGGCTCCACAAAAAGCATCACAGGAATGTGGTGTTTTTTGTTTTAAGTAATGAGTATTTACTCCGTCGCAAAATGTAGAGAAATTTTACTTACATCTTAAATCACAAATCTTTAATCTAACGAGTGAGGAGGTGATTTTTATGCCTAGAGGAAGCAAAAGCGCATACACCACAAAACAAAAGCGGCAAGCGCGCCATATAGAACAGGGATACGAAAAAAGGGGACTGGGTAGGAAAAGCGCGGCAGCGCGGGCATGGGCTACAGTCAACAAACTTTCCGGCGGCGGCAGAAAGAGCGGCAGCGGGCGCCGAAAAAACACATAAGAATACTAAAGCCATTTCGTCGCACATAATGTAATTCATACCGCCTACATTAGGCGGCAAGATGAGCAGTCTCATCGTGTTGAGGAGGTGAACGTTATGCCAAGTACAAAAAGCAGATCTTCCGGTAGCAGAGGACGCAAGTCCCGCGGAAGGACCAGCAACCGCAGCAGCAGTAGCAGATAACATGCAAACATAAAACCCCTTCTCAATAGAGAGGGGGTTTTTACAATACCGTAAAGGGTAGGGTTTTGGAGTAAAGGATAAAAGATAAAGGATCAAGGATATATTTCACTATTCCGGTTTTTCCTCAGATGTATATTTTTTCCCTGTAGGGCTTATTGATTGGAAATCCGCTATACTCCCTTGCTCGCCAATCTTTCCGGAAAAAATTTCATCGCCAAAAGTGTTGACTACCGTAAAATTCCTGAGGGCATCTGGCTTAAGCTTGTAAAAACGCTCTATGGACTGCCGCACGCCTTCTTCTTCCGGAAAGCCCGTGACTTTAAATTGTACTGGCTGCCCTTCTGTTATTGGTTCGTTAGATACAATCATAAAATATGGTTACTGAAGGAAGTTTACCAAAAACAACCGCCTAAGTCCAGGTGCCAGACTTATGGCTATTATTCGTCTTATACAATGTATGCATTAAACGAAAGGACTTACATGGCTACTATAATAAACAACCCGGACACAGCGCCGCGCGAGACAAATAATTCCGGCATAGTCCTGGCAATTGTACTGGCTGTAATTATTGTTTTTGCCCTGCTTGCCTATGGGCTTCCCGGACTCCGCCGCAGTGGTACTTCCACAAATACCGCACCCACGACTAATACGGGAAATACCAGCGGAGGGAATGGGGTTTCCGGCCAGGGCAGCGTAAACGGGCAAGGGTCTGTGCAGTATAACCCCTAGCCCACAAGGAGCTTTTATGACGGCAGATATTCTCCAAGAATTGGACGATAAAATGAAAGGAATAGAAAATAAAACAGGCAAATCTGTCAAAGAAGAAAAAGAAAAAATTCAAAGATTGGCACACAAGCACAATTTAGACTCTGGCCACGTAGAAGATTGGCCGGAAGAAATTAAGTCACAGTTGTAAAAAATCCCCCTTAAAAATTTAAGGGGAATTTTTTAATCTACTCCGATATTTTAAAGCTTTGTTTTACCAGTACAAGCAAAGACCCTAAACCCATAAGGCATAAAATGCCTAAAGCAATCCATCCCAGTACCGGAATAAGCTTAAGCACTTCCCACAAAATTACGCCAACAAATACAATTTGCCAATTTGGGAAACTTGCGGAATGTTTATTGGTTAGCCTTAGGGCAAAGTCTCCCAAAAAGAGAGCTCCCACAATTGCAGCCAGCATAAGTAAAATTATATAACTAAACATAAGCAAGAACGCGGCATAGTAGCCAATGACTGTGGCAAACAGCAACAAAATCACAATTGGGATTACTATTAAACCAACCAAACCCCACCCCAGTGCTCTCCATGGGCTTGTGCGAATGTACTGGGTAGTAGCAACAATGAATGGCCTTCGGAAATATATAAACAGGGACCCGACTACGAGTAGAGCAAGTAGTTGAATGAAAAAGCCGGCAGTTGCCAATGCGCGGAGCTGGTGTGCACCGTTCCTGGCTTCAATTTTAGTAAAGTTAATGGCGCCAACTTTGGCAGATGGGTCTACAAAAGCTTGTTTGGTACCGCGGAAATTAACAGCGCCAACAATTTCTGCTTGTGGGCCAAAAGTTAATTCTTGGGTAGCGGTAACATTTACCGAGCCGTTAATTTTGCTGTTTATATACACCATCTTACCCACAATTTTTGCATTGCCAGCTATGGGCGCATTCATATTTACATTTGCCCCGGCTACAAGCAAATCTCCGCCAATAGCGGCGGCTTGGGAAAGGGACACATTTGCTCCCGCAACTAGCAAGTCGCCCCCAACCGCGTTGTTTATATTTACATTCCCGCCAGCTATGCGCGCGGTACCGGAAACTGAAGCGTTGTCATAAATAGTGCCTCCGGCAGCAAAGAGCCCGCCCAATACCGGCCCGTTCAGTAAAACATTGCCGCCGGCCACGGTTAAGTCGCCAGTTGTACTGCCGCCAATGTTTACGTTAGAACCCGCAGTGTACAAATTTTTGTGGGTTTCAGAGGCCTGCACCAGCACCTGCTTGCCAGCGCCTTGCCCTACAAACTCGGCAGCATAAGAAGCCCCAGCAACGGCAAAAATACCGACCACAGAAAAAAGAAAAACAAATTTTTTCATAAAAATAAATTAATTATTGACCGACTTAAGTATACTCCTAAAACAGGGGATAGTAAACGGACTGCAAAAAAACTCCACCGGGATAAGTGGAATTCTTTTTGGTAGGGGTTGTGGAATGAGGTTTCAAATGGAAATTTTTAAGCAGATCCGATGCGAATGTTCGGTTTCTTTAGGGCTTCCTTTAATTTTGCAATTTGTGGTTCTGCCATTTTGAGGTCAACACCGTCTCTTTGCAGGAAAAATTCAGGATTGTCCCACTCCGGTTTTATTTTTTCTTTTCTCTCCTCCCTCAATTGGCGGTAGTAGTTGTTTGTCGAACCGCCGACAAAAAAATTAAAAAAGATCTCATCAATAGCTGCAGGATTTTCTTTAAGATAGTCTACGTTGGCATTGGCAATATAGGCTTCGTATTCCTTTAGCTCAATGGGCATGCTCGGGGAATGTTTGTCTTGCATGCCGTGGACGAGTTCGTGTTCCAGTTGGCTTAAACTTTTCCAATATTTTTGTAATTCCGACCTGTCTATATCCACACCAACCCCTGTGCCGTCGCCAAAATGTACAGCTCCGGCCAGCATATTGTCTTCAAAAAATTTTCCACATTCCGATTTGGGTTTTATGCGAATATTTAGTTTGCTTGCAATTTGTTTTAAACTGCGCTCAAACTCCGAAGGTGACAAGCTCCACTCTGGCAACTGGTATTTTGCCCTTATGATTTTTTGGTCTGTAATGAGCCTTTCGGCCATACGCGGGTCTTCCGGCCTCATGCCCGTTAAATACTCGCATAACCGGCTGGAAAAAGATTGCTTAATACGTTCTTCGACTTTTTCTTTAAGTTTTGCCTCGGACTCGCTTGTGGTTTCCGGCGCTTTCCAGTTAGCATATTGTTCTGAAGGGTTAAATTCGTTTTCCATAAGTAAAGTATACCAAAAAAACTTCTCTGTAGTAAGAGAAGTTCCTTTGGAAGTCCTTGGGGGATAACCTGTATACGATGATCTTTGTAGGGGCCTTTGCAACATAAAAACCACATCTGATTAGATGTGGTTTTTATGGTAGGGAGTAGTGGACAGGATTAGAACCTATTACCAAGAAGCTGTTACGGTGTAATAACAATCTTTTTTTGTTCGATAAACGCTTCTATTTGTTCGCAAGCATGGATTACAGTTGTGTGGTCTTTACGGTTCATACTTTTCGCCGTTTTAGGGAAGGATATGCCGAGTTTACGTTTCAGAAAAAACATGATTAAGTGTCTGGGTAGAACATATTTTCCTTCACGGCTTTTACTTAAAATATCCGCTACGCTTATACCAAACTGGGTAGCAATCTCATTTCTTATTGATTCAATATCAGTTCCTTTTGGGGTTTCCAACTTAATGGTAAAGTCTGGTACCTCCCCATTTTTGTTTTCGTATTTCTCGATAGCGTCAAAAAATAATTGACGTGCTCGCTCGCGTGTGAAATTTAAGCGTGCTCCTATGTCTTCCCAAGATAACGCGTCTTCTAATCTTAATTTTAATACTTGTTCTTGGTTATTGTTAAGTTTAGCTTTATTCTTTTTTCCTTTCAAAGCGAAATAAGTAGCCTGTGTTTTGCGGACTCTGCCTGTTTCTCTAACGTCAAAAATTTTTGTAAGTGAAGCAAGTTTTCTGCTTGCGGCTATTTCCTCCCCAATCACACATGCTTCTTTCAGTTTTGTTTCGAATGCTGTTGTGTGAACCTGTTCCAAAAGGTAGTGTATAACTTTATTACGTGTGTCGCGATATTTGTTAAACAGGTCTGCTTCGGAAGAAGAAAGTAATTCGGCGTTTATTAAAAAATCAATCATAGTGTCCAAACCATACCTTCTTATATTCTTTTTAAGTGCACCAACAATTTTGTGATCATGGTGACGTGGTTCAAAAACTCTATTTAAGTTAATTTCTGTATACACTTTCAAAAGACTTCAATATAAGCACTTTGAATCATAAAAGCGCTTAAAAAATCTTCTTGCAGAATTTCAGCTTGTATCTTTTTTCGTATGTCTTGGTGCTTCATATTTAACCAATTATATCACCAAATAGAAAACCCAGCGACCTTGCGGAAGCTGGGTTGTTTGTCATGTACCGGACAAACACGGGTTAAGAGAGGTTAACGGTTCTCGCGACGGCGCAGCATTTCTTCATACTGTCTGCGGCCTTCTTCCCACTGTTGCCGTTCTTTCTTCCACGCGATTTCGGGGTCGACCTTGAAGTCGTGGCCGTTCTCGCGGAGGAAGGCGACCATTTTGCGCGAAAGCGGCGTACTCCAACCGCAGCGCGAATGATTGTCGTCGAAACGGTATCCGCAGCCGCAGCAGCCTGCCAGAGACAGGCCATGGCCGCAATGCGCGCAGTTGAATTCCGTACCGCCGCCACGACCACCTTTGAGTTCGTGGTAAACAGCGAAGTCGAGCGTCATGTTGGAAATTGCGTCGTCGAGCCGCTCGCTTTCGGGCTTGGAGGGGTCGTTTATCATTTCGTTCCAGTCACGGTTGAAGGTCACATACAGCACAGCCTTCGTACGCGGCTGGTCCTTGTGATAACGGTCGTTGACGAGGTCGGTGGGGTCCTGAATGTAGAACTCGAAGACACTCGCCCAGTTGTCCAAAATGAGTTCGTCACCCCAGTTGTCCTCTGCAAACTTCATTGCTTTGTCCATTGCCGTGTACGGATTGAACACGTCACCGTGCTTCTTGCCGTCAGCGTAGGACTTCAATGTTCTGTTCGCGAATGAGTAATTGAGGGTCGCGGGGTGATTCTTCTTTCCCACGATTGCGTTCGGGTCACCGGTGCGGTGAACCTTGATTTCCTCAACGCGTTCCCCGTAATAGGAAACGATTTGGAAACCATGACGAACGCGGAGCGGCGGACAAGCGACGTAGCCGGAGCCAGTCGTGAATGCCTTAACCGCTTCCTCTTCGGTGAGGTGCGGACAAAGCATGGCCATGTCCTTTGCGGTCGGGCTCTTGATAGGGAGCTGTCCGAGAATGGAACGATACTCCTCTCTTGTCATAACGAAACCTCCTATTTGGTTGTTGGTACATTCTTCTGCCTGCCATTGCTGGTTCAGGACTTATGAAGACAGGTTTGACCTCTTTCCAAACCTCTCCTCACAATTACTTTATATAATAGCACATTTTTATTACTTTGTCAAGATTAAAGTTATCCCTCCTCTTAAACAAGAGGGTTTTGAGTTATATCCCTAACTTTCAAGGGAAAATGGCAAACTATGCCAATAAGTAGCAAGTATATGACATATTTTTGATAATTTTTATTTAGTAAATCTACTCAAATCCTAAATACCACCGTAAAAACATATACAAAATAAGCATTTATGGTAATACTACTTATTACGAGGGTGTTACCAACTCTTTCTTTCCCACATTTGAGATATTAGCGCGTGATTTATACAAAGATGATCTTTGTTGGGGCCTTTGCAACATAAAAACCACATCTGACTAGATGTGGTTTTTATGTTTGGTTCAAATAGTTTTTAAGTTGTTTCTTTAGGTAAGTTCTTCCGGAACCACTTTTGAGGAATTTTTCTCTCCCTACGGCATCTGCTTTGGTTAGGTACGCCTCATAATAAATAAGTTTCCAGCTTTTCTTCCGAGCGGTGGTACGTGCGCCAGAACCGTTATTGTGTCGTGCAAATCTAGCTCGTAAATTGGCAGTAAAGCCAATATACCAGCTACCATCTTCTAGACATTCTAATACATAAACGTAGACCATGAACATATTATATAGTATTACGTGGCCGCGTAAAAGTCTTTGCTTCGCAAAGCCTCACGCGGCTCACGAAAAATGACTTCGTAACCTTCTCTTTGACAAACCATCAAAGCGCGAGGCTGTGTTGGCTTGCCACGAGATGACGAAGTCATTTTTCGTGGCAGGGGCGGTAGGAATCGAACCCACGCAAGCGGTTTTGGAGACCGCTGTACTACCATTATACGACGCCCCCAAGGGCTAGAATCTAGATGTTTGAATCTGGAATACAGAACTGTTAGTTGCCTAAATGATTAATGTAAGAGTTTGATTTCTTTATTAATCCGTACAAAATTTTACTCATTTGGTCAATCTGAGCAGAGAACTGAACAAATTGTTTTTCTGAAATATATTGAACGTCTTTTGCAATAATTATTTGGTTTTGTGTCTCGGTTAACGACCCAAGCGCAATATAGTAAAAATGAACCTTATCTTTATATGTATGCCTGCTGAAACCTTCGGCAATGTTAGAAGTAATAGAAACAACAGCCCTTTTAAGCTGAGAAGTTAAACCAAACAACTCATCTTTTGGAAAACTTTTAACTACACTATAAACCATTAACACCAAACGATGCCCTTCCTGCCAGGCCACCAGTTTGGTGAATGATGTAAGTTTTCCAGATTCTATATTCTCCATTCAAGATTCCAGTTTACTTTGTTTCCTTGTGCAAAGTTTTCTTTTTGCAGAATTTGCAGAATTTTTGGAGTTCCAAACGCTTTTGGGTATTCTTTTTGTTCTTTTTAGTCTGGTAATTTAAATTATGGCAGACTGTGCATTCCAAGTTTATCAAATGGTCTTGGGACATAAATAGATTTAAGATTAAGGATTTAAGATTTAAGAAACTAACATAAGATTTTCTGCGCGACAGAAAATCTTGATATTACATCCAGTTGATCCAAAACTGAGTGTAGCCTGTCACCCTTCGCATACAGCTTCGGGTGACACTTTCCGCTATGCGGAAAGTGGAGCCGACTGTCGGACTCGAACCGACCACCTACGGTTTACAAAACCGTTGCTCTACCAGATGAGCTAAGTCGGCAAAAAATTGACCAAAATTAAGTAAAATTAAATAAAATTGATCAAAATTGACTAGACAACCCAAAAAGCTGACACTCTGGAAAACTTCTGATATTTTAACATAATTACGCTAATAAATCTAGGGGGTATTGACAAAATGACAAAAAAGGTGTATAATATATAACAACATATCTAAATGCCACTGGCTCGATTTATTTCGGGTCAGCGGCATTTTTTTATTTTTGAGTATAGGTTTTAGATGGGGGAGTACTACCTCATCTGTCCTTCGATAAACTCAGGACATCTTCTCCTATCCTCCTTCGCATGAAGCTTCGGAGGACCTTCGGAAGGAGAAGAGGGTGATGCTTTAGTGTCATCCCGGAAAATTTGCATTGCTATTAATTTTATCCGGGATCCATAACTAAGATATTAGATACTGGATATTGGAAATTAGATATTGCCCTGTGCTGGATCCCGGATATTTTTCAGGCCTAGAATTATCCCTTTCTGAAAAATTCCGGGATGGACACAGGGGAGTGGGATTACTTCTCCAAACAAAAAAACCGCGCCAAATATTTTGGAACGGTTTTTTAGGTTTTGTGCTGCAAGGAATAAATGACTGTCTGCAACTTGTTTATTACAGTATCCACCTGTTGTTTTTTTGGAATCGAAAGGTTTTTGTTGTCGCGCATTTTTTCCAGCTCGGGGAGCAAATTCTTTTGGCAATCCAAAACCAAAGTCTGTTTCCATTTTGGCGTTGCAGTGGCACTGAGCAGGTCTTCCAGCACGCGGCCGGCATGCTCTAGGGTGCGGCTTTCGGCGGCAACAAAAAAATCTTTAGTTCCGCCTTCGCTTTCGTATAATGTGTGGGGTATTTTTTCGGCCATATGACTATTGTACCATAAGCACTTTGTGCTGCATATTTAAAAACTGCTTTGGAAACGGTCCGCAGCCAAATGAGGTTTTGGGACCACTTTATGGTATACTATAATTATGCAGAACAAAAACCAAGGGTTTGGGCTGCTGGTGGTTGTTTTGGCCATTGCCATTATTGCTGTAATATTTGCCTATTACTATAGGCCAAACAAAGAGGCAAAGACCTTAAAACAAACCCAGCAAAATGCCACTACCCAAATACAAATAAATAAAGTCCAGGAGCAGGAAAACAGCATACAAATCCAAAACCAAATTAACAGCATTGGTAATTAACCTGTAAAATGACCGTCAAGTATTAGACAAGGAGAAATGTATGGATAAAAAACGAACTATTTTAATAGTGGAAGATGAAGCCGCGCTGCTTGAGGTGCTTTCGAACAAACTGACGCGGGAAGGCTTTTTGGTTATAAAAGCCAAGGACGGGGTAGAAGGCCTTAAACTGGCGCAAAAAAATGTGCCGCATTTAATTTTGCTCGACATAGTCATGCCCTCTATGGACGGGGTGAGCATGCTTAAAAAACTGCGCGAAGACGGCAAGACGGAAAGTATTCCGGTTATTATTATTTCCAATTTGAGCGAAATAGAGCGAATTACAAACATCCTGCAGGCCAAAAAAGGCGTTATAGAACACATTGTCAAAAGCCACTGGTCCATGGAAGGTTTGGTAGATAAAATAAAAAAGACGCTTAAGGTTTACGACTTGTTAAGCCAGTAGATTATATTATATAGATATTGAGATATTGGATATTAAGATATTGGATATTTGGTATTGCCCTGTGCTGATACCAGATAAATTTGATAGCATACAAATTTTCCGGGATGACACTAAAGCATCACCCTCTTCTCCTTCCGAAGGTCCTCCGAAGCTTCATGCGAAGGAGGATAGGAGAAGATGTCCTGAGTGCAGCCGAAGGACAGATGAGGTAGTGTTCTTTCTTGTCATTCCTTGTAGCGTGCCGATTTATCACAGTCGGTCGAGACCGACGTGATTTATCGGCGCCCATAAATGGGCACGCCCTGTACCGTATGGTACAGGGCACGCTACGCCTACATAAATCAAAATTATTACCCCGCTACAGACATTATTCCTTGGCGGTTTTTTAATTTTGCATCTCGTTCTGGGGGAGGGGAGAGGGCAGCAGCACTTTTGGAGCAGCCAAATATTCCATTAATTCTTTCCTGGAAAGCGGCTTGCTAATATAAAACCCCTGCGCGCTGTCGCAGCCCAGCGAGGCGAGCAAATGCAGCTGCATTTCCGAATCCACGCCTTCGGCAATAACTTTTAAATGCAAACTTTTGGCCATGGAAATAATGGCCTTAATAATGCTCGTGTCCTGCTCGTCGGTAATTATATGCCGCACAAACGACTTGTCTATTTTAAGCCTGTCTATGGGCAGGCGTTTTAAATAGTTAAGCGAGGAATACCCGGTGCCAAAATCGTCCACGGTTATGGACATGCCTTTGCCGCGCAGCTCCATAAGTTTGGTTTTGGTGCGGTCCAAATTTTCCATAGCCAGGCTTTCGGTAATTTCTATGTCAAACTTTGCCGGACTGACGCCGGTAGAGTCCAGCCCGTCTAAAATATGCCCGACCAAATTGTCGTCGGAAAACTGGCGCGGCGAAATATTTACCGCAGCCTGCAAATCAAAATTTTTGGACTGCAAATATTTTATGTCCTTTGCCACCTCATGCAAAACCCATTTCCCAAGAGGGACAATAAGCCCAATGTCCTCGGCAATGCTTAAAAACTTTCCGGGGTGCAGTATTCCCAGCTGCGGGTGTCTCCAGCGCAGCAGCGCCTCCACCGATTTTATTTCGCGGTTTTTTAACTCCAAAACCGGCTGGTAAAAAATAATAAACTGTTTTTGCTTTAAGGCCTGGCGTAAGTCGTTTTCCAGCCGTATGCGCTGGCCTGCTTTGACGTTCATGGAAAAAGTATAAAGTTCGTACGTATTGCGGCCGGCGTCTTTGGCCCTATACAGCGCAGTGTCCGCATTTTTCTGGAGCGCCTGTATGTCTTCGCCATCGTGCGGAAAAATGGCAATGCCAATGCTGGCCGTTATGTGCAGGCTGTGGTTTTTTATGAGCATGGCAGGTTCTATGGCGGCCAAAATTTTTTCCGCCACGCGCGAAGCGTCTTGGCTTCCGAAAATTTCCGGCAGCAGCACCACAAACTCATCACCGCCCCACCGCGCCACGGTATCTTCGGCCCTTAAAACTTTGGTCAGCCGCCCGGCAATTTCTTTTAAGACTTCATCGCCTACGTCGTGGCCAAGGCCGTCGTTTATGTCTTTGAGCCGGTCCATGTCTAAAAACATGACTGCAAATTTGTAGCCTCCGCTTTTGGCCCGGTGGAGCACTTTGAGCAGGCGCTCTTCAAACGCTTTCCTGTTCGGCAAATGGGTGAGCGGGTCATGGTAGGCGCGGAAATAAATTTCCTTTTCGGCTTCGCGCTGCTGCGTAATTTCCTGCACTATCATGCCTATGCCCACAATGTGTTGGTTTTGGTCACGCACCGGGTAATAACTGGTATACCAATGGTGCATTTTGCCCGGCTGGTGGCCCAATTCCCCCGACGATTCGTAATTTAAAACAGGCTGACCGCTTTCCAGCACGCTTTCCAAATTGGACCTTAGAATATGTTCAAACTCGGGGAACATATGAAGGATATTTTTCCCAATATGCGCCTTAACCGGCAAGCCGTTGTTGCGCGCGAGCATATCGTTTATGAGCACAAACTCGAAAGACGTGTTTAAAAAGGCCACGCCAATTGGCGCGTTGCTCAGCAGGGTGTTGAGTAGCTCGGCCTGGCTATGCTCTTTTTCCGCCGCTTCCTGCGCGACTTTGTACAATTTTGCGTTTTGGATTGCCAAACTGGCGCGGCGGGCCAGCTCTTCGGCAGCCCGCACATCGTCTTCCGTAAAATGGACGCCCGATTCGGCATTGACAAAAGTTATAGCCCCCACGGTTTTATTTAAAATTTTAATAGGCACAATAATAACCGAAGTGAAACCTATTTCTCGGATAATTTTTAAATACTCCTCGTCCAAGGCGCTATGAACTATCATCTCGTCGGTAATGACGGGATAAAATTCCGTTACCCCGTTTTTTAAAACATGCGCCAGGCCGGTGGTGTCGTGTATATTAACGGGATACTTTAAGCTCAGCTCATAAGCCCAAGAAATTTTTGCCGGGTTAGAATGCGCCACCGCAAGCCGCTCTATGGGGCCTTGCCCGTCCCACATGTCCACGGCAGCCCAGTCAGCCATTTTGGGCACCGCTAAGTATGTTATGCTTTTGAGCGTTTCCTCATAATTAAGGCTCGAGCTTAGCAACTCGCTCGATTTTGCCAAAAATAATTCTCGTTCCGAAACCCGCCTGGCCTGTAATTCGTTTTCTTTGAGCTGGGTTATGTCTTTAAACACGGTGAGGACCATGGCTACTTTTTGCTGTGAGTCAAAAACGGGGTTGGTTTGGACAAGCGCCCACCGCTCCCGCGCCGTGGGGTTGTTTTTGGGAACAAAACGCACGGTTATGGGGGGCGGGTTTTCTCCGCGCATAGCCCGGCGGGTAGGGAAGTCATTCAGCGCAATCTGGCCGCCTTCCTCGTCCAAAATAGTAAAATTGTTCATTATGTCCGCCAGGGGAGTTTTAATAAAATCTTCCAAAGTGGCAAAGCCGCACAAGCTGGCTGCCGCGGTATTGGCATAAATAAGTTTTCCCTGGATATCAATAGCCACCACTCCGTCCGTAATGCTGCCGAGAATGGTTTGCAGCTCCTGGCTGGACACGCCGGCCAAGGCTTCGTGCATTTTTTGCTTATGAATGTCGGTAGCTGTCCCAACCCATTTTATAATTTTTCCGTCAGGCATATTGACCGGCAGCAGCTTCCAACTAAACCAGCGGTACGAGCCGTCGTGTTTTTTGTACCGAAAATCGCCAAAAAATGAGCTGCCGTTTTTCCAGGCGCTTGACCAAAATTCTGCCATATTTTGCTTGTCTGGTTCGTAAAAAAAGCTTTGGAATGTTTCTACGGTAAACTTGGGCGTCTGGCTGCCCGGGTTATTGCGCTCCCACGAAAAGTCGGAAAATTCTATACCCGTATAATCCTTCCAGCTCTTATTGGCATAATCTACAATGCCTTCGGGAGTGACAGACCACATAAAATCTGGCGCTGCTTCGCCCAGGGCGGTGTAGAGCAGCTGGGCATTGTGCAACTGCCCTTCAATATTTTCTTTATAGGCGGCTGTTAAAACTTTATTTCTCTTTTTTAAAAAACCCACAAGTAAAATAACCCCGTAGGTAGAAATTGCCAAGCCGGTTATGCGCAGTACATCATCTTTTATAAAATAGAGCCGGTGGGCAATGGGCAGCTCGGAAAAAAAATATGCGCCGTAAAGGAGGCTAATGGTAGCTGCAAAAAAAGCAGCGCCCAAACCTTCGCTGGTAGCTGCATAGACAACCGGGATTATAAAAAAATAGGCGGGATTAACAATGCGTATTGACCCGCCGTATGTAAGTGCGTGGAAGACAAGCAAAGAGACCAGGGTGACAAACACCCCCCGCCCCGGGAAATTGAGAAAATTATGCCAAAGTTTTTTTAAAATAGGCATCCTAAAAACATGCAAAATAGTTCATATACCATGACGGGAAAAAGGCAACATTATTACGTTCATAAAAAAAATCCAGCACTGTAACTCATGTGCTGGATATACTTACAAATTTCTGGGGGCCTGAAACACCGCTATTTTCTTTCCAGACGGCATTTAAATGCATCCTCATGGAACTGACCGCCCAATCCACCATTTCTTCCGTACCTACCAGTACCCCTACCTTTGCCTTGTTGGGGTTCAATGCATCGGCATCGAGCTGGTCAAAGACTTCCACCTCTCCATAGTCCAATTGCCGCCAAAAGCAAACTTTTTTCCCTTTTGCCTCGCGGGCCAGAAGAACAACATGGAGCCAATCGTGCGGGTAGTGGGGTTCCATAATGCTTAAATCCACTTTGCCGCAAGCCGCAAGCACCGGGCCCAAGCCGGCAGGCACTACCGGAACGGCCAGGCACTTTTTTTGCACTGAGGTAAAAAAATGATGGAACCAGGAGCCATCGGAAATACTCATGGTATGGCTGCTCAAGGGGATTTCCCCCTGTAAAGCCTTGTGAGTATAAGCCCGTTTCCAATCGCCACCGTCTTCTGAAAACCAAGTCCCTCGGCCAGCCTCAGCCACGCACATAAAACCGCCTAAGTCATCGGGGGCATAAAAAACCGAAAAGTCAATGACCCCTTTGCGCATTCTAGTCCATTGGCTGCTCCAGCCGGGCAGTCCCCGGATAAAAAATTCAGTGCAATCAATAGGGTCGCCGAAATGAATTTCGGGTAAGGTAAATACGTTACGGTATACGGCATGGCTTATAGCGTGGCGCCGGAGTCTGGCAACAATACTGACAATGTTCTCCTCAAACGCAAGTTTGGCAAATGGACTTAGCTCATGCAGTCTTTCGGCAATTCTCCTTTCTAAGGTAAAATCACCGTTGGTTACCCTGCTGCCATCTGCCTTTTTTCGGTACCAAATTTTTCCCTGTTTACGCATCTCCCTGACTTCTTCGACCGCATGTACAAGCGTCTCGATAAAATCGTAAGCAAAACTAGAAAAGACCGGACTATCAAGCCCAAACCTCATAATTTCCTCCTTATTTATTGCCTATCCCTTGTCAATAAAATATATTCTAGCACATCTATTTTAATAAAAGAAATATTGGCCTATAATGGGGATTATGGTATAATAAATACAGAGCACCACCTGTATTACACGCCACTAGTTTGCTCACAAAGTTTTAAGGAGGGAAAATTGAGACCAGTTCTGCAACATACTTTGGTCACCTCAAGCAAGCTAGAGACCACTCTCACTTGTGAGGAAGAAAAAGAGAACTTTCGCCATTGGCGAAGAAGAATGCGCCAGCCCCGGTCTATGCTGCCAAAACTTTACCGAGACGGTACAATACCCATCTCCGATGCCGAATACCGGGCCAATAACCACGCGTTTGACACATGGGTCAACAACTACATGAACGACGAAATTGAGATACTTGGGCCCAAAATAAACCGCGGTGAATACTGCGTCCATTATTCAATTGGAACAGGTTTGGGCATGGCTTACATTAAAAAAGCCAAGCTGGCCGGACTGCATCCCATTTTGTATGATTGGTTGCCCATTGCGGTACGGATCGGGAAAGAAAAACTGGTAAAAATTCTCGGGATATCGCCTGAATATGCGATTCTAGATGCAATGGTCTTGCAAGAAGAAATAGAAGCAGCCAGCCATTCTAACTCCATACTTCCCCAGCTCATACGCCTGACGCAAGCCTCTCGCATAATTGAGCACCAATCTCCCAGGAAGGCAGCCAGTATTCTGGAAGGGTTAGGCAGGCCGTTAGCTTACTCGGGCAATCGCGTCGTTATAATAGGCGCCATGCTTGGGAAACGAAACAGCCTCGTCAAAAAGCAGACAAGCCACAACTACTCTAAACCATTCCACCTCAGGAATCTCAGCCGGGGAGCGGGTCGGAGTGTGAAAATAGTCCGAAAACAGACTTTTGCCGATTTGGCAAATGAGTTTACGGCTATTACAGTTGAGGCAAAATAACAATGAGAGGAGCGTGTTATACGTTCCTCTCCCTTTTCTTTTACAATGAACCACTTTACGAAAAAAATTGAACATTTAAACCAAATAACGCTTGAGTCCTTAAGACTTCCGAAAGAAAATGATATTTTAAAAAAGTTTACGGAAACGGGGATTAAAATTTTAGGCGGAAGTTTTGGCTTTGCGTGGTATAAACAACCCGACTCCGACTCTTTTTATTTGGCGTACCGGAGCCCACACATCCCTTACCAGCCGGCAGAACCTCGCAAACGCGGAAGCAGTTACAAGGTTATGGCAAATAAAAAGCCACTGCTCATTAACAATTTGTCGGCAAGCAAGCTTATTCGCGGTGACGCCCAGCCCTATGTAAAAAGCCTGGCGGTCATACCTATTTCCTATAAAAATGAAATTTACGGCAGTGTATATATTTGCTTCACCCACAAACATATGTTTGACCGGGAAGACAAAAGTTTATGTGTGCTTATTGGCAACAGTGCCGCGCAGGCAATCACTATCCAGCGGTTCCATAACCGGTTGGAAAAAACCATAACCAAACGCACAGCCCAACTAAAAATTATCCATAAAAAACTGCAGCTCGACAAAGTGAGCGACGAAGCTATCCTTTCAAGCATTGGGGAAGGGCTTATTGCTACCGACAAAAGAGGCAATGTTATTTTTACAAACTCTTCGGCTGAAAAAATACTGGGTTGGAAAAAAAATGAGCTTATCGGCAAAAGCTTGTTCGACTCCCAGCCTCTTTTGGACGAAAAGGGAAACTTCGTCCCTTTAAAAGAACGTCCGACGTACAAAGCCCTCACCCAAGGCAAGCGCATTACCACCGGAATGTACTCGTACATTACGACAGATAAGCAGATGGCCAACCTCTCCATAACCGTTACGCCCATTATTTTACATAACGAAATTATCGGTTCCATCCAGGTGTTCCGCGACATTAGCAAGGAAAAGGAAATTGACAGGGCCAAAAGCGAACTTATTTCGCTTGCCAGCCATCAGTTGCGCACGCCCCTGTCGGCAATTAACTGGTACACTGAGGCGCTTATAAAAGAAGAAATAGGGGCGGTTTCGAAAGACCAAAAAAAATACCTGGAGCAAATCCACCATGCAAACCAAAAAATGGTGGAACTTGTGTACGATTTCTTAAACGTCTCCCGCATTGAATTGGGAACCTTTAGCACCAAACTCTCTACCATAGACGTCCCCGAGCTTGTGCAGGGAATACTCAAAGAAATTGCGCCGCTCATTGCCCAAAAAAAACTGCAGGTCAGTGAGTGCTACGACAGGGACCTCACACCCCTTGAAGCGGACAGGAAAGTCATACGCCTCATTCTGCAAAACCTTATTACCAATGCGGTCAAATATACTCCCAGCAAAGGGACCATAACTATTGAATTGCGGCTGCAAAAAAAATCTGCCAGCAAAGGGCACCTGCTCATTACGGTTTCAGACACGGGATACGGCATACCCAAACACCAGCAATCAAAAATATTTACCAAGCTCTTTCGGGCGGACAATGCCGCCAAATTGGATTCAGGGGGCAGCGGGCTTGGGCTGTATTTGGTCAAGTCGTTTGTGGACTTTTCAAAAGGAAAAATTTCCTTTACTTCCCGCGAAAATAAAGGTACCACCTTTTACGTCAGTATACCTGTGGGCCTTAACAAGGCTGTGGAAAAATAATATAGACAAGCATGTATATGTATGTTTTAATGTAAAAAGAATGGGTGTTTTTAAAGCATCCTCATTTTGGCGTCCATGAAAAAAGGAGTGAAAATTTTAATCGTAGAAGACGAGAAAGCTCTTTTAGAAGTTCTCGCGGACAAATTTAAAAGAGAGCACTTTACTGTGTTTACCGGCCAAGATGGGGAAGAAGGGCTATTAAGCGCCCTTAAAAATAAACCCGACATTATAGTTTTGGATATAGTCATGCCCTCCATGGATGGCCTGACCATGCTTAAAAAAATTCGCGAGGATAGGTGGGGAAACAGCGTCCCGGTATTAATTTTGAGCAACTTAAGCGATCCGGAGCAGATAAATGAAGCTACGGGACGGGGGAGGGTGGAGTATTTGGTAAAGAGCAATTGGGGACTTGACGACGTTGTACATAAAGTAAAAGATACGTTAAAATTGTACCGGCACTAAGCATATCCGCAAGGGTATTTTTTTAATATGGTATACTATAAGTACTAACCAAACGCCAATGCCCAACGAACGAAAAAAGATCTTGCTTGTGGAGGACGACAACACATTAAGGAATATTCTCTCGGACAATCTGAGCAGAACGTACGAAATCGCCCAGGCCGGGGACGGCGAAAAGGGTTTGCAGTATGCCCAGGAGTTTAAGCCGGATTTAATACTGCTCGACATATTATTGCCAAAACTGACCGGCCTGGAAATGCTGGAGCAATTGCGCCAAAACCCCGACTCAGCAGTTGCAAATGTGAAAGTCATTGTTTTCAGCAACTTTTCCTCCAACGAATATATTTTAAAGGCACGGGTATTAAATGTTGCGGACTATATTGTAAAAGCGAACATAGACATCCAGGGGATTGTTAAAAAAATAGAAGAAACGCTCCATTCGTAAATATGTACACCCGCCAATGTATGGGGGCGGGTGTTTTTGTATGGTTTAGGTTAAAATGCCATCCCGAAACGATGTAATGCAAGGGTTAAATATTTCTTCTTGCACACCTACAATTTAAGTGAGACAAAAAAATTAATCTCTTAAAAAATGCAAAACATTCAAGATGTTTGGATGAGGATCCAGGAAACTAAAAAACAGCAAAAGCATATACAGCATATGTATAAGGACTCACTGGAAAATTCCCAGGAGTACAGAGAAATTACCGACAAAATAAAAGGTTTGGCTATGAGAAAAAAGCAAATTGAAGCGGAAGCCAAGGCCGACTTGGGGGGAGAGTACGAAAAGCTTAATTCCCTCAAAAAAGAAGTTCAGCTGGACAAAGAACTGCTTTCCGACATAGCTATTTCTAATCTTATGAAAGGGGAGACTGTAAAAATTGTTGACCCTGAAAAAAATGAATACGAACCAATTTTTAGCGTAAAATTTAAAAAAATACGCGAAGTAGCCCAAAAATCCCCGTAAAGTTATCCACATATTTTTAAAAATTTGGTTGTTGACAGATTTTCCGTACGAATTTTTATTGGTTATTACTTTTTGAACTAGAAAAATGGTATACTATAGGGAGCATAACAACCGCAAAAACAAAACGTGTGAGAAAACACATGAAAAATAGAATACGGGCCATTGCTATTTTAACACTGCTTGCGGCAGCGGTTGTTTATTTTAATTCGAAAAGAATCCACACCTTAGTGCAGAGGGTAGAGTATTTGCAACCCACCAACCGGCCATTGCCTATGCTGAGCACACCGAAGCAGCGGCTGGATTCCTATACTCCCCAAAGAGGCGATATAAAATACCGCGTAGTGCCGCCGCCTGTTATTTCCACCGACACTACCACACAATGGAGCTTATACACCAGCCGCGACTATGGCTTTAGTTTTATTTTCCCTCCGGATTCCAAAATAGACAGCACTGAGCAGCTTGGCTACCAACTTCCGCCAAATCAAGCTTACAAAGGTTCGCGGGACAATTTCCAAATTGAAATAACCAACAACAAAAGCGCGTACTATTTGCTGTTTTTAAATTATCCCAACTTTTCCGTTGCAAATACAACAACCACCGCCAGTTCTGTGCTGACAAACAACGGCATTAAAATGACAAAAAAGATTTTGGCAAGCACCAACCCGGACTTTGCATCAAGCCAAATTATTGAATATGACTTTGAGAAAAACAGCAAAAAGTTTATTTGGTACGGAACATTTGATTCGCAAGACTTTGAGTCCATCAACAACTTTGAAAGCGTCGTGCAGTCAATGAAATTCCAATAAACATAAGCCCGAACCTTTCATAACTAAAACGAACGGCCGTTAATTTTAGTTATAACTTGTTTTAGCCTACAATGGGCACCATTGTGCAATGGTGCCCATTGTTAACTGTACATTTTCTCGACGGATGTAACTTTTTCCCCTACAATATACGGGTTATGAAAAAGTTTGAAACGCTTCTTAAGGAATATGACTACGAGTTCCCCAAAGAACTCATTGCCCAAAAAGCCGCCAGTCCCAGGGACAGCGCGCGGCTTTTGGTATATAATCGCAAAACCAAAAAAACTTTTTTTGATAATTTTAAAAATCTTGGAAAATATCTGCCAAAGAATTCCGTGTTGGTTTTTAACCAAACCAAAGTCGTGCCGGCAAGATTACGTGTCTTAAAGCAAACTGGCGGTAAGGCAACCCTGCTCTATATTAAAACTAATTCCAATAAATTGGTATTCATAGCCGATCGAAAACTAACAATCGGTTCAACCTTAACTATCCCTCACAGCAAACATAATCTGGAAATAATTGATCAAAAAGAACAATTTTACATTTGCAAAAGTTCTTTCCCAATACAAAAGATTGATCAAGTCCTTAACAAATATGGCAAAACACCGCTTCCGCCATATATAAAGAACCCTTTGGGGAGCGAGCGGCAAATTCGTAAAGATTACCAAACTGTCTTTGCAAAGAAAGGATTTTCCGTGGCCGCCCCGACCGCCAGCCTGCATTTTACCAGAGGATTAATCAACAGCCTTAAAAAACAGGGGATAGAGATATGCTTTGTAACGCTTAATGTTAATTTGGGCACATTTGCGCCGCTTACACAGCAGCATATGCGCCTTGGGAAGCTCCATACGGAAAGTTACGAAATAGATAAAAAAACCGCAGCTGTTTTAAATGCGGCAAAACGTAACGGTAAAACAATAATTGCGGTTGGTACTACCGTTGTGCGCAGCCTTGAGTCTGCAGCAGTTAATCATGAGTTGATTGAGTTAAACGGCGAAACCAATATTTTCATCCGCCCCGGCTATTCTTTTAAATTTGTAAATTCTTTAATTACCAATTTCCATGTCCCGAAATCTAGCCTGCTTATGTTAGTCTCGGCCTTTGCCGGAAGAAAAACTATTTTGCAGTTGTATGCAAAAGCCATTGCAAAAAAATTTAGGATATTTTCCCTGGGGGATGGTATGCTGCTGCTATAAACACCATTGACTTTTTGGGCATTTGAGAGTAAATTGCTTGTGACGGAGGAAGCATGAAAAGTCTGGAAAAAAAGAGTCTTCGTTTTGGCGACAAGGACTGGAAACCTGAATGGGAATACATAAGAAGTTCCCCCTTTTCTCTTATTGTGGGTATTGTTATATGCGTTGGTATTGCCCTGCTCATCCCAAAAGGATACCCATTTCTATTTTTCTCCTCTAAACCGGATAAAAAAACTGTTCAAAGCCGCACGTAGTGCGGCTTTCATTTTAGCTGTGGATAAACTATCATAATTATTGAACTTGAACTTTAGAGTAGTTTTGTAAAATAAGGCTTATTTAAGCTATATTTTAAAAATTTCATATAATATAAATTTTTATTTTGGGCAATCTGCCCTAAAATACCTTGATTTTATTGGGGTTTTTGCTACTATTAACTTAGCTTAAATATTATTTAGGGAGACACAAAAAGTATGACAAAGTCAGAACTTTTGCAACAGCTTGCTGACAAGCTCGGCAAGACCAGAAAAGAAGTAAGCGAATTCATGGACGCCATGGTCGAAATGGCTTACCACGTTACCAAAAAAGAAGGCGAATTTACCATCCCAGGGCTTGGTAAGCTTCAAAAGAAGCACCGCGCTGCCCGCGAAGGCCGCAACCCTGCCACTGGCGCAACCATTCAAATTCCTGCGAAAACTGTCATTAAATTCCGCGTCGCAAAGCAAGCCAAGGATTCTATCCTTTAAATTTAGAAAATCCTCTCCAATAAATTGGAGAGGATTTTTTGTTTGGGAAAATTATTTGCGAAGTAGGTGTATATTCTTTACCCAGGAGCTAATTATGCCCGTGTCCACCAGGGCAAATGTAACAAACCTTTATTTTGCCTTTTGTTCCAGTATTTCATTAACCTTGGCAAGAATTTCTTCGGTCGTAAAATATGCTTTTACCAAATATGCGTCGGCACGAAGCGCCTGGGTTTTCAAAATATCTTGGTTGCTCCATAAATTACTAAGCACGACAACCGGGGTGTCTGCCAATTCTTTGTCAGGGTTATCCCGAATGGTTTCCAGGACCTTAAAACCGTCTACTTCCGGAAGCATAAGGTCTAACAAAACTAAAGTGGGTTTTTCTTTTGTAAATTGCTCTATGCCTACTTTGCCGTCGCCGGCTTGTATAACTATAAAACCCGCTGAAGACAGCTTATGGACCACAATTTCCCGCATGGCAACGTCGTCTTCAACGACTAATATTTTTTTTGGTTTAAAAGTTGGCATATCTATATGCGTATTATAGCATAAAAACTAAAACCCCGCTTTTGCGCTAACACATTGCGGATAAGTACAAATTCCCTTTTATTTGACAGGAAAATTAAAAGTAGTATTATAAATATATTCAAAATAAATAATAATTTCTGCGTCTATGACAAAAAAAATAAATATACTTATCTTTTTTATAATTTTACCACTTATTCTAATTCAGGTGTATAGTCATTTTTTTGAGTTTTCTGGGAACTGGTTAGAAGACTCTAAGAATTATTTGAAAATGGGATTTTTAATAATTTCTTTGCTCGGTTCAATCAAATTGTTTTTTCTTTCTAAAATAAACAAGGATCGTGTTTGGTTAATATTGTCCGTGCTTATCTTTATTTTATTATTGCTCTATGGGATTATTGCCTTACTTTTAATTAATAGCTCATTGAGCTTGTAATAACATAAGGTATGAAAAAAATATTTTTCCTTTTCGTTTTAGGGGGAATATTTTTTTGTTTTCACCATGCTCAGGCAAAAACCCTTTTTGAGCAAAACAAGACCGATTCTGAATGCAATGCCTATGCTGTTTCAGAAGTTTTTAATGTCCAAAATGAGCCATATATTCAATCGGAAAACGATTTAAAAAGCGTAACTCTAAAACTATCTGCTGCAGGAGTTATTGCATTTGAAACTCCTGGGCGTTTTACCCTGCTCCTTGTGGACGAAGTTGGCACTTGGCATTTTTCAGACTGGCATACTTCGCAGGATTTAAACCAAGATCTTTCTGGAAAGGATGTAATATTTTCCTTCCCACAAGGTGACTTTAATTTAAAAAGTCATAAAATTATGAGCATTGGCTTATGGGGTGAAGGTATTTTTTCTGCCTATGGGAGTAATTTACATATTTGGCTTAATTCTCAATATGTAGCCCCAAACACCCAGATAAACCAATTTGCAACTGGTACTTTTTATATTAAAATTGAGGATTACGATACCAAAAAGAGTCCGGTTTTAATTGTGCCTGGAGTATTAGGCACAGATATTATGAAGGGGAGTGAATTACTCTGGGCTAATCCCAAAATGGCCCGTGGTTTTGATAGTTTTATGGACCCACTTACCTTCAATGATAATTTAAATCCTATAGACACTAGCCTCACAATTGGTGAGGTAATACGCAATAAACAATTTTTAGGCTTTGGTTTAAATTATACAGATGGTCTAATACACGAATTAATAAATCAAGGCTATATTGAAGGGGTTGATTTATTTACATTTCCCTATGATTGGAGATTCGGCGTAAATTCTTCTAATGTCAATGCCTTGGATGGTCAAATAAAATATATTTTGAACAAAACAGGCGCCAATAGCGTAAATATTGTCGCTCATAGTACAGGGGGTTTAATTGTAAAAAAGTATGTCCAAGAGCACCCCAGTGACCACAATATACATAAAGCCATTTTTGTTGGTGTGCCAAATTTAGGTTCACCGAAGGCTCTAAAAGCACTGCTCATTGGTGACGATTTTGGAATTACCAACCTCGATCCTGCAGAAATGAAAAAACTGAGCCAAAATATGCCGGTAGTCTACGATTTAGCACCATCACCAAGCTATTACAAAAAAACTGATGGGACAGTATTTACATATTTTAATCCTTTAGAGGCAAATAGTACGTTGGTTTCGTTACCATACCAGACAGCCATCTCAAATTTAATTGACCATGGCCAATTAAATTCGTTAGCCATAAATAATAGCGCGGCTTTACATGATTTTGATTTTGAAAATTTAAACTTGGCATTATATAGTATTGATGCATACTCAGTGCAAGGTTGTAAATCTGGGACTTTTGGTTCTTTTTCCGAAATTATTAACAAAGACGGTACCCCAAATTTTGATTTTCCAAAAATTACTGATGGAGATGAAACAGTCCCATTCTTAAGCTCGGACAGTTTAATAATAGATCCGGCTAAAAAATACTTTGTACCAAAAGTAAAGCACTCTAACTTATTAAGTGCAAACGGGCCGAGGCAGCAAATTGTTAACCTGTTAACGGATTCGCAATTAAGCACAAGTGGTAAAGTACTAAATTCGTCTGACTTTAATGCTCACCCTGAAAAATGTCTATTAAAAGGGCATTATTTCTGGTTCAGAAGCCCTATTAACCCACAAATATCTGATCAAGAAGGAAACACACTAAGTATTGCCGCCGATGGTTCAATACAAAATAATATACCCGGCGCTGATTATGAAGCATGGGGAGACCATAAATACTTTTATTTACCGACCGGGGATGACGAACAATATAATTTGCAATTTTACGGTACGGGAACTGGCAATTTTACCATAAATGATGAGACAATTGATAATGGAAAAGTTACTCAAACACAAGTTTTTAGCAACATTCCGGTAACGCCGTTGCTTCGGGGGAGTATTGGAATAGGGAATGTTGATACGCTTTCTTTGGACAGCGACGGCAATGGGACAATTGACCAAACAATACAACCTTCCAGTATTTTAAGTGCCAATGAATCGCAGGATTTACTGCCGCCAAGCACAACGCCCGAAATTCTTGGCACCCAAGGTAAGCCGGGTTTTTACAGAAGCGGCGTGCACATTCTATTGCATGCAAACGACCCTGTTGTTGCGGGCCGCGAAAACCAAACATCGGGAAATTTGGGCACCAAATATAAAATAGATAACGGCGAGTTTATAAACTATAATCCCGCAAGCCCTATTGTTGTGGAAAGCGAAGGAAACCACACCTTGGTATATTTTTCTACGGACAGGGCGGGAAATAACGAGCCGGAGAAGAGCATGGTATTTACCATAGACAAAACAGCACCGGAACTTACATTTGCATTTAATCCGGAAAAGAAGGATATAAATTTTTCGGCCACAGACAACTTGTCGCCATCTAAAAATATTTTATTGGCCGATAACGGAAATAGCGTCCAAGCCACTGATGAAGCGGGAAATAAAACTCAGTTGAATATGAAAGATGCAGAGAGGAAGAAAAAAATGGCAATGGATATTGCAGGACTGCTATACAACGGGGCAGCACAAAATATTGGAAAAACCACTGCGAGTTTTTCTTGGACATTTGCCCAAAATGGGAATCTCCAATCCCTGAGGCAGCAAATAAAATCTATTTGCGACTTTATGGTTGACGCTACATATAAAAACGGCGCCACGACCATAACCGGCAAAGATGCCGGGGGCAAAATAAATCAAACATTTTTGTCCTTGCGGGTACTTACGGTTTCTACCAGTAAAGGGAATTTTGTGTGGGGATATTAGGAAGTGGTCTAAAACTGTAGTTGCCCCATCCTTAATAGGATCCAGACAAGTTTATGGGGCCTGCGGGCCTCATAAATGAGGCAAGTACACTGCCAGATTGTAGGGTTTTGAGCCGGTTCTAGCTTTTCCATATCTAATAAAAAATAATAATCCGTTACATTTGGCATATATACGTTATTTATGCTATACTTTAGCGGTGCTAACAATGAATTAAAGAAACAAAAAGTCATTCAAGTGTTAAAATTAGAGCAGCAGAACGATAGTCAAGAATTTATATTGCCCTTAAGTAAAATACACCGCCAGCTAAAAGGTTATATTGTACTACACAATACTGTCCTTGGCCCGGCTTTGGGTGGCACCAGAATATACCCATACAAAAGCCAAACAATAGCCTTAAAAGACGCGTTGCGCCTGGCAAAAGCCATGTCGTACAAATGCGCTATTTCCGGCTTGCACTTTGGCGGTGGAAAAGGGGTAATAATAGCTGATCCGAAATCGAAAGATATCAGGAATGTTTTGAAAATGTATGCGGAAGCGGTAAATACCCTGAGGGGAAAGTTTTATACAGGGGAAGATGTCGGCCTCACTGAAGAACATGTGCAATACATGCTTCAGTTTAGTCCGTATTTTATTGGCAAATCTCACCAGGCAGGCGACCCTTCGCCCTATGCGGCTAAAAGCGCGTTTTTAGCCGGACAAGTGGCCTGTAAAAAACTTTTTAAATCCCTAAAACTGGAAGGGCGAACAGTGGCAATTAAAGGGGTAGGGAAAACAGGCTCTGCGCTGGCAAAACTGTATGCGCGGCACAAAGCTACAGTGTTTATAGAAGACACCGACGCCCTGCGTGTAAAGCTTTTAACAAGCACCTTTCCAAATATTTTAAAAGCCAGTGCGCCAACAGAAACCCTGGATGTGGATATTTACGCCCCATGCGCTTTGGGGAACGACATAACCAAAAAAAATATCGGTAAGATTAAAGCGAAAATTATAGCCGGAACAGCAAACAACCAGCTAGAGTCTCGGGATATGGCTTTGGCGCTCATGAAAAAAGGTATTTTGTATGTGCCTGACTACATTGCAAATTCCGGCGGGCTCATTAATGTTGCCGGTGAACTTCTGCCAAAAGGCTACAATGCAAAAAAAGTTGATGAGACAATTGCAAAAGTAATAAAAAATTTGGAAAAATTGCTTACCCTTGCCGAAAAGCAGCGCGTAAGTCCGCTTGAAATTTCCAACCAATTGGCTGAGCAGCTTTTTCAGCAAGCGCCTCATGTAACTTTAAAACGTCAATTGATAAAAGTCTAACTATGGATTCCCATACTATTTTACGGAGGTATGAAAATAAATCTTCCCGCTATTGGGAAAAACTGCAGCAAACCCATGCGCTTACCATATTTAAACTGGCGACAAAGCATGTGGCGGCATATAAAAAATTTTTAAGAAGCAATTCCGTTGCGGAAAACTCCGTAAAAAAATACGACGATTTTGTAAAGCTGCCTTTTATAAATAAGAAGAATTACTTCCATATTTTTGACCATGAGGAACTTGTAAAAAATAAGTTTTACAAAACCGAAAGCTTGGTTATGACCTCCACGTCCGGATCCACCGGCATGCCCACCTATTTCCCCAGGACCGAAAAAATAGACTGGCAGTATTCGGTTTTGGCGGAATTTTTCTTAAGCAACGGGCCCAAGGGCTCTACGCTGGTTATAGACTGCTTTGGCATGGGGGTGTGGATTGGCGGGCTTATTACTTACCAGGCCTTCCGTATTGCCGGCCTCCGCGGACTGCCGGTGACTATTATTACCCCGGGTATAAATAAAAAAGAAATTTTTCATTCGCTCAAAACGCTTGCCCCGCATTTTGACAATGTTATTTTGGCCGGGTACCCGCCGTTTGTAAAAGATATTTTGGACGAGGGTAGGCAAGAGGGGATAGATTTTACCAAATTCCACATGCGCTTACTGTTTGCCGCGGAATCGTTTACGGAAAATTTTAGGGATTACGTATGCAAGGCGGCAGGGATAAAAAATTGCTATGCAGATACGCTGAATATATATGGCAGCGCCGAACTGGGCGCCATGGCATTTGAAACTCCGGGAAGCATATTCATCCGCCGTCTGGCTATAAAAAACACTAAACTTTTTAAAAAGATTTTTCCTTTAGGGACTATTCCTACTCTTGCGCAATATAATCCTGAGTTTGTAAGTTTTGAAGAAAAAGACAACCACATATTTATTACGGCTGACGGACCTGTACCATTTGTAAGGTATCAAATAGGTGATGTTGGGGGAACGTACACTTTTGACAAACTTAAAAAATTATTTGAATTGGAAGGTATTAATATAATACAAGAGGCTAAAAAAATACACCTATCCTTGCTCCAACTACCATTTGTTTTCATTCATATTCGGTCAGATTTTTCAACAAAATTGTATGGAGCAATTATACATCCGCAGCCCATACAAGAAGCACTGCAGAGCAATGAGCTGAAAAGCCATGTAACTGGAAAGTTTGCTCTTATGACAAAGTCTGATAAAAATCATAACCAATACCTGGAGGTAAATATTGAATTAAGAAATAACTTAAAACCTAATTCTTCGCTGATTAAGAAAGCAAAGGAAGCAATTACAAAATTTTTACTCAGAAAAAACGCGGAATATAAAAATAATTTTAGCTCTATGCCAAAAAAAGTAACTCCGGTGGTTAAATTATGGCCGCACGAAAGCTCCCAATATTTTAAACCGGGGATTAAACAGGCCTGGATTGTAAAATAAAAAAATAATTATGGGCCAAAAGCTCCAGCGACATTTTCTTAAAAAAAATAAAGCTAAAGGTACTCTAGTTCCTTTGTTTTTCAGCCTCTCCCATTCCGCTCAAGCGCATAAACTTGAAGGGTTATTTAAAACAGGCCAAGTACTCCACGTAGTCGACGACTTTGAAGAGCAGCTCAAAGAACTGTTCGCGATTAACAACCCAGCCAAAGTTTATACGCCCGCTTTTCCGGAACTGTTTGAGCTATATAAACAGTCGCTGGGAAAAGAACAGGAATTTTATAAGCTTGGGGTGTGGGTATTTTTCCCTTGGAATGGAACGCTTGTCCACATTTTGAAAGATGCAGATTTTCAAAAAGTTAGGACTGCCCGCAATAGGTACTTGATTGACGAAACCGAACAAAACAAGTTTTACAATAGCTCTGTAGCTATTGGGGGATTAAGCGTAGGAAATAGCGTCATACTGTCTATTGTCTTGCAAGGCGGTGCAAAGCACATTAAGCTTGCAGATTTTGACAGCCTCGCCCTCACCAATTTAAACAGAATTCGCGGCAGCATTACGCATCTGGGACTGAACAAAGTAGAAATGACCGCGAGACAAATTTATGAAATTAACCCATACGCTAAAATTGAACTTTTTCCAGAAGGGCTAACAGAAAAAAATATAGACAAATTTTTTAAGGGAATAAACGTTGTGATTGATGAGTTAGACAATATTGCCATCAAATACCTTATTCGGGAATATGCAAAAAAATACAAAGTGCCGCTGGTTATGGGAGCAGACAACGGAGACAATGCCGTTGTAGATATTGAACGGTATGATTTGAACCCAAGAACCCCATTTTTCCATGGGAGGATAGGTAAAACAAATTTTGAGGAACTTAAAAATTTGGATAAATTCGGCATTGGAAAAACTATAACAAAACACATAGGACCGGAAAATATAGGCAAACGCATGCAAGATTCCCTCCTAGCAATGGGCAAAACCATTGTATCGTGGCCGCAACTTGGCGGGGCAGCACTATTAAATGGTTCTGCCGTTGCATACTGCGTGCGTAAAATTCTTAACGGCCAAGCTCTTGAAGGAAATAGGTGTATTGTGTCACTCGATGAGTTGTTTATCCCAGACTATAACTCAAAAATAAAACAAAAGCAGCGTAAACAAATTTCCGAACAATTTAAAAAAATGTTTGGGTTATAAAAAATATGGAAGAGAACATAAAACAAATAATATCAATCAGCATTCATGCTCCGTCAGGTGATAATATGCAACCGTGGCGATTTGAAATTCAAGATAATAGGGTACGTATTTTTAATGTACCCTCAAGAGATACAAGTTTGTATAACTATGGGCAACATGGTGCGTACATTGCACATGGAGCATTGCTGGAAAATATCAAAATTTCTTCCCTAGCAGCAGGTTATATTGCAAATATCTTCACTGAAAAAACTTCCACTAATCCAAATTTGATTGCAGAAGTTGGATTCACTCCCACAGAAAAAAAAGAAATAGATTTATTCCAATATATAAAGAAACGTGCCACAAATAGAACAAAATACAAAAATTTAAAACTGGACCCGGCGCAAAAACAATATTTACTTTCCGGTCTTGAACCAAATTTGTTAATCGCAGAAGATGCAGAAAAAATATCTAAACTTTCTTTTTGTATTAGCCAAGGCGATCGAATGATTTTCGAAAATAAATTTGTTCATTCATTTTTGTTTGACCATATTCGATGGTCTGAAAAAGAAGAATTACAAAAAAAAGATGGTTTATATTTAAAGGCAATGGAACTTAATCCAATTCAAAGAGGAATATTTAAGTTTGTAAAAAAGTGGAGCCGAATGCAAATTTTGAATAAAATTGGTTTTCCTAAAATGGCAGTCAAAAGTAACGAAGAGCTATACAAACACGGTTGTGGCTTTGGTGCTATTATTTTAGATAAAGACACCAAAGAAAATTATTTAAAGGTAGGGGAGATTATGCAAATTTTCTGGCTCAGAGCGACAAAACTTGGCCTTGGACTCCAACCTCTCACGGGAATACCATTACTCGCTTCTCTAATAAACACTGGAAATTGGCAGGAATATTTAACAAATAGTCAGAAAGATTTGATAATGAGCCAATATCAAAAAATTAAAGATATTTTTGGTCTTGACGAGAACCGACAAATAGGTTTTTTCTTCCGTTTTGGATTTCCTTCTCTTTCCAGCACATTGGGATCCTAAGCTTAGAATTCCACGTGGACAAGTTGTCGC
>JADMIO011070275.1_pt1 | contig 51989 bp, 50 predicted proteins | sample 8958161 | NCBI WGS metagenome assembly JADMIO01 (sample SAMN16585339, study PRJNA669376) | soil metagenome | isolation source: Crop rotation soil | place: USA: Cullars Rotation, Alabama | collected 2011
CGCGACAACTTGTCCACGTGGAATTCTAAGCTTAGGATCCCAATGTGCTGGAAAGGGTTGCACTGCTCGTGTTCATGGTGTTCATCACCGATAAGGAACAAGTCAGGAAGGCAAGGATGCTCCCCGCCCAGTCCGAGGTCCAGGTCGACACCCCCGAGGTGCGTGTCACCCAGTGGCGGCTTGCCCCCGGCAGCGCCACCGGCCATCACACCCACGGCATGGACTATGTCATCGTCCCCGTGACCGCCGGTGAGATGACCATTGTGGCCCCGAACGGAGAACGCTCCAAGGCCCAACTCGGGGTCGGGAAATCCTACTTCCGGAAGGCCGGAGTCGAGCACGATGTGCTTAACGAAACGGCAACCGAGATCGTGTTCCTTGAGGTTGAACTGAAGCCGTAAATCGAGCGTTCAGGGAATTGCCATGACGGCGCCGCAGTTGATCCCTGAATGTGCCTCAAAGTTCCCCCAAAAACCGCTGGGGAAGTGGTCGGCAATGCTGAATTACCTGAAGAAATTCGCGCTGGAGATTCTGCCGTCGATCGCCGCGACGGTGATCGGCGCCTACATCGTCAATCACTACATCAGCAAGCCGGCCAACGACGCACCCGTGGCCGCGGCCGTGTCCCCCGCCCAGGCGACCAAGCCGGCTGAAGCCACCAATCTCCCCCAGCCCGGGGTCAAGGCCAAGGGCATCTCCGAACGCGCGATGATCGAGAAGTCGGCCTCGGAGAAGCCGGCCGAGGTGAAGCCGACCGAAAAGCCCGCCGAGGCAAAGCCCGCTGAAGCCAAACCTGCTGAAAACAAACCCGCAGAAACCGCCAGCGCGCCTGCCGAACCGCGCAAGCATTTCTGGTCACGTGAGAAGCCCGCAGCCAAGGCTGCGACGGCAAATCCGCCCGCGCCGGCTGCGTCTCCAGCAACGCCCGTTGATACGGCTGCGGCACCCGCACCTGCCGAAGATCACCGCGACGCCAACGATCTCGCGCGTGCCGCGATCGAGCGGCTGCGCGGTAACGACAATCCGCAGCGGACCCAGGAAACGAGCAGGGAAGTTGCCCGGTCGGTGGAAACACCGCGTTCGCAGGAGGCGCCGCGCAGTGTTATGCCGAACGCCGCCGTCCGTCCGTTGCCGCCGCCCATCACGGTGGCCGCCCCGCCGATCGAAGTACCCGCCAGCACGCCGCCCTATACGGCCTCGGTCCGCAACGACGATCCGAGCCGGCCGACCCCGCCTGCGGAAATTCCGCCTCCACCCCCGGTCGACCTGCGGGCCGATGCCTCGAAGCTCGCGACGCACACGACCAACGTGGCCCAGGACGTGTTGTCGGCGGCCAAGTCGATGTTCCACTCCGTGCTGCCGAACAACAATGACCAGCAGCAGCAGAACAGCAGCAGCGCCAGCCAGTTCACGGACTAATCCGCCACTCCGCAAAATCGACGGCACGCAAAAAAACAACGCGGGCCGGGGCCCGCGTTGACTCCAACTTCGATCGAAATTCGCGTTTTTAGCGCATGCCGCCGCGCGGGCCGGCACCCGGACCGCCGCGGCCGCCACCGCCTGCACCCCGATCAGCACCGGGGCCCGCGCCAAACACGGGCTTCGGCTTCATCGGCAACAGGCCTTCGCGCTGCAGCTTCTTGCGCGCCAGCTTGCGTGCACGGCGCACGGCTTCGGCCTTTTCGCGGGCCTTCTTCTCGGAGGGCTTTTCATAATGGCCGCGGAGCTTCATCTCGCGGAAAATGCCCTCGCGCTGCATCTTCTTCTTGAGCGCCTTGAGGGCTTGATCGACATTGTTATCGCGAACGAGAACCTGCACGCGGCATCCTCTTTTCAGGTGGTCGGATTTGAATCGGATTGAGGCCAAGAGCCGACGAAAAGGCCACGCCCTGGGTCCCGAGCGCGCGGATGTATCAGACAAAAGGTGAAATGTCCACCTTCGGTCCCGGATTTCCGGTCCAAATTGCCGCGGCAAATCAGCAAATTACCGAGAGAACGCCTCCATTCCCGAATTTGCTGCTTTTTGGGAGCATTTAACCGCCGGGGTAGACGAACTCCGGAGGTGCACCCATGGAAGCACGGAAATATGCGGCCGAATTGATCGGAACGTTCTGGCTCACATTTGCAGGCTGCGGCAGCGCGGTCATTGCCGCCGGCTTTCCCCAAGTGGGGATCGGCCTGGTTGGCGTATCGCTTGCTTTCGGCCTCAGCGTCGTCACCATGGCCTATGCGATTGGCCATATATCCGGCTGTCATCTCAATCCTGCCGTGACGATTGGTCTCGCCGCGGGTGGGCGTTTTCCCGCCGGCCAGATCCTGCCCTATGTGATCGCGCAGGTCGCCGGCGCCATCATCGCCGCGGCGCTGCTCTATGTGATTGCGAGCGGCTCACCCAGTTTTGATGTCGGAAAGGGTTTTGCGTCCAACGGCTTCGATGCGCATTCGCCCGGCCAATATGGGCTCGTGGCGTGCTTCATCACCGAAGTGGTCATGACGGCGATGTTCCTCTTCGTCATCATGGGTGCCACCCACGGGAAGGCGCCCGCTGGCTTTGCACCTTTGGCGATCGGTCTGGCATTGGTGATGATTCATCTCGTCAGCATTCCCGTGACCAACACATCGGTGAATCCGGCGCGAAGCACCGGCCCCGCATTGTTCGTCGGCGGATGGGCATTGGCACAGCTGTGGTTGTTCTGGGTTGCGCCCCTGATCGGTGGGATGCTGGGTGGCGTGACATACCGTTGGCTAAGCGACGAGCCGGCAGGCATCGTGACGGGTACGCAGACGGCATAGTTTGGACCGGCAATTACCGCCGCGGCAGGCTAGGTCTTGCCTGCTCTTCCGACCTGGGTCACATGCCCCATCTTCCGTCCTGGCCGCGCCGCGCCCTTTCCGTAGAGATGGACGGTCGTGCCGGGGACGGTCAGCCACTGCTCGTAATCGTTGACCTCGTTCCCGATCAGGTTGGTCATGGTGACCGGGCCGTGCCGAACCGGCTTGCCGAGGGGCCATCCGGCGATGGCGCGGATGTGCTGCTCGAATTGCGACACGGACGCGCCGTCGAGTGTCCAGTGGCCGGAATTGTGCACCCGTGGCGCAATCTCGTTGACCAGCACCCTTGGTCCCGAGCTGCCGTCCGGCAGCACGAACATTTCGACCGCGAGCACGCCGACATAGTCGAGCGCGGTTGCGATCTTTCCGGCAATGGCGCGCGCTTCCTCGGCGAGGACGTCGGGGATCGCGGCTGGCGCGCGCGAGATTTTCAGGATGTGGTCGCGATGCTCGTTTTCGGTGACGTCGAAACATTCGACATCGCCGTCCGACGAACGCGCTGCGATCACCGAGATCTCTCGCTCGAACGGAACGAAGGCTTCGAGAATGGCGGATTTGGTGCCGAGTTCGGCCCAGACACGGCTGAGATCGTCGCCCTGGCGTATGATCGCCTGGCCTTTGCCGTCGTAGCCGAAGCGGCGGGTCTTGATCACGGCGGGCAGACCGATGCGCATGATGGCTTCGCGCAGATCGGTAACCGTTGAGACGTCGGCATAGCCGGCGGTGCCGATGCCAAGGCGCGTGACGAAGTCCTTTTCCGCAAGACGATCCTGGGTCGTCTCCAGGATCTTGCGGTTCGGAAGCACCGGCCGCCGCGCCGACAGCACGAGCGCGGCCGATGCCGGAACGTTTTCGAATTCGTAGGTGATCACATCGACGTCGTTGGCGAAGATTTCGAGCGCCTCGACATCGGCATATTCGGCGCAGGTCGCGTTCAGCACGACGTCGAAAGCGGGCGATTCCGGATCGGGCGAAAATATCTGGCAGCGCAGGCCGAGCCGGGCCGCGGCCATCGCCAGCATCCGGCCCAATTGTCCGCCGCCCAGGATTCCGATGGTGCCGCCGGGTTTCAGCTTGACCCGATTGGTCTCAGTCACGCCGATCCCTCCGGGCGATCGGCGACTGAATCCGTATGCTTCTTGCGCCATGCGGCCAGCCGGCTCGCGAGCGCGGCGTCGCTGAGCGCCAGCACGCTGGCCGCAAGCAGCGCGGCATTGATGGCACCAGCCTTGCCGATCGCCAGCGTTCCGACGGGAACGCCTGCTGGCATCTGGACAATGGAGTAGAGCGAATCGACCCCCGACATGGCCTTGGATTCGACGGGGACGCCGAGCACTGGCAGTTCCGTCAGCGATGCAGCCATGCCGGGCAAATGCGCCGCCCCGCCGGCGCCGGCGATGATGACCTTGAAGCCGGCCGCTTTGGCGCCCTTGGCGAAAGCATAGAGCCGATCGGGGGTGCGATGGGCCGACACGATACGGCTGTCGCAGTCGACGCCGAGCTCTTTCAGTGTGTCGGCCGCGTGCCGCATGGTTTCCCAGTCGGACTGGCTTCCCATGATGATGGCGATGGGCGCGGGCATGAGGTTAATTCTTTTCAAGAATCCAGAAACATAGGCCGGATTATAGGGTCAGGCCCGTGTCGGCAAGACGTGGCAAGGAAGCAGGAATGCACTATCCTGTCTTGGTGAATCACGGCAAGCCTTCATAAGCAGGCGTTAAGCTCAATGGCTACGAAAAAGCGGGTTCGGACGCCGGCCAAACCGGCCGCCAGCCGCGTTAAGCATGGCCAGGCCGGCCGGAAGGCGGCCGCGTCCGGACCACCGCGCCGCGACAAGGCGATCATACGCAAGCTTCGCCAGGAGCTCTCTGCCGCGCTGGAGCGCATCGATGAGCTGCAGGCCTCCGCCGACACTGATTTTCTGCTTGGAATTCCCAATCGTCGCGGCTTCGAGCAGGAGTTGCAGCGCTCGGTTGCCTATATCAAGCGCTACCGGGCGAGCGGGGCGCTGATCCTGCTCGATGTCGACCGGCTCAAGCCGGTCAATGACGCGTTTGGGCACGCTGCAGGCGATCAGGTGCTCAAGGCGATTGCGGATGTGCTGACGCGCCAGGTGCGCGCTTCCGATGTGGTCGGGCGGCTGGGCGGTGACGAGTTCGCGCTGCTGCTCTGGAACCTCAGCGAGACGGACGCACGGGCAAAGGCGGCTGGTCTGGAGGCCGATATCGACGGGCTGACTTTCGTCTTCGAGGGGCAGAGCATAGCGGCCGGCGCGTCCGCTGGCGTCGCCATCCTCGGTCCGCATTCGGACGCGGCGAGGGCGCTGGAAGAGGCCGACAGCGCCATGTATGTGCGCAAGGCGCAGCGGCGCCACGAAGTGCCTGCCGTCGCAATTGGCGGCAAGGCTTTCCCACCCGCTGCGCAATCCTCGCATGCGGCAAATCCGGTCAAGCGCGGGCATGCCTAGAACAGCGACGCGTTCGTTGCTCGTCTTCAGATCCCGCTCAGATCATCCGGCACATCGCCGAACTTCCGCAGCAGCTTCGCATCGCTGAACTCACCGGCCATGGGATCGCCGCTGCGGCTGAACGCCACCGCGCCGATGTTGCCGGCCGCCTTCGACAGGATCTCGGCGCGCCGAAGCGCCGTCCCGGGGCTCTGGCATTCTTCTGCCGCGCCCGCCACCACCATTCCCGCGTCGTCCTGCAGGAAGGGCATCGCGACGTAATAGGTCACGTCGGCCATGATCGTGCTCCGTCAGGCGGCACTGCTTTTCGGGTGCGATGCCAATGCCACACAGCCTGACGAGATCGCCGCCTGCAATTCCGTCAGTTCCGCTTCGAGAAATTCGTTGGCCATGATCAGCGCCTTGATCGTGCTGCGCACGTTGCCGTCACACATCGCGATCGCCTGGTCGCAGGCCTTTTCGTAATGGCTGTTGTCGAACGCAGGGGATGGTACGGAGGATGGTACGGACATGGCTAAACGCTCCAGGCTCAAGCGCCCAAATGTTCTCTATTTGTTCTTAATAGTCAAATGAATTTTTACGGCCCGGCGACGCATTCAAGCGATGATGTCAGGGGTAATCTGGTCTTCGATAAAGGCGATGCGGTCGCGCAGCTGCAATTTGCGCTTCTTGAGCCGCTGCAACCGCAACAAATCAGGCGCGGGCGATTGATGCAGTGCATCGATCGCCGCGTCCAGATCGCGATGCTCCTGCTGCAACCGGGCAAGCTCGGCGTGCAGTTCGCGCTCATCCTCGTCGGTCATGATGATTCAACTTAGCCGAAAAACGCGATGAGGTTGCGAATGGCTGTGGAAACCTGTGGGAATATTGCGCGTCGACGCGCGCTTCGCAACCTGCAAAACATCAAGCAACCCTCTGTCTGAGCTTGCGGAGTTCGCTCGCCGCGCGTGTCGGGCTGCGACAGTTCCGTGCTCACGATTCGTTACATATGGCCGTCAAAAAATGACGACCCCGATTCGGATATCCATCGACACATTCAGGCGGAGGTGTACACTGACTATTCCGGATCGAATCTGAGGTTTTAAATCAACCAAGGAGGTTTCGAATGGCCATTGAGGCACATCTCGTTGAACTGGAACGGAAACATAAAAGCCTCGAAAACGAATTGCACGAAGCCCTCATCCACCTTTCGACAGACGACCTGCAAATAGCCGAACTGAAGCGCCGAAAACTGATGGTCAAGGACCAGATCGAACGGCTGCGTCACGCTTCCGGCGACACGCTGCACTAGCCAAAAGATTTCTTTTTGCCATTCCCCGGATGGGCGCCGTCGCGCTCATCGCGGGATCGGCACTCCCCCCTTCAAAGTAGCATCGCGCAAATCGCGCCCGGTCGAGCTATACGCCGGCGAGTTGGCCGACATGATCCGCAATCGCCAGCGATGACGTCAGTCCCGGCGATTCGATTCCAAACAGATTGATCAGCCCGTCGATGCCGTGTTCGCGTGGTCCCTGAATCACAAAATCCTGCGATGCGATCGCAGGCGGCACGATCTTGGGCCGCATGCCGGAATAGCTCGGCATCAATGCGCCATCGGGAAGCGTCGGCCAGTATTTTCGGATCGCGGGATAGAAGCGCTCGGCGCGCGCCGCATCGACCGAATAATCGATATGATCGACCCATTCGACGTCGGGGCCGAACCGCGCTTGTCCGGCCATGTCCAGTGTGAGATGCACGCCGAGCCCGCCGGGCTCCGGCACGGGATAGATCAGCCGTGAGAACGGGGCCCGCGCGCTGCAGCTGAAGTAATTTCCCTTGGCGAGATAGGCCTGCGGCACCTTCTCGGCCGGCATGCCCTCGATCCGGCGGGCCGTCGCCGGCGCATCCAGTCCTGCGGCGTTGACGAGCAAAGCGCATTCGAGCGTCACCGGAGCTTCGCCGCCCCCCTCGATCTCGATCGTCCCGGTACCGGCCCTGGCGCGCACGAGCGGGGTGTGAAAGGCGAAGGCCGCGCCGGCCGCCTCCGCCTCGCCACGCAGCGACAGCATGTAGGCGTGACTGTCGATAATGCCGGTGGAAGGCGAGAGCAGCGCTGCGTCGCAATTAAGCGCGGGCTCGAGGGCGCGAGCGGCCTCGCCGGAAAGCATCTGCATGTCGAGCACGCCGTTGGCCTCGGCGTGCGCCCGGATCGATTGCAGCTTCTCGGTTTCTTTCGACGTGGTGGCGACGATCAACTTGCCGCAATTCTTGTGCGGGATGCCATGGCTCGCGCAATATTCGTAAAGCGCTCGCTTACCGTTGACGCACATCCGTGCCATCAGGCTGCCGGCCTTGTAATAGATGCCGGCGTGGATCACCTCGCTGTTGCGCGAGGACGTGATGGTGCCGATACCTTCGGCCGCCTCCAGGACGATCACCTCGCGGCCCGCCTGGGCAAGACGCCGCGCGATCGCCAATCCAATCACGCCGGCCCCGATAACGACGCACTCAACCTTGTCCATGCTTGTAAGCTTCGGTCCGGAAATCGGTGCGACGAGATGGTCCGCCGCGCTCCTTGTTCAATTGGTGTTAACGAAAGCCCGCCGTCAAGCCGTTGCTTTGTCGTGATCTTTCTCGGACAGCTGCCGTTAGAGAAGCATTAATCATGTCGGGTCATTTGCCGTAATTTGAGTCGTATTTTCGAGCCTCTTGGGTACGCGTTTACCTGATCCAAACCCGTCAAGCCAGACACTCGCCGCTGAAATCCGCTCGGGTGACTGATGGCTGGCAAGAATTGGCAGGCAGGCAGCAAGGATATATTCCCTGCTCGGGTTCTGCTGTGCGTGGCCACGGCCGCGTTCTGCCGTCCTGCCATGGCCGCTCCAAACACCTTCGCGCCGGCAACCTATATCGGCTCACTCGACCCCAACGTGTTGTGGGAAGTCCTGATCGGCGGCGTTGTCGTCTGCGCCTTCCTGGTGGCGGTCTCGCTGTGGATCCATTCGGCGCTGCGCAACGCGAAACGCTCGCAGGCGCGCCGCAACGCCTTTGTCAGCTCCGCCCTGAACAATCTGAACCAGGGCGTGGTGATGGCCGATTCCAAGAACCGGATCGTGTTCGTCAACGAGCGCTATCTCGAGATCTACGGCCTGTCGCGATCCGACCTTCCGCCCAACATGAACGGGCGGCAGCTTGCGAAACTGCGTCGTGCGCGCGGCGTCCTGAACGTCGAGGTCGAGGATTTCTACATCGAAGCCGCCCGGCCCGAGGGGCTGACAACCGAACTGTCCGACGGGCGCTCGATCCTGGTCAGGTATTTCAAGCTGCCGAACGGCGGTTCGATCGCGACCCATCTCGATTGCACCGAGCAGCGCAAGCTTTCGCGCGAATTGGCCTCGACCAAGCAGTTCCTGGAATCGGTACTCGACAACGTTCCGGTCTGCGTGGCGGTCAAGAACATCGAGAACGGTCGCTACATCTTCGCAAATCGTGCCTTCGAGCGCTTCTCGCGATTTTCGCGCGACCACATCGTCGCCAAGCGTGCCGAGGAAATCTTCCGCCCCGACACCGCGGCCAGCATCGAGGCGGCGGACCGCGCCGCGGTGGAATCGGCCAACGGCCATTATCAGAGCGAGATCCTGGTCGAGCGCGGATCTCAGCAGCGAATGATCTCCTCGAACCGCGTCATCGCGCGCAACGAGAAGAACCAGCCGGAATTCCTGATCGCGATGTTCGAAGACATCACCGAACGCCGGTCCTTGTCGCAGGAGCTGGAGAACACCAAGAAATTCCTCGAGCTTGTGGTCGACAACATCCCGGTCTCGCTGATCGTCGAGCGCGTCAGCGATGGCCGCTATCTGCTTGCCAATCGCAGCGCCGAGGTGATCCTCGGCCGCCGCCGCGAGGACGTCACCGGCCTGACGGCCGCCGACATCTTCCATCCGCGCGAGGCCAAGCTGATCATCTCCCGTGACGAGGCCGCCATCAAGAAACGCGACCTGCTCACCGAGGAACATCCGATCTCGACCAAGGACGGACTGCGGCTGTTCCTGACCCGCCGCATGACCGTCCTCGACGAGGTGGGTCAGCCGAAATACCTGATCAAGACGCACGAGGACGTCACCGACCGGCGGCAAACCGAATCGCGCATGGCGCACATGGCCTATCATGACGGCCTCACCGATCTGCCGAACCGCGCTGCCTTTCTGCAGGCGTTGACGCAGATGATCGAAGCCTGCGCCGGCACGGATGAGGAATTCGCGGTGCTGTGCGTCGATCTCGACGGGCTGAAGGAAGTCAACGACGTGTTCGGCCACGCCACCGGAGACAAGCTCCTGATCGAGGTCGCGCACCGCATCCAGGCCGCGGCGCGCGGCGGCGTGGTGGCGCGCCTGTCGGGCGACGAATTCGGCCTGATCATCGACGGCCTGCAGCCTGCCACCGGCAAGGCGCTGGCCGAGCAGCTCGCCGTGGCCATGGCCAGCGAATTTCAGATCGACGGCAAATCGGTCCGCACCGGCGTGACGACCGGTATCTCCGTCTTCCCCCACAACGGCGCGGATGCTGCCTCGTTGCTGGCCAATGCCGGGGCGGCGCTGTTCCGCGCCAAAGCGAAGTCGCGCGGCTCGATCAGCCTGTACGAGCCGGAAATGGACCAGCAGATCCGCGATCGGCGGGTGCTGCATCAGGACCTGTCGGCGGCGATCCGCAACGGCGAGCTGTCGCTGTATTTCCAGCCGCAGGCGATGTCGGGGAAATCCGTCGAGGCCAGCGAGATCATCGGTTTCGAAGCGCTGGCGCGATGGATGCATCCGGTGCGCGGCTTCGTTCCGCCCGGCGACTTCATTCCGCTCGCCGAAGAGAGCGGCCTGATCGTCGAGATGGGTGAGTGGATCCTGCGCGAAGCTTGCCGTGAGGCGGCCTCCTGGCCGAAGCCGCTGCAGATCGCGGTCAACCTGTCGCCGGCGCAGTTCGTGCACGGCGACCTAGTCGGCCTCGTTCATTCGATCCTGCTCGAAACCGGGCTCGCACCGGGCCGGCTGGAGCTCGAAATCACCGAGGGCGTGCTGATCGAGGATTTCGACCGCGGTCTTGCGCTGCTGCGCCGCCTGAAGGCGCTTGGCGTGCGCATTTCCATGGACGATTTCGGCAGCGGCTATTCCTCGTTGAGCTACCTGCAGGCGTTCCCGTTCGACAAGATCAAGGTCGATCGCGCCTTTGTCATCAATCTCGGCCGCAACCCGCAATCGGCCGCCATCATCTCCGCGGTGATCGACCTCGGTCACGGCATGGGGATGTCACTGGTCGCCGAAGGCGTTGAAACCCTGGAACAGTTGAGCTTCCTCGCCGAGGAAGGCTGCGACGCTGTGCAGGGCTATCTGCTCGGCAAACCGCTGCCGATCGGTCAATATGCCGGTGTGGTCGGCCGCAGCGGCACTGCCATGGAGCCGGCCCGCAAGACCGGCTGATCCGCTGAACACGTCGAGATGAATGGTCATCTCGATCTGCCTTTGTTTGGTCGCGATCTCCGCGCAAACGCGCCTCCCTTGTCGCGTGGAAAACCGCTGCACACTTCTTCCGGATCATGCGGGTCTCGTTAGACTGGGTGCATGGCGGAGTACGATCTGGCTGTTATCGGTGGCGGAATCAACGGTGCCAGCGTGGCGCGCGACGCCGCCGGGCGCGGCTTGCGCGTGATCCTGTTGGAGCAGGGCGATCTCGGCGGCGCCGCTTCCTCGGCCACCTCCCGGCTGATTCACGGCGATCTCGCGATGCTGGAGCGCCGCGCCTTTCCGCGGGTGCGGACCCAGCTCGCCGAACGCGACGTCTGGCTCTCGATCGCACCGCATGTCGTGCGCCCGATGCGGTTTGCAATCCCGGCGCATGCCGAAGAGCGGCCGCCCTGGCTGTTGCGGTCGTCGCTATGGCTCTACGATCGTCTGGCGTCGAAGAGCAACCTGCCGCGCTCCGCTACCGTTGAAATCACCCATCACCCTGTCGGCGATGCCCTGAAGCGGCCGTTCGGCACCGCCTTCGAATATTCCGACTGCGTGGTCGACGATTCTCGCCTGGTGGTGCTCATCGCGCTCGACGCGGCCGAGCGCGGCGCCGTGATCCGCACCGGGGCACGCTGTGTCCGCGCCGACCGGGAGAACGTCTGGCGATTGGCCGTGATCGATCGCGGCCGTCGTCAGGTCCTGACCGCGAGGGCGCTTGCCAACGCCACGGGCGGCTGGACCGGTATCGTGGCGGAAACCATCCTGCGCCTGCCGTTTCCGAAGCTGGCCGCGGTTCAGATCGGCCAGATCGTGGTGCGCAGGCTGTTTGACAGCGACAACGTCTACGTCTTCCAGAACGCCGACCAGCGATTGATCTTCGCGAGTCCCTATGAGCGCGATTTCACCCTGATCGGAACCGTTTCGCATGCCTTCACGGGTGATCCGGCCATCGTCGCGGTCGGCGCGGCTGACGTCGGCTATCTCTGCGATGTGGCCAACCGTTATTTCCGGGAACACATCGATGCCTCCGACGTAGTGCGAAGCGTTGCCGGAGTCAATTTCGCGCCGCTTTACGGCAGGCGTGACGGCGCGGCGCTGTTGGATTTCCGCCGCGACAAGGCGCCGCTGCTGACTCTGTTCGGCGGGGATGTCACGACGTCGCGGTTGCGAGCAGAGCGCGCCGTATCGGAATTGACGCGATTCTATCCGATGTCGCCGCGTTGGACCGCGAAGGCGCCGCTGCCGGGCGGCGATTTCGGCTGGGAGCGGTTCGACTGGGAGGTCGTCGCCGTGCGCGAGCGCTGGCCATTCCTGACCGAAGCGCAGGCGCAGCGGCTGGTCGGTGCTTATGGCAGGCGTGTCGCCGATATCCTTGGGGACGCCAAAGAGCGGGATGATCTCGGGCGGGCGTTCGGCCCTGAACTGACGGAAGCCGAGGTGCGCTATCTCGTGACGAAGGAATGGGCGCGCTTTCCCGACGATATTCTGTGGCGGCGTTCCAAGCTGGGCTTGACCATGCCACCCGAGGATCGCGAAGCGCTGGCGGCGTTCATGGCCCAGGGGATGGCCAAAGGGATCGACAACGGCATTGCGCCCCAGCGCGGTGGGCTTTCTTGAACATTCCCACAGAGGCAGCGGTTGAGCCCGCGCCCGTCCGCCGCTAGCTTGGCGTCACTGGGGCAGGCGTGAACCATGGCTGAGGAAGCACTGAAACTCGAAGCGGAACGCGAACCGCGGGCTGACATGCCGCTGTTGCGCATCGAGGGCGTCGCGAAGACGTTCGGCGGCTTTCGCGCGGTCGACGGCGTTTCGCTCGATATCGCCCCCGGCGAATTCTTTGCGCTGCTCGGCCCGAGCGGCTGCGGCAAGACCACGCTGTTGCGCATGCTCGCCGGCTTCGAGACGCCCGACGAGGGCCGCATTCTGCTCAACGGCCGCGATATTGCGCAGGTGCTGCCGCATGAGCGGCCGGTCAACATGATGTTCCAGAACTACGCTCTGTTCCCGCATCTCTCCGTGCGTGACAACATCGCTTTCGGCCTGAAGCGGGCCGGCATGGCGCGTAAAGACATCAGCGCGCGCGTCGCCGAGATGGTGGCGCTGGTCAAGCTCGAGGGTTTGGAGAAGCGCAAACCCGACCAGCTTTCGGGCGGCCAGCGGCAACGGGTGGCGCTGGCGCGTTCGCTGGCGCGGCGGCCGCAGGTGCTGTTGCTCGACGAGCCGCTCGCCGCACTCGACAAGAAGCTGCGCGAAAGCACCCAAGCCGAGCTGATGGAGCTGCAGCGCCGCCTCGGCATGACCTTCATCATCGTTACGCATGACCAGGAAGAGGCGATGACGGTGGCAAGCCGGATCGCGGTGATGAATGCCGGCCGGCTTGACCAGGTCGCCACCCCGCGCGAACTCTACGAGGTGCCGGCCTCGCGCTGGATCGCGGAGTTCATCGGCGAGGTCAACCTGTTCGATGGCGAGATCCAGTCGCGCGAGATCAACCGGCTCACGATCTCGACCGGCGATGCCGGTGCGATCGTGGTCGCCGAGCCGCGTAATCCCGTCACAAAGACCAGCGTATCGGTCGCAATCCGGCCGGAGAAGGTGAAGCTGTCGCGCCGCGGTCCGGTCGCGGACGCCGCGGCATCGCAATCCCTCAACCGGCTCGAAGGCGTGGTGAGCGAGGTCAGCTATCTCGGCGGACTCACCACTTACAAAGTGAAGCTCGACTCGGGTGCAGTCGTACGGTCTTCGATGGCCAATACCACGCGGATCGATATCGACGCCTACAGCCTGAGCCAGCGCGTGGTGGTGTGGTTCACGCCCGACGACTGCATGGTGCTGGAGCAATGAGCGCACGCCAGACATTCGCCCGCCAGATATTTGCAGGACCTGCGCGGTTCGCCGCGATCGCGCCCTATCTCTGGATGGTGCTGTTCTTCCTGGTGCCGTTCGGCTTCGTGCTGAAGATCGGCCTGTCGCAGACCGCGATCGCGCAGCCGCCTTATACGCCGGCGTTCGATCTCACGGCCGGCTTTGCCGCGCTCAAGGAGGCCTTCGCGGCGCTGTCGCTCGACAATTTCCGACTGCTCGCCTCCGACAATCTCTATGTGCTTTCCTATCTGCGCAGCCTCGTCGTGGCGCTGGTATCGACGTCCATCCTGCTCCTGATCGGGTATCCGATCGCCTACGGTATGGCGCGGCTGCCGAAGTCATGGCAGCCGCTGGCAATGATGCTGGTCATCGTGCCGTTCTGGACCTCATTCCTGATCCGCATCTATGCCTGGATCAACATCCTGCAGCATGACGGCTTGCTCAACCAGATCCTGCTTGCGCTGCATGTCGTCTCGCAGCCGGTGGTGTGGCTGTCGACCGACGGCGCGATGTATCTCGGCATCGTGTATTCCTATCTGCCGTTCATGATCCTTCCGCTCTATGCCACGCTTTCGAAGATGGATCCGGCGCTGGAGGAGGCGGCCGCCGATCTCGGCGCCGCCCCGCACGACGTGTTCTGGCTGGTGACGTTTCCGCTGTCGCTACCGGGTGTCGGCGCCGGCGTGCTGCTCTGCTTCATTCCCATCGTCGGCGAGTTCGTGATTCCCGATCTGCTCGCCGGCTCTGATTCGCTGATGATCGGACAGACCTTGTGGCTCGAGTTCTTCATGAACAAGGATTGGCCGGTCGCCTCGGCCAGCGCGATTGCGCTGCTTGTCGTCCTGGTCGTGCCGCTTCTGCTCTATGACCGGCTGCAGCGCCGGCAATTGGAGGCGCGCTGATGGCCCAATGGCGGCTCTCCCGCTTCAATGTCGCCTCGCTGACGTTCGGACTTGCGTTCCTGTATCTGCCGATCGTCATCCTCGTGATCTATTCGTTCAATGCCTCGCGGCTGGTGACAGTGTGGGGAGGCTGGTCGCTGCGCTGGTATCACGAGCTCTTCAGCGACCAGGCCATGATCGAGGCGGCCTGGATGAGCGTTCGCGTGGCGGCGATCTCGGCCACGATCGCGAGCCTGCTCGGTACGTTGGCCGCCGTTGCGCTCTCGCGGGGCGAGGCGTTCCGCGGCCGCACGTTGTTTTCAGGCATGCTCTACGCACCGCTTGTCATGCCCGAGGTGATCACCGGCCTGTCGTTGCTGCTCTTGTTTGTCGCGATCAACGCCGAACGCGGCTTCTGGACAGTGGTCGTCGCCCACACCACGCTGACCATGTGCTTTGTGGCGGTCGTGGTGCAGTCGCGACTCGGCTCGCTCGACAGGAGCTTGGAGGAGGCGGCGATGGATCTCGGCTGCGATCCGGTGCGGGCGTTCCTGCTGGTGACGTTGCCTCTCATCATCCCCTCGATCGCCGCGGGCTGGATGCTGGCCTTCACCTTGTCGCTCGACGATCTCGTGATTGCGAGCTTCACCACCGGCCCCGGCTCGGCGACGCTGCCGATCCGGATCTATTCCGAGGTGCGGCTCGGGGTGAAGCCCGAGATTAACGCGATCTGCACGCTGGTGATTGCATTCATCGCAGTCGTGATCGTGGTTGCTTCGCTGGTCTCGAAGCTGTCGAGTTCGCGGGGCGAAAGCGCCGCGCCGCTGTAGCCGCGCAGGAGAGCAAGGATGAAATTCGCTCTCGGCATCGTTACCCATACGCCGCTGTGGGCATGGGCCTTGCTCGCCTATCTGGTCTGGCTCGGCATCAAGGCGATGCAGCCGCGGACAACGACGATCTGGCGGGCGCTGATTGTGCCCGCGATTTTCATCGTCTGGGGCCTGTCGCGGATCGGGTTCGGGCAGCAAGCCTTTGGTGCGCCGCTGGTCGCCTGGATCGCGGCGGCGCTGGTGCTGCTGCCCCTCGGCGTGCTGACGCCGCGTCCGTTCGAGGTCGATCACACGACAGGACAGATCATTCGGCCCGGGAGCGTATTCCCTCTAATCCGCAATCTCATTGTGTTCGGGCTGCAATATACGGTCGCGGTGCTGGCAGCGATCCACGCCGACGACCATGCCATCGGCGCCATCGTCGGCCGCGCCGTCTCGGGCGCGACCTCGGGCTACTTTGTGGGCTCGAGTGTCGCTCTGCTGCGGGAATACTGGCGTAAGCGGCACGAGCGCAACGCGCCGTCGTGAATTCATCCCTGTCACCGTAGCAATTAAGTGCACTGTCACCGTAACTCGCAATTCAAAGCGCCACCAGATGTCCGCATACTCCCCATTTATGATGTGGCAGACCAATATAGAAAATCACTACAATGACGTTTGGAACACCAGGGCCAGCGTCTGCGAACTTCCGGCAGGACCCATCGGTCAACTTCCTCATGGTTTCGCAGTGCTGAGGTTCCCGCCACGCGATGACCGATCGATGTGGACCTATGCAACGCGCTGCATGTCGTTGCCTGACGATCAGACTCCGTTAGAACTCCACATATTTAGCCCTTTTGCGAGCGATGAGGTGGTCGAGCTGCTAGTTGCTACGGCGCATTTTCATTGCACCTCGACAAGGCTAGGGCTGGGTCACTCCGTAAATTTCGGGAGATCTTGGATTGGTCAATCGGAATGTGACCACGGTCTGATTTCGCTTCCGTATTTGGACGGGCCGAAATTAGAGAATCTATCGGTCGGAACGAGAGCGGCAAAATTCTATTGGCTCATTCCGATCACCGCATCCGAAGTCAGCTTCAAGAAAATTCATGGGCTAGAAGCTTTGGAAGTCAAATTCGACGAATCTGGCTTCGATTACGTCAATCCTCAAAGGAAAAGTGTTGTCTGAACCCTATGCTCTGTTGCCGCGAAAGATTGGCACCGCAGCGCGGAGGCGGGATCAGACAATCATAGTCTCGGTCGCACCACAGCGCTGCCTCACGACTTCACCGCACCCGCCGTCAGCCCGCCGACCATATAGCGGCGGAAGGCGTAGTAGACCGCGGCCGGCGGCAGCGCGTAGATGAAGCCGGTGGTCATCAACAATTCCCAGGGCGAGTCGTCGGCGGCGAGGAAGTTGCCGAGCGCGACAGGCAGCGTGAGCTCGACATCCTTCGACAGCAGGAGGAAAGCGTAGAGATATTCATTCCACGCGAGCAGCACCGCATAGGTGCCGATGGCGACCAGCGAGGGCATCATCAGGGGCAGATAGACCAGACGGAAAATCTGCAAAGTGCTCGCGCCGTCCATGATGGCGGCCTCGTCGAGCTCGACCGGCAGCTTGTCGGAAGCCTGCTTCAGCACCCAGATGGCGTAGGGTGAGGCGATCGTCACCATGGCGAGGATCAGCGACCAATGGTTGTTCAACAGGCCGTAAACCCCCATGGTGCGGTACATCGGCACAGCCAGAAACGCTGCCGGAATGAAATAGGTGAACAGCGCGAGATTCATCACCGTGCGTCCGCCGGGCACTTTCAGCCGTGAGATCGAGAACGCCGCGGCAGTGGCCACGAACAACGTCAATGCGCCAACGGCGGCCGCGATGACAACCGAGTTCCAGAACTGGATGTAGAAGTCGCGCAGGAAGTAATGCTGCTGGCGGAACACGATCTCGAAATTGTGTAGGGTCGGATGGTCCGGCCACATCTTGCCCGAGAACGCGTCCTCCTTCGGCGAAATCGCGAACAGGAACATGTGGTAGATCGGCACCATGGTCCAGATGAAGACGGGAATGCCGATCAGCAGCAGCCGCGCCTCGTTGCCGACGTCGCGCCAAGTAAACTCATCCAGGCCTGGCAGCTTCATCGCGACAACCGTTTCATCATGAAATAAACCAGCGGCAGTACCAGCGGCATCGCGCATACGATCGAGGCCATCGCGAGCGAGAGCTGGTCGAGCCTGAGATAGCGGATGCCGAGCGTCGACAGCACATGGGTGAGGTCCGCCGGCCCGCCGCCCGTCAACAGATAGACGCTGTTGAAATCGCCGAGCGTCCAGATCATCGAGAGCAGGGTGCAGGTGATGTAGAGCGTCTGCATCGACGGCCAGGTGATGAAGCGGAATTTCTGCCACCAGGTGGCGCCGTCGACGGAGGCCGCTTCGAACAGATCGTGCGAGATCGCGAGCCGCCCGGTGATCAGGATCAGTGTCCAGAACGGCAGCGATTTCCAGATGTGCACGCCGATCGCCATGGCCAGTGCGACCGTGGGATCGTTCAGCCAGTTCGGGCCGTCATCGCCGGTTAACTTGAAAATGATCTGGTTGACCATGCCCCATTCGGGATTGAGCATGAATCGCACCGACAGGATGGTCGGGATTGAGGGCACCGCCCAGGGCAGGATAAAGATCACCGACAGCCATTTGATCCAGGTTCGCTGCTCCGCGAAGAAACCGGACAGAAACAGCGCGATCACCATTTTGATGTTGATGCCGATCAAGAGGAAGACCAGCGTATTGACCGCCGCGCGCGCGAAGATCGGATCGTTGAACAGCGCCACATAGCTGGCGGGCTGCCGCGCGAGCCAGAGCCCGTAGCCGATCGGGTAGACCACGAACGCCAGGAATACCAGGATGTAGGGCGCCAGCAGCACGATGCCCCAGACCTGAGACGGCGAAAGCCGCGCCGATAGCGGCGGGCTGGGGACGTCGGATGCGGAGAGCGTGATTGCCATTTGTCTGCTCGACTGAAAAAGGCCGGCCGCGTTGGCCGCGGCCGGGATCATCTTACACCTTTTCCCGCCATGGCGGGGAGAGGGGGAAGTCTACGTTAACCCGCGACTTGCTTGAGGCGTGCGATCAGCTCGTCGACGGCCTTCTCGACCGGCACCTTCTCGCTGACGACGCGGTTCATGGCCTTGGCCCAGACGTTCTCGTTGTTCAGGATGGTGAACTTCCAGTTCTTGGTGAAATCGAAGGGCGCGGTGCCGCCCTTGAACTGGTTGTAGACCGCCTTGCGATGCCTGTCCGATTGCCAGAAGGGGCTCTCCTGGCTTGCCTTCGTCACCGGGAACCAACGGCCGAGTGCGCCCTCGATATAGGGACGAACGTTCTCCTCCTGGAGCAGGAAGCTGATGAACTGCTTGCCTTCCGCCTTGTTCTTGGCGCTGGCGAAGATCAGACCGGTCTTGACGTCAGAGCGGTACTGGATGGTGGATCCATCCGGCGCCTTCGGGAACGAGGCTGTGATGATGTCCTGTTCATAGGCCTGCTTGCCGGCCGCGCGTTGCGCGTCGGTCAGCGCCGGGTTGGTCGAATCTTCGAACCACTTCGCCGCAATCGAGATCGTGAAATTGTGGGTCATCACGATCGTCTTGTTGTGGAAGGCGACGTTGTTGTCGGGATCCTTCCACGTGGTCGAGGAGGGCGGGGTGCAGCCCTTGATGTAAGTGTCGGTATAGTCCTTCAGTGCCTTGATCAGGGCCTCGCGCACCTTGGGATCATCCACCAGCAGCTTGCCGTTATCGTCGACCAGCTTGACGTGATAGGCGTCCATGAAGGTGTAGAAGGACTGGAAGGAGTCCGTGGATTCAACGCCCATCGGCTGGCCGACGGCGTAGATGCGCTGGCCGGTGGCCTTGCGGATCGCCGGCTGCACCTTGTCGCACCAGAACGTCCAATAACCGTTCCAATCGTTGGGGACGTCTTCCGGCTTGAAGCCGGCCTTCTCCAGCATGTCCTTCCAGATCTGGACATGCATGCTCTGCTGCTTCAGCGGGAAGCCGAAATAGGATTTCTTCTTGGCCACGTTGTCATAGAGCTTCGAGGCTTCCAGGGTGTTCGGTGCGAACCGGTCCTGGATCGGCGTCATGACGTCGGAGAGGTCCTCGAGCTTGCCTTCATAGGCCCATTTGCCCTGCGCCTGCACGTCATAGGTGTCGGAATAGGCGACATCGGGGACGGTGCCGGAATCGAGCGCGGCCACCGTCTTCGGGATCATGTCCTGGATGGCGTATTGCGACAGCTCGACCTTGATGCCGGTCTTGGCTTCGAATTTCTTGATGGTCTCAAGCAGCGCGTCGTCCTCGGACTTGTAGAAGCCCTTGCCCCACCAGACCGTGATGGTCTTCTGCTGGGCAAACGCGGGTGCCGTGACGGACAACAGCCCGGCTGCCGCGACCGCGAGCGAAAGCGCACCAAATACCCTGGATTTCACATCGTTCTCCCTGAAAAATGCCGATCTTTTCAACCGGTTGACGAAACACTAGCCCAGCCGGGTGACACGATCCAGCCGCTTGTTGCTCCAACTGTAGGATAAGTCTCGGCGTCGGCGAGCGCAGATACCATTCTCGATCGTGTATCGATCGATGCTTGCGCTGCATCGATCCAAGCGCGACATTTCGCCCGTGGCGTGCAACGATCGGTGAGACAAGCTTCCGCGCGTCAGGCCGTTTGCGGGCGTTCTCTTATCCGATCCGCAAGCAGATCGACGAGTGCCGATTGAAGTTCATCGATACTGAACGGCTTTCGCAGCAGGATGATGCGGTTACGCATCACGCCATCAAGGGCCGCCGTTTCCGCATAGCCGCGTCGAATGGGACGTGCGCAACCGCTGTTCCTCACTGAACATACATTCAAGAAAGTTCCCGAGTTTCATCCGGAACGGTGACATCAGCCGCACGTTGCCTTCCTGCGCAACAACGATAGGAGAAGCAAATGAGAAAGCTTTCTTGCGTTCTCGCTGCGTTGGTGACCGTTGCGGTTGCCGCGCCTACCGTAGCAAGCGCCGAGGGATTGAGCTTCCGCGTCGGTAGCGACCGCGATTACTACCGCGATCGCGACTACAATCGCGGCCCTCGCGTGGAGTTTTACGGACATGACCGCGGCTTGCATCGCGGGTGGTACAACCACGATGGCGACCGGACTGTCATCATCAAGCGTCACCATCACTGGGACGATTGATGATCAGGACGGTTGATCAGATGGCCCCCGAAAGGGGGCCATCTTCATTTTGGGTGCTCGCGCGATCGGGGAAAACCGTTGTCGCCGGGCGTGACGAGGCCATGGGGGCGCTTGTATAAGCCGGGTAGCAGCTTCGGTTGAACCACCCGACAAACGAGTTACGGAATGCGCCTCGCTCATTGCCACAACTTTCACGACTTCCGCGCACTCGCCAGAAGCCGGTTACCCGCTCCGATATTCAACTATATCGATGGCGGCGCGGACGACGAGGTGACGCTTCGCAAGAACACGACAAGCTTCGAGCGCTGCGATCTCGTGCCCAATATCCTGCGCGGCGTGGAGGCCGTCGATCTCTCGGTGAGCGTGATGGGTCAGAAGCTTGCCATGCCGGTCTATTGTTCGCCGACGGCGCTGCAGCGGCTGTTTCACCATCAGGGCGAGCGCGCGGTCGCGGCCGCTGCCGCGAAGTTCGGCACCATGTTCGGCGTCTCCTCTCTCGGCACGGTCAGCCTTGAGGAGTTGCGGAAGAAGCATGACAACCCGCAAGTCTATCAGTTCTATTTCCATCGGGATCGTGGTCTCAATCGCGCCATGCTGCAACGGGCCAAAGAGGCCGGAATCAACGTGCTCATGCTGACGGTCGACAGCATCACAGGGGGAAACCGCGAACGCGATTTGCGCACGGGCTTCTCGATTCCCTTCAAGCTGACGCTAGCGGGCATGCTCGAATTCGCCATCAAACCGAAATGGGGCATCGACTATCTGACACACGAAGGCTTCAAGATGCCGCAGCTCGACGAGCACGTCGATATGAGCGGCGGCGCCATGTCGATCGGGCGTTACTTCACCGAGATGCTGGACCCGTCCATGAACTGGGACGACGTGGCGGACATGGTCCGCCAATGGGATGGTCAGTTCTGTCTGAAGGGCGTCATGTCCGCCGACGATGCAAGGCGCGCCGCCGAAATCGGTTGTACGGGGATTGTGCTTTCGAATCATGGCGGCCGCCAGCTCGATGGCTCTCGCACCGGCTTCGATCAATTGTCCGAAGTGGTCGATGCGGTCGGCGACCGGATCGACGTGCTGATGGATGGCGGCGTCCAGCGCGCCACTCATGTGTTGAAGGCGTTGTCGCTCGGCGCGAAGGCGGTCGGCGTCGGACGTTATTATCTGTTTCCCCTGGCCGTGGCCGGCGAGGCCGGCGTCGGTCGCGCGCTCGGCCTGATGCGGGCAGAGCTCGAGCGCGCCATGAAATTGATGGGTTGTAAGTCCGTGAGCGAGCTGTCCCGAAAGAATATTCGTTTCACATAAATCCTCAGGGTGCAGCGAGAGTCCGAGCTGTCACGATCCAGGTCGCTGCCGTCAGCTTGATTCCACCGGGACCATCGTAAGCCGCAAGCGCCGATCGCAGGGCCGGCAATGCGGCTGCTGCCGCGCGCTGCGCAAACGCCAGCACCGCAGCCGATGGATCGATGCCCATCGCCATGCCATCCGGCGCGACGGCGCGAGCAAGCTCCAGCGTGGTCGTCCCTCCGCCGCATCCGATATCCAGGACTTTCTCGCCGGACTGCGGCGCAAGCACCGCAAGAGCTCTCCGGCCGAGCGGCGCCAGTTGCAGCTCCAACAGCTCGCGAACCTCCGCCCATGCGCGAACTCGGATGTCGTCTGCGGTCAGCGGCGGGCAGCTCTGGTTCATTGCGCGGATATTTGCCTGACCCTCGCAGCTTGCGAGGCCAATGAATTGTCGCTTCGCAATTCAATTCCTCCGTCGCTGATCCGAACTGATCTCGCGCTAGTTTCGTTTGGCCGGCGCAGGAGTGGCGGTCGCGGCAGGGTCGGGGAGTGTCACCTTTTTCCCGCCGGAGAGGCGGTCCAGCACCGACTGCACGGCGTCGCGGGTGGTGCGATCCTTCAACGCATCGAGCAGCGGCGCCGTGACGGTCGAGCGTTTGATCAGGCTGTCCACTTCCGGATAGACCAGCGGATCGTCCCACGGTCCCTGCACCACAAAGGGCAGGTCAAAGGTGCTCGCGCCGTTGGAGAGCAGGCTCGCGACGCCCTTGAGGTCGTATTCGCGCGAGGGCACGGCCGCGGTGCCTGTAACGGTGACGCGAGACGTGGCGTTTTCCATCTTGACGTCCTCGGCGGTCGCAATGCCGTCGGCGAATTTGAGTGCGACTGTAAGATTGGAAAACGGCGTCGCGCCGCTGCGGAAGTTGCCGGCGCCCGACAGGGGCCGGCGCTCCAGCCGCTTGAGCAATTGTTCGATATTGATGCCCGAGATCGCGCCGTCATGACCTGTCAGTGTCGCAGTTCCGTCGAGCGATTGCATCAGGCCGAACGGGCTCGACCCTGACGCGACGACGGAAACGTTGAGATTGCCGCGGCCGGACAGGCGGTTGATGCCGAACAGCTCGCTGGCGCAGGCCTGCAGGTCGACGTCGAGGAACTGGAACTGCGCCTTGACGTCGGCAATCGAGTCGGACCGTGCAACGGCGAACGAGCCCTTGGCGATGCCGCCATACATCTGCGCCTCGCCGACCGAGAGCGCCAGTGCGCCGCCGCGCAGGTTCGCGCCGAACGCGGTCCGGCCGAGCTTCGACTGACCGACGGTGACCTTCGCGGCCGACAGGCGCATGTCGAGATCGGTCGTGGACAGGGCGTTCATATCGAACATCTGCCGGTTCCAGTCGCGCGCGCCGCTTGCGAGCAAGCGGAAGGTAGAGATGTAAGGCGTGAAGTCGAGCGCATCGGCGGCGAGTGTCGCCTGCAGCATCTGCCGGCCGTTGTTGGAATAGGTCATGACGCCCTCGGCCACGTTGCCGTCGAGTTCGACATTGACATTGGTGAGCGCGATCGAGGCGCCGACGACATTGGCCCGGGCCTTGAGCGCGAAGCGGCCGAAGCCGCCGGTGCCCGGCGGCTCCTGGCCACTCCATTGCAGCGCATTGCGCAGCGAGGGGCTGTCGATGGTGAGCGTGCCTTCCATCAGCGCGCTGGTGCGGTTGGCGACCGAGCCGTCGAAGGCGAGCTTCAGCGGCGCGCTGGACAGCCGCGCCTTCAAGCCGGAGCGGTCGCCGGAGAGCGCGGCGACGAAATCCGAGACGCTGATCGCCCCGTCGACGCGTTCGCCGCGCCAGTCGAATTGCCCGGTCACGGCAAACGAACGCGAGATCGAAGGCCATGCCAGCGACAGGTCGATGTCATCGAGCTTTTCGTTGGCGTGGTTGGCGGCATCCTCATAGCTGAGGACGCCGTCCTGAATGCGGATCTCGGAAAACGATACTTGATTATCGGCGCCGGGCTTCATCGTGCGCGCGATGGTCTGGATGAACGGCGTCCAGTTGCTCTCGCCGTCGGCGTCGCGTTTCACATGGATCTGCGGGCGCAGCATCATCACATCGGCGATCTCGAATCGCTGCAACAGCAGCGGCAGCAACCGCAAATTCGCGGTGAGCACATCGACGCGAAGGGCAGGCTCGTCATCGGCGCCGCCCTTCAATCCAACGTCATGAAACGAGACATAGCTGCCCGGAAACACCGAGACGTCGATCGGCCCCTTGACCGTGAGGTCGAGGCCGGTGACCCCGCGGATCTGCGCTTCCACCGCCTCTCGCAAGGCATCCCGATTGATCAGCCAGGAACTGGCGATCATGGCGATGATTGCCAGGCCGAACACGGCCGCGATCGGCGTTCCCAGGCGCTTCATCCGTTGGGCCATCGTCATTGCCATAGGCTGATAGGCTTGACCGTCGGATCGCGATTGAACGGGATGGGCGGGGTGCGCCGGGACCCTCGCCAACATCAGCAATTTGCTCGGTTTTCTTGACGCTTTCAAGGCCAAGTACAAGGCCCAAGTACAAGGCCAAGTACAAGGCCAAGTACAAGGTCAGGTACTAGGCCAGAGTGGGGTGTCAAGACGTCATCCTAAAGGTGGGGCAAGGGTGGAAAATGCCGCCGCCCTCCGTCATTGACGCCTTGCGAAGGTTTCGCCTAATAATCCGGCCAATGAGGCTCCTCCGGCCGTATCTTCCATCAGGTCATTGATTCCATGAACAAGGTTTATCCCGACGCGAAATCCGCCCTCGCCGGCGTTCTCAAGGACGGCATGATGATCATGTCCGGCGGCTTTGGCCTCTGCGGCATCGCCGACACCCTGTCGGATGCGATCCGCGATTCCGGCGTGAAGAACCTGACGGTGGTCTCGAACAATGCCGGCGTCGATGGCATCGGGCTCAGCCGTCTCCTGGAGACGCGCCAGATCAAGAAGATGATTTCCTCCTATGTCGGTGAGAACAAGCTGTTCGCACAGCAATACCTCGCGGGCGAACTGGAACTCGAATTCAATCCGCAGGGGACGCTTGCCGAACGCATTCGTGCGGGCGGCGCCGGCATTCCCGCCTTCTTCACCAAGACCGGCGTCGGCACGCTGATCGCCGAGGGCAAGGAAGTGCGCGAGTTCGACGGTGAGAAATATCTGATGGAACGCGGGCTGTTCGCGGATCTCGCCATCGTTCACGCCTGGAAGGGCGATACCGCGGGCAACCTGATCTACCGCAAGACCGCGCGCAACTTTAACCCGATGATGGCGACCGCAGCGAAAGTCACCGTCGCCGAGGTCGAGCATCTCGTGCCCGCCGGCGAGCTCAACCCCGATCACATTCATACGCCCGGTATTTTCGTCAAACGGCTCGTCCAGATCGGCACTGGCCGCAAGCGCATCGAGTTCCGCAACACCCGCCCGCGTACCGCGGCCTAAGCGCGCGGGATCCGGAAAAGTGGGAACCGGTTTTCCCCGCGACAAACGCGTCGCGTTTGCGCGGAGATCACGCGCAAACAAAAGAGCTAAAGAGCTAGACACCCAATTAGCAGGAGCATTCGATGGCCTGGACCCGCGAACAGATGGCCGCCCGCGCCGCCAAGGAATTGCAGGACGGATACTACGTCAATCTCGGCATCGGAATCCCGACGCTGGTGTCGAACTACATCCCGCATGGGATCGATGTTCAGCTCCAGAGCGAGAACGGCATGCTCGGCATGGGACCGTTCCCCTATGAAGGCGAGGAAGACGCCGACCTCATCAATGCCGGCAAGCAGACCGTGAGTGAATTGCCGTCGACCAGCTATTTCTCCTCGGCCGAGTCCTTCGGCATGGTGCGTGGTGGGCACATCGACCTGTCCATTCTCGGCGCGATGCAGGTGGCGCAGAATGGTGACCTCGCCAACTGGATGATCCCCGGCAAGATGGTGAAGGGCATGGGCGGCGCGATGGACCTCGTCGCCGGCGTCAAGCGCGTTGTCGTGGTGATGGAGCATTCCGCGAAGGACGGCCCCAAGCTCCTGAAGCAGTGCAACCTGCCGCTGACCGGCGAACGCGTGGTCGACATGGTGGTGACCGATCTTGCGGTGTTCACCATCGACAAGCACGGCAACAACGGCATGGCGCTGATCGAGCTTGCCGAAGGCGTCACGCTGGACGAGGTCAAGGCCAAGACCGAGGCTGACTTCCGTGTCGCGCTGAAGAACGCGTAAGGTTGACGGGAATCTGGACGATGTTCCACGGCGGTCATCTGGTGATGACCGTGCAACGAAGTGGCATCGATGTCCGATTTTGAATCTGCAGCGGACTCTGGGAAACCCAAACTTCGCCGATAATGCGCCCGAATCACAGCGCGATTCTAGAAGTCGCCAGAACGATCGCGCTGGTCTCTGGCTCCCGCTCCACCGCTATCAAGCCCCCAGCCCCAGCGGTGGAGCGGGACGCCGCTGACGGGTTGAAGGCGGCGTGCTCATCGCAATGAAGCCCCGCGCTCGATCCGGGCCTCATTCCTCGAGATGCGGACTGCGTCCCTCCTCAGGAAGGAGAGACAGAGCCGTTGCTGCTCACAGCTGCTTCAAATACTCCAACAGCGCCTTGCGCTGGTTGTCGTCCATGTCGCGGCCGTAATCATGGCCGGCATTGCTGTTACCTGTTTGCGCGCCGGCGCCGACCAACAGCGTGCCGTCCTTGTAGGGCGACTCGTTGGTCGCATAGCCGACGTTCTTCGCATCGAATTTGCGACTGCCGACCATGAAGGATGGCGATCGCCGTTCCGGCGGCAGCAAGAGCTCCCAGAGGTTGGGCACCGATCCGTTATGCAGATAGGGCGCGGTCGCCCAGATGCCGTGCAGCACCCGTGCTTCATAGGCCGCGGCCGCATTGGGCGCGGGTGGCCTGAACATGTTGGCGAGGCGATCCTGGATATGCGCCTTCAGGTCGTCGCGCGCCTTCTGCTCGACCAGCATCGTCAGCGACGGGTTCTGGGTGTCGCCCAGGAGATCCGCGAGATCGAGGCTGATCGCGCGCCAGACGCCCTTGCTGAAGTCCGGCAGCTTCGGCGGGATCGGGAAGGCGGCAGCGAGCTGCGCGCCGATCACCGTGGTGGCGAGGACGTCGACGGTCGCCGCCGGATTTGCAAGCGTCGATCCCGGCGGATTGGGCGACAACGCGCCTGCGAGCAATCCGGAATCGGACTGCCGTAACGAATTGCGGAACATCTTCTCGTCGGTTCCGACGGCTGTGACTGGCGTGTACCAGGTGCCCTGCGGCAGGCGCCGCTCTTCGTGGCAGCTGCCGCAATATCTAGCGAACAATTCGCGACCCTGATTGACGAGGGTGTCGTCGAGCTCGAACGGCCAGGGCGGCGGCTTCAGCGCCGCGATCTTCTCCTCCAGCGCCTGCAGGCCGTCATACCTCACGGAGTTATTGCGGTAGTCGATGAAAGGCGGTGCGGTGTTGGTCACCCGCTTCGGGCTGAAGTCGGCGAACACGCCGAACACCTCGCCGGTGTTGCGGCCCAGCGCATTGATATACAGGCCGTTCGGAACGCCGCCGTTCCACTGGGTCTTGTCCTGACGTGACGCGTTCCACAGGAAGGGATAACTGACCGGCGCGTCCGCCACCTTGATGTTATCGGGAATATTCAGGTCCTTGCCGGCGACGCGGTTGAAGATCATGCCGAAGGCATCGAGCCGCGCTGGTCCCCAGGGCGAGGCCGGAAGACTCTTGTCCATGAACTCGCCGAATTGTTTCACCCAGCCGCCGAACGCCTGCTTCAGCTCGGTCGCGCGCGCTGCCGAGTAGCGTGAGCCCAGTACATCACGAGCGAATCTCTGGAAGCGGTCAGCGTCCGACAGCGTCGCCCGGCTTGCCGCGGTGAGGTCGGTGAGGAAGAGCTGGAAATTCGCGGTCGCCGGTGCGCCGTCGATGCGCAGCCGCTGCGTCGCGCCGTTTTTCTGGTACTCGATCTCGGCGGTGTGGCAGGCGGCGCAGGTCATACCGAACTGGCCGGTTGCGGCATCGCTGTCGACAACGAAGCCGACCGGCAGTCCTTCCGGATTGAGTTTGGATTTGTCGTTCGGCAGATAGCCGTAGCGCTGCAGCTGGTCAGCGCCGAACGGCTGGTCGACATCGAGCCGCCGCAGCGCCTTGTACCAGGAATACGGAATCATGTGCGATCCCTGGCTCGTCGTATAAAACGCCTGGCGTTCGTCCGCGGTCCATCCCTGCTTGGCATATTGCAGCGGCGGCGTCGGCGTCGGGGATTGGGCAAGGCCGGGACTTGCCGAGAGGGCGAATACGAAAGAGGACAGCAGGATCGTCGATGATGCTCTCATCGTTCGCCTCGCAGGATTGGCCGTAGAAGTCCGGCCAGCGCTTGTAGCGTTGCTAGCCCAGCGAGTCACGACTAAAACTACCGAAAGTTGTGTGGCGAGAGACGCGCGTCAGGTGGCGTCATTGCGAGGAGCGGAGCGACCAAGCAATCCATTATTTCCGAGGTGGAAATATGGATTGCTTCGCGGAGCCTATCATCGGGCGCGCATTCGCGCGACCCGTTGGCTCGCAATGTCGGCGCGCAATCGCACCTCAGGCTTTCGCGGCGACATCCTCCAGGCCGCGATTGCGCGGCTCGACGCCCCAGGCCCATACCACCACAATCTGGATGACCACGACGGCGATCATGAGCCAGATGACGCCGGGCAGGCCGGACGACGCCATCAAGGCGCCGACGATGAAAGGCGAGACCACGGTGGCGCCGCGTCCGAACATGTTGCAGATGCCGTTGGCCCGCAACCTGATCTCAGTTGGAAATAATTCCGGCGGATAAACGCCGTACAGCAGCGCGGTCTGCACATAGATGGCGACGATCAGGATGAAGCCGACCGTCAGCACGATCGCCGGATCAGAGGCGGCATTGAAGCGGGCGTAGATATAGCCGGCGATGATGGTCACGATCGACGCCCCGATGATGCTGGTACGCCTCCCGATCGCATCCGACGTATAGGCACCCACCGCGCAGCCGACCAGTGATGCCGCCGACAATACGACGGTATAGGCCAGCGAATTGGTGATGGTCAGCCCCTGGCGCAGGAAGAACTGCGGCAGGAACAGCACGAAGCCGAAGATCAGGGTGTTGATCGAGATCAGCACCCAGCTGCCGACGACCATTCGCTGCAGGAGCGGAGGCTTTGCCAATTCCGAGGCGGCAACCAGCCGGACCGGTGCCGGCACCACTAGCGGCGGGAGCTTCTGGCCGCCGGATGCCTCGGTCTCGATCGTCTTCATCAGCGCTTCGGCCTCCTCGGTGCGGCCCTGCGCTTCCAGCCAGCGCGGCGATTCCGGCAGGTTCTTGCGCAGATACCAGACGACGAGCGAGCCAATGCCGGCGACGACGAACATCGGGCGCCAACCAAAGGTTGGAATGATCAGGTAGCCGAGCAGGGAGGTCGCCGGGAATCCCGCCACCACGACGAACGCCATCATCGACAGCCAGCGGCCACGCGTCTTCGGTGGAACGAATTCGGTCATGGTCGAATAACCGACCACGATTTCGGCGCCGAGCCCGAGGCCTTGCACAAAGCGGCAGGCGATGAGCTGGGTCATATCCTGCGCGAAGGCGGCCGCGAGCGAGGCGAGGCCGAAGATCAGAAGATTGATCTGATAGGTGAACCGCCGCCCGAATTTATCGCCGACGAAGCCGGTGATGAGCGATCCCAACGTCATGCCGACAAACGTCAGCGAAAGGAATTGCAGGTTCTGCGGCAGTGTCGAGAATTTGGTCTGGATCAGCGACGCCAGCACGCCGCCGGCGACATAGAGATCATATCCGTCGAAGAACATTCCGGCGCCAACCAGCCAGAAGATCCGATAGTGGAACGATGAGATCGGCAGCCGGTCGAGACGCGCACCGGCGTTTACTGCTTGAGCCATGTTACTCCCCCCTTTTGAGATCTGACGGCGCCAGCTTCGCTGCTGCCGGCACCGCTTCTGTTTAGTTCAGGCGCCGCTGTCCCGCGGTGTCGCGGTACCAATCGAATGGGGCGTCGCTGGTCGCCACCATCACGCTCTTGACGTGGAAATGGTCGTCAAAACTTTCGGTGCCGCATTCGCGACCCACACCGGAATCGCCGACGCCGCCCCAGGGCGAGGCCGGATCGAGCCGGTGATGATCGTTGATCCAGACGATGCCGCTCTTGACCTTGGCCGCCACGCGATGGGCGCGTGCGACGTCGCGGGTGCGGATCGCGGCCGCAAGGCCGAAGGGAGAGTCGTTGGCAAGCCGCAAGGCTTCCTCTTCATCCTTGAACGGCGTGACTGAGGTGAAGGGACCGAACACCTCTTCCTGGAAGATGCGCATGTCGCTCTTCACGTCGGCAAACACCGTCGGCTCGACGAAATAGCCGTTCTCGTGTCCTGGAATCTTCGCGGGGCCGCCGCCGGTGAGGAGACGCGCGCCCTGCTCGCGGCCGACGTCGCAATAGGACAGCACGCGGTCGCGTTGCTTGGCCGAGATCACGGGGCCCAGTTGGGTGGCGCCGTCGAAGGGATCGCCGATGCGGATGGTTTCCGTCTTGGCTTTCAGCCGCGCGACGAACTCATCATAGATCGAGGCCTGCACCAGATGGCGTGAGGCACAGATGCAGGTCTGGCCCGCGCCGATGAAAGCGCCGAAGGCGGCGTAGTTCACCGCGCGCTCGATGTCGTAATCGTCGAACACCATCACCGGGGTCTTGCCGCCGAGCTCCATGGTCTGGTGTGCGAACACCTTGGCCGCGGCGGCGCCCGCGATGCGGCCGGCTTCGGTGCCGCCGGTCAGCACCAGCTTGTCGATGTCGCCATGTTCCGCGAGCATCTTCCCGGCGCTGTGACCGAGCCCGAGCACGATGTTGAAGACGCCGGGCGGAAGGCCCGCATCGGAGAAGATATTCGCCAGCTTCAACGTCGTCAGCGGCGTGTATTCGGACGGCTTCACCACGGTCACGCAGCCTGACGCCAGCACCGCGGCGAGCGATTTGCACAGTATCATCAGGGGATGATTGAACGGCGTGCAATTGGCGACGATGCCGACCGGCGTGCGCAGCGTATAGTTCAGGTAGGAGCCTTCCACCGGAATCACCGCGTCGCGCCGCGACAGCGCCAGCCCCGCGAAATAGCGGAAGAAGTCGGGCAGGCGCGAGAGCTGCGCGCGCGTCTCGTTGACCGGGCGGCCATTGTTGAGCGTCTCGAGCCGGTAGAGCTGGTCGAGATTGGCCTCGAACGCGTCGGCGAGACGGTTGATCAGTTTCGCCCGCGCGCGGATGTCCATGCCACCCCACGCCTTGCCCTCGAAGGCCATGCGGGCGCTCGTCATGGCGCGATCGATGTCGTCCTTTGTCGAGTTGGGAATCCGCGCGATCACGTCGCCGGTCGCGGGATTGCGCACGTCGAGCATCTCGCCGTTTCCGGCCTCGACCTCGCGGCCTTCGATGAAATTTCCGTGGATTTCGACCTCGACGGGTTTGGCTGGAATGTTCACAGGTCTCTTCCTTCCACGATCACGGCGTTGCGCTTCAATGCCGGCAGCACGCGCTTTTCGGTCGCGCCGATATGCGCCTTGATGATGCGCGCGGCGGCACGGCCGTCGCGTTTCTGCATCGCCTCGATCAGCGCAACATGCTCGGCAACCAGCTTCTTCGGGTCGTGGCCCCTGAGATTGGCGACGCTGACCCTCACCAGCCGGTCGGCCTGTCCGATCAGGTCGCAGAGCGAGGCCGCCATGCGGCGGTTGCCGGAGGCTTGCGCGAGCGCGAAATGGAAGCCCCTGTTATAGGTGATGAAGTCTTCGTGGTTGCCGGAGAAGCGGCGGAATTTGTCGAGCGCCTTGAGCGTGGCATCGGCGGCGTTCTCGATCGCCTCCGCGACGCAGGCGGGTTCAAGCGCGAGGCGAAAACGCAAGAGATCGCGCGCGTCCGACAGCGAGATCGGGTTGACGCGATAGCCCTGACGCGGCTGCACCGTGACGAGATGTTCGCGCTCGAGCCGCAGCAGCGCCTCGCGCACCGGCTGGCGGCTCACCGCATAGCGCTCGGCCAGCTCCTGTTCGCGCATATCATCGCCCGGCGCGAGCTTACAGGACAGGATATCAGCCCGCAGGCTTTCATAGACATTGTCGCGTAAAAGCATCGGATTTTCTGCCAGTGCCGATCCTCAATGTCGCAGTCGTGAAATATCACGTCAAGCCCGCTTGATCTTGAAAATTGCACGGATTGATCTATCAATCTCGGAACTGCGGTAAATGGGGAACAAGGCATGGAGAGGCTCTTCGCCAACGGCAGCGTCAACGCAATGGAAGTCGGACACGGTCCGCCCTTGTTTCTGTTCCATTCGCTGTTGTCGGACCGCGCGAGTTTTGATGCCGTGGCGGGCGAACTGTCGCAGTCGTTCCACGTGATCGTTCCGGAACTGCCGGGCTTTGGCCGCTCGCAGCCGATCCTGGGAGAACTTGCTAATGTTGCCGACCGCATGGCGGAGGCGGTCAGGGATGCCTCGGGTGGGCAGGCTCCGATCGTGCTCGGCAACGGCTATGGCGGCTTTGTCGCGCTGCAGATGGCCATCCGTCATCCCGCGATCGCCAGGCGATTCATCTTCGCCGATTGCGGCGCCTCCTTTTCGGAAGAGGGACGGCAGGCTTTCCGCAACATGGCCGCGGCCTCGAAGGCCAACGGGCTTGCCGCCCTCACCGATGTCGCGATGCGACGCCTGTTCGCGCCGGAATTTCAGACGCAGCATCCGGATCTGATGGCCGATCGCCGCGCGGCCTTCCTCAAGACCGACGAGGAAGTGTTTCGCGCCGCCTGCGCGCAGCTTGCCGGGCTGGACCTGCGCGGCGAACTTTCCAAGGTGAAAGTGCCCGCGCTGGTGATCGTCGGCGAGTATGACGAAGCCACGCCACCGCCGATGTCGCATGAGCTTGTAGCAGGCTTGCCCGACGCGCGGCTGAAGATCATCCCAGGTTGCGCGCACGTGCCGCAATTGCAGGCGCCGAAGCTGTTTTTGGAGACGATCTCGGATTTCCTGCCGGTCGCAACTGCCAGGTAGGGGATGCACTGATAAATCGAGTATGGCGTGCGGGATGGCGATGTCCGATATTCCCCTCAAAAGCGGAGATCGCTACGTTAATGACCGCGGTCAGCTTTGGGCCAACAACGGAAGCAGAGGCTTCTTGCTGGATCACTGCTGGCGGGCGCGAGAGCGTCGGCAGAATCGTGAGGTTGAGCGCCGTAAGCGGAGGAATCCTGCTGGGCTCGCTTCGGGTTTGGCCCGCGGATTCCAGCGCTTCACAAGTAAAAAAAGGTGTTTCGCCCGTGGGGCTCGGATAAACTGGCGATGTCTGGTGCGACGGCTTGGTCTGCGAGCGGCTCGACCCAGGGCACATGACTAAGATAACGGCTGACCTGAAGGCGGCGATAACCAGTGAATGAGTGCTGGCAAGTCTGCGTGGGATGCCATGGATATCTCTGCTTGGCTGCGCGGCCTCGGCCTGGAACGCTACGAGCAGGCATTCCGGGAAAACGCAATTGACGAGGCAATCCTACCCAAGCTGACCGCCGAGGACTTCAGAGACCTCGGCGTGACGGCGGTCGGCCATCGCCGTATTCTCCTCGATGCGATCGCTGCATTGCGAATTGAAACGTTTCGCGACACGACTGAAGGTTCGGTCGAGCCTGAACCTTCCGGCGGCGAGGCTACCGAAGCCGAGCGCCGTCAGCTCACGGTGATGTTCGCTGACCTCGTAGGCTCAACCGCTCTCTCGACCAGGCTCGACCCCGAAGATTTGCGTTCTGTGATTGGCGCTTATCACAAATGTGCCACGGATGTTGTCGCCCAGTTCGACGGCTTCGTCGCAAAATACATGGGCGATGGAGTCCTGAGCTACTTCGGCTATCCGCACGCGCACGAGGACGATGCGGAGAGGGCGGTCGGCGGCGCCCTAGCGCTGATCGAGGCGGTCCCGCGGCTCCGCACGGGTCATGATGCTGTCCTTCAGGTGCGGATAGGCATTTCAACGGGTCTGGTAGTGGTCGGCGACCTCATTGGTGAAGGTGTTTCGCAGGAACATGGAGTAGTAGGTGATACGCCCAACCTCGCCGCCCGACTACAAGCGCTCGCCGAGCCGGGATCGGTGGTGATCTCGGGTAGCACGCGGCGGATCACCGGCGGGCTGTTTAACTACCGTGATCTAGGTACCCTCGACCTCAAGGGCTTTGCGGAGCCGGTGAGGGCGTGGCAGGTTCTGGGCGCGAGCGCAGCCGAGAGCCGGTTTGAGGCGCAACACGAAACCGGGTTGACGTCGCTGGTGGGGCGCGACGAGGAGCTGGAGCTGATCCTGCGCTGGTGGCGGCACGTTCGGGAGGGTGAAGGTCGAGTTGTCTTTCTGTCCGGTGAAGCAGGCATCGGCAAGTCACGCCTCAGCCGAGCGTTCGAGGAGCGACTCGGAGGGGAGGCGCATACACGGCTAAGGTATTTTTGTTCACCCCATCATCAGGACAGCGCGCTTCACCCATTTACCAATCAGCTCGAACGGGCTGCTGGCTTCACTCGTGAGGATACGCCTGAGGCGAGGCTGGCCAAACTGGAAGCCTTGCTGGCCCAATCCACGACAAAGCCCGAGGAGATCGCGCTCATCGTTGAGCAGTTGTCGCTGCCAACGGATGGACGGTATCGCCTGCCAGAGTTAAGCCCGCAGCTGCGCAAGGAGAAAACGCTTGAGGCCTTGCTGGCGCAGCTTGCCGGCTTGGCGGTTCAACACCCGGTTGTCATGCTGTTTGAGGATGCGCATTGGGTGGACCCGACCTCGCTAGAACTGCTCAGGCTCACGATCGAGAGGGTGCAGCGGCTGCCGGTGCTGCTGATCATCACTGCCAGGCCGGGCTTCACGCCGCCCTGGCCCGGCTATGCACATGTGACGATGCTCTCGCTCACGCGCTTGAACCAGTCTGAGGCGGCGGCGCTGGTGAGCCGGGTAGCGGGCAGCAAGGCCCTGCCCGATGAGGTGATGAAACAGATCCTAGCCCGTGCTGACGGGGTGCCCTTGTTTGTCGAGGAGCTGACCAAGACGGTGCTCGAAAGCGGGCTCTTGCGGGAGCAGGACGGACACTACGTGCTGAGCGAGCCGCTGTCATCGGTGGCTATCCCGACGACGCTGCAAGCCTCGCTTCTGGCACGGCTCGACCGCTTGGCGCCCGCGCGCGAGGTAGCGCAGATCGGAGCGGCGCTGGGACGCTCGTTCTCCCATGAGCTTGTATCCGCAGTTGCGCCGATGTCGCAGCTGCGGGTCGATGACGCGCTCGCACAATTGGTGAGCGCCGAATTGATCTTCTCGCGCGGGACGCCGCCGGATGCGGAGTACACATTTAAGCATGCGCTAGTGCAGGATGCTGCCTACAGCACCCTGCTGCGCAGCAGGCGCAAGGAGTTGCATGCGCGCATCGGCAAGGTGCTCGAAAAGCAATTCCCCGACACCGTTGACACACGGCCCGAGATCGTCGCTCACCATTTTACGCATGCGGGCCTCCTCGAACCTGCGATCGAGTATTGGCGCCGCGCCGGCACGCGCAGCGTCAACAGGTTCGACCATTCCGAGGCGGCCAGCCATTTCGCGAGCGCGCTCAATTTATTGGGACAGCTGTTACCAAGCGAGCAGCGAGACGAGCGCGAATTGGAACTTCGGCTCTCCCTCGCGGTGCCGCTCATTGCCGCGTACGGCTTCGGGTCGGCGCGTGTCGAGGGATGTGCCCTTGGGGCGAAAGATCTTTCGGACAAGCTGCTCGGGTCGCCGAAAAGGTTCGCGGCGCAAAGGGTCGCATGGAATTCCTGCATAATGCGCCAACCGTTAGGAAAGACGGTCGTGCTGGCCCGGGATCTCTTTGAGTTGGCAGACCAGGACAAACATGACGCGGCAAAGCGTGCCGTAGCCCATCGGGCATTGGGCTATTCACTGCTCATCGCGGGTGAAATGGGTCCCGGGGCGGAAATCCTCGCCCGAGGTGCAGCGCTCGCCGACGGATGTTCCGATGACGAATTCGCGATCTATGGTGAGCATCCGAGCATGATCTGCCGGCTTTACGGAGGGCAAGCCAAGATCTTGATGGGCTTTCCAGATACTGGAACGAAGCTCATCGAAGCGGGGGTGGCGCATGCGCGCCTCAGAAAAAATCCTCACAGTCTCGCTTGGGCGCTCGCCGCTGGCGCGCATGCCTTCCAGATACAGCATGAGACGACGATAACTGCTCGCTTTGCCGCGGAAGCTATAGAGACGGCGCGGGCGCACCGGCTGCCGCAATGGTTGGCCCTTGGCGAGCGAGTGCAAGGGTGGGTGGTGCACCAGCTCGGTGATCTCGAAAGGGGGTTGAGCCTGCAGCATGAAGGGACAAGATGGTGGTACGAGACGGGAGCCAAGCTTCACACCACCCACTGCGAGGTCTATCTTGCGGAGAGCTACCTGAGCGAGGATCATGCCCTGGCGCGGACCCATCTAAGCCGCGCGCGCACGCATTGCGTTAGCTATGGCGAGAATTATCTCGCGTCAGAAATCGGTCGGATCGAAGCTCTGTTATTGCATCGCGAGGGCGCATCCGTCGAAGTTGTCGAACAGATGCTGGCCAACGCCCTACACATTGCGCGCCAGCAGAGCGCGCGTTTATTCGAACTCCGTTCCGCCACCGCATTGGCTCGCGTCTTAGCCGAAAAGGGCGATCGCACCGAAGCCCGCGATCTCCTGCTGCCGATCTACGGCTGGTTCACCCAAGGCTTTAGGACGCGCGATCTCAAAGAAGCCGATGCGCTACTGTCTGAATTGGCGTAGTCAGGCGATGTTGTTCGACGCGTCGGACGTTTATTGGGCAGTGGGCAGCGCCAAAACCTGACACCTGCCATTGCAGGACCTGTGTGTGGCATTCACCTGACTTACCCGATGTGCTCTTCCAATGGCTCGATGTCGTGGCGCGAGATTCGAATTCCTGAGCCGTCGGACCGTCAGCTGGTGTGTCAGAGGTTCGGATCGTCTTGGTCTGCGACTCCAAGGGGCTGCGATCTTTGCTGTGGCGCCCGATCGACCGACGTGTACGCTCTCGGATCTATCCCTGACGCGACGAAGGCAAGCGCATGGCCCAAAACAAGCAGCATCACTACGCGGTCGAGGTCCGCTGGACCGGCAATCTCGGAGAGGGAACCAGGAGCTATCAATCTTACGCGCGGACGCACGAGATCAGCAGTGGCGAGAAGCCGACCATATCAGGCTCTTCCGATCCGGCGTTCAGGGGAGACGCGGACCGATGGAATCCCGAGGATCTCATGGTTGCGGCCGTGTCGGCCTGCCACAAGCTCTGGTATCTGCATCTCTGCGCCGTCGCGGGCGTCAATGTCGTCGGCTATGTCGACCATGCTGAAGGCACGATGATCGAAGATGTCGCGCGCGGCGGTTATTTCTCGGGCGTCACTCTCAGACCCGAAGTCACCATCACGGCCGAGAGCGACACCGAGAAGGCCGCGGCGCTTCATCACGAGGCGCATGAAAAATGCTTCATCGCCAATTCGGTCAACTTCCCGATTGCCTGTGAACCGTCGATCAGGCGGCAGGCGTAAGCCTATCTCGTCCCGCTCTGTCCGCCGCCAGCCCGCGCGCTAGATCAGCCGGATCGCGAGCCAGACGGCAGCCCACACCGCTGCCACGACGAGTGCTGCCGAGACCGTCACCGCCGCCAGAACTCCCATCATGGCGGCAGGCGGAATGGCGAGCGGCGCAGCGATACGCTCGGCGCTGTCGGGGATATGACCGCGGAAAATCGAGAACATCATTTCAATGAGAGAGAGGCCCATCGCACCGGCTCCGGTTCGTCATTCCATCGCGGATATGCGCACATCATGACCCGAAGATGGAATCGACAAATTGCGCTTGTCGCGAATTGTCCCCGACAACTCGGGTTCCCGCAATCCGGTCGATTGCGGAGAAGGCGTGGCCTGCGGAACTTCCCCGTGAGCCAGTTCCTTCCTTGCTTTGTTGCTCAGTTCCTTTTTTAGTTCCTCGCCATCGCGCGCGAGAACACGATCTCAACCAGCGTGCCGCTGTTCGCGGCGCTCTTCAGGTTGAACTGGGCGCGATTGGCTTCGACCAGCGCTTTCGTCAACGACAGGCTGACGGGCGTGGCGGCGGTGGATTGATCCGATGGCGGCGGAGTGCGGAACGGTTCCAGCGCGGCCGCGACCTCGTTGTCGTTGAGGCCGGGTCCGGTGTCGCGCACCCTCAGCACCACGTCGCCGAAATCCGACAGCGCGGTCGAGACGATCACTTGCCCCGCGGCATTGGCGAGATGGATGGAGTTGCCGATCAGGTTCAAGGTGATTTGCCGCAATGCCCTTGCATCCGCCAGCACTGCCGGTAGCGAAGGCGCCAGCGAGGTACGGATGATGATGCGCGCACGGTTCGCCTGCGGCTGCATCATCGCGACGCAGCTTTCGACGAGCTCGTTGAGGTTCTGGCTGGTGAAGGCGAGGTCGAGCTTGCCCGTTTCGATTCGCGACAGCTCGGTGAGGTCATTGATGATGGCCGTCGCCCGCTCGCCGGAGGCACGGATGTCCTTCATATAGTCGACATAGCGGTCGCTGCCCAGCGCGCCGAACCGTTCGCCGATCATCACCTCGGCGAACCCGATGATGGTGTTGAGCGGGGTCCGCAGCTCGTGGCTGATCCGCGCCAGCATGTCGGCCTTTGCACTCGCCGTGCGGTCGGCCAGCCGCCGCGCTTGCTGCGACTCGGTCTCGCCCTTGCGGCCCTGCGACAGGTCGCGAAAGACGGCGAAGAAATTCGGACCGTCGGGGCGCGTGCGGCCCATGGTCATCGACAGCGGGATGATGCCGCCTCCGGCGACGCGGCCGAGCACTTCGCGGCCGTGATCGAGCAGGCTTGCGACGCCGGCGTCCTTGACCGCGTCGAGATATTCGGCGACCGCCGCGATGGCTCTCCGGCGCGAACAGGTCGGTGAGAGCGTGCCGCAGCAGATCCTCGCCGTCATAGCCGAACAGCGCCTCGGCGCTGCGGTTGCCGGCGTGGATAGTGCCGGCGGCATCGAACATCACGATGCCTTCGGCCGTGGTGTCGAGGATGGCCGCAAGGTCCTCGGCGTCGGCCTCTCCGACCGCGGGTGCGCTGACCGGAGGTGTAGCGTGGACAGGAGCGGGCGGAGCGGCAGCGGCGGGTGCGGCCTCGGCCGGCGCGAACATCAGCGCGAGTGCGGATTCCTCGTCCCATGAGATCGTGAAAAGCCGCGCATCCGTTGCGGGTTGATCCTCGCTGGCCGAAATTTTCATCGGGGTGCCGGCCTCCGATGTGCTGCTTGCCTGCGACACGCCGGCCTCGACGTAGAGCGCGTCAAGTCCGCCGGCCTGTTCCAGCGCATGCAGGCTGTCATAGCCGACGCGCTGCAGGAAGGCGGGATTGGCGTAGAGCAGGCGGTCGAGCCGATAGATCAGGATGCCTGATGGCAAGAGGTCGAGCAGGGTGCGGTCGCGCCGCGTTTGGCCGTGTGCCGGCGGCTCCGGCGCCACCAGCCATTCGGGTGCGCTTGCCGGCTCGCGGGGCAGATCAGCTGCGGGCGCTTCGCCCGGCTGCTCCCGCACCTCGCTCGTCACGCCCGCCGCCGATTTGGCTGACGTGTTATTGTCGAGCCGCTCCGACAATTGTCGCGCGAGCTCGTTGAATGCATTGTTCTCGACTGGCGAAAGCACCGGCGATTTTGCTTCGCCGATCGGACGGAACGGCACAACATTTTGCGCCCGTTCCACGAGCGCATCCAACTCGGCTGGCGCTGAGATGTCATCGGCAGTGACTGGTGGTTCTTGCGGGTCGCGATCCATCACATCGCCGGCCGCAGGCGGATGTGTGGCAGCGGCGTGCTCTGATTCTGCCGCAGCGGTGTCGGCTCCGAGAGGACGCGCGGCCGGTTCGACGCCATCGCTGGCCGTCTCCAGCCGGCGCATCTCGACAAGATGCTCCAGGCTGTCGAGATCGCGGCAGACGCCGAACCCGCGATAGCCTGAAAACGCGCGGTTCTCGTCGAAGATCGGAACGCCCGACAATTCGACGGGCAACCGGCCGCCGCCGTCGACCGGCCAATAGAGGGTGATACCGTTCCAGGTCTGGCGGCTCGCGATGGCCTCGCGCATGCGGTCGTCGGGATCTAGGCCGAAGCGTTCGGCGATCTCGCGCCAGGGCCGCCCGAAACCAGCCGCTGTCCGCGTGCCGATCAGGGACGTGAACTCGTCGGAGCCGAGCGAGAAATATCCGTCGGCATCCATATGCCAGGTGAAGCGCAGCGGATGGCGGCGCCGTGCCGCGGCGGTGTCTTCCAGAGCTTTGCTGTTGTCGATCAATTCGGCCTCGATGCGGGCGGGCTGGGGGGACGGCGACTCTACGGACGGCACTTCGCCCTCATTCTCGAGCGGCTCGGCAAATTCGTCGATCAGCGCGAACTCGGATGGCGCCTCGTTCGACAGGGCGGACTGCTCGTAACTCGGCAGCGGCCGCTCGGCGGCCGGCGCGACAATGTGTTCCCTGACTGTGTCGCCAGTGAGGTTCCGCTCTGGCTGAGGAACAGGCGGCTCTTCAACGATGGCGGGCACGGCCAGCACGACGATCCCGACCTCAGCGCCGCTGCCGACACGCTGGACGAGGATGCTGCCCTCCGGGATCGGCAGTTCGACATGTCCGCGCAGCAATGCGTCAGTGCGCGCTTGCGTGACCTCAGCGCCGGAGAACAGAGCCAGGAATGAACGCGCGGCCTCGCTGGCGCCCATCAGCCTGCCGTTGCGGTCGTAGCTCGCCATCGGCACGGTCTGCCCTTCGGCCAGATGCTGCAGCCGTTCGGCAAACGGCATGCCACGCATCAACGTGTCGAGCGCGGTCACGAGGATGCCGTCGCGGCCGTCGGGAAAGGTCAATCGCGCGCAGGCGCAGGTCATGAGCATGCCGGGCTGCGCGCCGAATCCGCGCAGCCGCTCCAGCCGGTTCGCGCCCGACGCCGACAGGCGTTTTGCGAGCTGCGCGACCTGTCGGCGGTGCGTATCTGCAGGCCCAAAGGTTTTCGCGGCGAGTTCCGCGCTATGGGCGGCGCCAAACAGCCTCGCGGCGACTGGATTGGCCCAAAGCACATGGAGGCCGTCGGCCGACCACAGCCAGACCGGATGCGCGCTCGTCGCATGAAGCGCCAGCCGCGGATCGCGCAGCGCCTGCATCTGGAATTCCGTCGTGGTCATCGTGCGTGTCGGCTGCAAGCCTCTCATTCGAGTATCAGGGAACGGCGACCATTCATGAAACTATCCATGGCAGTCCAGGCGTCAGCTGAGTATCGCCCGAGCGGAATGGCAGGTCCACGGCAGCGGGCCGGCAAGCAGGGATAAACCTTAATTTGGGTCTCTTCGCTTTTCCGCGCTGAACCCTTCGGCAGGCTCCGCGTTGAGATCGACCATCGCCGGACACCACCACCCGCCGGGGTCAAGATGGGTCCGCGACGGGAACCGCGAGGGGCGGCGCCAACGCCGGCAATATCGAGCCGGACATCATACTGCCCAATGACAAGGGTAGTGGCACATCGCAAACACAACAGGGAGTGGCACCATGAACGAGCAAGAGCGCGAGCGTTTTGAGATTCCCCGAGAAATGAGGTCCATGGCGGAAGCGAGTGTCGAGCAAGCGCGCAAGACATTCGAGAAGTTGATCGCCAATGCCGAGGCGACGGCCGGTTCGCTGGAAGAGCGCGGAGCCACCGTGCGCGCTGGCGCCAAGGATGTCAGCGCCAAGGCCATCACCTATGCCGAAAAGAACGTGCAGGCCTCGCTCGATTACGCGGAATCGCTTCTGCACGCCAAGGGCCTGCCCGAGGTGATGCGGCTGCACAGCGATTACGTGCAAACCCAGATTCGCTCGCTTGCCGAGCAGGCCAGCGAAATGGGCCAGATCATGGGCAAGACGGCCATCGAGGCCGCAAGGCCCCGAGCTGACGCGAGGGTCTGATGCCAGAGCCTGATGACAAGGCTTAGCCCGATGCCGGAAACCGGGATCGGGCGGGCCGCCGGCGTCGCCACCGCCGAAGGTGTGTGCCTTGGTTCCCTATGCCCGATATGTGGCATTGCAAACTAATTGTGGTTGCAATGCACAAAATTGACATTATACGCATCTATGGACGCCAAGCCCGACGAGGGCGTCCCCGCTGCGTGATTTGATGTCAACGTCCAAGCCCCTTGCGGCTCGGCGCGCAAGGGGGTCATTCCATTCCAGCCCCGATGTGAAGGACCCATGCCATGACTAACGATCCGTTCTCCGCCTCCATTATCCCGTTCGAAGTGCCCGAGCAGATGCGTGCCTTTGCCGAGCGGGGTGTTTCGCAGGCCCGCGACAACTATGCCAAGTTCAAGGATGCCGCCGAGACCCATAACGGCACCATGGAGGCTGTATTCACCTCCGCCAGCAAGGGCGCGAGCGCCTACTCCGCCAAGCTGATGGAATTCATGAAGGCCAACACCAGCTCGGCGCTGGACTTCGCCCAGGAATTCCTCGGCGCGAAATCGCCGTCCGAAGCGCTTGAATTGTGGACCACCCACACCCGCAAGCAGCTCGAGACATTCACGGTTCAGGCCAAGGAATTGGGCGAACTGACGCAGAAGGTCGCGAGCGAGACGGTCGAGCCGATCAAGGCCAGCGCCTCCAAGCTCTACAAGCCCGCCGCCTGATCTTCCGGCGCGTCTGTCAGGTATCAGCCCGGGCCGCCTTGGCCCGGGCTTTTGCTTTGAAATTGGGTGTTACGGACGCTTCGCCCGGCCTTGCCAAAGCGGAGCGTTGCACCTAGTTTCCGGCCCGTTCGATGCCCTTTCCAGGGCCGACGGATGCAGTTGTAGCTCAGTTGGTTAGAGCGCCTGTCTGTGGAACAGGAGGTCGGTGGTTCGAGCCCACCCAACTGTACCAAGAAATCAACCAACTAGCAGTTCGCTCTTCGTTCCATCCAGATTTGGATGGCGATTACGGTTTTGAGACGGCTGCGCGTGACGCCGAAGCTCGATCGTTCCCTGCTCGTGATGGTTGCCGCGGTAAATCCAACTATACTGCTTCGATCAATACGTTCGAGGATTTGATCAGGCACAATGTCAAACGGCGGTTCTGGTCAGCTTGAGACGGATCAAGTCTTCATCGACACCCAAGCCTGGGTGAAGGAGCGGCTGAATTGGCGCTCCAAGTCCTGCTCGCGTCTGAGAGAGCTTGTCCGGTCTCGACAAGTGCAGGTTCTTACGACGAGCGTGACACGATCGGAAGTCCGCAGCCAGATCCAAAAGTCGCTTGAGCACGCGCGCGACGCGATGCGGAAATATGATGTGGTGCTTAGTCAGCTACAAAACGAAAATGCAGCCAGGGCTCTCGAGGGGCCGGAGGTGGCGGCGAAGCTTCAGGGCCTGTTTGACGCCTTCATGAAGGATCTGGGTGTGATCGAGGTGCCCCTCAGCAAGGATGTAGACAAGATATTCGATGATTACTTTCACGAAAGACCACCGTTCAGCGCAAAGAAGAAATCAGAATTCCCCGATGCATTCGTCGTATCGTCCCTGCAGGAGCGCGCTCGAAAGACGGGCAAGAACATCTACGTTGTTTCGGGAGACGGGGACCTGAAAGCATGCTGCGCGCATGCCTCTGAACTCATGATCGTCGAGAGTATTGCGGAAATCATATCGAAGGCGACGGTCACCAAGACCATTCACGACGAACTGCTATCATTCCTTAGAAGTAGCGAGGCGCTACAGGAAAAATTGACCGAACTCCTCATGCAGGCTCCCATAACGGTGCGTGGTGGATCGCGGTCTTATGTCAATATCAACATGGTTGCGGGCGGCGTTGCCTCGGTCGATGAAATTCACCTCTCCAATCTGAACGTCATTACGCGGAAAGGAACGACGTTCTTTTGCGACGTTGAGGTTCAAGCGGCCCTCGGTCTCTGGTTCGAGATAGAGGTCGAGACCCGGGAATGGGCCGGTGAAGAGGAGCAAGAGTTTTCCGACGAGTTCACTGCTGGGGCAACACATTACGGTGTCTTCAATGCAGAAATTGAGGTGCAATTCGACTCCCGAAATCCTGCGGCGGCTGCATTCGACAATCTGATTTGCTCTGCCGAGATCGAGGTCGATGCTAGTGAGATCGACGAGCTGAGGCGTTATCAACGCTGAGCCGTTCAGGGCTTGCGTCTGATTGGTAGTCCCCTCGTGCTTCCGAAATAAAAAGTAGAATGCAAAGCGCACTCCAGAACGGGCAATCATGGCTGAAGCTGGCTGATGGCGTTGCCAACCGTACCAGCCTCGCTCGTTGGCCTGGAATTGCAGCGGCTGAGCTGAGGTCACCCGCTGCCGGACTTTGGACGGATGGTCTCCCCGCTGGGACTACGACACTCTCAAGCCGCCACTTTCGCGCGCAGTTGCAGGGAGCCGATCGTCGCCCCGATATTGTCCCGCCGGGCCATCAGCGTCCGCGCCAGCACCGGGTAGGCCGTGTCGCTCAAGTCGCGAACCCCTGCTCGCTTTTCCTCGTGCTCGATGTCAGCCGTGAGAATGTCCATCAGCCGCGTCAGGTCGCTGATCAGTGTCGCGATTTGAAGCCGATTGGTCGCTGCGGTTTCGCGTAGCGTCTCAGGTAGGTACGGGATCGCCATGGGTTACCTTTCGCTGGTCTGTTTTGGGACGCGCTCGTCCCGCATGGCCAGACAGGAGCAACGGCGATGCCAATCACAGCGTGAGAAGTCCCCGTAGTTCTCCGGGGCTGACGCATGCTGAGCTCTGCCATCCCTGATACCGATGGAGACATTCTAAATCGGATTGGCGAAACGAGTTGCCGCTGCGCGCGTCGTTTTCGTGCGGAGCAAATGCCGATGAGCGATCAGAACCACGACGAGCGTGCGGTACAGCTGATGCGATACCGGATGCTTCAACGAGAAGCGACGGACCCATTGGCTGCGCGGTTGATGAGTGACATCGTCGAAGAACTGGAAACTGAACTCGAGGACGCTTGCTCGACGCGTACGACGCCAGCGAGGAGCAAATAGGGATCGGCGGCCCTTTGCCTGGTATCGCCGGCTGCGAGCTCAGCCCGTTCCACTTTGCCGCACCTCGCCTGGGCCACCCTTGCGAATCCATATGCCTTCACTCACAATTCGCGCATACTTTGGGGATTTGTTTGGGGGGATTCATGTCATCGCTCCGACACTATGGGCTTGGCGCGGCGCTGGGCCTGGCGTTGTCGATTGGATTGCTACCGACAAAAGGCTACGCTTATACCGCCGAGGAGCAGCAGGCGTGCACGCCCGACGCGATGCGGCTTTGCGGCGCCTACATTCCGGATGTCGACCGGATCACGGCCTGCATGATCCAGAACAGGTCGCAGCTCTCGCCGGAATGCGGGCGCTTTTTCCGGCGGGGACCCGCGCCCGGCGAAGCCGCTTCCGCCCGCCCGGTTCGCAAGCCGGTGAGCATCAAGCCGGTGGTTGCGAAAAAGCCGAAAGCCAAGAAGAAGGCGAAGCCGACCTCGACCTGAGCGCGCCCTGAGGGACTTGCCTCGCGCGAGTCCATCCGCGCCGGACTCCTTTTGTTCGCCCGCGACAATCCATGGACGCCTCGATCTCACCCCGTGCGAAGGGTTGCGCTTGCGTGATCATGCAGGTTCGGCTGCCTGTGTGACTCAAAAGCCAGCCTGTTTTGCCTTTCTGATCTTTGGTTCCACCGTGCCCAAGATTTTTCTTTCACGAATCACTCCGCTGATTCATTTTCGTCACCTGGGGTCAATCTGGAGGCGGAGGAATGAACGTTATTGTTTTCGCATCACGAAAGGGTGGCTCGGGTAAGAGTACCCTGGCTGCCCACCTTGCTGCGCAGATCAAGGCGAGCAAGGCTTGTCTGCTCGTCGACGCCGATCCGCAGGGGTCGCTCACTCTCTGGCACAAGCTGCGGGGCACCAACGAACCGCCGATCAAATCCGCCGTCAATTCCGTGAGCGGCATTCTCGCAGCGGCCAAGCGCGACGGCATGGAATGGGTGCTGATCGACACTCCGCCGAATCTGTCCGCGGTCGTGGACGACGCCATCAAGAACGCGACCATGGTCATCATTCCGGCGCGGCCCGGCGTGTTCGACGTCAACGCGGTGCAGGAAACCATCCAGATGTGCCGCTCGGCGCGCAAGCCCTATGCGGTGGTACTGAACGGCGCTCCGGCGCGCCGCGACGACGCGGAGTCGCCGATCGTTACCATCGCCCGAGAAGCACTGGCGAAGTTTCGTGCGCCGGTGTGGGGCGGTCAGGTGACCAACCGCGCCGATCTGTTGATGGCGCTGAGCCAGGGCGAAGGCGCCCGCGAATATTATGCCGAAGGCCGGGCTGCCGCCGAAATCGGCAGGCTATGGGCCGCGATCGAAAGATCGGTGAAGGCCATCCGCGGAACGGCGTCGTCGAGCGGCGCAATGCACAAGCAGGCGGCGTGATCCCTCACACCGCCTTTTCGTTTGGTGCTAAAGAACGCGCGGGTCCCGCGCGTTTCTTATATTTGGATGCGTAGTCCGGATCCTGCCGGCCGCGTCACTCGAAGCCGGAGTCCCGCTCTCGGGCGAACGCTGCGCGTTTGCGCGAGCCTCACGCCACCATCAGCATGTAGAATACGATCACCGGCGACGTGCACAGGATCACTGACCAGATCCCGAATGCCCAGAGAATATCCTCGGTGGTGAAGCCCTGCTGCTCGCCAGCGAGCTCCTGTTCCTGATGGACCACGGCCCGATGGGCCGCGTCTTCATAGACGGCCACTTGACTGATCACGACGCCCCCGCGCTTTTGCTTTTATGGGAGGCAGTGATACGCGAGACTTGTTAAGATGCAGGTCGTGCTTTCGTTCGCATTTGACCACAGGTGCTACCTCGGATTTACCAAGGCAGCACGTGATCATTCTCGATCAGACCAGCAGCGTCTTGATGGCGACGACGGGCACGAAGCCGATCATCACCGCCCAGAAAGCGAACGCCGACACGATCATGAAGTCTCGCGCCGCTTCGCGCATGGCAGGCACCGTTCGGATAGACATGATTCCCCGTTCCCTCTTTAAGGTTTGGTGGGAATCCCATACGCCCCAATGATTAAAGTGCGGCTGCTACTTGTCGCGAATTAGCACGGACGGCTTCACCCGGCTTTAACCAGGCGAGACGTTGCGATCTCCTGCATGCGCCGGCCAATCTCCCGATCAAGCCGTACCGCGAGCTCCTCGCCGACCTCGACCATGGGCGAACGCACCTCACCGGTGGAGATCAGGCCGGTCCGAGCCAGCCAGTATTTTGCCGGCGCGGGGCTCGGCTCGGCGAACAGCAGCCGCGTGAGCTCGGCGACCTCTTGCCAGCACGCCGTTGCCGCCTCGCGATTGCCGGCGCGCAGATGGGTGCCCACGGCGGCGAATGTCTCCGTCGCGACATGGGCGGAGAGCAGGATGGCTCCGTCGGCACCATCGGCGAGGGCATCGAAATATTGCGCGTCCTCGCCGGTCAACACGCGAAAGCCCTCGGGTCTGCGGCGCATCAAGTCGATGGTCTGCGCGCGGTCCGCGCCGCAATCCTTCAGCCCCACGATGTTCGGGTGATGGGAGAGACGCAGCATCGTCTCGTTCGTGATGTTGACGGACGTCCGGTAGGGAATGTTGTAGAGCACGATCGGCCAGGAGGCGTGATCGGCAAGATCGGTGAAATGCGCCAGCAGTCCGCGTTGCGATGGCCGCAGATAATAGGGCGCCGAGATCAGGTAGCCGTCGATCGGCCATGCCGCGGTTTCATCCAGCGTCTCCTGCATCATCGACGTGCTCGCGCCCGCAAGTCCGAGGCACAGCGGCATGATGCGCGGCAGCGCCGCCAGTTCGGCGCGAACCGCCGTGACGAGATGCTCCATTTCGTCGATACCGAGCGAAAGGCCTTCGCCCGAGGTCGCCGCCAGGATAAACCCGTCGACAGGGCCGCTTGCGTAGTGCCGCACCAGCCGCCGCAACGACACTTCATCGAGCACGCCATTGCGGAAGGGTGTCACCAGCGGCAGCCAAAGGCCCCGCAAGCGCTCTCTCAGGTCAGTCATTTCTCCATCTCCTCTTGTGTTGGAACGTTTCGGGTTGAAACGCCGGAGACGGGAAATAAAAAACCCCGCACACCGGCGGGGTCCTGGATCGATCTGAAGCGAAAGGGATGCTATCGCGCGCGCCGATCCGAAGGCCCCGGACGGGGGCCTTTTTTCGACGACAGCGCTGCGCACGACTTCGTGATCATGTGATGATGATGCGCGCGCCTTCCGATGGTGTCAATCGTATGCGTTCGCGGCAGTTCGGTTATGCGCGCGTGAAAACATCGCGAAAAAAAAGCCGGGCCCGAAAGAGCCCGGCTTAGGTATTGGCCACGTGAGGCCGACACAATCACCTTCCAAGAGGGATTACTGAGCGCCCGCGCCACTGGAGGAGGGGGACAAATGCGCAACGCGAATGCTCAGCGTACTTACAGTATTGTCCCCGGCCGCGCCGTGCGGCAACCGTCCAAGCCGCATGTCAGTCATGCGGAGACCCGGGGGCAGTGACTGAAGCCGCCAAACTACGACGGCCAGCGCTGCGCCTTGCTCACCACGAAGTCGCGGAACACCTGCACCCGCGCCACCGTTTTCAATTCTTCCGGATACACGAAATAAGTGTCGAGCTGGATCGAAGCGGACTCGCCGAACAACTGCACCAGACGGCTATTTTCCTCGACGAGATAGTCCGGCAACGCGGCGATGCCGAGCCCCTGCTGGCAAGCGCGCACCAGCCCCAGGATGTTGTTGACCTTGAAGTAGACCTCGCGCGGGCCGCTTCCGTTGCGGCCGGCTTCGATCAGCCAGCTGCGATTCGCCAGATGCGCCGGCACCTGCGAATCGCTCAGCATGATGATGCGATGCGAGTCGAGGTCGTCGAGCGTGCGCGGCGTGCCGAAGCGCTTGATGTATTCGGGCGAGCAATAGGCATGAAAGCCCATCGCGAACAGCTTGCGCTGAATCAGGTCGGGCTGCGTCGGTTTGCGGGTGCGGATCGCGACGTCGGCCTCGCGCATCGAGAGGTCAAGCTCGTCGTCGGTGACGATCAGCGAAATGCGGATATCGGGATAGAGCGCGGTGAACTCGCCAAGCCGCGGGATCAGCCAGTTGATGCCGACGCCCTGCGTGGTGTTCACCTTGAGATCGCCGCTCGGCCGCTCGCGGCTGTCGGTCAGCTTGGCGCGCGCGGCCTGCAGCTGCATGAAGACGTCATGCGCGGTGCGGAACAGGAGGTCGCCCTGCTCGGTGAGGATGAGTCCGCGGGCGTGCCGGTGAAATAGCGACACCGACAGTTCCTGCTCCAGCGCGCTGACCTGGCGCGAGACCGCCGACTGCGAGAGTCCAAGCTGCTCGCCGGCATGCGTGAAGCTGCCCGCTTCCGCCGCTGCGTGGAATACCTTCAGCTTGTCCCAATCCATGTCCGTAAATCCGTCCCGGGTTCGTGCCATGTGTACGTGGCTCACTCCGCTGCTGCGCGTTCGCCGGCACGCAGCGCGAGAAATCGTTCGGCTTCAAGGGCAGCCATGCAGCCCAGCCCGGCCGCCGTCACCGCCTGCCGATAGACTTCGTCAGCGACGTCGCCCGCCGCGAACAGGCCGGGCACCGAGGTCGCCGTCGAATTCGGCGCCACCTCGACATAGCCGGAGGGTTTCAGCTTGACCTGACCGGTCACGAGGTCGGTGGCCGGTGCGTGGCCGATCGCGACGAAGACGCCGTCGGTCTTGAGTTCGGTCAGGACGCCGGTCTTGACGTTCTTGAGCCGCACATGCGTGACCTTGGCCGGCTTTTCTTCGCCACCGATCTCGTGGATCGCGCTGTCCCAGATCACCTTGATCTTTGGATTCTTGAACAGGCGATCCTGCAGGATGCGCTCCGCGCGGAAATGGTCGCGGCGATGCACCAGCGTGACCTTGGACGCGAAATTGGTCAGGAACAGCGCTTCCTCCACCGCCGTGTTGCCGCCGCCCACCACCACGACGTCCTTGCCGCGATAGAAGAAGCCGTCGCAGGTCGCGCAGGCCGAGACGCCGAATCCCTTGAATTTCTCTTCGGAGGGCAGGCCAAGCCAGCGCGCCTGCGCGCCGGTTGCGAGGATCACCGTGTCGGCCAGATAGACGTCGCCGGAGTCACAGGTGAGGCGGAACGGGCGCTGCTCAAGTTCGAGCCTGTTGACGAGGTCGGTGACGATCTTGGTGCCGACATGGGCGGCCTGCTTCTCCATCTGCTCCATTAGCCAGGGGCCCTGGATGACGTCGGCAAAGCCCGGGTAGTTTTCCACGTCGGTGGTGATGGTGAGCTGCCCGCCGGGCTGGATGCCCTGGATCAGAACCGGTTCCAGCATTGCCCGGGCGGCGTAGATGGCGGCCGTATAGCCCGCGGGTCCAGAACCGATGATGACGACCTTGGCGTGGATGGGAGCAGGCATAGGCAGGATGTCTCACGTGCAGAGCGGAATGACGCCCGCGCAAAAAGGGGCCCGGAAAGGCCCCTCGGCGGCGCCGAAAGTGTCAAATCCAAGTCTAAGGCATCTGGCGAGCCATGCAAGAATTGCAATCCATGACGCCGGAATTTCCCTGCGATGTGGGTAAATGGCGCGCTGCACGCGCAATAAAATTGCGCAATGGCGGGGAGCTGCGCTAAGAGATTACCCAGCACCGCCCGTCGTCCTGACGGCCCGAGGGAACCCGTACGCACGTGTCGAAGAATCTTGACGAGATCGACCTCAAAATCCTGAGCGAAATCCAGGCCGATGGCCGAATCACCAACGTGGAACTCGCCAAGCGCGTCGGCATTTCGCCGCCGCCCTGCCTGAGGCGGGTGCGCACTCTGGAAGAGGAAGGCTACATCCAGGGTTATCGCGGGCTGCTTGATCCCCGAAAGCTGGGTTTCGACGTCACCGTGTTTGCCTCGGTCCATCTATCGAGCCAGGCGGACTCCGACCTGCGCGCCTTCGAAGATTTCGTGCGCAGAGAACCGTTGGTGCGCGAGTGCTGGATGTTGTCGGGCGAGGTGGATTTCATCTTGAAATGCGTTGCCCCCGATATGGCGACCTTCCAGGAGTTCGTCACGCATCTCACAGCAGCGCCCCATGTGCGCAACGTGCGGACCTCGCTTGTGCTCCACAATTCGAAATATGAGGCCGCGGTTCCGCTGGATGCAAAGGGGCGGGGATAGCAATCTCCGCCGTCATTGCGAGGAGCGACTTGTCCGCCGTAGCTCGAAGAGCGAAGGCGGAAGCGACCAAGCAATCCACCTATCCGCACGCGGTGATGGATTGCTCCGCGGAGCCTGCCATCGGGCCGCGCTTTGCGCGGACCCGTTAGCTCGCAATGACGAATGAGGGTGTAGCGATCAGCCCTTCCGGCCCATCATCGCGTCGGCGCTGATGGGGCCCCCGCCCGCGGTCGCCAGATAGAGACAGGCGAAGCAGAACAGGATCGCCGCCGTGCCGCCGTTCTGAAGCGGAAGCCATACCGGATCGTTGCCCTTGAACATGTGGCCGATGAAATAGGCAAAGGCCATTTCGCCTGAAAGGATAAACGCTACCAGACGCGTGAAAAGTCCGATCAAAAGCAGGGCGCCGAGAACGAGTTCGAGCCAGCCGGCAGTCTGGATCAGCGGCGGAATGTTGGCGAAATAGGGCAGCACCGGGAATTTGAAGATTTTGGCGACACCGTACTGGAACAGCAGGAGCCCGGTGATGACACGAAACAGGCTCAGCGCCAGCGGCCGGTATTTGGAAAGCATTTCATCCATGTTGTTGTCCCCCTCCTCAGGTTACCCCTGACTACAAAGCCCTAGCCGAATATCGGATGTCCGTCACCGGCATGTGAACGTGCAACACCTGCTGGATCAAATCATTCCACCGCAAATATGCGCGAGAGGCAGGCGATTGCGGCGCAACAGGCTTTCCAGCACAGTGGGATCCGAAGCTTGGAATTCACGTGACTTGAAGTCGCGGC
>JADMIO011432764.1_pt1 | contig 51985 bp, 44 predicted proteins | sample 8958161 | NCBI WGS metagenome assembly JADMIO01 (sample SAMN16585339, study PRJNA669376) | soil metagenome | isolation source: Crop rotation soil | place: USA: Cullars Rotation, Alabama | collected 2011
CGTAAGCGACATAATCGTTATTTACCGCCACATAATCAGACGGAACGATCCGCTTCTTGAGATCGGATGCGATCGCTTTTCGATCATCCTCGGTGAATCCACCGCCGACGCGTGTAAATTCGTGAAAAGTCCCATCCTTGCGCATCACAGCTACAAGAAGGTCATGCAGTAAACCTTTGCGCCCCTCTTCGCCCTCCGAAAAACCGATGATCGCAACATCAAGCGTGTGACGGGTTTTTATCTTGAACCAACCCGCCTGATCCGAACGAACAACGATGCCTTCCGCGCCTTGGCCGATGACCCAATCAGTGAAATATTCCATCACCGACTCGATCTTGTCCGTCTGATGGTGTTCGGCCGCGTGAACGCGCTTCCCCTTGCCGAACCATTTATCAAGAAGGGAAAAAACTTTGGCCGTATCGGTAACAGATTTTTCGTCGGCCTCGATAACGTCGTAAACAGCAAGGCCGATCTTTTCGAGTTGGTCTTTTGACGACGGTTTTCGCAAAATGCCGACAACTTGCTGCACGGGATGCGCCTTCGACGCATCTTCCTTTACATAAAGCTCGCCGCCGAGAATGCACGATTTTACCTTTGCCTTTTTTAACAGGGCCTCGGCCTCGTCGTAGCATGGCAGGCCGGCACGAACAGTTCCGCCGGGATTAACCGAAATTATCTTTTTCCCGTCAAAAAATACGAGAGCCATCTCGCCGTCGTATTTGCGGGAAACGACCATTCCCTTTGCGCGCGGCAGCCGCGTTATATCTTCCGCCGGCATTGCGCGCATCAGGCCGCCTATCTTGCGCTTATATTCCTGCGAGCGGACATGCAGCGCAGGGTCGGCGAGGTCGGTCGCCTTGCCAATGCAGTAATCGAACTTGCACGTGAATTTCTTTTTGTCGAAATCAAGATTCAGCATCGGCTTTCATTCCTTTTGGCTTTTTCAATTCCATGTTCGACAAATGGAGTATGAGGCAATATGAATCGCCCTTAACGCGGCCTTCCAAAAAAGCGTTATAAGGTTTTCCGCCGCGGTTCATAACAAGTGGCTCATTTCCCTTCTCGCCGCCGCGGATCAATAGCAACGCGTCGCGCTTCTGAAGGTCCTTTGCCATTTCGAATAAAAAATCGAACGTGAGGCCGTTGATGTGAACAAGCTGTTTCTTGTTTGTAAACACAAACCGATGCGCCGCTTCATCCTTCTTTATGAACTTCCCGGTCCAGCGCATCGGAAACTCGCTGTTCATATTTTGCGGTTCTTTCTTTCGTGGCCGCCGCTCGCGTTCGGTGCCGTCGGGGTTATAGATGACCTCGATCTCTTCCACCAGATGGATCATTCCCTTTTTTGTCACGTAGACGCGGGCCATGTCGGTCAACGTCATTCCGAATGATTCGATATCGATCTCAGGATCTTCTTTGATCAGGGCGTTAGCGACCTTTTCGAGTTTTTTATTTTTCTTTAATAACTCGGGTAGGTCGTGGGTAACATCCGTCTTTAACAGCTTACGTGTTGTGACCGGACGTCCCTTTACATTGGTATAGCGTATCTCGCGGTTCGGATTTAGCGCTTCGGTAGCGACAACAGCGTCACGATTCTTTTGATTGCTAATATTTATCGGCATACATGTCGGAACCACCTGCGGTAGCGGGTGGTTTACCATGGATTGCATTCAACCACCCGCTACCGCAGGTGGTTCTGACTAAAGCAAGTCAAAATCAATATCGTCGGCAGAGATCTCTTCCTCCTCAGTCGACTCCAAAACAGCGGCCTGATTCAACTTTACAAATTCAAATTCCGCCTGTTTGCCGACGACCATAAATGCGTCGCCGTTCGAACCGATCAAAAATGCGTTGTCGTTTTCGACCCCGCCACGCCAACTAAATGGAAATGTATAGATCCTTTCAGTCGAAAGATGGTCGTGGAGTTCCGAGATGTCGGCATCTTCATGCGGGCCGATCACATAAACGCTTTTTACGATCTGCGTAAAGTAATCTTCAACCGTCGCCGATTTCAAAACATTTACTTGATTGAAAGACGATGGAACCTGCTCGATCTTCTTACCTTCCGGCGTGACGGGCACAAGTTCCGTGCGGTCCACTGAGTCCCCTTTGTCCGTTACCGTCGCCAGGGCGGTCCCGCCCTTGTCGATCAGCGTTTTCCCGTCAGCGGCAAGAACACGCAACGAAGCCTCGCGGCCCTTTTCATCAAATGCCTCGATCTCGACTCTGCCGTAGAGCTTGTCCCGGTCGATCTTTACCAAGGTGACCGGAAACTCCGTGCCATCGAGCGAAAGAATTAACGGTCTTGCCATCGTTTACCAACCTCTTGCCAATCTGCTTGTCTACAGATATTACACCATCGCTTAATGCCAGTAAATCCCTGCAAAATAAGCACCTTTTTCAAACCCAGCAACAAAAAAACGTGCCCTACAAGTATTGGTAAGGGCACGGAGATCACGCTTTAGCGTCAGTATTAAAAGAAAAATGATAGTGCTAATTTATACGAGCTAACCGTGCGCGTATGTAGTATGGAATACAAAAAGCCAAGAAAAGTTGAAGATAATAGAATCGTGATCAAACAGATCACAGATCTTGTATGTTGGAGGTCTTCTTCTTGTGACAGAAAACAGTCCACCGACTCGAAATAGGCGGCCCGTAAATGAGGTCGGATCTCATTGATCGAGCCGCCGAACTGACAACGATTGATCAGTAAAGGAAGGGCCGGTGGACGCCGGCCCTATTCATTGCAACCCGGCACCGCAGTTTTCTCATCAATTCTCCGACCGTTCGTAGTATCCTTTTTCTGGACGGACAGATCTCAACAACATCGGAGAAAATATGCAGTTAGGATCCAAATTGTTGCGCTTTTCTTTCTCGCTTATTCTTTTGGCGGCATTATCGGCGATAGCCATGGCCGACACTATTCGTTTGAAGGATGGAACCACCATAAAGGGGCACATCGCCAGTTTTAACGGCGGCAAATTTGTGATCGATATAGGCCAGGGCTCGCACCGCCGTCAGCTTACATTTGCCGCATCGGAGGTCGAATCGATAGTCTTCGATCCGCCATTAACGCCTGAAGTAACGAAAACCGCAAATCTGCCCGCATCCTACAATAAGCCCGAACCAAAACCGTCGCCATCTATCACGTTTGAACAGCAGCCGTCTTCTTCGCCTAAGGTCGTCGTTACGGAAAAACCGGTCCGGCCAGCCGTCACGCCGGCCGTTACAACCGTCGGCGGCGGGAAATTGGCACCGGTAAAATGGAACGCAAAGGTTCGAGCTGACAACAGCACGAACGGATGGACAAATTCCGGTTGGGTGGTAAAGAAAGGGCAGCGAATACGAATTACGGCTGACGGAAATGTCTCGCTCGGAAAGGGGCAGACCTCGCCGCCGTCGGGCATCGAGTTGAACGACGATCAGAAATTGCTCAAGAGCGTCCCGACGGGAGCCCTGATCGCCGTCATCGGCGACGATAATAATGATTTTATGTATATCGGCGCCGAGCGTGAATTTACGGCGTCGCGCGACGGCGCACTTTTCCTTGGAGTAAACGAAGGGAATCTAAATGATAATGCCGGAATGTTCGACGTGACGATCGAAGTCGTTCCCGGCGCTTAATTGTCCGACCGGTCCGACTGTATTGCCGATAATTCGACCCGTCCGTTAACGGCCGTCGCAGCCGGATCGCCCTCATTTATCATGATCTTTTCCCATGTTAGCGGCGAAACGTCGCCTGCCGAACCGACGGAAGTAAACCTCAAATTCAAAAGAACGCCGTCCTGCTCGATCGGTATCGCGCCGTAAACCGCCACTTTAATGAGGCCCGGTTCGGTAGAATTGACCGCGAATGAAAATCTTCGATCTACGGTTCCCGCGAGCGAAACCGGATTTTGCGCCGGGCGAATAACCGACGCGTCGTATTTAAGGTCGAACTCGTAGGAAATAATCTCCTTGTCCGCACCGCCCTCGATCCTCACCGGTACAACTAGTTGGCGAGCCGAACTTACGACTTCACCAGCCGACACAACCGCCTGACCGCCGCCCGCAAGCCCGCCATTGCCGCCATTGCCGTTGTTGTTCCAGTTTCCCGAAACCTCGCCCATTAGATATCCTTTGTAATCCTGTCCCGAAATGTCGGAGATCACATAAGGATACGATCGGTTTCCCGGTGTGAAAAGCCACGTTCCCGTCAATCCGTGCGAGCCTGGACTGTTCACAACATAAGCCGCGATCAGCGCGGCATCGAACGACTGGATCTGTCCATTTCCGCTAACGTCCGCCGCGATCCGCTGGTCCGAGTCAAGCAACTGATGGCCCGTCGCGTGCTGAGCGATTTTTGCCGCATCGAACGAGTTTATGTAGTTGTTGAAAGCGCCGTTCTTTGAAGGGGTGATGGTGTAAGGGCTCTCGCCAAAACCTGTTAGCGCATACCTTCCCCAGGCCGGTGTTCTATCCGGTCCGGTTCGCCCCTCGACCGCTGGATCGCCCGCCGCCATTATGTCAACGTCCGCAACCGGCCGGATGCTGGACGGATGAGGATTGCCGTAAGTCACCTCGCCGCTTACGGATGGCGGGACAAAGATCAAAGACGCCAGCGAGTCGGCAGAAACTGCAGGACCACGCATCTCCAACGCCACCATCAAACCAAAAACCAAAACAACTGTCGCAAAAAGCCTTTTCATGCCTCACCTTCCCCGCTAGATACCGCCGAAAAAAGACACGATGGCACTCGCTTATCTCAGACCCTGAGTTTAAATTTGGGCAATAGCATATATCGAAAAAGCAAGGAGTTCAAGTGGCCGTGACTATTAAAATGAGATAGTCACCCAGCCCTCCGTTATATCGACAGGCAAACCTTCGTTTAGCACAAAATTTTCTAATCGGAGCGGAGAACCAGAACCGGGCGGACCGACGCCGGCAAAACGGATATTTAGGAGAATACCGTCTTCCGCGATCGGCATTGCGCCGTAAACGACAACCCTCAAAAGTCCGGGTTCCATCGGATTTGTAACGACCGAAAGACCCCGGCTTACCGTTCCCGAAACGTCAACAGCGTGCTCTGTCAATTGGATCACGGCCGCGTCGTATACGAGATCGAACTGATAGGAAATAACCTTCTTAAAAGCTATTCCACGGACCTTGACCGGAATTAAAGTATCTTTGTCGATCGCCGAAGCTGCCTTCGGTAGCTCGACATTAATTTTATCCAATAGGTCCGTATCCGCCGCATTGGTTCTGCTTTCTGCACCCGGATGGACCGCCGGGTTCCAATTGCCTGTGACGTCGCCCAGCAGAAGGCCTACGAAATCAACGCCGGTAACTGGGCCGGGAACAGTAATGGGCATGCAATCGGGGGTTGGCGATAGGGTTGCAGTAGGCGGCGGCCACGATGCCCCCATTGGACAGAAGAATCTCCATTGTCCCGCGTTCCCAAAACTGCCCAGGCCCGCGACAAAACGGGCGATCAACGCTGCGTCGTTCGATGTCACCGTGCCATTGGAACTAACATCTGCCGTAAATGTCTGGTTGTTGCTTATGAACGGCGCGACACCTGCAACCGCCTGCGCGATTCTCGCCGCGTCATTTGAGCTTATTGCAGTGTTTGGCCCGCCCGCCCTGGTCGGCTTGATCGAATACTGTCCCGGCCCAAAGCCCGTCAGTGTATACATTCCCATCGAGTCGGTAAGGACCGGCCCGACCGGAGGCGAACCCATGGCGCTCGCAACCGAGGCATTCGCTATGGCACGCGGCGGCGCGGGATTCCCGATAGCGTTTCCGTATGTGACCGTTCCACTGACTGACGGAGTATCGGTCGGCGTTGGTGTGTCAGTCGGCGTGTCGGTTGGCGTCCCCGTATCTGTAGGTGTATTCGTCGGCGTTGCTGTGTCCGTTGGCGTCCAAGTCGCCGTATTTGTCGCGGTCGCTGTTGGAGTTGCCGTGTTCGTTATCGTTGCGGTTCCGGTAGCCGTCGCGGTAGCGGTCGGGGTCGCGGGCGGAAATAGTTCGGTAATTGTCGTTGCCGTCGACGCGGCCCCGATATAGGGCAGGCCGTAGATCTCTTCGATGGTGCGAAGGACGTTGTAGTGATTATAGGTCACGGTCGAAGTCGAGCCCGTCGTCATCCAGCCCGCGCGGGCGGCGGTGTAGATGTGCCCCCCTGTGTTGACGTTTGTCGTTCCTTCGTCGAATGAAACTATGAAAAGCGTGTGCGCCCAATCGGGGCTGTTCAAGACCAGCGGTGCGAACGCCTGGAGAAATGCGTCTCCTTGTGCCGTCGTCCCGTCATGCATGTTATTGATCTCATTTGGGACAACAAATGCAAAATTAACGGTCGGATCAAAGTTCGCAAGGGGCTGAATATTTGCACATTCGGAAGGGTTTAACCTGACACTCTCAAACATGATCGCCGGAACGTGCTTCCGATCATAACGACCCGTCACGCCAGGGCCGTCGATGAGGCCGTTCGTGCTCGTGGTTCCATCAAAGCAAGGGCTTGGAAAATTTTGCGCATAAGTCCGCCACGATTTACCGGCGGTGGCCAGCTGCTTGGCGAGGTTGTCAACGGACGCGGGAAACGTGTAATAACCGTCGTCCGTGACGCCTTGCGTGGAACCCGAGAAACCGGCAATGTAATTCGGCTCGGACGGGTGGCGAATGCCGTAGAAATTCGTAAAATTCACGCCGGCGGCTGCAAAACTTATAAAATACGGCGCGCTCGCGGCGGTTATGGCGGTGTTCTCCCTATTCTCAAACCAGATCCAAATGATGTGATTCACACCGGGCACAGTCGCAGGCCGCATTTCTTGCTCGCTCTCGCTTTGACCGCTATCTGTCGCCTGCGAAGGCCACGCAATAACCGCGAAACCGGCTAACCCTAAAAGCAAGATCGCACAAAATAACCTGATCATTTCTTATTTGCAGATGAACGACGGAACACCGTTATTATATGCGTGTTTCGATATTCTGCAAGCGGGCCGTTTTGAACGTTCTTGCTTTTGACCAACTAAAGGCTGACAATTTGTATCTAACTTTTTGAGATTTTCTGAATGGATAAATGTATGCCGATCTTTAGTTTCAGGCGCGCCGCCGTTGCGGTTCTCGCGATCCTTCTCGCCGTTTTGATCACAAACGCGCAGTCAAAGCCGCAAAAGACCGAGCGTCCGGCGGGCGAGGGCAAAAAGAACACGCGTCCATCGCCGGAAGAACTGAAAAAAGCCGAGGAAGACAAGAAGCGGGCGGAAGAAGAAAAGAACGCCATCATCGACACAACCGTCGAAAAGATCGAGACTAAGGTAGTCGATGTCGAAGCGGTTGTCTATAACAAAAAGAGCGGCCAGATCGTTACCGGACTAAAGAGGGAAAACTTTGCGATCTTCGAGAATGGCGTAAAGCAGAACATCTCAAACTTCACGACGCCGGAATCGCCGATCACGGTTACGCTCGTCGTCGAATACAGCCGCTGGTCCGAGATTTTTGGCCGCGCGGCCGGCGGAGGTTGGGAGCCAGGCACATACGAAGTGCTGCGGCCCGTTGCTCAATTCCTGACACGATTTATCAAACCGCCTGGCGATTACGCCTCGGTCATCGCTTTTGACCTGCATCCAACAACGATCACGGATTTTACAAACGATCCGCAACGTATCAATGAAACGATAAATCTGCTGTTGCGCAATCAGCCCGCGTTTACCGACAGCGCTCTTTACGATGCTCTCAAATTCGCATTGATCGGCGGAAAGGGTGATTCGGTCGTGCTCGAAGATTCAAAAGCTCGGACTGCCGATTTCGGTGGAATGGTTGATGTTAAAGCAAAGCGAAAAGCCGTCATTCTGGTAGCATCGGGATTGCACACGTTTGGCAGATCTTCATACGACGAAGTGAGACGCATAATTCAGGAATCGGGCGTGCCGATCTACATAATCAGCACCGGAAATCTTTTCTGCAAGAAATATTGCCAATATCTTGATCCCTCGCGAGTCATGCCGGGAACACCCGACAGCCTGTCATTCGCCCAGGCGCAAAATACGATGAATACTTTTGCGAAAGAATCGGGCGGAATGCATTTTCCAATGACGTTTCCCAGCGAAGCCGGCGATTACTTAAATACGATCAACTCCATGTTGCGGAATCAATATTCGCTCGCCTACGATCTAACTGAAGGCCATGAACCAGGTAAAAAATACAAGATCGAGGTCAAGGTCGATGTCGACGGTGACGGCGTTTACGACGAAAAGGCGTTCATTGTCCAGCACCGGCCTTTCTATACGACGCCCAAAGATCCAACCTTGAAAAAGCCTGCACGTAAGTAAGATCAACGGCCCATGCTATACTGAAAGTTTCCGAACGTATGAGCCGACGCATCATAGAAAGCTACAAGAGCAAGCTCGCCTCGGAGGAAGGATATGTTATTTCCCGCTCCGCCGGTTTACGCATTGCTCTTTGCTATCCGAACACTCACGCCATCGGCATGGCGAATCTCGGTTTTCACACGATGTATGAGTTGTTCAACTCGATACCCGACGTCGTGTGCGAAAGAGTTTTTCTTCCCGACCGCGCCGAACTAGCGGAATACGAAAAAACTGGCGTTCCGCTGATGTCGCTCGAAACGCAAGCGCATGTTAAGGGCTTCGACGTCGTCGCATTCTCGATCTCGTTCGAGACCGACTATCTTAATATGGCGCGGATGCTCCAACTTTCTGGTATTCCGGTCTGGGCCGCTGACCGCGGCGAATCGCACCCGCTCGTCATAATGGGTGGTGCAGCTTCGTTTCTCAATCCGGAACCGATCGCCGATTTCACCGATGCGATCGCCGTCGGCGAAGGCGAGATACTTGCATGGCAGCTGATCGACGCGATCCAGGAAAACGATTCAAAAGCCGAAACGCTTCTTAGTCTCGCTAGGATCGGACGCGGATTTTATGTTCCGTCGCTTTACGACGTTATCTATAACGATGACGGAACGGTTTTCGACTATGTGCCAAATGATAAGGGTGTGCCAAAGCGTGTCGGCCGCGCGCTCGCGTCCGTAAATCCTAAAGAAGGAACGCTTCGACGCGCTCTCAAACGCGGCGAAACCGAACTCGCCGATTTCTTGATAAACCAAGACACATTTTGTCCTTCAACCGCCGTTTGGTCGCCCGAGGCGGAAATGGGCGATCGCCTGCTGGTTGAAATTTCTCGCGGCTGTTCGCAAGGCTGCCGTTTCTGCTGGGCCGGATACAACTACTATCCGCCTCGCGTCGTTCCGGCGAAAGATATTTTAGAAAAGGCTCGCGAATGGCGTCCAAAGACGAACAAGATCGGCTTGGTTTCCACGGCGGTCTGTGACCATCCGGAAATATCTACGATCCTCCGAGAACTGCGAGCGATGGATTATCGCATCTCGGTTTCGTCGCTGCGGCTCGATCAAATTTCTGACGAATTGCTCGACGCCCTTGTTGAGTCAAAAGATCAACAGATCGCCGTTGCCCCGGAAACAGGTTCCGACCGGCTGCGACGTGTCATAAATAAGAATCTGACAAACGACGAAATAGTCGACATCTGCGGAGCCGTTTTCGATCGAGGAATGCTGACCGTCAAACTATATATGATGGTCGGCCTGCCGACCGAGACGGACGATGACCTCGATGAGATGTTCGTTCTCGTTACGCGGATCAGAGATCGAATGCTCGAAGCAGGAAAAAAATTCGGCCGCGCCGGCAAGATCATTCCATCGCTAAACGGCCTTGTGCCGAAACCGAACACGCCGCTGCAATGGGGCGCGATCTGTGATGAAAAAGAACTAAAACGCCGGATCAAATACGTCTGCAAAGGCTTGAGTAAGATCTCGAACGTCGAGGTTCGCTATATGTCCGCGCGGATCGCGCACGAACAGGCATTATATTCCTCCGGCGACAGGACAGTTTCAAAAGCCATCGAGGCAGCCGCGCGTTTTAATGGCGATCTGAATCGAGCACTTAGGGAAACCGGCATTGACGCCGCGTTTCACACTTCGCGTGACAGGAGCTATGACGAATTTCTTCCGTGGTCGATCGTCGATTCCGGGTTGTCGTTTGAATTCCTAAAGACCGAACACGAAAAAGCGCTCGCATCTCTCTCAAGCCTTCCGTGTCCCGCGGTTGAAAAATGCACGATCTGCGGTGTGTGCCCGTCAACGTGGCTCGCAGATGCTCCCGAAGGACTGATCCAGATCCAACCCTTAAAAGTTCAGCAAGCTCTCTCGTTATAAACTTATTGTTTCAGCAAAAATCCGGTCGGCGTTGCCGTATGGTCGAAACGGTAGTTATATCGGTATATTCCAAAAGGCAGGATGTTGACGTCCTTAGTATATGAAACGTGCGCAGAGATGGCATTTCCCGCCTGCTTTACGTCCACGATAGCGTCAGCAGGTATGTCGTTCTGCAGCATCGATTTTTGAATTCGCGCCTTTACGTTGTCGACCGGATTGACCTTTCCAGGCATCGCCAGACCCTGCAGAACCGCGGTCGCCATGTCGGACTTCAGGCTTTCTGCGTCGTATGCAACCGGCACGTAGTTGATGCCGGCATTCCCCGCCAGGAGAATGACGGCGAAAACAATAACGAATTTAACGCCCGCGCTGCCGCGCTCGGAAGCTCTGTGAATCGCTGGACTGCTCATATCAATTTTTCTCCGGATAGCGGTTAAGACCACTTTTGAAGGAAGTTCTTGAGGACTTTTCGAAGGATGGACGGCGGAATGTCTTTTTCGTTAATGATCACGGGCTTGCCGATGCCTTTCAAAAGCACCATTTGCAGCGAACCCGCGATATTTTTCTTATCGAACCTGAAGGCCTCAAAAACCTCTCGTTCCTCGATATTTGCAAGGCGCGGCAACGGGCCGGCACGATGCACAACATCGTTCAACAATTTTACATCTTTTTCGCCACATAAATCAAGAGATTTTGAGAGTTCGGCTGCGAATAGAATGCCGTATCCAACAGCTTCGCCGTGTCTTAGGAGCCCGTAATCAGTGACTTTTTCCAGCGCATGGGCCAAAGTATGGCCGAAATTCAAGATCTTTCTTGATTTTGCGGCCTTCCGTTTTAACGCTTCACGTTCGTCGCCGGCGACGATTCCCGCCTTGAATGCCGCATTTGCGGCTATCAGATCGATCAGTCCAGATTTGAAATTTGAAATTTGAAATTTGAAATTCTTTGCGTCGTCAGCAGCGATATCTGAAAGATAAGTTTCGGTCTGTTTGAGAAGACCTTTTCCGCTGATCGCCGCATGTTTTATCATCTCGCAAAAACCTGCGGTCATCTCGCGGGGCGGTAAAGTTTTTAGAACGTCGACATCGATCAAGACACCCTTTGGCTGATGAAATGCACCGATCTGGTTTTTGCCAAACTTGGAATTGACACCGGTTTTGCCGCCCACGGATGAATCGATCATCGAGAGAAGCGTGGTCGGAATCTGGAGAAATAGAATTCCGCGAAGGTAGATTGCGGAAGCAAAACCGGCAAGGTCGCCGACAACTCCGCCGCCTAACGCAACGACGGCGTCCGTTCTCGCCAAATTCTTGTCCGCAAAAAACGCGAGGGCGGATTCAGCAGATCGAAGCGTCTTATACCGCTCGCCGTCCTTCATCAAAAAATGAGAAACGGTAAAACCGGCCACGCGAAAAGATGTCTCTGTTTTTTTTCCGTAAAGATCGAAAACCGCCGGATTCGAGACGATCACGATCTTCCTAGCGTCGTTCCCAAGACATTTTCGCGCCCATTTTCCGCAGCCGGAGAGAAGATCGTAACCGATCACGATCTCGTAACCGTCCGACTGCTGCGAAAAGCTGATTTTGACGGAGTGCTTCATCGGAACAATCAGCCGAGTTCGCTTGCGATCACATCGATCAACCGCCGGGCCTGAGATTCGATGGCTGCCTGGTCTTTGCCCTCGATCATTACCCGAGCAAGGTTTTCCGTTCCGGAGTATCGAAGCAGCAAGCGGCCTTCGCCGTGAAGCTCATTTTCAATTTGTTTTGCGGCCTCGGCGATCTTCGGAACATCTTCGAACGGACGTTTTTCGGCAACGTTTACGTTTAGGAGGATCTGTGGATAGCGAGTAAACCCTGCGGTCGCATTCGAGAGCGAGCTTCCCTTTTCCGTGATCGCTCGAAGCAGCAGCAATGCGGTCATCATTCCGTCGCCGACGAGGCTGATCTCGGGGAAAATAATGTGGCCTGACTGTTCGCCGCCGATCTCTGAACCGGTTTTAATCAATTCTTCAAGAACATATTTATCGCCAACATTCGCTCGCAAAAGCTCGATACCTTTCGAACGCAGCGCGATCTCGAGGCCGATATTGCTCATCACCGTCGCCACGACAGTCGAGTTCGCCAGCTTGCCGTGATCTTGTAGGTATTGGGCCATTATCCAAAGCGTGGCGTCGCCGTCGACGATGTTTCCCTTTTCATCTACAAAAAGCGCGCGGTCGGCGTCGCCATCAAACGCGATGCCAAGATCGGCATTTTCGGCCAGAACTCTCGCAGGCAGATCGTCGATGTGGGTCGAGCCGCAATCGGCATTAATATTCCTGCCATCGGGCGAGCAATGGAGCGCAGCCACATCGGCGCCAATCTCGGAAAACAATTCGGGTGCCAGCGCGGACGAGGCGCCGTTTGCGCAATCGATGACGATCTTTAATCCTTTTGCCGAGACGCCAGCAACCGCCTGCTCTAAATGATCAAGATACGCGCGGTGATATCGGCCGTTCGGATCCGAAGACAATTCAAGTTCGTTCCGTAACGAATCTGTCGCCGTATAAATGTCCTTTTCGATCTCGCGTTCGATGGCGTCGCCGACCTTCTTGCCGCTCGGCAAAAAGATCTTTATTCCATTGTCCTGAAACGGATTATGAGAAGCAGAGACAACAATTCCCGCGTCAAAATCGAATGCCTTTGTCAGATATGCGACGCCCGGAGTTGTGATGACACCGGCAGATTCGCAATGCGCGTTAGCAGCATCGGCTCCGGCGTGAAAGGCCGCCTCGATAGATTCACCCGATTCGCGGGTATCGCGTCCGGATATAAAACGAGGTTCGCGCCCAAGTTTCTCTCCGAATTGACGTGCCAGAGACGCACCGATCGTCTGGACAGTTTTTTTATCAAGCGGAAATTCTCCCGCCAGCCCGCGAATTCCGTCTGTGCCGAAAAGTTGTTTCATAGAAAACGAAAAGGCTAGTATGCCTTACACAGGGACGAAACAAAAAAGGCAGAACCGCTCGCGTAAGCGAGTGGCAGAGCCATGGAGCTTGGGACCGCGTTCGTGCCACCTGCTTACGCAGGCGGTTCTGCCTTTTTTCTTGACAACGCGGCGAGATTTGCGAGAATCTTTATACTGCCACCCGCGCCGGAGACGCTGCGGCATCCACATCTCTCCGAAAAAACTAAGTTATGAAGAAAACGATCTGTATCGGCCTGTCAGTTTTTTTGTCGTCCGTTGTTACCGCTTTTGCTCAGTCTGACCAGCCGAAACAGGGATCGTCGCGAGTAGTCTTAACAAATACAATTCCTTCGCCGCAAACGATAAAGGCGCCGACGCCCGTATCAAAGCCGCAGATGCCGGTCGTCATCGGAACTCAACCGCAAACGAATTTCCCGTCGCAGGCGAGCAATCTTACCTACAAGGGCCTTAGTTTTTCTCAAATAAAAAGCAAGATCGCCGAGGCAAAACGCGAAATGCAGACGCGGCCTATCACGACAGCGATCACCGATCCTGCGAATCCTACAGCGGTTACGAGCGTTGTGCGGATCGCATACTACAACTGGCGGGACAAAAAGGTCGATTTCGTAGTCATCGGCAAAGACGCGTTCCTGACGAAGGACGGCTCGACCGCAGCGCTTTCGACAAACGGACATTCGATCATCGCGCGCACCATTCGCGCGAATGGCGTGAATACGCCGATCACGTTAACCGACGAAAGCGGCCAGGCCCAGTTGCCCCTGATGGTCCAATATCCGGTCGAGAAAGGCGGTCGTTATATCGAAACCGCGTATTATATGTCCACGCATCCCGGCCTGGTGACTCCGGAAGTCGTCAGCGCGGGCCGATTCTATGTTCACAACGTCATCGAGATCGCCCGCGACCAACTGCGAAATAAAGGTTACGCTATCCAACCAAAGGTCGCCGACATAGCGGAGAGGCTGGCAACCGTCGAACACGTCGACCACGAGCGTTTCCGCACGGAATTTCAGCCGAATATTTTCAATGACATTTTTACGCTCTACGCGTTGAACGAGGGCCAGACGTATCGTTATTCGGTAAGCTCCGCGGGAGCAGGCGGCATGGTTCAAATGATACCGTCGACCTATCGCATGATCCGCAGCCTCTATCCGAACGCGGCGCTGAATCCTGATTTTGTCGAAGGCATGCGCAATCACGTAAACGCTACGCAAGCGATGCTTCTTTACATGCAGATGACGTGGAACGACCTGGCTGCCAGGCCGACGATCCAATATTCGATGCAGACCGGCATCGCCACGCAGGAACAGCTAATGGCCGCCGGTTATAATTCAAATCCGGCACGCCTTGCGGGCTATATCGACCGCGGCGGCTCAAGCTGGACGGGACTAATACCAGCCGAGACACAGATCTATCTGCAGATCTACGACTCGTTAACGCGTGCGGTCACGATGTCGCCGCGAACTCGCTAATTATTCGTCAGGCATGTCAGGCTCGGGCGGCGCAAATGAGCCGATCCGAACAACTTCAGCCTGCACGTCGCTAAACTTCTTTTCAACCAAATTCTCACCCGAAAAAAACGGATCATTGGTGACCTCAAATATCGCAAACGGCGGTGGGGTAAAATCGCCCATTCTCTGTGCGGAATCAAAATCGACACGCGCCGTGTTCAATCCCCAAAGATTGCCAAGATAAACGTCGAAAATAAACGTCGCATTGTCGAATTCGTGGAAATACCGGTTCTTGCGGATCTCTCTTCCCTCAAACTGCTCAAATACAGCGTATTCAGCATCGTTCAGGCTTATCTCGGCGAGTTTGCTGACGGAGTATTTCCCGTCAACTGACGGAAATCGCTGCTGGAGTGAACGCGTCCAGGAATTGGAATACGGATCGCGCACTGAGCGGAGCCGCATTCGCGTATTTTCAATGTAATTATCGAACAGTTGCAGGTGGCTGCTCGCCCGCGTTAAGGGTTCGGGCAGGCGTTCGATCAGGAACAGCCTGTGCAGCTCTGTTTGCGCTGGCTTAGTCATTTTATGTAAATATATTATACTCTTGCATTCTAAGTCTTTAGGAGATAGCCACCTTTTATGCGAGCACAAAAAGCCCTTTGTTTTGCACTCATTCTGTTTGCCGCGATCATGTCGGCCTGCGGCGGCGCGGCACCTGTAAACACTGCCACTACGAATACCGCTGTGGCCAATACGACCAACTCAAATCCGCTCGAAACAAAAAAGACCGACGCGGAAGCGGTTACAAATAACGCCCCAACCCTGACGCCCGTCTTTAAGGCATTCTGTGCGGCATGGGTGAAAGAAGACGAGGCTGCCCTGCGAAAGATCTACTCACAGGACACTATCAAGTTCTTCGAGGGTCAAATGAAGGCGGATAAGGCGACCGGCTCACTTGTAAAGTATCTCCGCAGCACCGATAAGGTCTCGGGCGAACCTTGCGAGGTGACCAACGAAAAGATCGAAGGCGACAACGCCGTTGCCACTATCCGCTCCGACAAGTATCCAACGGGAATCAAGGTCGTTTTTGTAAAAGAAGGCGGTGAATGGAAGATGACCAACAAGAGCCCGGCGCTGGATATGAAAAAGTCCGCTGGGGAGGCGAATACTTCAAAATAGATCTTTCAAACCATAGGACAAGCTCGCGGACGCTCGCACGGCGTCCGCGTTTTTATTTGCGGCTCAAACGAGCACCGCGAAACTTTTTGTTCGTTTGTAGTTTGGAGTACATACAAAACGCCAGTCCTCAGATATATACAAATCAGCGGACTATATTAATTTTCTGGGTTCTTTCCCAAGCGGAGGTATGGTATGGAGTCATATCGGTTAAGCCGCGCGCGGCTGTCGATCTTGTTTATCTTTCTTTGCTTTCTTTTCAGCATTCGGGCTCTAGCCAATCCGACCTGGCAAAAAATGACAGGGCCGCCCGGTATCGATGTAACGGTCATTTATAAGGCAAATAATATTCTATATGCGGGAACCAAGAATCTCGGTCTTTACAGATCAACAGACGATGGCCAGACGTGGACGTCGGCAAGTGCGGGTATCGAGCGCACGCTTATAAGTGACATTATTGCTTCCGGCCCAAACCTGCTGGCTGCCGTGGCGGCAAGCCGTTGCCCTGAGCACCTCAATATCTTCAAGTCCACCGACAACGGCACGACATGGTCCCCTACGGCCGGCCTTGACGGCAGGGTTGTCAATTCTTTTGCGATAAAAGGCAACTTCGTTTATGCCGGCATAGCGTCGGTCACGGGCTCGGGACTTTTCAGATCGGCGGACAACGGCAATACCTGGCAGGCGGTCGACTCGCCGATCGATGATGGGGACGTAGTCTTTGTCAGCGGTGACGCGATCATCGTTGCCGACGCAAATTTCATCTGGCGGTCGACCGATGATGGCGTTTCGTGGGATGTGGTGGAGCAGTTTGCACTCACGGGTATTCAGGGATTCGCCCGCGCCGGAACGCGATTATTCGCTGCGGCAAATTCGGGAATGGAGACTTCCGACGACAACGGGGCTACATGGAAGTTTACATATTTCGACGGCGGCGTCGCCTCGTTTGCCTCCGACGGAACGACGATCTATCTCGGCTCTGCCAGCAAGGTTTACAGATCGACAAATCTGGGAAACACCTGGATCGATTCGAGTGTCGGGCTTGGCAAAGGAAATATTCAGGCGATGCTCGTCGAGGGCAATACGCTTTATGCGGCGACCCCGACGGACGCCGCGGGGATCTATCGCAGCACAAATGGCGCCGCAAACTGGTCGAGGGCCGCAACCGGACTTCCGGTCGGATCGAACATAAGAAGCCTCGCCGTCCTTGGAGCTTATCTTTACGCAGGAACGAACGGCGACGGTATCTACAGATCGCTCAATCACGGCGCCACGTGGACAAAAGTCGATGCCGCGAATCCATTGATCGCTCAAGGTTTGGTTCTCGCCCTTTTGCCAAAAGGCAACTTTCTCTTCGCCGCGACAGCCAATGGAATATTCCGTTCGACGAACGGAACCTCATTTCAACAGATCCATAACGGCTTTCCAACAAACATCGGCATCGCTTCGTATTCCCTGGCCGTCAGTAACGGCAACATTATCGCCTCGGTGAATGTCTCATTTTCAGCGTCTTCAGGGCTTGCCGGGATCTTCTATTCATCGGACAACGGTGACACATGGCACCAGTCGAACATTCCCGAAGAGGTCGTCGCCGTCACGGCAGTAGCATCCGACGGCAGCGAGCTCGCTTACTCGGGTGTTTATACCCAATCGTCGTTTACGACCGGACTTTACAAATCCACTGACGGAGGCATCAACTGGGTTCGCAAGCCGGCGCTGATGGTCGATATCGAGAACATGGCGGTCAAAGGCAGCAATGTCCTTGCTTCGACTTTATTTGACGCCTTCTATTCAAACGATTACGGTGAACTGTTTTGGAACAACAGTTCGCTGCCCGGATCGCCGATCTTTGGAACCGGGATCGACACATATACATTGCGTGGTTCCGAGATATACGCGGGGAACGAGGGTATGTATGTTTCGACAAACCTCGGAGCTTCGTGGTCGCCGATCAGGGACGGATTTCCAACATGTCCGCTGCCAAACGTCCAATCCTCGGCATGGGACAAGAGCTATTTATACGCCGGAACCTACGGCGAAGGCGTATGGCGAAAACCGTTCGCGGTCATCCAGACATCGTCCGCGCCCTACAGTTACGATCCTTAGTCGACAAAAAAAGGCGGCGCACTCAACAACGAGTGAACCGCCTTTTTCTTGTGTCTAATCTTGCCTAAGCCGAAGCGGCCGCCGAATAGGGCGGCAAGGTAACACGCGCCGCTTTTTCTTTTTTCAGCCCCAACGCCCAGTCAGCCTGCATCAGTGTGTGAATGTCACGCGTTCCTTCGTAAATGACCGCAGCTTTACAGTTTCGCAGATATCGTTCTACGGGATAATCGTTGGTATATCCATTCGCGCCATGAACCTCGATCGCCATCGACGCAGCCGTCTCGCTGCGAACCGTCGCCTGCCATTTTGCGAGGCTGGCGGCCTTTGCCGAAGGCAATCCCATATTCTTTAGATATCCTGCCTTCAGCCACAAAAGATGGGCCATTTCGTAATCGGCTTCCATATTTGCGATCTTCTGTTTTACAAGTTGGAAGTTGGCGATCGGCTGATTTTGAACTTCGCGTGTTTTTGCATAGGCCACCGATGCATCGCGCGCGGCACGGATCACGCCCGTCGCACCGGACGCAACCGTATAACGCCCGTTTTCGAGTGAAAACATCGCGATCTTAAACCCTTCGCCTTCCTGCCCAAGCATGTTCGACTGCGGAACGCGAACATCCTGCAGTGAAAAATACCCCGTGTTGCCCGCTCGAATTCCGAGCTTACCGTGAAGCGTTCCGCTCGAAAATCCAGCCATCGAACGCTCGACGATAAAACAGCTAATTCCCGAATGGTCGCGAACCTTTTGTTTTTCCTGATCGGTCCAGCAGAAAAATAAGAAGTGATCGGCGACATCGCCAAGCGAGATCCACATCTTTTCGCCGTTCAGGATCCAGTCATCGCCGTCTCGTCGCGCATACGAACGCATACCTACAACATCCGAGCCGGCATTAGGTTCAGTCAGACCAAACGTCGCGAGTTTCTCACCGTTCGCCTGCGGAACGAGATACTTTTGTTTCTGCTCTTCTGTTCCCCAGCTAAAGACGCTCAGCGAATTCAGTCCAACATGCACCGACATCGCAACGCGCAAAAACGTGTCGCACGCTTCGAGTTCTTCGCAAACTATGCCGAGCGAAATGTAATCAAAACCGGCTCCGCCATAATTCTCAGGGATGCAGACGCCCATCAGCCCGAGCTCGGCCATCTTTTTGAAAACCGCCGGCTCGAAATGCGCTTTTTCATCCCATTCCTTTATGTAAGGAGCAACCTCGCCCGCACAAAATTCGCGGACGGTGTTTTGCAAAGCCTTGTGCTCTTCAGTCAGTTCAAAGTCGATCACAGTGTGTAATTTCCCTCTCTAAAATTTAGTTATGATAAGATTCCACTCGTAAAGGCAAGCAAGAATTCTAGCATTTCGCGTCAATTTGCGCGAAAGACAGGCACCGCAGGCTTTCATGATCGACATTTCAAAGGCTATTAAGGCGATCGACCGCGAAACAGGCCTCCTCGGCACTGAAAATATTACTCTGTCGCATGCCGTCGGTCGCATTCTGCGTGAAAATATCATCGCCGATACCGATTTGCCGCCATTTCACCGCTCACAAATGGACGGATTTGCGCTTGTTGCTTCGGACACAAAAAATCCGCCCGTCTCGCTCAAGGTCGTCGGCGAATCGGCCGCAGGACGCGGCTGGCACAAGGCGATGAAACGCGGCCAAGCGGTCAGGATCATGACCGGCGCGCCGCTGCCCAAAGGAGCAGATTCCGTCCAAAAGATCGAGCTTGCCCGCGAGTCTGGTAACGAAGTCGATATCTTGGAACCGACCGAGAAAGGCCGCTTCATCGTTCGCAAGGGCAGCGAGATCAAAAAAGGGCGAACAGTTTTTAAGACCGGCGAAACTATCACCGACACCATGATCGGCACGCTCGCGGCTTTTGGTTATGCAAAGGTCAAAGTTTCGAAACAGCCGCGAGTATCAATTCTTGGCACAGGCAGCGAGATCGTGGAGATCGCCATAAAACCGGACCGCGACCAAATACGAAATTCAAATTCCGTAATGCTCGATGTTCTGTGTCAGAAATTTGGCGCCACGACAACACTCTTTCCGATTACCAAAGACAATATTTCAGATCTCAAATTTCAAATTTCAAATGCCGCGAAAAAGGCCGATATCCTCGTGATCACCGGCGGCGTTTCCGTCGGAAAATACGATCTCACAAAAAAGGTCTTGGCCTATCTCGGTGCAAAAATATTTTTCGATAAGGTGCGTCTGAAACCCGGCAAGCCCGCCGTCTTTGCGCGGCTAGGTAAGACGCTTGTCTTTGGCCTGCCCGGCAATCCGGTCTCGGCGGCGGTCACGTTCCATTTGTTCGTCCGCAAAGCGATTCTCGCAACGCAGGCGGCATCGTCAACCGCCCTAAGAAATGGATTTGCCGTTGTGGCGACGGACGCAAAAGCCGCGAGGGAACGTGACACGTATTTGCCGTCTAGACTCGAAACTGACCGATCAGGCCGACTGATCGCCAATCCGCTGAAATGGCAAGGCTCATCCGATTTTGTCGGATATTCGCGCGCTGATTCGCTTATTTTTGTGCCGAAAGGCGGGATGATAAACCAAGGCGACGTAGCAAAGATCCTTTTCTTATGACTGAACCGAAGGCGCTTGCTCACGAAGCAATTTACGATACTGTCGAACAGATCCTGGGCGACACACCGCGTAAACGGCTATTAGATGTCCCGGCCGGCGAAGGAGCCCTCGCGTTAAGGCTGAAAAAACTTGGATTCGAGGTCGCGTGCTGCGACCTTTATCCGCATTTATTCCACGTCGAAAACATACAGATCAGGTCGGGAAATTTGGACGCAAGACTTCCCTATGACGATGATTCGTTCGACCATGTTGTCTGTGTCGAAGGTTTGGAGCATATCGAAAGTCCGGCAAACGCGATAAGAGAATTCGCACGCGTTCTTAAACCGGGCGGACACCTGATCGTCTCGGTGCCAAACATAATGAACATCGAAGAGCGTCTGAAATGGCTTCTTTACGGGTACACTTCGCACTTCAAACCCTTGTCGACAGAAGTGCTGACGGACATAAAACGCCAATACGCCGGCATCGAGGAAGCTGCACTTCATGTAAATCCCATCGGTTATTCCGAGCTGCGGTTTCTGCTTGAAAAGAACGGTTTTCAACTCGAACGCACATACCTCGACAAGCCAAAGAAAAACTCTTGGGCATATCAACCGCTCGTGGCCGTAATAAGATCGCTGTCCCTTTTCTCATCACGCAAAAAAAGAAATGCACGGTGGACGAACGAGTTAAATTCAAACGAGGTGCTGCTGGGCGGCAACACGCTAATCTTCAGCGCTAAGAAAATATGAATGATCTATCACATTTTGACGAAACAGGAAAAATAAAAATGGTCGATGTGTCCGCCAAAGAAACGACCACGCGTCGCGCGGTAGCCTCCGGCAAAGTTCTGCTTTCTCAACAAACTCTCGAAACTCTACGAACTCAAAAAGCTCCGAAAGGCGATCCGCTGGAGATCGCGCGCATCGCAGGTATCATGGCCGCGAAGAAAACGTCGGAACTCATCCCGCTTTGCCATCAGATCAATTTGTCGAAAGTGAATGTCACCGCCGAGGTTCGCGACTTTGGCATCTATCTCGAAGCCGAAGCGGTCACAAACGCTCAAACCGGAGTCGAAATGGAAGCATTAACGGCGGTCTCCGTTGCTGCTCTGACGATCTACGATATGTGTAAAGCCATCCAAAAAGACATCATTATCTCCGACATCCGCCTCGAATCGAAGACCGGCGGAAAAACAGATTTCGTTGCAGAAGCCCGCACGAAGTAAGGGCGCCGTCCTCGCTTGCGGTGCACTTACTGCGTGCGGGCTTCTGCAACACAGGAACTTTCGCCTACAATAGACGTATTCGCTTGTAGAAATGGAGTCATCGATTATGAGATACAAGCTAGCCGCCGACGCAAAACCGCAGTTAAAGGTGTTGCTGATAGCGACCCTTCTCACGATAGCCCTATGGTTCATTCCTTACGCGGGAATATTGGTCTATCCCATCCGGCTTTTTGTGACATTCGTTCACGAAGGTGGACATGCTATTGTGGGACTGCTCACTGGGGGATCGGTCCAGAGCCTTACCGTTGCGCCCGACGGGAGCGGATTGACCTACATCGTGCCATCGGGCTGGTTTGCTTCTCTTTTATTTTCCAGTGCCGGTTATCTTGGCACGACCTTTTTCGGCGTCTTAATGCTCACGTTGATACGTTTTAACGTTTCTGCGAAAAAGGTCCTCCTCGGCTGCGGAGTTCTAATTGGTGTTTTGACGTTGGGTTTTGGCCTGATCAGCCCGGTATTTAATTTGCTTTCGCTGCGGGTCGGCGCTGGCAGCGTTGCGTTCACATTGATCACCGGGAGTTTGCTCACGGTTGCCTTGATCGCTCTTTCCAGGCTGCTTAGCATTCGCGCCGCTAATTTTGCCGTCGCGTTTTTGGCGATCCAGTGTTTGCTTAATGCCCTGTCCGACCTCAAAACACTTTTCTTTATCAACGCCCCGTTTTCGGGTTCGGACATAATGAATGATGCGGGCAACATGGCCACCGCCACGAGTCTTCCTGCCTTTCTGTGGGTGATGATCTGGATCGGCATCTCGCTGGCGATGATATCACTAGGCCTTCGCCTCTACGCCGTCGGAAAGTCAGCGAAGTCGGGCGATTCGGTTTTCGAAGACTAACCACAAGATTTCAACGCAAAGGAAAGCAAATCTATGTTTTTTCTTTGCGTCTTTGCATCTTCGCGTCTTTGCGTTAAAAATTCTTCTTAGGATGAAGTCGATAACCTTGAATCAACTCACGGTAGGCACTCGGCTGCTCGTGCGCTCCCGGGTGGATTGGCGGTTCGCGGCGATCTCTCGCATCGATGAGGAACGCGTGGTCCTGACCGTCTGCTCGCCCACGGGCCGCACTTATCGCCTCCGCCGCGAACTCGACGCCCAGGTCCTTATCGAAGGCACGATTCCCGTTCTGCCCCACGAATCAAGCGAAAACTGGCGCGAAAACTTCAGCCGTTACGATCATCGTTGGTAAATAGCTCATATGGCCGAAACAAAAACAAAACCAACCGGAGCCAGCGTCGCGGACTACATCGCCTCAAAGGGCAATGAGCAGCAGCGTGCCGATTGCAAAGAGCTGATGGCGCTGCTGAAAAAGATCACCGGAAAAAAGCCGTATATGTGGGGGCCGAGCATCGTCGGCTTTGGCTCTTACCGTTACACCTACGCGAGTGGGCATAGCGGCGAGGCTCCGATAGCCGCCTTCGCCATCCGCGGCCGCGACCTGGTCGTGTACCTCTATTGGGAAGACCCCAAACAAAAGGCCTTGCTGGCCAAGGTCGGCAAACACAAAATGGGCAAATCCTGCCTCTACTTCAGGCAACTCGCCGATCTCGACAAGTCTGTTCTCGAACAACTGATCGCCAGCTCGATCACGGAAGTGAAACGGGTGTATGAGTAATACGTTTCGTTTGATTGATCTCGTTTCCCAAGCCTCGGCCGTTGAGGAGTTGCTTCGTGACAAATCAGTCGAAGAGAAGATCGAGTGGCTTTCATCGCACGGGTCAATTACGCCAAAACCAAAGTCAGTGCCGGAGGAGCGACAGACTTTTTTCTTCGAGACGCCGACGGGCTGCAGCTGCGCTTTCTTCTTCGACGGTAATGAGCTTGTCTTCGTCGGCGACCACACGACTTTCACTGCTCGGCAGTTTCGCAATAATTCGTAGCTGAGACCGCTTCTTTGTCCGCCGATACCCAATTTGATAAACTACTCTTTTGCGCTAGCCGCGAAATAGCTGTCTATGCAGGCTGCGAAGTCAAAAGAGGAACAGATCGTCGTTCGCGGGGCCCGCGTTCATAATCTCAAGAACATCACGGCGCACTTGCCGGTCAATAAGCTGACGGTGATCACGGGCGTTTCGGGTTCGGGCAAATCTTCGCTCGCTTTTGACACTCTCTACGCCGAGGGCCAGCGGCGTTATGTCGAATCTTTATCGGCATACGCCCGCCAGTTTCTGGAGCGCATGGACAAGCCAGACGTCGACGAAATAACCGGCGTCTCGCCGGCCATCGCGATCCGGCAAAAGAATTCGACAAAAAATCCGCGCTCGACCGTCGCGACCCAAACCGAGATCTACGACTATCTGCGTCTGCTCTTCGCCCGCGCCGGCACGACCATCTGCCACGTCTGCGGCCGCGAAGTCCGAAAAGATTCTCCCGAATCCGCAGCCGACGACATTCTCAAAGAATTGCCCGAAGGAACAAGATTCTACGTCCTCTTCCCCATCCAGGACGAAGTCTCCCGCTCGATGGTAAAAACCGCACGAGGCGACGCCGCCTTGCAGAAGCCCGCACGAAGTAAGGGCACCCGCAAGTCGAAGACACAAAACCTAAGCACTCAAGCCTTCCTCATCTCGCTCCTCCAACAGGGCTTCACGCGTTTATATCGCACCGGCGAGCTTATCGAACTCCAAAAACCCGAGGACTATCCGCACGACGATTTCGACAACACATATGTGTTGATCGACCGCCTGGCCGCAAACGCAGACATTCGCCAACGCCTCGTCGACTCGCTGGAAATTTGCTTCAGAGAATCTAATGCCGCTGTTATCGACACTGCCGGAGCGAGGACACTCTTGTCCTCATCGCCGGTTCCTCCGGCGAGAAAAGAGCACCGGAATCACTCAAACCCGATCTCCTCAGAGCCCTATATTCGTGCTTCGCACTCAGGAGGACAAGAGTGTCCTCCCTCCCTCCGCTTCTCAGACAACTTCGTCTGCAAATACGACGGCACCCGCTACGAGGAACCCGAGCCGCATCTCTTCAGTTTCAATTCCCCATTCGGCGCGTGCCCGACGTGTCAGGGTTTTGGCAACACGATCGGCATCGATTACGGCCTCGTCATTCCAAATCCGCTGCTATCGCTAAAAGAAGGGGCGATCGAGCCTTTCACGCGGCCGCAACATAATTGGGCGCAAAAAGAACTGGTTAAATACGCCGATTCGGCAGGCATCGATCTCAAAAAACCTTTCGCCGATCTCGATGATTACCAGCAGAACAACATCATCTACGGCGACGAAGGCTGGCGCGGCATCAAAGGTTTCTTTCAGTGGCTCGAAACAAAAAAATACAAACTCCACGTCCGCGTCTTTCTCGCAAAATATCGCGGTTACACACGCTGCCCCGATTGCGACGGCCAACGCCTACGCCAAGCAGCTCGCGATGTAAAGATCGGCATGCGCTCGCTGCCCGAGATCATCGAAATGTCGATCTCGGACGCCTATGCATTTTTCGAAAAGCTCGAACTCGACGCCGAACGGTCGCAGATCGCGGACAAGCTTTTACTAGAAATTCGCCGACGATTGAAATTCCTCGTCGAGGTCGGTTTGGATTACCTAACGCTCGGTCGTCTAGCGGCAACACTTTCCGGCGGCGAGGCGCAGCGTATCCAACTCGCAACAAATCTCGGCTCTCTATTGGTTGGTACGCTATACGTTCTCGACGAACCCAGCATCGGCCTGCACCCGCGCGACAATTCGCGTCTGATTAAAATTCTCGAAAATCTCCGCGACATCGGTAACACGGTCCTCGTGGTCGAGCACGACGAAGAAACCATGCGTGCTGCAGATCACGTCATCGACATCGGAGTCCACGCGGGCGAATACGGCGGCGAACTTGTTTTCGAGGGCAATTTTGCCAACCTTCTAAAGTCCGACACGTCGCTGACTGCAAAGTATCTTCGCGGCGATGCCGAGATAAAAATCCCGCAAAAGCGCAGGCCGGTCGGCAAGAACAAGATTGAAATAATAGGCGCCCGCGAGCACAATCTAAAAGACGTTTCGGTCAAGATACCGCTCGATATGCTTGTGTGCATCACGGGCGTTTCCGGCTCGGGCAAATCTACACTCGTTCACGACGTTCTCTACGCCGGCCTCAAGAAAAAACGCGGCGAGTGGAATTCGCACGTTGGATTTTTTAAAGAGATAAAGGGCGGCGAACTTATCGACGATATTATCCTCGTCGATCAATCGCCCATCGGCCGCACGCCACGTTCGAATCCGGTCACATACATAAAAGCCTACGACGCGATTCGCGAAGTTTTTGCCGGAACGAACGCCGCGAAAACCAAAGGCTACAACGCCTCACATTTTTCGTTCAATGTTCCTGGCGGCCGCTGCGAGATCTGCCAGGGCAGCGGTGTTGTCACGATCGAAATGCAATTCCTCGCCGACGTCGAGCTGACTTGCGAAGATTGTCGCGGCATGCGCTTCAAACAGGACATCCTCGACGTTAAATACAAGGGCAAGAACATCCACGAGGTCCTGCAAATGACCATTCGCGAAGCGATCCTCTTCTTTAAAGATGTTTCAAAGATCGTCTCTCGCCTAAAGGTCCTCGATGCAGTCGGACTCGGCTATCTGCGCCTCGGCCAGTCTGCGACAACATTAAGCGGCGGCGAGGCACAACGCGTAAAACTCGCCTCGCACCTCGCACAAAAAACCGCCAACCGAACACTTTTCATTTTCGACGAGCCGACAACAGGCCTGCACTTCGACGACATCAACAAACTCCTTGCCGCCTTCCGCGCCCTGATCGACAACGGCGGCAGCCTGCTCGTGATCGAGCACAACATGGACGTCATCAAAACCGCCGACTACGTCATCGACCTCGGCCCCGAAGGCGGCATCCACGGCGGCGACATCATCGCCACCGGCACTCCCGAAGCTGTCGCGAAAGTGAAGGGATCGTTCACCGGACAATACCTTTCCAAAACGCTTTAGACATATCGAATCTGGTTCGATATAACTCTTTGCTGATCAAATCGAAACCCTCAGCGACGAGAGCGTTTCAGAAGGAGGCGACTCGAGTCCAAAACTGAAATGAAACGCGGTCATACCAAATGCCTTTCTGGTCATATCAAGTGCCATTCTGGTCATACGGCACTGCCATTTGGCCATATTCGGGACATATCATTCATCACCGAATTTGTTCCGCCAGATCGGAGCGATCTGCTCCATCACCTTACAATCGCAATAGCCGCCATTTTCGTTCAGCCAGCTTGTTAATTTCCCGAAATCGAGCCGGTTGTCCATCATGAACCGCATCGCGAACTGCAGACTGTGATTGCACTCCGTCTCGTATAGCTCATCCTCGATAAAATCCAGCATCTCGCTGATCGTCGCCTGGCCGGCAGGTAAGCCGTCGAGAAAAGCACGCAGCTCTTCGCCGCTCATTTGTTCGAGGTTTTCTATCTCGCGTTTTCGTACAACTGGCATATTAGAATTCTGATTCCGAGACCCGCGCGATCTCGATTCGCTGCGATTCCTCGAGTTCCTTTTGTTTCACGCCGTCGCGGCCGTCGTAGGCAGCAAACTTTGGCAGGAATAATGCCGCACCTAATACTGCAACAATGCATAATGCCCCGCCAGACACCAACGCTGTTCTAACGCCAAATGTTTCCGCCACAATTCCCATCTTAGCACTGCCGAGCATCGGCCCGGTCAGATAGCTCATCATCTCGATACTCGCCAAGCGGCCGCGAAGATAATTTGGTATCGTCTGGTTCCATATCGAGCCGCGAAATATACCCGAGATCATATCGAAAAATCCCGCTGCGGCCAGAAACAACAATGCCGGCACAATACTCTCCGCAAGTCCGAAGAAGACAATGGCAATTCCCCACAAAACTGCGGCGACAATGACCATAAATCCGTGCCGGTGAATGTTCTTCGTCCAGCCTGACGTTAGGCTCGCGATCAAGGCACCGCCCGCGATCGCTGCTGGGAAAAACCCTACATATTTATCGCCGTAAATAACGGCCAATGCGGGATACAGAGCCTGCGGCATTGCGAAAAACATCGCGGCAATGTCGATAAAATACGTGCCGACCAATTCCTGTCGTCCAAATGCATATTTCCATGCGCTCTTGATCGACTGAAAGCTTGGCTTCTCAGCTCCTTCCGGAGCCGGCACCGAACGGATAAGAAAAACGGCTGTCAAGGACGCGATAAATGTAAGCAGGTCAAAAGTATACGCGATCGAACTGCTGAACTGTGTCGCGATAATTCCCGCAACGGCAGGACTAACGATCGCTCCGACGCTGTAGCGGATCGAATTGAGCGCCATGACGGCCGACATCATTTCGGACGGAATTACCTTTTGAATGAATGATTCAAAGGCCGGACGCTGGACCGCCGCAAATCCGGCGTGCATTGCCACGGCAAGGAACAAGATCCACACCTGCGGATTCGGCAGTAGCGAATTTATCAGCAAAACAGCCGTCGCCGATGTCTGGCCAACCTCTGTCAAACGCAGCATTTTTCGCTTGTCGAGAAAATCGGCCATCGCTCCGCCGACGAAGGCAAGGATGACCATCGGCACAAATTCCGCGAGATAAATATAACCGACCATCGCCGATGACTGTGTCAGTTGATACATCTGCCACGGAACGACGATGAACGTCATCATCGAGCCGAAAAACGACACAAGCTGGCCAGTGAACAGCAGTCGATAATCGCGTGAGGCTTTGAGAGGCGATAGGTCGAGGAGCATAAAATTCGTGCAAAAATAGCTTATCACAGCCGTTTTGGACTCGGTTTTGATAGGCTATACTTGTTTTCAAGTGCGAACTCGATTCGTGTTCCTTAACTAAAATTATGTTGGCATTGTTCTATCTGGCAGTGATGTGTGCGCTCGGCGATGCGATCGGGCGAAGATTTTTTCCGTTTGTCTCGCTTGCCCATCGTGCGGCTTCCGCTTTTCTTGTCGGCCTGCTGATCAGCAGTTGGTGGACCTACACGCTCGCATATTTTTGTTCGAACGCCTCGTCGCCGATGCTCTGGGGCAACCTTCTGTTTTTCATCACCGCGATCGGGCTAATTTTGTGGCTTAATCAAAATCCGTCGAAAACTGAAACGCGCAGCGATCTGGATCTGAACGATGCGCAATTTCAGAAATGGGATTGGGTCATCGCCGGCGTTTTCCTTCTGTTCGTGACGTGGATGATGTTCAAAACATTCACCTTCAGCGACGGAACTCTCTTGATCGGCCATCACCAAAATGCCGATTTTGGCTCGACCCTGTCCATAATGCAGTCGTTCGCGTTGGGGCATAATTTTCCGACGGAATATACGCATTTCACCGGCGAACGAATCCGCTACCATTTTCTTTTTTACTTTCAGGCGGGCAATCTCGAATATCTTGGTCTCAATCCGGTAATCGCCAACAACCTGCTCAGTATCTTTTCCTTTACGTCGCTGCTGGTCCTCGTAATGACGCTCGGCGGCGTTCTTTTCCGGTCGCGAGTTGCCGGACGCATCGGTGCCGCCCTGTTTTTTACGCATGGCTCGCTTGCGTATATCCCGTTCCTGCTTTCGCTCCCATCATTTTCAGCGTTGATCGATCAACTGAATTCGATGACCAAATTTCTGACGGGTCTTCGCGATGCCTCGGGCAACCCCTATCGCGGCGAAGATTGGGGCGTTTGGTCGTTAAATGTTTATCTCAATCAGCGCCACCTTGCCAGCGCAATAGCGATCTTTCTCCTGATTCTCATCTATGTGGTAATTCGACTCCGCGAGAAAATCGAACTCGAACCCGAACCTGTTCAACATCTGTCCGCAGAAGAATCCGAAAGTGAAACAAGCGGAGCATCGGAAAGCGAATATGAGCCTGTCGAAAATGCGGCCATTAATTCAACAAATGACGCCGAAATAGAAGCTAATTTGTACGATCCCGAAGATGAAGAGGATGACGATTGGGAAGAAGACGATGAGAATGAGGATGAGGAAGAGGATGAAGATGAGTTTAGCCTAACAGATTACATAAAACAGAATTCCGTCCTTGTATTTTGCGGTGTGCTTTTCGGACTTCTGCCGATGTGGAACGGTGCGATCTTCCTGGGAGCCGCCGTAATACTCGCTGCTCTCATTATTTTGTTTACCCGGTTTCGCCGTGAACTCATCACTCTCGCGGTCACAGCGGCGCTAGTAGCCTTGCCACAGATCATTTATCTAAAAACAGGCCACGTAAAACCCGTGCAGTATTCGATGTTGCGATGGGGCTTTGTCATTGACGACCCAGGTGTAATCAACGTGCTCTGGTGGACATTTTTTACGTTTGGATTTAAGTGGGTTTTGCTGGGCATCGCGCTTTATTTCTCATCCGGACTGCAACGCCGGCTTATGTTGGCAGTGTCGTTCCTTCTTCCGTTGACATACTGCTTCCGATTCAGTGAAGAGGTTTTGGCAAATCACAAATTTATTAATTTGTGGCTGGTCATAGTGAATATTTTTTGCGGATATGCCGTCGTTAAACTTTGGGATCTAAAGATTGGAAAAAGTGTTATCCCATCGCGAGTGGCAGCGATCGCTCTGCTGCTGCTAATCGTCACGGGTGGGCTGATCGATCTGGCGCCGATCAAGAACTCGGACGACAGGAACTTTATCAAATATAAATATAACGACAATAAATTGATCGATTGGGTCAAAGAAAACACCGATCCAAAGGCGATCTTTCTTTCGGACCAACACATAAATCACGAGATACTGCTTGCCGGCCGCCGTCTATTCTACGGCAACTCCTATTATGCCTGGGGAACAGACTACGATACCGAAGAACGCGAAAAGATCGTCCAGAAAATGTTCGAGTCAAAAGACCCGAATGAGGTTTTCGCGCTTCTCAAAGAAAACAACATTACTTACGTAGCGATGGATGATCGGATCCGCAAGGGCAATCCGATCATCAAGAACCCGACAGAGGAAGTATTTTCGAAATACTTCGAGCTCGCTTTCTCCGACGAAACCGCCGACTACGGCGGGCATATGAAGATCTATAAGGTTCCCGACGAACTTCCGACGGTCCCGGTCTCAGGAACCGTCGATGGTCAATCCGGTGCCGTCGGGATAAATGTTTTTCAGGGCGGCGAGGGTGTGCTGCCCGGGCAGTTTAGAAGCCCGCGCGGCCTGGCCACCGACTCGAAGGGATTCATCTATGTCGCCGACTATTTTGGCGCCCGCATTCAGAAATTTGCGCCCGACGGCAAATTCATGTTGGCGTGGGGCGCCAAAGGCGAGGGCGAAGGACAATTCAAGGAACCTAACAGCGTCGCTGTCGACGAAGCCGGCAATGTTTATGTCACCGACGGCCTTGCTCATAAGCTTATGAAATTCGACGGCGACGGAAAGCTGTTAAAAGAATGGACAAAACCGACGGTCGATTTCTACGGGCCGCGCGACATTGCATTTGGCCCGAATAAGAAGCTTTACATAATTGATCAGGGGCACACGCAGATCACGGTGTTTGACCCTGCAAATGAAAGCTTCAAATCGTGGGGCAGTTCGGGCTCTGGCGACGGACAATTCAACGAATCGACGGGCATCGGCATTGGAGCGGGATTGGTTTTTGTCGCGGACCGCGACAATCACCGTATACAGGTTTTCGACCTCGACGGAAAGTTTATTCGTCAATGGCCGATCGTTGGCTGGGAACGAAGCCATTATCCCGATGTGGTTTATGATGATGCGACAAAACATGTCCTCGTTTCCGATGGAAAGTCCAACAGCATTCTTGTCTTCGATGTTGATGGAAACCCGCTGGCCGCCCTCGTGATTCCGGACGACGCAAAGCTCAATAATCCGTCCGCGCTTGTCATCGCAGAGTCCGGAAAGCAAAGGCAGCTTTTCATACTGCAGACGAACGGCGCAAAGGTCACAACCGTCGCATTAGACGCGAAAAAAGCGGAGCCGAAGAAGGGAAAATAAAGTTGTAACAAAAACCGGAACGCGGCCGCCGAGAAGCTAAATGGAATTTGTCCGTCGTCACAGGATCTGTTTATTGCTGGCTTTGGCGGCCGTGCCTGTTTACTGTCTCTACATATACGACATTACCGGAAATCCGCCGGGCTTTTTTGTCGACGAAGCTGTCGCATCATTTAACGCGTATAAGATACACCTCTCAGGACAAGGTGAGTTTGGCAACTCATGGCCGCTCTACTTTCCGGTGATGCAGGTTCCGGGCACGAGTGATTTTTACGGGTATCTCGACCCCGTTCAAGTCTACTTATTGGCCGCATTGTTCACGTTGTTTGCGCCGAGCGTGCTCTTGCCGAGATTGTTAAGTGCGACCGCGATGTTTGTCGCGTCGATCCTTCTGGGTGTATTAGGCAAGCGCATTTCCGGCAGGATCGACGTTGGCATCATCACGACAGTGACCGCCTTGGTGACGCCATGGCTGTTTGAAATGAGCCGGATGGCTTTTGGTGCTTCGCTGTATCCGCTTGCGATAGTCCTGCTTTTGTTGTTTCTGCATATCGCTTCGAAAAAAGACCGATGGCCCTGGTGGAATATTTTTGTCGTGGCTGTCGGCCTCGCTTTAACGACCTATACTTATTCGGTCGGACGTTTGCTTGGACCCATACTCGCCATAGGATTGATCTTGTTTGCCACAAACCGGGAGCGTTTTACAAACGTTTTGAAAACTTGGGCAATATACGCGCTTACGCTGCTGCCAATGCTCGTATTCCATCTCCGTAACCCAACGGCCTTAATGGGACGATTTGATAAAACGGTAGGAATCGTCGCGCCAAACCTTAGTTTTCTTAAGATCGTTTCCATCTTCGTCTCTAATTATTTAGAGAATATCAACCCGCAGCGTTTGCTTCTCACGGGAGACACTAACCTGCGTCATCACATTACCGACACCGGGCCGATGTTGGCTTTAACGCTGCTGCTCGCATTCGGCGGGACCGTTCTTATCATCGTGAAATTTCGCAAGGATGCGTGGTGGCGGTATATCCTGTTTGGCACGCTTGTCTCGATAATTCCCGCTTCGCTCACAAAGGAACAGTTTCACATGCTTCGACTCGGAGCTTTGCCGGTATTTTTGCTCGTGCTTATAATACCGACACTGACGTGGCTGCTCGGAACCCGAAAAGTCGATAACGGGCTCGATACTGAAACCGAGTCACAGCACTGGAAAGCCGTCTACCTAACCCGACGCGGGCTAGCGGTTGCAGCTCTTGTGGCTTTGACCTTCGCTCAAGCCGTTTATTTTCAGTCCGCTTATCGCACGATCGGCACGACGCGTGGAACGCTGTTCGACGCCGGTTATCGCCCGGTCTTTAACGCAGCTCTGGCTACGAGATCTCGGCCGATCTATCTTGTGGACGGTTATTGGGGAGAGGACTATGTTCTCGCTTACTGGTATGCGACTATCGACGGCGTAGACCTTTCAAACTTTGTACACCTGACCACCAAAGGCCAGCGGCCTCCCGTCGGAGCAATCGTTATCAGTTCCGACGACCGCTGTGATAGTTGTGAGCCGATCTTTCAGGACGGACAATTCGTTTTGTATCGACAGATCGATACAAACAAAACCTCAACTACGCCTCAATAACTCAGGCCGCGTATATTTTCAGCTTAAATTCGTCGTTGGCAATATAGATCTCGGGTTTGCGGCCCGAGAACAGATGCGACTGCCGTAAAATCATCGGCAACCCGCCATGTGGAGCGTTAATGCCATATTCGCGTCGCGTAAAGATCGCCGCGATCTGCGGATTGAGCCGCTGCGTAATGCCGTAACGGATCGCCCTCGACGCAGGCGGCGAAAAACCCGTCGTGCGACGGGGATTGATAAATTCGATCGCATGGTCGTAAACGTTCACTCGCGTTCGAATATCACGCAGTGCAAGGTCGCGATGCATTAGAGAATTGATTATCCCTTCGACGACCGAATAGAAATGATAGTTCCCACGCGCCTGCGCAATCGGGTCGGTAACGAGGGCGAGCTTGCGTTTCGGCCTTTCCTTACCAAGATCGGCATAACGTTTAATGAACTCAAGGATCGATTCATATTGAGTCAAAAGATTACCCTTTACCTCAACCGCCTCGATGAGCTGAGCACTTCCATTGTCACCTGAGAATCTCGCGACCGTGACATTCGATCGCGGCAGTAGTTCCGCAACTCGGTCATTCTTACCAAATAACAGCAGCGCGGCGACGGTCGGAAAAAATTCATCAGTATTGCCGACCGCGAGCAGCAGATCTTTTCTCAGAAAATCGCTTGTCTGATAAAGATTGATATTCGGTGCGTTGTCATCGAATCCGCTGGCGAACGACCATAGCAGCGCATCGTCAAAATCCGCCTCCACGACACCCTGCAAGGGAATATTCTCAAACCCAAGCGGCCGCAGCTCATCGAGCCAGGCTGAAAGCTCATCACGGGAAACTTCCCTTTTTTCCGCGCCGAAGCGCAGATAAAAACGTCCGTCACGCGTGCGGTAAGGCCGTCGTTTGCCATTGATATCAAGAGCGACAATGCGCTTGCCGCTATCGAACGCGATCGTATCGATCATCGGCACGATGGACGGAACGATCTCATCGCGACAGATCCTGATTAGCTCCTGCTGGACCCATTCGGGGTTGCTTACACCTTCAATACGGAGTTGGTCATTGACGCCGAAGATTATCGTTCCGCCGTCCGTATTCGCAAGAGCGACAATCCCCTGAGCGATGCGTTCGCTGTTCGACAGCTTTACCTTTAGTTCGAGATAAGTATCTTCGCCGCCGCGGATAAGGCGCAAGAGCTCTGTCCGCGTCGTGCTCTGGGCAGGCTGATTTACAAAGTATTCTTGTAAGGATTGTTCATTGGCTGGGTCAAAACGCTGTGTGTGACGAAACCTTCTTCGCGGCATCAGTGTTCGGCGTGCACTTTTTGTAAAGACGGCGACGCTAACCGCCCGAATGTCGTTGGGACATTACTGGATTTCAAAGACCGTACAAAACTATTGGAACACTGAGAAAAGGAAAAGTAAATCAAAATTACTGTGATCAATATATCGAGAACGAATACTCCACCATCTTGACAACATTAATTGGAACGCCATTAACTCGCTGAGGTAAGAAAACAATTTTCTTGGCCGCCGAGATCGCGTTGTCAGTTAACCCGTTGGGCAACTCATCACCTACGACAGTTACAGCCCCAATTCCACCATTCGCGAGAAAGGACACTCGGAATGTGACCGCCCCCTGCGTGTTATGCTGACGGGCAACATCTGTATATGGTGGACGCGGCTTGCTCTTGAGAAGAAGACGATCAGTATGCTCTGAACCGGTAGCGCTGACCGGGGGTTCCGCGTTCAATCCTTTATCACCAAGAGTTGCTGGGCTACCACCCAATATCTCGATACCATTATTCGGTGAGAAAACCAGCGATCCAGTGAACAGTTTTTCATCTGGTTTCATATCCGGCCTGCTCGCGATCTGAAGTTCCCGCCACCGATTGTTAGCCATGTCGGGTATCACCCAACGTGTGACCATTTCATAAGGCGTTTTCCACCTGAACACCGTGGCCTTGCGCCCATTCACATCGCCATCGGCTTCAGAAACGGGAGCCGGATTGGAATTCCTTAGCTCAGTAAGCCGTCGCTCAAGCGTGCCTTGTCCGAAAACACTCCTTTCAATCCGTGTGCATGAGCTGGGAATCGGTTCACTGGCCTTTGTATAGAATCGAAATTCATAAACAGACTGGTCCGCGTAAGCATGGTAGATCGATCCAGTTACCTGACGGCATGGATCGCCTTCATTATTCCTAACTGGAAGTTTTGGAAACTTAACGGCCGTCTCAGCACTGGAAATCTTATACAGTTTCCATTCGATTGGTGCAGCATATTGGTCGGCTGGGTTTGCCGCAGGCGTGATCGTCTGTGCAGAAACCGCGACCGCAAGGATCAAAAGCAATTCAATAGTCTTAAGAAAAGGTCGACTGGGAATCATGGCATCAGATTGTCACGGGCTGCGTATATATTACCGGCCGCGCTCCGAGGGGATGTGCAGTTTCGTAAGTGTGAGCAAAATTCAGCAGAACCCCCTCTGACCAAAAGTTGCCTACGAGCTGAAGACCGATAGGCAAGCCTTCGTTCGATAGTCCACATGGCACGCTAACCGCCGGAACACCGGCCAGATTTGCCGACACCGTGTAAATATCGCTCAAATACATCGCCAGCGGATCGTCAGAGCGCTCACCGATCTTAAATGCGACCGACGGCGAGGTCGGTGTCAAAATCACGTCGCATTGTGTAAAGGCCTTTTCATAATCCTGTTTTACAAGGAAACGCACTTTTTGCGCCTTTGCATAATAGGCATCGTAGTAGCCACTCGAAAGTACATACGTTCCGAGCATGATGCGGCGTTTGACCTCGGCTCCGAAACCTTCTTCGCGAGTGCGGAAATACATCTTTCGTAATTCATCTGACTCCTCGGCGCGAAAGCCGTATCGAACACCGTCGTAGCGCGCGAGATTTGACGATGCCTCGGCTGTCGCGATGATGTAATAAACCGCGATGCCGTATTTCGCATACGGAAGTTCAACATCAACGATCTCCGCACCGAGAGAGCGATAATTCTCGATGGCGGCCTCAACTTTTTCTTTCACATCCGCATCGAGACCTTCACCAAAGAGTTCTCGCGGCACACCGATCTTTTTTCCGGCGATATCCGCGTTGATGCCGGCCGCATAATCAGGCACGGGAACATCAGCCGATGTTGAATCATGCGGATCGCGTCCGGCGATAACACTGAGAACATCCGCGATGTCACGCGAAGTCTGGCCAAAGATTCCAATGTTGTCCAGAGATGATGCGAACGCCACAAGTCCGTATCGCGAAATTCGTCCGTAAGTTGGTTTCAACCCGACGATGCCGCACAGCGATGCCGGCTGACGGACCGAGCCGCCTGTCTCGCTTCCTAGCGCAACGCGGACAACACCTGACGCGACGGCTACGGCGGAACCGCCTGAACTTCCGCCGGGAACGCGAGTCACATCCCAAGGATTTTTCGCCGCACCGAATGCCGACGATTCATTTGACGAACCCATCGCAAATTCGTCCATGTTCGTCTTGCCGACGACGATCGCTCCGGCGGTATTGAGCCGATCGATGGCGGTAGCATTATATTGTGCCCTGTAGTTATGCAGGATGTGCGAGCCGCACGACGTTCGCAAGCCCATTGTGCAGATGTTGTCCTTGACGGCGATGGCAAGGCCGTTCAGTTTGGTCTCGCCCGACTCGATCTCTGTCGCGCGCTTTAACGCATATTCTCTTTCAATCGAGAGAAACGAGTTAAGTTGAGGATTAAGTTTTTCTGCGGAATCGAGAACCTTTTCGGTCTCAGAACGAATCGACATACGTATTAGTTAACCACATTACTTATCAACCATTTATCGCCATTCTTTACAGCCTGCACTTTAACTTCTTTTTGTTCAGTTTTCGTATCGTCACGCCAGAAAAGCAATACTTGAAAAGTCGCTTTTTCATTCGATTCCAAACTGCATGAGCCTATCCGAAATGCCTTTGGAAAATCTTCGCTTGCCGTGAAATAATCCCTTTTCTCTTCGCGCGATTCCCTGAGACTATTAGCAAGATCTGGTGTAAGAAATCCTTCGCGTACCTTCAGGTTTTCCGGCGACGGATGCATGTCGTTTCCAAAATGGAACGAGTAAAAGTGCTTTATTGCTCCGCGGGCCTCAGTACATTGCGGTTGTTCGAGATTCGGGACACTACAGCCGGTAGCCCACAACACAAAAAGAACCAAGCACAATGCGACCAGAGAATTTCGCACTACAAAACTTTCGGAACTTGAAAATGTCCTGCGACGGCCGACGGTGCCTGATCAAGCGCTGCTTTTTGTCCTAGCGAGCCGCCCGGAATATCTTCGCGAATGGTAGCCGTCTCTTCGCCCTCACTCGTCAACCCGCCGAGCATCGGCTCGATCTTCTCCGTATCAAGCTCGTTTAACTGCTCGATATATTTGACGATGTTGTCCATCTGCGGCGTGTAAAGCTCGACCTCCGCATCGGATATTTCTAAATGTGCGAGCTTTGCAACTTGTCTGACGTCCATACTTTTAGAATTGGGAATCTCAAAATTGAAATTTCAGATCAGGCCTAACCTATCCGAAATTCGATAAACCTGACAGTGCCGCTGCCAAGCGATCCGTTCAGTTTCGCAAGCATCTGCGGAGCCAACTCTTCCAGATGTCGCTGCCATGTCTTATCCGCGACCGCAACGACAAGACGGTGGCTGGAAAATTCGATGGGCGTCGTTCGCGAGGCGAGCAAGCCGCCTGCGCACTGTTTCCACGCCGCAAAGACTATCGCTTCATCCGTCTTAGCATTCGAGCCGAGCCCCTTCAAAACCGACGGAATTGCACCAAAAAGCTTCTCCATTTGTCATTTACCGTCAATCAATTATCATTTTAGACGAGAAAAAACGGAAATGCGAAACCACGCAAAATTATGATCGAGCTTCCCAAATTGATCCTTGCCTCCGGCAGCCCGCGACGCTCCGAAATACTATCGTCCGTCGGATGGCAGTTTACAAAGCATGTCGCAGACATAGACGAAAGTGAGAAACCGAATGAATTACCAGAAGATTACGTTATACGCCTCGCACGCGAAAAAGCCGAGGCAGTCGCGGTCAATCATCCCGACGAAACTGTTCTCGGAGCCGATACGACCGTTGTGATCGAAGATCAGATAATCGGCAAACCCGTCGATCTCGAGGACGCGATCCGAATGTTACAAATGCTTGCAGGCAACTGGCACGAAGTCCTGACCGGCGTCGCCATCGTCAGCAACGGCGAAACTCGCTCTGCTCTCCAGCGAACCCGCGTAAAATTCGCTCCGATGTCGGACAATGAGATCAATTTCCTTGCCGAACGCGGCGACCCTCTCGATAAAGCGGGCGCCTATGCCGTGCAGGCTCAGGCAGCTTTATTTATTGAAGGCATTGAAGGCGATTATTGGAATGTCGTCGGGCTTCCAATAAATTTGGTTTACGAATTAATAATGAAAAAGCCCGGCTTATAGGCCGGGCTTTCATTTCAGAGATTCTTGTCGATCACCTTCGAGATCGGGACAGTGACATCGTATTTCGGATCAATGCCGCCGAAAGGCTCACCGATCTCTCGCCCGCTTTTGTCCAGGATCACAAACGAAGGCACCTGCTCGACCTTGAATTTTCGCAGCGTAGCGGCGCCGTCGGGATCCCGCAAGATCGTCACCGTCATTTTGTTGCCGGTAGCAAACTTGCGAATGGCGTCGTTGCTGGCAAAATTCTTTGAGCCGGCACTGAGTGAATCGGTGGCGATGAAGTAGATCGTTACATCTTGCCCCGCATACTTTTTCGCGAGCGCATTTGTAAACTCGGCCTGCTTATTCGAAAGCGGCAGCCAGCTTGCACCGATCGCCAAAACGACAACCTTGCCGTTCTGACCTTCGATATTCACACGCGTGCCGTCCAGCGACGTGAGTTCCGTCTGCGCGGACGCCGCAAAGGCGGCGATAACAGTTACGACCAATGTTGCGATAAAACTCTTTAGAGTTTTCATATTTTTATGAAACGCCAAAAGGGCGATTTCGAGAAGATTAGATGCAAGTTTGAGACCAAACTACTGCTTTCGATTAAGGACGACGTTGTCTATCAGTCGGACGTCCCCAACATAAGCGGCGATCAGTATTAGAGCTTCTTCATCTCCAATCTTTTCAATAGGTTCCAGCGAATCACGGTCCACCGCTGCGACATAATCTAACTTTGCAAGCGGTTCGGTCGCGATTCGTTTTTCGACAATTTGCGCTAGATCCGACGCATTTCGTTCACCTTTCTTGAATGCCGTTTTCGCCTCGCGGAGGGCCTCGATGATCACGGACGCTTTTTCACGCTCCTCACTGCTAAGTCGCGAGTTTCGCGATGACATCGCAAGCCCTGATTCCTCACGCACCGTGGGCACGACAACGACCTCGGTCTCAAATCCAAGATCGGCCGTAAGCCGTTTTATGACGGCAACCTGTTGCGCGTCCTTCTGTCCAAAAAACGCGAAGTCCGGCCGAACGGTGTTAAAAAGAATTGTCACCACGGTCGCCACGCCGCGAAAATGTCCAGGCCGCGATTCGCCCTCAAAACCGTCCGTAAGTTTCTCAACGTCTACGTATGTTGAGAAACCCTCCGGATAGATCTCGCTTTCGTCAGGAGCGAAAACATAATCGACCTCGTAGTCCGCCAGCAACGCAGCATCGGCGGTCAGATCGCGCGGATATTTTTCCAGATCGGATCTCTCGCTGAACTGCGTCGGATTAACAAAGATCGAGACTATGACAATATCGGACCGTGAACGAGCTTCTTTGACGAGAGCCAAATGGCCTTCGTGCAAGGCTCCCATCGTCGGGACAAATCCGACCGACTTCTCTTCACGTCGCAGCTTGCGCGAGATCGAAAACATTCGTTGTCGGCGGTTGATGATTTCCATTCGTGAAGACCGACTTGCCGACTAACCCGATGCCATTTCTTTCTTCGTCTCGTCGGTCAGGCCGTAGGATTCCTTGTCATTTGGATACGCGCCGGACTTGACGTCCTTTGACCAAGTTTGGATCGCGTCGGTCATCACCTGACGAAGGTTTGCATACTGACGAACAAAACGCGGCTGGCGGCCAAAGGTCATGCCGAGCAGATCGTGCAGGACGAGGACCTGGATATCGCAATCGAGGCCGGCACCGATGCCGATCGTTGACATCTTGAGTTCCTTGGTGATCATCGCAGCGACCTCTCGTGGGACTAGTTCGAGAACGATTGCAAACGCTCCTGCGTCCTCGAGCGCCTTTGCATCTTCGACTAGCTGCTTGGCCTGTTCGGCCGTTCGACCCTGCACGCGATAGCCGCCCATTTTGTAGACCGACTGCGGTGTCAGCCCAATGTGTGCGACGACTGGAATCTCCTCGCTAACGAGTCGTCGAACCAAGCTCGCACGGTTGCGGCCGCCTTCGAGTTTGACGGCCTCGGCACCGCCGTATTTCATCAGGCGAAGGGCGTTCTTGACGCTCTCGTCCTCGTTGATGTGATAAGTCCCGTATGGCATGTCGGCAACGACCATTGCGCGTTCGGTTCCGCGTTTGACGGCGATGCAAGCGGACGTAATCTCTTCAAGCGATACGGGAATCGTATTGCCGTAACCGTGAATTACATTTCCGATGCTGTCGCCGACGAGAACGATATCAACACCTGCTTCGTCAACGATGCGAGCGGTGGGGTAATCGTAAGCGGTCAGGCAAACAAGCTTCTCGCCTTTTTCCTTAGCAGCTCGAATTGCAGGCAGATAAACCTTGCCCTCTTTGTCAGGTTGTAGGTATGCCATATGTTGCAGAAGCCCGCCCGAAGTAAGGGCATCCTTAAATTACCCTAAAGTCTAGCGCAAATCTTCAATCCGTGGGACCTTCCTGATTATTGCCATTCGTAACCGGCACGCCGGCGTTCGGATTCCAGCGTTTCACGTCGGTCGAATCTTCGCAGTCGGCGAGAATGTCCGCGATCTCTTTCTTGAGGACAGGATGCACGAAATTCGGTGCGATCTCGGCAAGCGGACAAAGCACGAACTTGCGAAGATGCAGTCGCGGATGCGGGAGCGTCAGAAACTCCGATTCCATCTGCTGATCGCCAAAAAACAGGATGTCGAGATCGGCCGTCCGAGGTTTTTTCACGGATTTATCACGCCGCCCGAGCAGATATTCGATTCGCAGCAGCCGCGCCATCATCTGCGGCGGACTGACGTTCGTCACGCGTATCTCAGCGACCATATTCAAAAAATAAGTATCGCTCTCGATCTCAAGCGGCTCCGTCTCATAGATCGCCGACAGCTTGTGCACCACAAAACTCGCCTCCATCAAAGCGCGAATAGCGAGCACAAGGTTCCCTGCCCGGTCGCCCAGGTTCGATCCCAGGCAAATATATGCTGTCGTGTATTCAGTCTCCACGCGAAGTTGCTGAATAATAATCAGTCAAACAACGTTTTGTTGTCAACATTTCCAGCGACCGTGTGCTACAAATTCCGACTCCGGTAGGAAAAAGCAGGAAAAATTGCTCCACTTTCCGCCTTGTCCCACTGTCCCAAGTGTCCCGAGCATCCCGGGTGTCCGGCTTGTCCCGCATGTCCCCGCGTTTTTTGTCTGGCTGTCTGGTCGTGTCTGGCGGCGACACCAGACAACGTAAGTGCTGCAAATAAGCCAGTTATGACCAAAATTTCGTGTGTCTGGCGAATTTTGAAAAAAAGTTTTCTGCGAGCCGTTCAGTGACCATGGTCCCATGTCCCACTGTCCCAGCGCGCGCACAAAAAATCCAAGACTATGACCAAAAACCGAAAACCTAGACCTACTTATCAAAGAACCAGATCGCCGAAAAACCGGCGATTGACCGTCAACGTATCACATTCTCCGGCTGATTGAAATACCAACTTTCCCGATTTGGCGTAACTTTCTCGATTCGAACTCAAGGTTCCGTGATTGGTTGCTTACTAAACTCAATCTGCAGACAGGTGCTCACAGCCTGAGATGGAAAAAGAAAATGTCGTGCCAGCCTCATTTGCGCTGTTTAGTCGGCGTGCCGCTGCCTCGGGCCGTCATGTTGGAGGAATACCGCGCGAAATTCTCCCACAACCTGTCAATCTCGAACCACTTTGACACATTCCAGCATCCAAATGCGAGGATCAGAATCAGACAGAGAACGTTACTTACCGATCCCATCAGCGTTCTGGATTTAGAAATATCCATTCCATCAGAAAAAGATCGAAAATCATTTATGACAACCAGCAGGTACACAAAAAAGGGAATTAGGCTGATCATCTTAGGTAAACGCTTTAAATAGGGCTGAGGGTGCGCCCGCCAGTGGTCTGAAGTGACGTCAGTTGTTCGAGTTGAAAGATCCGGCGCCGGATCGTCGGCGCGGACGATCTTCCGCAATACCCACCAAAATCCTCCTTTCAATCTACGGAAAGCACCCTTGATAGGATCGTGGATAAATTTCTTGAGAATTGAATCATCCCACCAAAGTTCGGTTTTCCCTTTGAAATTGTGTTGACTCCAATCTACCAGCGAGGGAAAAACGAAAAGTTGTCGAGAAGCTAAGATGTCATAAAATTCCCCAACCAGATTTGTTTGTACAGCCGCCTTTTTCGCGACTCTCAAACTTACGATATATGTCCTAAGACTCAACCGAGACATCATAAGCACGATAACGAGACTCAATCCACCAATAAGACCTAGATCGTTGATGTCAAATGAGGTGCCAAAAAACGGAACTTTGATCGAATACGAATTATCAACGACCGAACGCCGAAGAGCTCTCAGCAAATCTGCGCTATTGTCCTTGGCACATCTATAACACTCGAGTTTTTCTATGTCCTCTTTAATTACCTTAGGATCATCGCAAACCGTATTGCCACACTTTGCTTTTGACGTTATGTTCGCGGCCGTTTGGCCACTCAAAGCACCACAACCGACGGTATTAGCGTTTATGCCCATTACGCATTCCAGTCGCCTCTGGTCATCGGCTAATTGCATATCCATTTCGTTATGAAAATCGATGCGTAAAAAACTCCACGACAACTCAAATGAATTCAGGTAACCCGCAAGTACCAGAACGGTAACTACCATTAGGATTATCGTAGCGAAACGCACACGTTTTGCCGCTTCAGTGCAGGTCTCTAAGTATTCCTTGATGGAAAAATCGGTTTCTGGCATAAGTGACTCAACTCCTCTATTTGTGTTTTCATGATAAAAGGCTTCGCCCGTTATCGGACGAAGCCTCTCAAATTACAAACAATTAAACTGCAACTGCTCGCAAGCTGTGGTACTTGCGTCCTAAAATATCAGAGCAAATCGTAGCACTGACCGTGGTTTCTGACAAGTCAACCTATGTTATGATTGCTCACGTAAAAAAAGGAGATTCACGCAATGAAGGCTTTGGTTGTTTTCCTGTTCCTTTTTCTCACCGTCGCCGTTTCGGCTCAGGAGCGGACAGGCATTGTGACGGCAGAACACGCGAGCCTGCGGGCGACGCCATCGGCAAAGGGTACGGTGATCGCGACGCTTGGGAAGGATGATCAGTTTAAGATAATCCGGCAGTCGGGCAGTTGGTATCGTGTTCGAGTGAACAAGCACGTCGGCTGGCTTCCGCGAAATGCCATCGCGATAGCAGAACTGCGAATGGAAGAGATAGTAAGAATATCGCCTGAGCCGCCTGTGCAATCCGACGCGGAGATGAAAAGTATCATCGAAAACGAACTCCTAAAAATGGGAATTTACGGAGTGAATGTCGAGGTTAAAAATGCCGAAGTCACTCTCACCGGGGCGGTCGAAAAAGACCGCCTCGCTGAAGTCATGAAGGCCGCCCAGGAAGCTGAAATAAGGAAAGTATATAACAAGCTCACCGTTAAATAGACGGACAAAGCGATCTAGAAAAAAAGCCGTTCGGTCATATGCCGAACGGCTTTTTTTGACTATGACGATCTTGTTACTGCGCGAGCCTGAGGTGCGAGATCTCCTGATTCTGCGGCGGCACGACGGGAACGCTTTGTGGCAGGATGTTTTGCCAGCGGGTCTTGTCGGCGATGAGGCGTTCGATGTCGCTAACCTGGAGTGGTTTTGAGAAGAGGTAGCCCTGGCCGTATTCGCAGCCGAGAATGCGGAGTTGGTGAAATTGGTGGATGCTCTCGATACCCTCGGCGACGACTTTTAGTTTGAGGGCTTTTGCGAGGGCGATAACTGTGCGGACGATCTCGCCGTTTTCGGTGTTCTCTTCCATCGCGCTGACGAACGAGCGGTCGACCTTTAGCAAGTCGATCGGGAAGCGGTGCAGATAGCTGAGGCTCGAGTAACCCGTTCCAAAATCGTCGATGCTGATCTGAACGCCGGTTTCTTTGATCTGTTTGAGCATCAGGATGGCGGTTTCGGCGTTTTCCATGACGGCGCTTTCGGTCAGCTCGAGTTTGAGGTTGCCGGCTGCGATTCCCGATTCCGAAATGACCGTCTTGATCTGTTCGACAAGCGCCGGGTGTCCGAAATGTTTGCCCGAAAGATTAACGGCGATGGTGTAGGGTTTCGCGCTCGGCGAATCGCGCTGCCATTTTGCCACCTGCGTGCAGGCCGAGTGCAGGATCTGCACGGTCATCGGTATGATCAGCCCGGTGCTTTCGCTGATCGGGATAAATTCGTTTGGCGGAACCAGGCCGCGCTGCGGGTGGTTCCAGCGGACGAGCGCTTCGAAACCGGTCAGCGACGCATCGTCGAGACTGATGATCGGCTGGTAGTAAAGCTCAAATTCATTACGTTCGATCGCGAACCGCAGGTCGGTTTCGAGTTGCAGCCGCGTGACGGCGCGGATGTGCATTTTCTGGTCAAAGATAACGTAGTTCTCTTCGTTCTCTTTGGCGTAATACATCGCGATATCGGCGTCTCGCAGGATATCTTCCGCTTCGGGATATTTCGAATTGCCGTAGGCGATGCCGATCTTGGCGCTCGTGAAAACCTGCCGGCCTTCGAGTGTGTATGGCTCGGCGAGGCGTTTTGCGAGGCGGTCGGCAAAGCCCGTAGCTTCCTCTTTGCTCAACAGATCCGTGAGGATAATTCCAAATTTGTCACCGCCAAAACGGCCGACCATGTCGTCTTCGCGAACCATGCCGGAAAGCCGCCTGCCGACCTTCTTGATAAGGCGGTCGCCGAGCGAATGTCCGAGACTGTCGTTGATCGTCTTAAAGCTCTTAAGGTCGAGAAAGAGAACGGCGAAATTGCTTTCGGAATTTTCGCGGCTCTTATGGAGCAGATCTTTAAGCGTGTCGATGAAATAATTGCGATTCGGCAGGCCGGTCAGCGCGTCGTGATAGGCCGCGTGACGGAAATTTTCGTGACTTTCCTGCAGAGCTGCACTGCTGCGTTCGAGCTCAGCGACGTAGTGCTTTAGTTCCCCGACGTGCTGTTCAGCCTCTTCGGCACGGACGCGTTCGGCTTCTTTTGCCTTCTCGACGGTCACCTTAACGTCCTCGACAAAGCGTCGAAATGTCAGGTAAATGATCCCGAAAAATGTTACGACCGCGGCGAACAGAACTATATTGACCTGTTCCAGCGCCTTCACCATGATGCCGGCAACCACGCCGCCGGTGACGTAAATTATCACCGCATCGATGCAGTTTTCCGACCAAACCGCCCAGAATGAGCGATCGTTCTTCATCGTCGAAAATGCAGCGACGAGCACCGAGTTCACTACAAAAAGCGACAATGCCATCACCGCCAACAGCCACACGAAACTCGTAAAGTCGTCCCGCTGAAGGACGACGGAAGTTGAGCCAAATATAGCGAAAACGGCCTTCGATGCCGTAAAGACGGACATAGCCGCAATGAGCACATTCGCGACGATCGTCCGGAGTTTTATCGAAACGCCCTTGCGTAAAAGATTGACCGACGCGACCGCGGTTTCGATCACGGCTATGAGCAACGCGACCTCGCCGCCGTACATCAGCATCGCAAGTATTATCAGGCCGTCGGAGATCGTGAGGTGAATGTTTACGCGCGGGAGTTGAATTCGCAGGTAGCAGCTACAGAAAACCGTGAGGACCGCCAGTGTTATGACGCCCGCATCGATCCGCTCCGCCGGCACGCCGGAAATTGCCCAGCCTATCGCGCCGAGGGCGAAAGGCAGAGCAAGGAGAAGAAATAAGTTGATCTTAGTTTCCTTGGATATCATTCCTGGCTAAAGGACTGAGAAAATGTGGGTAAGATGCAGAATTACGCGAGGTCGGACTAGCCGATGGACAGCGGTCGAGCGTCGGCTATAGATATTATCAGTTAAACTGTGTTTTTTTTCAAGAAAAATCTTTTGGACGGGCCAGCCAGCCGCTACAACGAAAAAGCGCGAAAGCATTTCTGCTTTCGCGCCTTTCCGCCACCTTCCCGCCGAGCCGCCACAGCCCAACGGGAAACTCGAATGCCTGAAGCTCATTCTCCGGGCCCGCTGTCTCCTATAAGGATCCCGTCACCTATCAAGATACCGTTAAGAAGACAGTCGCCGATCAAAATTCCGCCGTTAAAGTTGGCAAAATCGACCATCAATGGTGAACTGCCAAACAAAAGGCTTGACGCTCCTACCGACGTGCCATTGGCGAGGGTTTGATATCCGTTCGGAACAACGCCGTCGGCGAGTAGAGAACCGTCGCCGATCAGGATACCGTCGCCGATCAGAATGCCGTCGCCGATCAGAATGCCGTCGCCGATCAAGATCCCATCACCGATCAAAATACCCGTGTTATCGCCGATCAGAATGCCGTTACCGTAGAGCTTCTGATATTTCATTATCAGATTTGTCCCGGTGAGGCTGCCGTAGTTCGGTAGCATTCCGCCTGACCATTGAAAACGCGTTCCGCCGATCGTGGAAGTATGAGTGGGTATTATAGTCCCGCCCGTCGTCAGCATGTCGGCACCTAACGGTGTCGAACTCGACAGATCTTGCCGCACGAGCCTCGATATCCTGACCGCCCCTTCGACATTGAGCTCGCCCGCACCTTGTTCGAGTGTGTTAAAGCCGGCGAGGGGTTGAGCAGTGTACTCAAGGATCATCTTCACCATGTTCGGCGTAAGTTTTGGATTTGCCTGAAGCATCAGGGCCGCCGTTCCGCTTACGATCGGTGTTGCCATTGACGTGCCGCTCAGGTACATCGTTCGCCGTTTGTCATCGGCGCCGTTTGGATTGTGAAGTTGCGGATTGCCGGTAATAATCGTGCTGTCCTTCGCTTCGGCACCCAGGAGCTTATTGCCGGGAGCCAGCAGATCGGGTTTCATCAGGTGATCGTATTTCTTGGCACCCGTTGTTGGGTCGGTATAAAACGAACGCGTCGGGCCGCGAGAGCTAAAACTGGCAACGGTATCGTCGTTGCGATTATCGGTGCCAAAAGTGTTTGCCGCTCCAACGGTAATAACAGTCGGATCGTTCCCCGGTGAATGGATGGCGCCGTAGAGCTTGGTGCCGTTTGCGTCCTTTCCGTTGTTTCCTGCGGCGGCCACCACAACAACACCGTTGGATGTAAGAGCCCGCACCGCCCGGCAGAGCGGATCGTTCCGCCAGCTGTCTATCGCTGGGGCTCCCAAACTTAGATTCACGACACGAATGTTATACGCCGCCCGATTGGTCAATATCCAGTTGAGCCCGTTTATAAGCCTCGCTGTCGTTGAGAGGCCATTCTGGTCGAGGACGCGAACATTGATGATCTTTGCATTCGGTGCAATACCGCCCATGTTGGTGAGGTATTGAGCATCATTGCCGTCCGTGGGTTTTCCTGCGCTGCCGGCCGCTAACGAAGCAACATGTGAACCATGCCCGTATTCGTCGTCCGCTAGATGGTCGTCACCAGAGAAGTCGATCTTGTAAACGATGCGTTTGGCACCGGTCGCGTCGACAAACATTCTGTGGTCATCCCGAACACTGGAATCAACAATAGCGATGCCGACGCCAGTCCCCGTGAGAGGATTAAGAAGTGTGGTCACAGGTGGGATCTGCGTGACTGGATCTAAAGGACTTTGGCTTAACATGCCTCGAACCAGCGCCGCGCCGGTTGTCGTCTCAACATGACCGAGAAGTTTGACGGGGCGGTCTATCGAGAGATGCTTGGAGCCATGAACCGCGGCAACTTGTTCCGCTGCTCGCACAGGCAGATCCATCACCAGCATGTTCAGGTTTGCGATTCGATCGCCGACCATTACGCCGTTTCGATTAAGCACGGCAAGAAGCTCGGGATTTGTAATATCATCCGACTGCAAAATTACCTTGACAACTTTGTTCTGGTCGCCGCTGTTCACAAGTGCTCGAAGATCGGGCGAAAGCTTGTCGCCGACGAATCCATCATCTGTCGTTTCGGCGATATCGATCCGTTCGAATCGTGATCGCAAACGGTTGTCGCCGGCGATCTGCCGCCTAAAGCTGTCATCATCAGAGGAGCTGACTACCTGTATCCGGTCTTCGGAAATAGCGGCGTAAAGAACGGCCGCGACATTAGCTCCGAGAACGGGCATTTCGGACGAGAAGCTACCGATGTCATCAAGATAGATCGCAATCTTGTTGTTCGAGGCCTCGGCGTATTTGAGTATCCCCGTCAATACTGCGTCGATTTCTGCCGGCTTTTTATGGGATGAAAACAGTGCGTTCCAATTGATACGGTACAGCCGCTTGCCCTGCTCATTTGTTGAGAGGCGTGCGGCAACCGATTGAAGCACCATTTCACGCGCGTAGCCTTGATTGTCAATAAGCACCGGGTTGCGCTTTGTCGAACTGGACAATATGCGTGTAATCGCCTGCGATTCTTTCAAGTAATCGTTGCCGGTATCGTAACCGGCCGATATCTCGATCAAGTAGTCCGAGTAATTTGGCGTGTTTGTTGTGTCAACGACGTTCGTCTTCGCCGCATCGGCCTTCTTTGCCTGCTGGCCGAATGCCAACGTTGGGAAAAGTAGTGCCGCCAGTAAGAGCGACGTCATTACTTTGTTGCGTTGTTCGTTTCTCATAAAAAAATTCCTCTGCGATGGTAGAGAGTTTTCTAATTTCGGCGGTTCTCCGCCCGTCGCCTATTTGGCAACGCCTGTGCCAAACAGGTAGAACAACGATCTGGGGCTGTATTTACTGGAGTTCTGCGAGAATCGGCTCTTGTGGAAGAACGCGAGGATAAACCGGTATTCGGTCAAAATGACCGGATGATCTTGTCAGGATGACAGACAAAAAGGCGGTGCATTCAAACTGAATGCACCGCCCGTCTTGTGTAGTATTCCAACGTTATTTAGTTATGCCAACCTGATCAAGCGCGTAGGCGTAGTCGAACGCAATTTCCTTGAGCCTGTCATAACGGCCGGATGAACCGCCGTGCCCGGCGCCCATGTTTGTCTTGAGCAGGATCACGCTGCCGTTGGTTTTCATTTCGCGGATCTTGGCGGCGAGTTTTGCTCCTTCCCAATATGGCACCTGACTGTCGTTGAGCGAAACCTCGATCAGCATGTTCGGATATTCGTGTGCCCGGACATTGTCGTAGGGCGAATACTGAACCATGTAATCCCAAGCCTTTTTGTCGTCGCGCGGGTTGCCCCACTCGATCCATTCTTCGGTCGTAAGCGGCAGGTCGGCGTCGATCATCGTGTTCATCACATCGACGAAAGGCACCTGCGCGATCGCTGCATGAAATAACTCCGGTGCCATATTTACAACCGCTCCCATCAGCAATCCGCCTGCGGAGCCGCCCTGAATAACCATTCGATCGGGCGAGGTGTATTTATTTGTCTCAAGCCACTTGGCGCAATCGACGAAATCATTGAACGTATTCAGCTTGGTGAACATTCGTCCTGCGAGACGCCACTTCTCACCTAACTCACCGCCGCCACGCGGCTGGGCAAGTGCGTATATCATGCCGCGATCTACAAGGCTTAACTTAGTAAACGAAAAACTCGGCGTTATTGAGTGGCCATAAGAGCCATACGCATAAAGCAGCATAGGCGCGGAACCGTCGAGCTTCGTGCCTTTCTTCATCATCAGGATGATCGGGACTTTTACGCCATCGCGCGCGGGCGCCCAAACACGAGTAGTTTCATATTGCGATTTATCGTATCCGCTGGGAATTTCCTGCTGTTTTAGGAGAGTGCTTTTGCTCGAGCGGAAATCGAATTCATAAGTAGAATTCGGTGTTATCATCGACGCGTAGTTATAACGTATCACCGGCGTGTCATATTCCGGGTTGATACCCATTTCCATCGTGTATACACTTTCGGGCGTTTCAATCCGCCTTTCCGGAAGCTTCTTCTGAAGATCGATAACTCGCAGATATTCGAGGCCGTTCTCAACTTCGGAAACGACCCAGCGGCCTTTAAAGAAGCTGACGTTTTCGATCTTGATATCAGGGTTGTAGGGGATGATATCGGTCCAGTTCTTTTCACTCGGGTCGTTCAGCGGTGCACGAACTACCTTGAAATTCTCAGCGTTTTTGTTGGTCGTGATAAAGAATGCACCGTTATCGAAATCGGCCGAGTATTCATGTCCCTCGCGGCGAGGCGTTATTACCTTCCATTCGCCTGTCGGGTCGTCCGCGCTCAAATAGCGATACTCGCGCATCGTCTTTGCATACGATCCGATAAACAACATCTTCTTATCGCGCGACCGCCCTACACCAACGTTAAAAAGCACGTCTTTCTCATCGAATACCAATTCGTTCTTGTCCGTTCCGACGGTGTGTCGCCAGATCTTATCGGAGCGTTTTGAGACCTGATCTTCCTGCGCGACAAAGAGGTATTTCCCGTCATTCGACCATTCGAACGATGTCACACGCTCAATCTTATCGGGAAGCATCTTTCCCGTTCTCAAGTCCTTTATTTGAAGTGTGTATTGTCTGTAACCCGTTGAGTCAGTCGAAAAAGCAAGCAAATTGCCGTCATCGCTAACGCCAAAATCACCTATGGCGAAAAAACCATGGCCTTTTGCCATCTCGTTCTGGTCAAGCAAAACTTCCGCATCCTTGCCGTCTTTGCTGCGGCTTCGAAGATAGGTCGGATATTGCTTACCCTTTTCAGTCTTATTGAAATACCAGTAATCGCCGTATTTATAAGGAACTGTCGTGTCGTCTTCCTTGATCCGGCCGACCATCTCATTGTAGAGCGAGTCGACAAATGCTTTATGCTGGCCGACGAACGACTCGGTGTATTTGTTGTTGTCCTCAAGATATGACCTGATCGCCGGGTCGAGATTGTCCTTGTTCCCACGCAGCCAGGCGTAATTGTCGGTTATTTCATAACCGTGGATCTTCAGAATTTTGGGTTCCTTCTTCGCAACAGGTGGTTTCATATCTGTCTGGGCGACGATCACGATGCGGCCGATCACGATAATGATAAACAGAGAGGCAATGCTTAACAATCCTTTGACCATTAGAAAAAGCTCCTTAATTTGGGCGGTAGTTCCGAAACGCTTTATACGTTTGATTTTACTTTGTAGTTTCGAATCGGCCAAAGGATGCCTTTTCTGCACACTTTTGTAAGAATGTGTTATACAATGTTGATAGCACGTCCTGAATCCTGACCCAGCCTGGAGTTATTACAATATGCTGCCAAGTCTCCGCCCGATCAGTCTTGCAATCGTCGTTTGTATCATTGTTATTTTTGCCGCTTTCCAGCACATTGGGATCCTAAGCTTAGAATTCCACGTGGACAAGTTGTCGC
>JADMIO011565004.1_pt1 | contig 51979 bp, 57 predicted proteins | sample 8958161 | NCBI WGS metagenome assembly JADMIO01 (sample SAMN16585339, study PRJNA669376) | soil metagenome | isolation source: Crop rotation soil | place: USA: Cullars Rotation, Alabama | collected 2011
CGCGACAACTTGTCCACGTGGAATTCTAAGCTTAGGATCCCAATGTGCTGGAAAGCCTTCTCCCCTTTTATGAAAAGTATTTTCATTCTATTGCAGTGTATATTACTAAACCTGCTAATTATGGAAATATCACACGGCGTAGTGTATTGTATTTGGTTCAAAAAGTCTCACGAAATTCTTTGCATACCTGGTAGCTGATTTGCTGTATTGTTTGCTATAATCTTTTGATAGTACAGGTAAGATACAATCAAAGAGATAAGAAAAAAAGAATGACCCGCTTCGAGCCATATGCTATCCCCGCTTGACAAATGGGCAACGGATGCTGAAATTAAAGTGATGCCAAAACCAAAATATACAAACTCTTTGAGTTTGCGGGGTATTATAGTAAGCAGCAATGCTATTGAACCCAATAGCTTTGCAATAGTCAGTTCAATCCTGAACCAGTTGGGCAAACCCAAATGTGCAAAAGCATCTTTCATTACAGGGTTAAATGTAAAATTATATGCGCTCCATAGCATCACCGCCGCGACAATACCGGTTGATACCCAATAGATAATTTTTTCTTTTTTCATTTTATTTAAAATGTTTAATTGAATTTGAAAACGCTGAGTAGTACGATTATAAGAAACATGGCCAGTTGCAGGCCATTGCTGATGCCCAATTTGCTTTTCAGCGTTTTTATTGTTATACCCGTTTCGGTTTCGTTGGTTATTTCTTTGCGGAGTTCTTTCCTTTGTTTACCGCTTATGATGCGCAATATTAGAATCACGACGACCAAAGCGAATTTGATTCTGAACCAGAGTTGTTCACCAAATACACCATGGGTCATCGCCATCATACCTATTCCTGAAAGAATGATTACACCAAAACCTATCCCCATTAATGCCGGAAATTTTGCCACCGCTTCTAATGCTGCTGTAGCCCCTGCCCTGTTCTTATTGAATTGTTTCCAGAAATGATTAAGCGATACTGTATCGGCAACAAAAGTGCCTGCGAAAATTGCAAAGCCTGCAAGATGAAGTACCAAGCATATCTCCCTGACCATTTGTGTAGCCATATTCTTATTTCATTTATTGAAATACAAAATTGGCCAACCTGTTTTACCTAAGCCCGTGATTTATGTCACATAATTATTTCTGCAATCGCCTGTTGCGGATCCGGCTTAATGTTTCCCGTTTTACACCCAAATACGAGGAGAGTTGGGTTAAAGAGACCCGTTGCAGTATTTCCGGTTCATTTCTTTCCAGGTATTCATAACGTTGCATTGCAGTTAACAACCTGTATAGTTGCAATTGCTTTTCCTGTTTGGCAGCAATCAGTTGTAAATTCCGCTTAGCTATTAATTCAATCTCGGGCGCCTTTTTACTTATTTCAAGAACTTTTGCTTTTTCAAATTTATAAGCGGTTACCGGTTCGCAGGCCTGAATCGCAAATGAAGATTTGATGTTGAAGACATAGCTATTCATATTTGTCGCTATGTCGTTTTCAAAATAGAAACAGGTATTTACTTCCAGGCCATCTTGTAAATTAAATGCCCTGCAAAAACCTTTACTGATAAAAAACAATGAAGTGCATACTTTATCAGCCTGTATAAGGATATCCCCTTTTTTAAATTCAACGGTTGTTATAATGGAGCGGAGAATATCCCAGCTTTCTTCAGAAAACTCTGAAAAAGAATGGATGAATTTCAATAAGTCTGTCATAGTATCTGGGTCTGTTCACAATTTCTTACATGATTATTGCTTCTCTGTTCTGTATTTACGTTTCATAAGGCTGACCGCAATCTGATTGTAAAGTTATTTGTTTTCTTTTCCGGTTCTGTTTAGTGTATAGCTCTTTCATCTTCTAAAAATATTTTCCTAAAAAAGATAAATATTTATTGTTTTTCAATAAATATTTATCTATATTTGTCTTTTCATTCTTAAAATGAATAATTATGGAAATTAGCACAAAGCAGGTACTGAAGATATTGTATGTCCTTTCATGGATAATATTTATAGGCGTATGTATTGAAGCCGGTGGCTCTATATTCAGTGCTTTTTATACGCTGGTGATAAACCCGGTTAACGCGGCAACATTTTGGGAGGGAAATGATTTGTCAAGCCTTTATAAATACGACCCGGGGCATTTTTTTGCAGAAACATTGTTGATAAGCATTGCAGCAGTAATGAAGGCATGCATATTTTATCTGATCATAAAAATTTTGCACGATAAAAAGCTGAATATGTCTCAGCCATTCAGCAGAGAGGTGAGACTTTTTATTATTAAAGTATCCTGTTTGGCTTTTGGGATAGGGTTGTTCACAGGATGGGGAGTTAAATATACTGAATGGTTAGTTAAGCAAGGAGTGAAAATGCCCGATACACACCATTTACGCTTAGGCGGCGCTGATGTGTGGTTGTTTATGAGCATTACTCTTTTTGTAATTGCACAGATTTTTAAGAGAGGAATCGAAATTCAGACTGAAAACGAATTAACCGTATAAACTATGCCCATTATTGTAAACCTTGACGTAATGATGGCCAGGCGAAAAATGTCATTGAATGAGCTTTCCGAAAAAGTGGATTTGACTTTGGCGAATCTTTCTATACTCAAAACCGGTAAAGCAAAAGCCATACGTTTCAGTACACTCGAAGCTATTTGCAAAGTATTGGATTGTCAACCGGGAGATCTATTGGAATATTCAAAAAAATAACACGTGGACAATATCGAAAAATCTTAAACTTTTAATCATCTGCAATCACGGAATGAGCAACAGCAACTAAAACGCTTACAACCTCTTTTTTAGTCAGCTCTTCCGGCCAACATAGATTCACAAAAATTAAAAAACATATAAAAATGAAAAAGCAAACTAACAATTCGCTCAGGACAGCTATTGCCATTACTTTTCTGGCTACGCTGTTAACAATAGATGCCTGTAAAGAAGGAAAAGAGCCAACTCCAGATACTTCAATTTCACAAACTAAAGTGAAAGCTCCTAAAGTTGATATCCATACAACAATCATGACAGACAATATGGAAGCACTCAAACAGCATATCGCAGCAGGATCAAACCTTAATGAAAAAGATCCGTACGGAGGTTCAAGTCCGTTAATCAGTGCCTGCATATTTAATAAAACTGAGATGGCTAAAATGCTGATTGACGCCGGGGCTGATCTGAACTTCCAGAATAATGACGGCTCTACTGCACTAATTACAGCTGCATTCTTTTGCCGTCCCGAAATAGTCCGGATGTTGTTAGATAAGGGCGCAGACAAAACAATAGAAAACAAATATGGACAAACAGCTTATAAATCTGTGGCAGGTCAGTTTACAGATGTCAAGGCCAGCTATGACGGATTAGGTAAAATGCTTGAGCCCATGGGAGTGAAACTGGACTACGCATACATTGAAAAGACCCGGCCTGAGATGGCAGCGATACTGAAATAATTTTATTGCAATATAAGCAACATGTCAGCTACCAACAGAAGATACGATATTGATTGGTTAAGAGTAATAGCCATAGGCCTGCTCTTAGTATATCATGTAGCCATTGGCTTCCAGCCCTGGGGAATTATGATTGGGTTTATTACCAATAACAAGCCATGGTCATCATTATGGATTCCCATGGCAATGCTTAATGTATGGAGAATACCATTGTTGTTTTTTGTATCCGGAATGGGGGTCTATTTTGCTATTCAAAACAGGAGTTGGAAACAACTGCTCAGAGAGCGGGCGAAAAGAATCTTTATCCCGTTTGTGTTTGGCTTTTTATTTATCGTTCCCATTCACCTGTTTGTCTGGCAACGCAATTATCACCAGGAGTTAAACTATAACCCAAATCCCGGGCATCTATGGTTCCTGGGAAACATCTTTGTTTATGTGGTCATACTTTCACCGGTGTTCTTTTACCTGAAAAGAAATGAAGGAGGAAAAATTGTTACCTGGATAAAAAAGTTATTAAGCAACCCTCTTGGTCTGCTCATTGTGATCACGGCCTTCATTATTGAAGTATTACTGGTTGATCCGAACCCATATGAAGTATACGCGATGACATGGCACGGGTTCTTCCTGGGGTTGCTCGCATTCTTTTTCGGGTTTTGTTTTGTTTTGAGCGGATCATCTTTCCGGAACATGTTATTGAAATGGCGATGGCTGTTTTTAGCTGCTGGCATTTCATTATATACTTATCGCCTGTTACAATTTCAAATGAAAGTGCCCAATTTTCAGTTAGTCATCGAGTCAAATTTTTGGATCTTTTCGGTTTTTGCATTTGGGCACAAATATTTAAACCGACCCGGCAAAGCATTATCCTATCTAAGTCAGGCCGCCTACCCTATTTACATCATTCACATGATATTTTTGTACCTGGCTTCTTTGCTAATATTCCCATTGAATATTGATGTTCATTTGAAATTCGTTTTAGCTTTGGCATTTACTGTCGCGGGGTGTTTCACTTTTTATGAATTTGTTATCAGAAGAGTAAACATCATCAGGCCATTGTTTGGATTAAAAATGAAATGATAATAATACGGTGGTGTGCGGGTGAACAAAGTGAGTATTGTCTATGTTAATTGAAAGAATAATCCGGGCAAGCATATTTCTGAAAATTTTATTTTTTATAATTAAAATCAAAAAAATGGGAAAGATCATAGTAAAAGACGGCACCGAAATCTATTATAAAGATTGGGGAACAGGGCAACCTCTTTTTTTTCATCACGGTTGGCCTTTATCCGGCGATGATTGGGATACTCAAATGATGTTTTTTCTGAACCAGGGTTTCAGAGTTATCGCTCATGATCGCAGGGGCCACGGAAGATCTACACAGACTGCAAACGGGCATGATATGGATACATACGCGGCCGATGTGGCTGAACTGACAAAAGCACTTGATTTAAAAAATGCCGTACACATTGGTCACTCAACCGGTGGTGGAGAAGTTATCCGCTATGTTGCGAAACATGGACAAGGCCGTGTAGCAAAGGCTGTACTTGTAAGTGCGGTTACTCCGATAATGGTACAGACCAAAAATAACCCGGATGGCATTCCACTATCTGTATTTGATGAGATACGTGAAGGTACCGCAACAAAACGCACCCAATTTTTCCAGGATTTCACTATTCCTTTTTATGGATATAATCGGGAAGGAGCAAAAATATCGCAGGGTATCAGGGACAATTGGTGGCGCCAGGGAATGATGGGCGCAATAAAAGCACATTACGATTGTATCAAGGCTTTTTCAGAGACAGATTTTACTGAAGATCTTAAATCGGTAGTTGTGCCTGTGTTGGTCATGCACGGCGAAGATGACCAGATAGTTCCATTTGCCCTAACCGGGGCAAAGGCCGTAAAATTGTTGAAAAATGGAAAACTCATTTCATACCCGGGCTTTCCGCATGGAATGCCGACTACAGAAGCTGCAACAATAAATAAGGACCTGCTCGCTTTTATTAAATCTTAAGATTCAAATTAAAATTATAGAAATCAGAAAAGTACTGAGCCATGTTTCATCAAGACACGAAACATGGCTCAGTACTTTAAAATACCTGCCTCCAACTTCCCAGGTAAACGTATAATTCTGATATTTCTTCGGCTTTGAACACCCCCTCGCATTTTACCAAAATCTTTAACGTGAAAACCGGGCAGACACCTAAAAAAAGATATAGAAACCTGAATTAGATCAGTAAGCAGGATTTCATTTTTTTCATTGCTGACTATACCTTCTTTTTAATGTATTTAGTATACCTTGTTATAGTATAAATTCAGATATTGAATACGATCACTCTTAGCCGGTACAAGCCTTTATCATAATCAGCTATCATGAAACCGAACGCCCATAACAGGAGAAAGTTCTTGAATTCTATTGCAGCAGGTACTGCTGGAGCCGTTTTCGCCAATACAATCTCTCCCCTTTCTGCAAAGGCTCAAACAAATTCATTTTCTTTTGACCAGGAACCCGGTAATGAATATTTTTTTGCGGATGGTCTTACCTATTTAAACACGGGGACATTAGGCCCATGCAGAAAAGAAACTATAGAAGAGTCTAAAAAAGTGTGGGAAGAACTGGAATCATTACCGCTTAAGTTTTACGGAAAATTTGGCGCGGAATCATTAGCGGAGAAAACAAGAACGGTCGCGGCAAGGTTTCTGGGTTGCAGCGTAGATGAAATGCTGATAACCACAAGTACAACAAACGGAATGAATGCCATTGCACAGGGTTTGCGGTTAAAAGCAGGAGACCGGATCCTTATTACTGACCAGGAACATGGTGGCGGAATGTTATGCTGGAATTATTTCGCTAAATATTATGGAGTGAACATCGATACAATAATAATTCCACCGGGTGAAAATAATGGAGATGCTATAGTAAACAGGATAAAACAGAAGATCAGGAAGGAAACCAAACTCATAAGTATAAGTCACATTTTTTCTTCTACCGGGTTTCGTGTGCCCGTTGCCGAAATATCTTCATTGGCCAGGTCGAAAGGCATTTTATGTATTGTAGATGGCGCCCAGGCAGCCGGGGCAATTAAAGTGAATGTAAAAGAATTGGGATGCCATGCTTATGCCACAAGTGGCCATAAATGGCTGATGGGGCCTAAAGGGACTGGCTTGTTGTATCTTTCAAAAGAGGTACAGGACATTATCCGCCCTATGCAGTTTGAGGAATCACACAATACTTACAATGATGGAGCGGGAGTAGTAAACTTAGCCTGCATCCTGGGACTGGGTAAAGCCATTGAATATATTGAATCGGCAGGCATCGAAAAAATTGAAGAGCATAATTTATCATTGCGAAAGAGGTTGTACGGGCACCTTTCGGGTATGACTAAGTTCACAATAGTTAGTCCCGGGGCCGGGCTTCTCGCCTCCCCCATGCTTGCGGGTACAATACCCGATACAATCGATAGAACCGCATTTACAAGAATGCTTTTAGAAAAATATAAATTAAGTATTCGTCCAACCCATAAACAATGGTTCAATGGCATACGTTTTTCCTGCCATATTTTTAATACGGAAAAAGATATTGATTTTGCGGCAGAGGTTATTCATAAGGAATTGGGATCGTAAACAATCAGCGGATAAAATTTTTTTAGCTTATTGATCTATTTAACCAAGGCAATTAATGAACTACTGGTACCAAAAACCAAATCCCCGATTATCAGAATACATAAGAACAGTCGTGATACTGGAAGGATTTTCCCAATCCGACTCCGGCAAACTTCCCCTTTTTACCAATGGCATACCTGCCCTGCTCTGCAGGACTGAAAAAGATCAGGCAGACAACGAAAACAGTATTCAGTTGACTTTGTTTGGGAAATCAACTTCTCCTGATTGCTGGACCTTTAACGCGCAAACAACTATTATAGCTTATTTCTTTTACCCTTTTGCACTGGCAACAGTATTTGATATCTCCGCTGCTCAATTATTAAAAACGCAGGTTGACCTTTGTACCTGGAGCCCTCATAAAATAAATGCGCTGCGAACACAATTGATTTATGCAAAGTCAACAATACAAAAAGTTGAAGCCATTGATAATTTATTAATACAACAATTGCAGCAGAATAAAAGAGAATGTGAAATTATTAAATACGCTACTGACGAGATGATGTGTAATCCGGATACAGAAATTCTATCCGCGATACGGAATAAGCTAATGCTTAATACAAGAACGTTTCAACGCATCTTTAAAAAATATGTGGGTATTACCCCAGGTCACTACAGGCGGATCTGCCAGTTCCAGGTTTCCTTTTCGCAACTGCGGTCAAAGGAATTTAATACTTTAACAGATGTTGCCTATGATAACGGCTTTGCTGATCAAAGTCATTTTATCCGTTCATTCAAAGAATTTACACAAATCACGCCTAATGATTATCTCAGGTCGGGGCTGAAAGAAAAAAAACCATAGTGTCGCTTTTATTCTATCCCGGGCTTATTTACTATTTTAGATTTGCTAGTAAATAATAAAACATGAAAGAAAAAATAACTCCCTGCCTTTGGTATAATGGCCAGGCAAAAGAAGCAGCAGCATTGTATTGTTCGGTTTTTGCCGATGCAAAAATTACAGCACAGTCTCCCATTGTAACCGCCATTGAAGTGTCAGGTCAAAGCTTCACTCTTCTGGATGGTGGACCTATGTATCATCCTAATCCCTCTATTTCGTTCTATTATATCTGCGATAACGCAGAGGAATTTGACAGGATATGGAGTACGTTCGGTAAAGAAGGCATGGTGATGATGCCTGCGGACAAATATCCATGGAGTGAAAAATATGGATGGCTGGCTGATAAATTCGGTGTATCGTGGCAACTGGCGGTAAGCAATATCAATGATGTGGGTCAGAAGATAACACCGTCCTTCCTGTTTACCGGTAATCAGTATGGACGTGTGGATGAAGCCATAGAATTCTATTCTTCCATTTTTGATAATCCCGTAGTTGAAGGCATCCTTCGTTACGGCAAAAATGAATTGCCTGATACTGAAGGCAAGGTGAAACATGCACAAATCTCTTTAAACGATCAAAAGTTTATGCTGATGGAAAGTGCAGGCACCCACAAATTTACGTTCAGTGAAGGCATATCATTAACCATACATTGCGAATCACAACAGCAGATAGATCACTACTGGGGAAAATTGACTGAAAGCGGGCAAGAGAGCATGTGCGGCTGGTTGAAAGACAAATTTGGTGTGTCCTGGCAAATTATTCCAACTATATTAAGCAAGATTATGAGTGACCCGGCAAAAGCAGGCAAGGCGGCTCAAGCGTTTATGTCTATGCGAAAATTAAATATTGAACAGATTGTACAGGCTTCCATTTCCTGACGCCACCGGAAAACATAAACGTGATAGCAGTTTTTATTATACCTTTTTAAACAGGTACTATTTCACTGCCGAAGACAACGCGATGGCCACAAGGGAAACCATGAAACTCACCGATTTAAAAACTAAAAAGGTGTTAACCAGTGAAGCTCTTCACTTCTTTATAATTAAACCCGGGAAAGTAACGGATTAATGGACTAAAGGCTGGGATGGCAAGGCTTGTGACTTCTATTCCGGCCTTTCGGGTGTACCCAATAAATATGTTGATTGCTGTTATTTCCCGGAAGGTTTTGGTATCAGGTTAATTATTATTTTCGCTGTATCAATCCCTTCCATGTTCGAAGCGCTGTACGCATATTTTGAACGCAACTTCACGTTGACGAATGATGATATTGCTTTGATTAAATCTGTATTTACTCCAAAAATATTAAGGAAGGGTGAATTTCTTGTCCGGGAAGGTGAAATGGTAAAATACGCCGCATTTGTATGCCAGGGATTTTTGCGCAGTTATGTAATAGATAATAAAGGCAAAGAACATATTATCCAGTTTGCACCCGAAAACTGGTGGATAAGCGAAAAAGGGCCCTCGGGAGGCGGCCAGCCCTCCTCACTTTTTATAGATGCGATTGAAGATTCCGATATTCTGGCAATAGATATGAACGGGCACAAAACATTAATGGAAAAATTACCCGGTTATGCCAGCTCTTTCCGCGCCGGTATGCAGAAGCGTACAGAGGCGAAAGACAAACGCATCGTTCATTCACTGGTGGCGACTGCGGAAGAACGTTATAATGATTTCCTTAAAACTTATCACTCCATCGCATTAAGAGTGCCGCAGCATATGCTTGCCTCCTACCTCGGCATTACTCCTGAAACGCTCAGCCGCATACGCCGCAAAGCCATGCAGAAAAAATAGTTTTTGCTTCTTGACCTATGTCAATGGACCAGGCCTGCACTGCAGGGTAGTTTTGTTTTGTCAAAAAGATTAAATCTTATCAAACAAAACAAAATCTATGGAAGTCTCTGTTCAACAGAAGGTAATTAACAACAATGCATGGTTCAAACATTGGTTCGATTCGGCCTTTTACCACAAACTATATTCCCATCGTGATGATAATGAAGCAGCCGCTTTTATCGACGCGTTGATTGAAGAACTGCAACCCGCACCGGATGCACAAATGCTTGACCTGGGATGCGGCAATGGCCGTCACAGCAAATACCTGGCGGCAAAAGGTTTTAATGTAACGGGAATTGACCTTGCTGCATCCAGTATACGAAGTGCGCAAAAATATGAAAACGGGTCGCTGCAATTTTACAGGCACGATATGCGGTTACCCTTCGGAAGAAACTGTTATAACATCGTCTTTAATTTCTTTACAAGCTTCGGCTATTTTAAAACCAGTGAGGAAGATCACCAGGTGGTCGGCAATATCGCCGCAGCGCTTAAGCCGGGCGGTATGCTTGTGATGGATTATATCAATAGTGCCTGGTCGGAAAAAAGATCAGTACCATCTGAAACAAAAGAAATAGATGGTATCATTTATCATATTACCCGCCATTCAGATGAAAAACATTTCTTCAAGAAAATAACTATTGAAGACATTCAGCCGGGGGAACCATTTGAATATACAGAACAGGTGGCAAAATTCAGCCTTACCGATTTTGATAAAATGTTCAGCTTGCATGGTCTCGAACTGCAACAGGTATCCGGTGATTATAACCTTGGCAGCTACGACGCTGAAAAATCACCACGCCTCATATTATTAGCAAAAAAGAAATAAAAAACAACAGATAGTTAAACATACGAACATGAAAAGACGTGAAGTAATAACACTATTCGGAACAGCAGGATTTTTAGGCCTGTCCGGATTTATCGGTCGCAACAGCAGCGATACTCAATCAACACTCAAACAAGATAAATTAACCAACGGTGATTTATCAGCGATGAAAACAATCGGGATACTCGGCGGCTTAGGCCCGCAGGCCACAATCGATTTAGAAACGCGTTTGCACAAAGCCGCGCAAAAACTAATACCGCCTATGCAAAACAGCGGCTACCCTCCTGTTATTGTTCAATACTACAGGCATCCACCGGTGTTGCTGACGGAACAAAATGTTCCCGTTTCACCGTGGCAACCTGATCCGCGGATGTTAATTGCTGCAAAACAATTAGGCAGCATAACTGATTTCCTGATTATACCATCTAACGGCGCTCACCTGTTTCAAAGCGAAATAGAAAAAGCGGCTGACCGGAAAGTGTTAAGCATGATTGATATAACAATGGAAGAAGTAAAGAAAAGAAAATGGAAAAAAGTTGGCGCACTCGGCATGATGAATGCAAAAGTGTATACCAACCGGCTGAAAGAAGTGGGTATTGAATTTGAAATAATAGATGATGCCCTGCAGGGAAAACTGAACAAATCAATTATGAAAACAATGGAAGGCCGTGAAGATGATGAAGATCGTGCGACAGTAATGCAGGCGATTACTGTTCTTCGAAATAAAAAAGTGGATGGTATAATACCCGGTTGTACTGAATTACCTTTATTATTGGGTGAAAACATGAATGCAAATGACCTCCTGAACCCGGCACAGTTGCTTGCAGAAGCGGCGATAAAATATTCTTTAAACGGGATTTAATACACCCAGGTTATTTTCACAATCATTCCGGGAAACCGGGATGATTGTGATTTATAAGCACACCACCGGGTACATATATGCGCGAAGCCAGTCGCGGGACAGGCAAACTAGTCACTTAACCAAAACAATCTTTATCTTCACATCATGCGGGACCTGCATGATCGTTTTGGCCTGCAAAGAAAAATACAGGCATGAAAACTATTACCTTTCTCTTCTCTTTATTCAGTACATATTTCTTACACGCCCAGAATACAATACCGGTAATCAAAGCAAATTCAAAAAATGCTTTTATAAAAGAGGCGGATGATGACCGGCAAAACTGGTATTTAAACCCAAAAGTTAAACCCGACGTTTATACAATAAATAAAAGTGTTAGACCCAAATGGGTTCAATTCCACACAGACATTGATTCTATTAAAATCAGGTTAAAGCCCGGTCAGAAATTTGATTTTATAGTACTCCTCGACAATAAGGATAGTTGTTATACCCGCATCGAAAGCGGGCCGCTTAAAAACTATTCCCGCCAGGAACCGGCAGCGCACGATACTATTCCATTCACCTTAACAGAATATAACAACATAAAGCTAAAAGCGGTTCTCAATAAGCAGGATACATTGGATCTGAAATTCGATTCCGGTACCACAGGTTTATTATTAACAAATGACGCTATAAAAAATAAAACACATTTAACAAACACAGACAGCGCAGTAAATAGATTAGAGATAGACAACCTGGCCTGGGATGGCCTGCTGGTATATCCCGTAGAACTATCAGGACAAGGCACAGACGGAAGATTTGGATGGGATTTATTTGATGGAAAAATTGTCGAAATAGATTATGATAAAAACATTTTCATAGTACATACGAAACTGCCTGCAATCAGCAAAGCATACTCAAAACTGGAGATAGAATACACGCATACTTTATTTTGCATCCGCGGAAAATTACAGATAAAAAACAAGAAGTATAAAAGTCGTTTTTTGTTTGATAATGGCTACCAGCGGACCATTATGCTGGATACACTGATAATGCATGAACAAAACTATCCTAAAGATCTGCAGGTGATAAAAAAAGTGATTATGAAAAATGGCCAGGGTAAAGAAATACCTGTTTTAACCGTAAACAATGAACGGTTGAATCTTGGAAAAGAGGTACTACTCGATATTCCTGTTCAATTGCTGGCAACCGGAAACCCTGCCCGGTTTAAGACGCATATCCTGGGAAATGAAGTATTAAAACGATTTAATACTATACTTGATTTTCAGAATAACTTCGTCTATCTGAAAAAAGATAGTCTATTTGATTTGCCGTATAAAGATTCAAAATGAAAGCAGCAATGGAACCCGTCAATTCAATAACTAAGACAATTAATATTAAAGCAACACCTTCAGAGATCTGGAACGCTTTGACAAAACCCGATATGATAAAACAATGGATGTCGGATGCGGAAACAGAAATAATCTCCGATTGGAAAGCTGGTTCACCGATCATTTTTAAAATGAACCTGAATGGAAAGCATGAATACAAGGGAAAAATTTTGCAATGGGATCCCGGAAAAATTTTCCAGTACAGTTCATGGAGCAAAATTTCAAGATTGCCGGATAAACCTGAAAACTATACTTTAATTGAGTTCAGGTTGGTGCCAGTGCAAAACCTGACATCGCTTTCTGTCACGCATAGCAATTTAATAGCAAAGGCAGCTGTTGAACACTCCAACTATTATTGGAATATTGCGCTTGAATTAATCAGGAGATTGATTGAGAAATGAATTTCTACCTGGTACTTTCAGTTTGGCCACTATGAATAATTTAAACTTTCACCTATTTTTGGACTATCCCCGTAAATATTAATCTAAATTCTTAAAAATGACCTTAATTAAACTCATTTGCACAACTGTGTTTACGTCTATTGTATCATTATCATTTTGTCAGCAAGAAACAACCAAAACTAATTGTAGTATTTTAAAACATGGCAAGTTTAAATATATTGATATTGAGGATACCTCCGCTTATGTTATAATTAATAACACTAAACATATAGAATATCACAACAATAATAAGTACTATATTAAATCGGATATAAAGTGGTTGAGCGATTGCGAATATGAAATGACAATGACAGAAATAACTATACCAAATTTTCCATTTAAGCCAGGAGATTTGATGAATGTAAAGGTTAATAAAATAGAAAATGAGGTAATATATTACACGTCTACAGTAAATGGCTCAAGTTGGCCAGGAAGATTCAAAATAATTAAAGAATAGTACATGACTCGAACCCTCCTGAAAATCTATATAATGAAAAAACATTTTTAATCCCATGAGTTCTTTTCTTCTTCCCAAAAACCTGAAATAAATAGCGACCCCATTAAGAACTTTATAACTTTTGAAACGAATTTCATGAATTCCAATTAACTGAACTTTCTTCCTCCCCCGTTTGTTCTTACATGTTTACAACCCATTATTTAACGAAAGATAAAATGGAAATAGGAATAGATAGTTTCGCCGCAATGTTTACCGGCGATAGCGGCCCCGCCATCAGTGACGAAACAGCTATGGCCCGCTTATTAGAAAGAATGGAAGGGGCTGACCAGGCTGGTCTTGACTTATTTGGCATCGGTGAGCATCACCGCAAAGGGTTTCTGGATTCAGCACCTGCACTCATTCTTGCAGCAGCCGCTGCCCGTACTAAAAATATCCGGTTGACCAGTGCAGTTACCGTACTCAGTGCTGCTGACCCGGTTAGAGTATTTCAGAATTTTGCTACCCTCGATTTAATTTCAAAGGGCCGTGCTGAAATGGTAGTAGGACGCGGATCCTTCATAGAGGCTTTTCCGTTATTCGGTTACAAGCTTGAAGATTATGATGAGCTGTTTGAAGAAAAACTTGAGCTCTTACTTAATATCCGGGAGAATGAAGTTGTAAACTGGTCGGGCAAATTTCGCCCGGCATTAAAAGACCAGTCTGTTTATCCAAGGCCCATACAAAGCCCATTCCCTATATGGCTTGGCGTTGGAGGCACACCTGAATCTTTTATCCGGGCCGGTGCATTGGGATTGCCATTGATGGTTGCTATCATTGGTGGTGAAACGCACCGCTTTCGCCCGTTGATAGATCTTTATAAAGAAGCGGGAAAGAAAGCAGGCTATTCACCACAGCAATTAAAAGTGGGAATACACTCGCTTGGATTTGTCGCATCTACCACGCAGGAAGCGATTGATGGTTTTTATCCGGGCTATGCGGAAAGCATGACCAAAATCGGTAAAGAGCGTGGCTGGCCACCGATGACGATGGGCCGGTTTAAAGCGCAGGTAGGCGAACAAGGTGCGCTGGTGGTTGGCAGCCCCAAAGAAGTTGCTGAAAAAATTCTCCGTCATTCGGATGCGTTGGGAGGAATATCAAGATTTACATTCCAGATGGATACCGCTGACTTATCACATGAAAAACTTTTGGAGGCAATTGAATTGATAGGAACAGAGGTAAAGCCGTTGGTAAATAAATAAGACGCCTGAATTGATTTTTTTTCACTTACCTTAAATCCGCCACTGTACAGTATGTATACTTTTTATGACTGTGTAATGAAATGCCTATATATCTATACTCTTTATTCAAACAATTAATGCGGTGACCGAGATCAGGTACTTTATCATCAACTAACCATTGCATGGCAATATCTCTGCCGGTATCCATACCATACGAACAGCATTCTGCAAAATTTCCATCAGCACATTTTCTTCGCTTATGCGTTACTACACCTGCATCACCCGATTCCTTTGCAAAACACTTTGCATATTCATATAAGCCTTTGTCAAACTGCAAAGCCTTAACCGGTTTCCGGTTCTTTAACTCTTTTATTAATGACTTCCTGTATGATGAGTTCTTCAGATAAGCTCCGTACTTTTCAGTGCCTGTATAATTTTCAACCTCATTTTCTATAAATTGCCGGGGGTACAGGCGTGCAAGATTAATATAGAGTATCGCATCTTTTTCAACTTCGTTGATATCATTGACGTCTTTTCCGGTATCCGCAGAATCCAGTTGAGCCTCTGTCCATTCCTGGCAAAAAGTAGTCAAAAGCGCCAGGAGAAAAATAAACAATAGCGTAATTCTTTTCATGAAGTTCGAGTTGACAACTAAAATAGAAACTGGGTTTTGATTATCAAAACTTAAGGTTGTTAATCTTTTAGTGCAATTATTAACTCATTTTTGTAACCTATTCTGATATTCAAAGTATATAAAGTAAATAAATAGCCATGCGATTTATAAGACTAAAAATCATTTATTTAGCAGTCGCTGTCGTACTTCATATTTTCTGCACAGCCCAAAATACTATGAAGGCGCCCGTTTTAAAAGCCGCAGCAGCGCAACAGGATTTCGATATGCTACGAAAGGCTCTTGAGGAAGCACATGGTGGCCTATATCGTTTTTCTTCAAAGGCAGACATTAATCAAAAATTCAGCGCTTACCGCAAACGGATAGACCATGATTTCAGCCAGTATGAATTCATTTCTTTATTATCAGAAATGCTGGCCGGCCTGAGGGATGGGCACATGCGTTTGGAATATGATCCTGAAACTGCACTGGCATTGTCCAACGCAAAACTGTTTCCTTTTGCTGTTTTGATTGAAGGATCAAAGCTTAAAATATTGTATAATGAATCTGCTGAAGATTCGACTATCAGCGCCGGCATGGAAGTAATAAGCATTAATGGAAACAATACTCAGCAGTTAATCCCGCAGTTATTACAAAAGATTCCCGGTGATGGTTTTATTGAAACCGGTAAGGCAAGGCAATTGGAACGCAATTTCAGCCAGCGTTATTGGTTATTTAAAGATAGGTCCGGAGAGTTTACCATCGTAATTAAGACTTCAACAGGTGAGCTGTTAAATAAAAAAATAAAAGGCGTTTTGGTTGGTGACCGTCAAAAAAACAGAGCTAAAAATTCCGCTAACAAACAAATTTTACGAAGTATGAATTTGCTGGCGCCAGCGAAAGAAAACATTTCTCTCCGATATTTAAATAATCGTAGAGTTGGTTTAATATCGATCCGGTCATTTGAAGGGCAGAATTTTATTCCAACCCTTGATTCCATTTTCATAGAATTAAAGACCAATAAAGTGAAATCTTTAATTCTTGACCTCCGCGATAACGGTGGTGGTGTAGATAATTATGGGGCAAATCTCGTGTCCCATTTTGTAAATAAGCCTTTCCGTTATTTCGACCGCATTCATTTGCCAACGATTAATCCCTCCTTTACAACATACGTCCCCGGAACTTATACCGATTTGAAAAATGGAACAGTCCCTGATCCCAAAGGCGGCTATTTTGTAACGGAAAAACTACACACGGGTGTTGCCATACAAAACCCGTTTCATTCTCCTTTTACAGGAAGCCTTATTGTACTATTAAATGGCGGAACATTCTCAACTGCCGCAGATGTAACCGCTACTTTACACAATCTGAAGCGTGCTGTTTTTATCGGTGAAGAAAGCGGTGGCGGTTATAACGGTAATACTTCCGGATTGAATGCGTTATTGAAACTGCCCAATTCAAAACTAAATTTAAAAATACATCTCTATGAATACTTTAACGCTGTAACGAATCCCGAAAAAGGCAGGGGAACCGTACCGGAATATTTTATTGAACGAAAGGTTATTGATCTTCTGCAGGCTAAAGATAAACCGCTCGAAAAGGCGAGGCAATTACTTATGCGGGCTGGAAATTGACATAAACAAGTTTATACGTTGTTTGAATTCTCTTTGAAATAACCTGCAATTAAGATTTCTTCATCACATTACTGAACCGCAACAATCTTTACCTTCACATCATGCAGGCATTAACATTTGGCGGAAAAGAAATCATCGCTTACAGCATCGTTAAGGATCCTGAATTATCAGACCCGTCTGATGCTATTGTGAAAATTACAATGGCGGGCATTTGTGGTTCTGATCTGCATGTGTACCACGGTCGCGAAACAGGGCTCGACCATGGAACGGTAATGGGACATGAATTTACAGGCATTGTTGAAGAAACAGGAAGCGCCGTAAAGAAATTTAAAAAAGGATCAAAAGTACTCAGCCCTTTCACTACTTCGTGTGGTGAATGCTTTTATTGCCTCATCGGTCTCACCTGTCGCTGCGAAAAAGGAAACCTGTTTGGCTGGGTAGAGAAAGGCCATGGCCTGCACGGAGCGCAGGCCACCTATATACGTGTGCCCATGGCCGATAGCACGCTGGTGCCGCTTAGTAATGATCTTAGTGAAAAAAAAGGGTTGCTGCTGGGTGATATTTTTTCCACCGGTTATTTCTGTGCGGACAATGCGGGAATAAAACCTGCCGGTGCATACGTAGTGATTGGTTGCGGACCCGTAGGCCTGATGACTATTATAGCCGCAAAGCATCTTGGAGCAAAGACGCTATTTGCTATTGACTTTGTACCCGAACGATTAGCGATCGCTCAAAAATTTGGCGCTATTCCATTGAACCCGTCGCTGACCAGTGTTAAAGATGAAATTCTGGGCAGCACGAATGGCCGCGGCGCTGATTCCGTAATGGAAGTAGTAGGAAGTGATAAATCATTAAAACTGGCGATTGATCTTATTCGCCCCGGGGGAACTATATCTTCGGTAGGCGTACATACCGCTAAACATTTCTCCTTTTCACCTGGTGAAGCCTATGATAAAAACCTGACTTACAGAAGTGGCCGCTGTCCCGCCCGGTTTTATTCAGAAAAGCTATTGCGTGAAGAAGTACCGCAACAGTATGCCATCGAGGAGATCATTACACACGAGTTCTTACTGGCGGATGGTGCAACCGCATACGAGGTGTTTGATAAAAAACTGGATAATTGTATTAAAGCAGTTTTGCGTACTTCTTAAAATTTAAGTCAGGGCAACGATAATCATTACGCTACTTATTTTGCGGAACCACTCTATAATTCAACGCTGCTGTCGTCCCGCTTGTTACATCAATCGTAACACCGGTTATTTTACCCGCCATATCAGACGCAAGAAAAACCGCAGTATTTGCTATATCGGCCATCAGCGGTAATTTTTTAAGCATCGTATCTCCTTCCATCTGGCGCAGAACAGTATCCATCACTTCGGGGCGATTGAGAATAGCATCTGCAAATACTTTAGAATCGGGTGAACCGCCGGAACGGATATTTATAACACGTACCCCATATATTCCTAATTCCGAAGCAAGGTTCCTGGAAAAGCTTTCAACTGCAGCGCAGGCAGGCGCAAAACCTGCCGTGTATGGATAACCGATTCCGCCGGGTGTCGCTGTAAGGGATAATATAACGCCTGATCGTTGTTTCATCATCACTTTACCCGCCGCTGTTGCGGTTAGAAAACGCGTTTGCATAGTTAATGTAACCGGCCGTACAAAATCATCCATTGATAAATCCACCAGGGGAACTCCCTGTATCAAATCAACGCCAACTGCATTGAAGGATATATCGATTGAATCAACTTTTTGTACAACCTTTTTAATATGATCGTCAATTGCTTTTTCATCAAATGCATCCACAACATCTGTTTCCGCTTTACCACCGGCAGCAAGAATTTCGGCCGCTGTTTTCTGCAGAGAGAGAAGACTACGCCCGGTTAAAAACACTTTAGCTCCTGCAGCAGCAAGTGCTTTTGCAACTGCCCCACCCAGTGAGCCGCCGGCGCCATATATAACCGCATTTTTGTTTTGAAGAATCATCGGTTTGATTTAGTTATTGAAAAAAATTATTCAACTGGCATTTACAGTCTGCAAACCTAAAATTAAATTTTCAACCGGCATTCCAACGCCGGAATATTCCGTCGCATGAATATTCATTAATTTAGTTAAACAAATTACCGGTGAATAATATAACTGCAATATGAAAATCGGTTCCATTGTTATTCGTTGTTACGAATTTGAAAAGATGATGATGTTCTGGCAACAGGCATTGCATTATGTTCCAAAATATCCACCTGCCAATGGTTGGGTTATCCTTACTGATCCGCAAGGCAAAGGGCCGAACATTTCCCTAGATAAAATTTCAGGAAAACGTACTGGCAAAAGAAGTCATTTACACCTTGACTTGTATGCCGAAAATCAAAAAGAAGAAGCGGAAAGATTAGTAAGCATCGGGGCGATAGCCTATCCGTGGAGATATAAACCGGACGATGACTTTGTAGTATTGGAAGATCCGGACGGAAATTTATTTTGCGTTGTTCAGATTTGAAATAAAACCCGCTAACAAGCAAGCGGTTAATAATCTGAATATAAAGCAGGACGTACTCGCTGTTTATTTTTATATTTAACGATGCAGTCCACCGAAGAAACCAGCCCTGACAAGAAAACAAAACCTGTACAACTGAATCGTGCACTCGGCTTATCAACAAGCATCCTGCTCGTTGCCGGGTTAATGATCGGCTCGGGAACATTTAAAAAGATCGCCCCGATGTCGCAACAGTTAGGATCTGAGAAATATATTTTATTCGCATGGATAAGCGCCGGCATCATCACAATGATCGGCGCTTTTACATATGCAGGCCTTGCGACCGTTACCAGTAAAACTGGCGGCATTTACGAGTATCTCCGTCTCGCTTTCGGTGATTTTATTTCTTTTCTTTTCGGGTGGAGTTTTTTTACAATCGCAGGCAGTGGTGCCATTGCGGCCCTTGCTTTTATATTTTCTCAATCTGTAAATTCGTTATTAGAATTTCCAAACCCGTTTGCGGCTTACCGTGATGTTTCTATAGGCGGTTTCATTTTTCCTTTTGCAGATTCAGGCGTGAAGTTATTTGCAATCATCGTGATTGCTGTATTAACCGGTTTGAATATCCGCGGATTAAAACCCGGTGCCATCCTTAATAATATCGTCACCCTTGCGAAAATTTCTGGCATTCTGTTACTGATAATGGCTGGTTTTATTTATACAAAAGCAACACACGATAATACTATTCATTCTTCAGCCCCTCTCCTCAATTCAAATACATCGATAGTGAGCAGCTTCCTGGCAGCAATGCTAAGTGCCCTTTGGGCGTATGATGGATGGGCACAGATTACTTTTATAGCCGGTGAAATCAAAAACCCAAAACAAAAACTGCCTTACGCGATTGTAGGAGGAGTAACTATTGCTACGTTGTTATATGTTTTGGTAAACTATAGTTTTATGCTGGTACTTTCTCCCGCGCAGTTGGCTGAAACGACACAAAACCAGATTGCAGGCGTGCGGGTCGCAGGTGTTATTATGGGACAAACGGGAACTGTAGTCATTTCAACTTTAATTATGATGTGCACTTTTGGCGCAGTAAATGCGTGCATCATGGTATATCCCAGGCTCTATTATCGTATGGCGCAGGAACAACGGTTCTTTAAAAACGCGGCGAACATTCATCCTGCATTTCTTACCCCGCATATTGCTTTGATATGGTCGGGTATATGGAGCTCTGTATTGATCATTAGCGAAACATTTGATTTTCTGACCAATCTTGTTGTGTTTTCCAGCTATATCTTTTTCGGATTGACAGGTTGGGCATTAATAAAAATGAAACGGAAAAAATTAATTACTGCAAAAGTGATCGGTTACCCCGTGACCCCTATCCTCTTCATCTTATTTTCCTTTGCATTAGTGATAAATACACTGATCACAGAACTGAGACAATCATTGATTGGCTTATTGCTGGTTTTCAGCGGTCTTCCTTTTTATTGGTATTTTAAAAAGAATGAAATCAAAAGTAAATATCCATAACCTTTCTCATTGGAAATAAAAATGCCGGTATTCCTCACACGGTGGTAACCCGGTTAATAATTAAAAGACATACATGCAATTGCTCCTTTATCTTCATTAATTTATGTATTTTGGCAACGAGAATAACCACCATGAGATTCCTCACTTCATTATTTATATTAATTTTTGTCACGAACACGTATGCACAGACCAATGTACACGCAGGTTCGCAGGACTCAGCGTCTTTTAAAACAAAGGTGAAAGGTACTATCAAACAATTTCTAAGATGGACGGACCGCCTTGGCGATAACTATCTCGTACTTACAGAAACAGATGAAACAGAGACTCCGGCCGGCGCTATAAAATCGAAAGTTGATTGTGCAGATGGCTGTACCGATAAGGAACTCTACGCTTATCATTTTGCCGGCAAAGATTCGTTGCTCTGGAAATTAAATGACTTTGTAAAGACTTGCAATTTTGACAATATAGCAGAGTTCAGAAATGGCGCGACAAAAATCACAGACCTTGATAAAAATGGGTTAGCCGAAATATGGATCATGTACAGCATGACCTGTACAAGCGATGTAAGCCCGAGAACTTTAAAGTTGATTATGTACCAGGGAAACAAAAAATATGCTATCCGCGGAACCAGTCAGCCTTCTCCAAAAATGACAGATGAAAAATATGGGGGGAAATTTATACCAGATAAAGAATTTCAAACCCTGCCTCAGTCAATGAAAGACTTTGCGCAAAAGCTTTGGAAGCAGTATTTGTATGATTTCCGGTAATCTTTTCTTTTTATTTTTTTGCGATCAAAATGCGTTGGTCATGTTTTGCCGGTTTACTAAATATAAATCTTCCGCACAGCTCTTTACCGCAGAGGTAAATGAGTTTTTCGCCGAGAATTAGTCTCTGCAAACTCCGCGGTGCATTGCTCTGTGCCTCTCTGCGGTTAAATGCCTTTTACCGCAGAGTTAAATGAGTTTTTCGTGAACTCCACTCTGGAAAAAAGATTATACTTGCAGCTATGTTTAAATGTATTATTTCATTTTCTTTACTTCTTTTACCAATACTACTAATGGCACAGGAAAAGAAAAGGGCAAGAGATTATGGTGTGAAAATCGGTGTGATGCAAACCGGTAAACTTAACAGCATTACTGATGTTACCGGGGTAAAGGTGGGCCAAACCACATTGATCAAAGGTGATTCCATTCGCACCGGGGTTACCGCTATTTTACCTTATGATGGAAATATATTTCAACAAAAAGTGCCTGCTGCGGTGTATGTTGGCAATGGGTTTGGCAAACTTGCCGGTAGTACACAGGTAAATGAATTGGGTAACCTGGAAACACCGGTTATATTAACCAACACACTTAATGTATCTACAGCAATGGATGCCGTGATAGAGTATACATTAAATGAAAAGGGAAATGAAAATATTTTTTCAGTAAATGCGGTGGTTGGTGAAACTAACGATGGTTTTTTAAATGATATCCGCGGAAGACATGTAACAAAATCCGATGTCTTATCCGCATTAAAGAGCGCTAAAAGCGGTATTGTTGAAGAAGGTGGAGTGGGTGCCGGCACCGGTACTACTTGTTTTGGTTTCAAAGGCGGTATCGGAACTTCGTCGCGAAAATTACCGGTTAGCCTTGGCGGTTATACGGTCGGTGTTCTTGTTCAAACAAATTTTGGCGGGGTGCTGCAGATCGATGGCGTACCGGTTGGAAAAGAATTAGGCAAATTTGATTTCAGCGATCAATTGTTGAATAATGTTGACGGCTCCTGCATGATTGTTGTGGCAACTGATGCGCCATTAGACAACCGTAATCTTTTACGGTTGGCAAAACGGGCCATGCTTGGCTTGGGAAAAACGGGCGGCATCGCATCCAATGGCAGTGGTGATTATGTAATTGCCTTTTCCACGTCGGAAGAGTTGCGTGTGCCACATGCTTCGACAAATGCGGTAACCAACAATCCTGGTTTACAGAACGATGAAACCTCTCCTTTATTCATGGCTGCTATTGAAGCCACAGAAGAAGCTATAATCAATTCTTTATTTGCCGCTAAAACCACTATCGGCAGAAAAGGAAATAAAGCGGAAGCCTTACCACTGGACAAGGTAATTCCTATTTTAAAAAAATATAACCGGCTTCAATAGTCACCCGGCCGGTCTATGACAGTAAGAAAATATTTTAGTCTGTAAATTGAACAATTTCTCCCGTTATCGGTTTCCCGAATCCTTTGCAAGGATACCTGTAGCATACTTTACATAAATATATCGGGCTATCAAAAACAATTGCCATTATTGTTTGTTAGCTATTCTTACAAAATTGAAAGCGTAGGTTTTATGAAGATAATGTGCGGAGCATGGCTATTTGTTTTCGGGTTGCTGATAACACAAAATATGTATTCTCAGGCTAAGGTACCCTCCCAGATGGTCCGGATATATGAAGACAATGATTTTTTGAATATCCGTGGAAACGGGACAGACAATTCCTATACTAACGGTACGAGGTTTGATTTCTTTTACACAAAAATCAAGCCTTCCAGGTTTTTTATTGACCGCCTGCTGCCAAAAGCAGGCGATAGCAGTATTAATGTTTTTGGCTGGAGCCTGACGCAACTGATGGTGACACCAAATGATATTAGCACCACACAATATCAGCCCGATGATTATCCTTATGCGGGCGCATTATTTATCACACATTCACTTTACTCTTATAATACCATAAAAAAATACAGCTTTCAAACCGAACTGGTTGCCGGTATCCGCGGGCCGGCTTCTTTTGCAAGAGAATCACAGATTTTTATCCATTCCCTTATTAATTATCAAAGGCCTATGGGATGGAATAACCAACTAAGCACTTATCCCCTTCTGAACATTAATTTTACGGCTGAAAAACAATTGTTTTCAGCAGGCAATTTTATAGAACTGATTGGCGGTACACAATTGGCAGCAGGCAGTTTCATTGACGCATTCAGTCTTTATCCAATGCTACGTGTGGGTAAAATGTCCCCATATTTTAATGGCTATCTCAATCAATACGGATCTTATTACAAAAACGGAAAAAGAATAAAAACACAATACTACCTGGTCGTTAAACCTTCAACTACATTTGTGTTGCATAACGCATTGATGCATGGTGAAAGAATAGATGAAGATGAAGAGGCAGGCACTTCGCAAGGCAAACCATCTATGCGCCGTATCAGGCACCGGCTTACTGATATACAGTTCGGAGGAGTAGTTGCACACGGAAATTTCAGCATGTCTTATATGCAAACACATTCTACAGAATATAATAAAGGATTGTATCGTCACAATTGGGGAAATGTATCTTTATACTACAGGTGGTAAACAGAAATAAGCAGGAAGTACCAGGCTATTTTTCCGGAAAGTAAATATCCAATCAACGCATTTCTTCATTTTTTTTGCAGCGCCAACGCTAAACTACAGTCAGGGGTAAAGTGTCATAACTGATCAGGAGCACGCCCGATTCAGAAGTTTCTGCATAATTAAATTTCAACCCGATCCTGTTTTTAATATTTGCAAACAGTGGTTTACCTGCACCTAAAATGATAGGAAAAACAGCAAGCAGGTAGTTATCTATAAGGCCGTAATTCATAAAATGTGTGATCAGGTTGGCACCGCCATACAGCCAAATGTCTTTGCCAGGTTGATTTTTTATTTCATTTACCTTATCGACGACATCAAAACTGATATAAGTTGCTTTACCATCCTCCTTCGGTTTTCTTGAAAACACATACTTATTTTTACTGTGCACTGCCTCCCAGATTTTCTTTTCAGTTAATGAGGTATCAGCTGCCGGTTGATATTGACCCCAGAGATCATAGCTAATGCGCCCGTAAAAAATGGTATCAATGCCGGAAAGGAATTGATTGAAGAAAGATTCAGTGCCGGAATTTTCGTCCATCCTGCACCAATCTATTTCACCATTCGGGCCTTCAATAAAACCATCGAGGGTTACTGCAAGATTTAAGATAATTTTTCGCATATATGAAACGTTTTTTCTTCTTTAGTTCCGCGACACCCGTGTCTTTATATAAATAATTATTATGTAGTTTTATAAAATGATGGGAAAGGGTATATGACAATAAAGTGAAGGTACTGATACCAATACATGATATCTATGAAATTCTTTGTAAAATACCGGGTCTTATATATCTCTTTTTTTCTCACAGGCATACAGGCTAATGGCCAGGTTCCCGATTTTTCAAAAGTCCCCAATCTGTATGATGGAGACCGCGTGAACATTACTCATCTCATCAACAATGGAGTAAAGGTTTCAACAGAAAAAGCTATATGCTGGTTTCCGAAAGACTCACTTTCCGAAGAACAAATGAAAAAAATAGCGGACACGATTAGCCGTGGCATTATACTCGCGCAAAAATTAATCGATGCCCCATTACAGTGGCAGGCGCATCCATTCAATGAGCCGTATACTTTCTATTTCCGGAAAGACACGATTATATCGCATGCCTCGTCAGCGGGTTTTATATCTATTTCATTCTGGCGTATTAAAACCGGCAGAGCTCCCTGGCTGCATGAGGCCATGCATGAAATACTGGATACTAAAACCGGAAGCTGGAATAGCAGAATATCCGAAGAGTATCAAATGAAAAATATGCCCCTGTGGCTTTTTGAAGGAATGGCTGATTACATTTCGTTGCAGGTAAGCCGGTCAAATAACATGAAATGGTTTGATGTTTTTTCTAGAAGCTATCAAACCGATACCGATAGTTTATTTCTGCTGGATCAGAAGTCTGAAAAAGGTTTGTATATAATTTCCCATATCGGCGCCAAAGGCATTATGCCTGAATTATTTTCAAAAAACAGGCAGGAGTATGCACCCGCATTTTATCACGGTTCCTGTTCATTCGTAAAATGGATTGCCGGAAAATACGGTATAAAAATGTTACTTGCAGCTATCTCCGCATTTGATAAAGAAATGGAGACAATAGAAAATTTGTCGGGCAAACATATTGATGAATTAAAAAAACAGTGGCTGGATAATCTGAAACGATTAAATTGAATAGACTACTCTTTGGGCGAATAAGCCAATAGGTACAAAAACATTACCTCACTCCGTTCGTAATGACTTCACCGGGTTAGCCAACGCCGTCTTAATGACTTCCCTGCTGATTACAGCCATTGCAACTAAAAGAACAAATAAACCGGGTATTAAAAACATCCACCAGCTTAACGGAGTATGATAGGCATAGGAATTCAGCCATTTATTCATAAAAAATCCGGCAACAGGTAATGCAATAACCAGGGCCCAGCCTACAAGTGTAATAAACCCTTTTGACAAAACAGCTAACAACTGGGATAGTGAGGCGCCAAGCACTTTGCGTATCCCGATTTCTTTTGTGCGCTGAACAGCGATCAGTGAAACCAATCCATACAGACCGAGACAGGAAATAAAGACAGCCAGTATAGTAAAGTCATTGAATAATGACATCGTCATCCTGTCTTTTTCGTATTGCTTATTTATTATGTCATCAAAAAAAGAATAGTCTATTGGTATGGCAGGAAAATATTGTTTATAAGTATTTTTTACAAGGGAAAGATATTGTGGATTAATTTTTACGGAAGTAATGTTAATTGGAGTTGTATTATAAACCATAACCAGTGGTTCAATTACATTATGCAAAGACCTGTAGTAAAAATTTTTAACCACACCCACCACTTTTCCTTTATGACCCCACCCTTCTACTGATTTACCAATTCCCGATTTCCATCCCATCATTTTTACAAAGGCCTCGTTAACCAGGAACCCTTCTTTCCTGTCTGTTACAAAACTATCCGAAAGGTTTCTTCCTTCTATCAGTCTCACTTTGAAGACAGATAAAAAATGCGGATCAACAGCAAAATAGTTACACATCACTTCTCTCCTCTTTCCCTTATCCTCCGCGAATGTCGTTCCTATTGTTAACCCTGCAACTACCATTCCTCCGCCGACTGTTATATCCTGTATCTCGGGCCGCTGCCTCAACGCATTCACAAAAGCAGTTACAGAACCCCGGTAAACAGAATCCCTCGGCAAATAGATATTCATTAATTGTTCTTTATCAAAGCCAAGGTTTTTTTTCTCTATATAGTGGAGTTGGTTGTAGATCACCGTTGTGCCCATTATCAATGCCGCAGCAATAGCAAATTGCGTGACGGTGACTGCCTTTCGTAAGAACAAGCCTTTGCCACTGTTCCGCCAATTTCCTTTCAGCACTTTTACCGGCTGAAAGCCCGATAAAACAAAAGCAGGATATAAACCAGCCAATAAAAGTGTAACAAGAAAAACAATCCCTGTAAATAGTATTGCATATCCCCAATTAATAGTCAGGGTTGTTTGCAATAATTTATTTAGAAAAGGAATTCCGGCGTATACCAATGCGATCGAGAATACCCAGGCAATAGCAATAAGAAAAAATGATTCGAAAAGGAATTGCCGGACTAACTGGAACGGCAATGCGCCGCTTACTTTGCGAATACCAACCTCCTTCGCTCTTTCGGTAGCTTTCGCCGTGGATAGATTGATATAATTAAGCAATGCAATAATGAGGATAAAAATGGCGAGTATTGAAAATACATAATTGTATTGGCGATTTCCTTTGGGTGTATCATCGTGCTTTCCCTGGCTGAAATGAACATCGGATAATGGTTCCACCAGAAACTCCGTACTGTAATTGGGAGCGCCTACCTTATCCAGTTCAGGCTGTACATATTTCTTGCTGAAGTTGACGAGCTTTTTCTGAAACGGCTTTATGTCTGTTCTCCTGTTGAACAAAACAAATGTGTGCGCCGAAAACCCGTCCATCCACTCGGTGACGCTTGAATAGTCATGAGATAATAAAGCATCTATTTTGATATCCGAATTAGCCGGCCTGTCTTTGATAACAGCCGTTACTATCCTGTTTTCGTTATTGCACACCATTATTTTTCCGACAGCAGTTGTGTTACCAAAATATTTCTTTGCTATACCGGAAGTAATAACAATGGTATTCGGTTTATCCAACGCGCCCACTGCTTTGCCCTCCAGTATATCGAAGCTGAAAACAGTAAAAACAGTTGGGTCTGCCCAGTAAAAATCTTCTTCTTTGAAATAATCATTATTCATGCGGATGGTTTGCCTGCTTTTTTCGAGACGGACAGCCGCTGTAACTTCGGGATAATCTTTTTGCAGGGTTGGGGCAAGCAGAGCCGGCGTGGGAGCCATTACTATATCTGATTCCGGAGCGTGTACTGTAGCTGTTATCCGCGCAATCCGGTCTGCCTTTTTATTGTACTGATCAAACGTCAACTCATGATGTACATAAATGAAGATGATCATGCAGGCAGCGATACCGATAGCAAGACCCGATATGTTTATTAATGAAAAAGTTTTATGCTTCAGCAGGTTTCGCCATGCGATTTTGAGGTAGTTTTTGATCATGATTTGTTATTGTTGTATTATTTGATAGCTGCCTGTCTCAACGACTATTAAACCATCCAATCATCTATCAATTGCCTATTGATCATTCAGAATGCTATTCCGTGCGAAGCGACTTCACCCCGAAACATACTCCCGGATATCCGGGATCATTACTCACTCCGTTCGTAATGACTTCACCGGATTAGCCAATGCTGTTTTAATAACTTCCCGGCTTATTACCGCCAATGCTATAAACAGAACGATTAAACCAGGTATTAAAAACATCCACCAGCTTAACGGAGTATGATAGGCATAGGAATTCAGCCATTTATTCATAAATAATCCGGCAATAGGTAATGCGATTATAAGTGCCCAGCAAACGAGTTTAATAAATCCTTTTGACAATACCGTCAACAATTGAGATAATGAAGCACCAAGCACTTTGCGGATACTAATTTCCTTTGTACGCTGAACAGCAATAAGGGAAACCAATCCATACAATCCAAGACAGGAAATAAAGATGGCCAGTATTGTAAAGTCATTAAACAGGGACATTGTTATTCTGTCCTGTTGGTATTGCTTGTTTACAATTTCGTCAAAAAAAGAATACTCCATCGGTATGGACGGGAGATGTGCTTTAAAAATTCCCTTTACAACCGGCAGATCGGCTGGTTTTATTTTTATTGTTGTCGTATTTGCGGGGAAAAAATTATAAACCAATATCAGCGGCTCAACAAGATTGTTTAGTGACTTATAATGGAAGTCTTTCACCACCCCGACAACTTTACCTTTGTGTTCCCACCCCTCTATTGATTTGCCAATACCCGACTTCCATCCCATCATTCTTACAAAAGCTTCATTCACCAAAAAACCCTCCTTTTTATCAGTGCCGAAACTATCGGATAAATTTCTTCCTTCCTGTAAATGGATCTGGAAGACAGGTAAAAAATGCGGGTCGATGGGATAATAGTTACACATGATTTCTCTTTTCTTCCCTTCTGACTCTGCAAAAGTTGTCCCTACCGTAAGTCCACCATCCGTCATTCCCCCACCTATTGTCATGTCACTGACTTCAGGCCGCTGCCGCAAAGCATTCTGAAAAGCATTGACAGACGACTGATAAACGGAATCGCGGGGTAAAAAAATATTCACTAATTGTTCTTTATTAAAACCCAGATCTTTCTTTTCGATATAATGCAACTGGTTATAAATAACCGTTGTTCCCATTATCAATGCTGCCGCTATGGCAAATTGCGTAATAGTAACCGTTTTTCGTAAGAATAAGCCTTTGTTGGTATTCTTCCAGTTTCCTTTTAATACGCTTACCGGTTTGAAAGCAGATAATACAAAAGCCGGGTATAGACCGGCAAGCACAAGAGTTATTAAAAATACTGCACCCATAAAAAGCACTCCATATCCCCAATTGATGGTAAGTGTTGTTTGAAATAACTTATTGAAGAAAGGGAGACTGATTTTTACCAGTACAATTGAGCATATCCATGCGATTGCTATAAGAAAAAAAGATTCGAATAAAAATTGGCGTATTAATTGAAATGGCAGGGCGCCGCTCACTTTACGTATACCTACTTCTTTGGCCCGTTCTGTTGATTTAGCAGTAGATAGATTTATATAATTCAGCAAAGCAATGATCAGAATAAAAACTGATAATATTGAAAACACATAACTATATTGTCTGTTTCCCTTAGGGGAATCAGTAAGTTTACCTTTACTGAAATGTACTTCGGCTAATGGTTCTGTTTCAAATTGAGCTTTGTATTGGTTGGCACCCGCTCTATTCAGTTCCGGTTGAACATATTTTGCACTTACATCAGCGAGTTTATGCGCAAAATCTTTGAGGTCGGGTTTTCTTTTAAATAAAATAAACGTATATACCCGAAGGTCATCGGTCCAGCTTGTTACTCCGGAATAATCAGTGGAGAGCAGGGCGTCAATTTGCAGATCGGAATTAGAAGGCCTGTTGCGTACAACACCAGTCACTAACAGATCTTTACCATCGCAGGTTATTATTTTACCTGTTGCCGCGTCAGTTCCGAAGTACTTTTTTGCAATGGCAAACGTTATAACGATCGTATTCGGTTTCTGCAAGACGCCGGCAGGCGATCCTTCTACAAAGTCAAAATCAAAAATGGAAAAAATACTCTGATCTGCTGTATAAAAATTTCCCTCTCTGAAGAACTCATTATTTGATTTCACCACCTTACCAGATGATTCAATCCTCACAGCAGATTCGACTTCCGGATATTCTCTTTTTAAAGCGTCCGCCAATGGAGTTGGTGAAGTAGCTAATGCCATATCCGATTCCGGTGTATGAAAGGTGGTGGTTATTCTTACAATTCGATCAGCCTTGCTATTATACTGATCATAGGTCAATTCATGATGTACATAAATGAAGATGATCATGCAGGCAGCGATACCGATAGCAAGACCCGATATGTTTATTAATGAAAAAGTTTTATGCTTCAGCAGGTTTCGACATGCGATTTTGAGGTAGTTTTTGATCATGGATAGCAGTTGGGCTGAACGAATGGGTGAATGGACTGTCTGCCAAATTTTGGAAATTAATTCCAGACTTCAATCAGTGCGAATCCATTTTAAGAAAGCAATAACACTGACATGTAATTAATACTCCGCTTTCTGCCGGTATAAAAAAGATTATTTTATTGGTATCTTCATTTATAAGACAATTAGAATTTCTGTGAAAAAAAATTCTGCTATAACCAGGAACTAACCTAGCAACCATGAAATTAATCCCGCTGTTCTCACTGCTGATACCTGTGTTTTCAAGTTCACAGAATGCATCAACTAACATTACAGATATTAGTTCAGCGGCCTATAAAATCCTGCATGTTGGGGAAAATCCTGATTTTTTGGCAATAGACGGAGAAGACGCATGGGTAGTTGACGACAATCACGGTCGCATTCTTAAATTATCTCCGGATAAAGATAAGCCGCTATTAACAGTGAATATCCCTGGCGCATGTACAGCTCCGATCGTTGGTTTTGGTGCGGTGTGGGTAATGAGTTGTTCGGAAAAGAAATTATATAAAGCCGATCATAATAATGGTTCCATTTTGGCAACCATTGAAACGGGGCTTGCTGATAATAATGGAGAAATGAGTCTCGCAATGGGTGATGGCTCGATATGGTTGCTTTCTGATAGTACCGGTGTTCTCGCAAGGATAGATCCTGTAACGAATACAATACAGGAAAAGATTATGGTACAACCTCATTCGTACTGCGCGTCGTTTGGCCTTAATGCAGTTTGGATATCAAATCATCGGAATAGCAGTGTGCAAAGAATAGACGCGGGAACAAATAAAGTAACTGCTACAATACCTGTTGGTTCAAAACCGCGGTTCATTACTGCAAGTGAACTGGGAGTATGGACGCTTAACCAGGGTGATGGAACGGTTTCGAGAATTGACCCTTTGATAAATAAGGTAATTGCCACTATTGATGTTAAGGCGCCCGGAGGTGGAGGAGATATATGCGCCGGTTCAAAAAAAGTCTGGGTTGTTTCAACAAATACAGAGCGGCCGGTGCAAACTATAAATCCGCTGACCAATAAAGTTGAAACAATCTACCGGCAAACACCAATTGACGGCAAACCATTTAAAGTAGACGGGGCCGTAAGGATATCTTCAAACTATGTTTGGGTTAGCGGCTACCACAGTAAAACTGTTTGGGTGCTAAAAAATAAGAATTAGTCATGACTACAAATAATAAATCACCGGATGAATCGCGTTCACTCTAAAATAAACTTATATTTTTTACGAAAGTAAAACCAGTTTTGTTTACAATTATCTAAAAATCCTTAGCTATGCGCATTACCAGTCTATTCATTATGTTGCTTGGCATAAGCAATGTTTATTCTCAAAACAGCGATATTAAAAAAGAAAAATGGCATTGGGGCAATGAACTGAAACAGGATACAAGTGCCGGCTATGTACAAACGCTGAAAGTAGATAATATACTTTACATCTCCGGCGCTGTATCAAGAGAGATAACACCGGAGGGTATCAGTAATGTATATAAGGCGCTGGAAGCATCATTGAAAAGCTTTGGCGCTACATTTGAAAATGTGGTAAAAGAAAATCTATACACTATCGATATTGAAGCAATGAAGAAATATAATTATGCAAGAAAGGCATTTTACAATAAAGATTTTCCCGCAGCTACATGGGTGCAGGTGGTGCGACTATATATGCCCGATGCGAAATTGGAGGTGGAGCTGGTTGCACATTTACCAAAATAATCGTTTACAATCTAATTGATCAAAAAAATGAACGCAATAGGAAACACGCCGTTACTGAAATTAGAAAGACTTTCCGAACCCGGCTGCGCAGACATTTATGTAAAGTATGAAGGAGCCAACGCAACCGGAAGTATGAAAGATCGTATGGCCTTATCTATGATTGAGGGCGCTGAAAAAAGAGGTGACCTGAAACCAGGCGGAAAAGTAGTTGAATATACCGGCGGAAGTACCGGAAGTTCACTGGCAATGGTATGCGCAACCAAAGGATACCAGGCTCATTTCGTATCATCAGATGCGTTTGCGAAAGAAAAACTGCAAACGATGCTTGCATTTGGTGCTAAGCTGGAAATAGTACCAAGTGAAAACGGCAAAATAACGGCAAAGCTTATAAGTTCTTTAATTGAAAAAGCCAGGGAGTTAAGTAAACAACCCAATACATTTTGGACAGACCAGTTTAATAATGTTGACAACCGGAATGCCTATCATGGAATGGCCCGCGAGGTATTGAATGTATTGGGAAATAATATAGATGAGTTTATTATGGGAGTTGGAACCGGTGGCTGCTTTTCAGGAAATGCAGAAGTATTTAAAAAAGATGTACCCGGTATTCGTTGCGTTGCCATTGAGCCGTTACATGTACGTGCTCTTTCGGGCGGTGATATAACGGGAACGCATAGGCTGGAAGGCATTGGTTCGGGCTTTGTACCGAAGATATGCCGGATAGACCTGGCAGATGAGATAATGCAGGTATCTGATGAAGATGCTTATGAAACTGCCCGGCACCTTGCCAGGCAGGAAGGTATATTCGGAGGAATAACATCCGGCGCAAATGTATGGGCAGCTATTCAGCGGGCCAGAATAATCGGTGCCGGAAAGAAGATTGTTACAATTATTGCCGATTCGGGATTGAAATACCTGAATGGAGATTTGTATAAATAACGTCGTATAACTTTGAAGAAATAATTTTGAATGTTGAAGAAAGCAAAGAATACCAGGAAAAAGTAGCGGCTGAAAATAAATAATAGCTTTCTGTAGTAGATTCACGCCCCTTTACTCCTCTTCAGAAAAACAAACGACATGGATTTGAAAAGGAATACTCCGATAGCAAAAAACCTCACAGTGTGTTTATCCGCAATTTTATTTTTCGGCTGTTCCGGCGAAAACCATACCCCGTCTCTTGATCACAATAAATTAGCAACTGAGTATTACAACGAGGATACACAATGGTATCTCGATAATATCCCTTTTTTCGAATGCTCAGATACACAAATAGAACAGGTTTATTACTACCGCTGGAAATTATATAAAGCGCATATCAGGAATGTTGGCGATAATCAATTTGTAACAACTGAATTTATCAATGATATGAGTTGGGACAGGGATCCATACAGCACTATCAACGCTGCCTCCATGCATCACATCTATGAAGGCCGATGGCTGAAAGATAACCGCTACATGGATGGATATATTAACAACCTGTACCAGGATGGTGGCAATAACCGCAGTTATAGTGAAAGTATTGCCGATGCAGCATATGCACGGTACCTGGTAAATGCCGACCCGGACTTTATCATGCGCCAATTGGATAGTATGAAGCTGAAATATGAGCAATGGTATGATCATTATGATTCAGGCAAAAATCTTTACTATATACCGGCAATGCCCGACGCCACTGAGTATACCATTGCTTCTATTGATGCGTCAGGCGGAACAGGGGGTTTCGAAGATGGAGAAGCATTCCGGCCTACCATAAACAGTTACATGTATGGAAATGCTTTAGCTATTTCACATATAGCCTCTATGAAAGGCGATACCGCTACAAGCAGAACATATTTACAAAGGGCCTTAGATTTAAGAACAAATGTGCAACGTGATTTATGGAACGATTCCATGCAGCATTTTGTTGACCGGTTTAAAGTGGACAATAAATATGTGCATTACTGGAATTTCATTCGTGGCCGTGAACTGGCGGGAATGATACCCTGGTATTTTAATCTTCCTGATAATTCAGAGAAATACAGTGAAGCGTGGAAACATGTATCGGACACAGCTTACCTGCTTGGTCAACATGGCCTGCGTACGAATGAGCCATCTTACGAATACTATTTTAAACAAATTGTATACTTCCAGGGTCAACGCGGCAGCCAATGGAACGGGCCGAGCTGGCCGTTTCAAACCAGCCTTGCTATAACAGGCATGGCTAACCTGCTTAATAATTATAAGCAGTCGGTTGTCACCGTTTCAGATTATGTGAAACTGTTAAGGCTTTTCACCCAGCAACATTATCTCCCGGACGGAAAAATAAACCTTGTTGAAAACTATGATCCAAATAGTGGTGGCCCGATCGTATACTACTACTGGAGCAATCATTATAATCATTCTTCGTATAATAATCTTGTTATTACCGGTCTCTGCGGTATACGTCCCTCCAACAGCGATACATTAGATATCAATCCCCTTGTGGATAGCTCCATTCACTATTTCTGGCTGGACGACGTTAGCTATCATGGTCACAAACTATCAGTGATGTATGACCGCGATGGTACCCACTACAATTCAGGAAAAGGTTTAACCGTATTTGTGGATGGGAAAAAAACCGAACCGGCAAAGAAAGAAAATAAATACCAGGTTTATATCGGCACACCGGTTGTTACTCCTGTGGTAAAGCAACCCGCTGATATTGCTTTGAATATTACACGTAAAGGATTTCCCTTACCATCCGCTTCTGTCAATGCTGCGCCGGATACTGCGCTATACCAGGCTATTGACGGGCGCATCTGGTATTTTCCTGAGATTACTAATTTCTGGTCAACCCGTGGCTCAACTTCAAAAAATGATTGGTATGCCCTTGATTTTGGGCAGGCGAAAGAGATTTCCAGCATCAAAATTTATCTCTTTACTGATGGAAGAACATTTGAGATTCCTGATAGTTTGACTATAGATTATCGAAAAGGAAATGAGTGGATACCTGCAAAAATAAATGCCCGTAGGCTTATTGGTAATACAGGAAATACTATTTCTTTTGACAAACTGACTACTGCAGGGTTACGAATAAATATTAAACATGAAACAAAGCAGGTAGCCTTGTGTGAAATAGAGTGTTACTAAAATTATTCTGACCCGCCATTTGTTTTTACCTTCACACCCGGCTTAGAACTCACAATTTGGGGGCATTTAATCATTTTGGCATGAGTGACAAGATACAAGACTATAATTCGTTCTTCCGTGATTTATATCAAAACTTTAATGATCGGAAGATTGATCTTGTAATAGCCAGCATGGCAGATGATGTAAAATGGGCAAACGGGATGGATGGTGGTTATGTTTACGGTCATGATGGAGTGCGAAAATACTGGATAAAACAATTTAGCATTGTCAGTTCAAATGTAACCCCGATGGAAATTGAAGCTGAAAATGGAATTGTAAAAGTTAAAGTCCACCAGGTTGTGCATGATATGGAAAAAAAGCTTCTTGCTGACGAAATTGTTGAACACAGATTTCGAGTAATGGATGGTAAAATAACCGAATTCCATATCAGTTCAGCCTGATGAGATGGGAAATATTCCCTGTTGAAGAAATCACATAAATCCATACGCTAATAGTATCATAGCTAATTATTCCAATGACAAAAGAACAATTGACCAGGGAATTTGAGCAATCACGCGGCCAATTGAAATCTTATATTTTACGGATAACAGCAAGTGTTCCTGACGCGGAAGATATTGTTCAGGACACTTATATAAAAGCTGTGGAAAAACTGGACACTTTTAAGGGAGAATCAACTTTAAAAACATGGTTGTTTGCAATTGCTTCAAATCTTGCAAAAGATAATTTAAGAGCAACGAAACGCTGGAAAGAAAATGTAACTGATATTGCAAAAGAAGCGGCCTCATCTGATCCTGATTTCTTTCGTGAAGCTATGCATATCAGAACAACTTCACCTCAAGGTCAGTTTGAAATAAAGGAGCATATCGCTTTTTGCTTTACCTGTATTGCCAAATCATTGCCGTTGGAACAGCAAATAAGTATTTTGCTGAAAGAGGTGTACGAATTTAAAGTAAATGAAATTGTACAGATTCTCAACACTACCGAAGCAATGGTAAAATATTACTTACGCGAGGGCCGCGCAAAACTGATTACTATTTTTGAAGGCAGGTGCGCTTTGATAAATAAAGAAGGCATCTGCCATCAATGCTCTGAAATCAATGGAATTTTTAACCCCAGGCAAAAATTCCAGGAAGAAGTGATAAAAATTGAAATGGCAAGGGAGGCCGGAAATGCGGACAAAGAGCATTTATTTGACCTCCGCATGAACGTTATACGTGGCATAGATCCGTTTAAATCAAACGCCGCTGAGTTGCAGCTTCATCATTTAGAACATAACAGGCAGGTCATGGAAAAATATTTAGAAAAAAATCCTGTTTAACCCTATCGCTTTTCTTCCTCCAATCGTCAAAATCAGGACAACTATCCGACTGATCGTATTCTTTTCGGTTAATAAATTAGCCGCAGAGATAGTCTTTGCTATAAGAAACCAATAATTATTATGAACAATAAACCAGGCGCAAAATGAAAATCGTAAAAGTAGTTTATACAACAAAAGCTGAATATACCGGGCAAAACCAGGAGAATATTAAAATTGTTATGTCCGATCTCCAAAAATTAAATAGCAAAGGCATCAATTATAATGTTTGCCTTTGCGCAGACGGAACGACATTTATTCATACCGCGTTTTTTAATTCAGATGAAGATCAGAAACAGCTCAATGAGTTGTCCTCGTTCAAACATTTCCAGGAACAACTTAAGGCAAGCGGTCCCGAAACCGCACCTAAGCAGGAGCTGCTTACGCTGGTTGGCACTTCAACAGATATTTTTAAAAATTAAGCAATTAAACATGAAAATCGGAACAAAAGAAAAACCTATGAAGTTGAAGACACCGCCTTTATCTTCAGAATATACAATGCATGTTGATGAAAAAGATGGTAAAGAAGTTTTAGTATGTACTGTTGGGAAAACAGTGTTACTATATGACTATCGCTGCCTTGAAGATCTTCATGCTATGCTTAAAAAATATGGTGATTGGATGGAGTTAGGTAGTGCAGATGAACAAAAGCCTGCAAAGGATGGAACAGTTGAAGCATGGGGCCGGTCATCAAAAAATCCGGTTGGCGGCTGGTATGGATTAAAGAAAGGACTCCGGGGAAGATTTGGGATGTATATACCCCCATTGATGGAAGCGTTAGGGCTTGCAGAAGTAACACATGATGCGAAAGGAAATAAGATGCGGGCAAAATAACAGATGTATAATCTCAGGCAAATCTGATCCGGTTAAGATTTATATCATAAATTAGTGCGTTACCAATTTATGATCAACGATACATCGAAAGAATATTTTAAGCTCGATAATCCTGCGTGGTATTCATTAAACGAAACTCATCAATCATTATCCATCTCGTCCGGTGAAATAAAATTTTATTTCCCGGAAGTTTGTCCTTTTGGTGGAATGACTTCGCAGGAAGCCAACCTTTCCTTGTTTATCCATAACCACATCCCACTATCAAATTCTTTTTTTGTAATTGGCAATAAGCCTCAGAAAACTTCTGGTTTGTCTTTTGAAAAAGAACTGGTGTGCCTCCAGATGGTATGTTCTGGACCAATAAAAATGGAAATAACAGAAGATATACTTGAATTAAATGAAAAACATAAAGGGCAACTGGTTCAGTTGGTGAACATGGTTCAGCCCGGATACTTCAAAGAAGGCACCGTAAAAATGGGTGACTATTTTGGCATTTTTAAGAATGATATTCTTGTTGCGGTAACCGGTGAAAGAATGAAAATGAATGGCTTTACGGAAATCAGTGCGGTTGTGACACACCCTGCTTTCACAGGCAAAGGATTTGCAAAGCAATTAATCGCTCATACTGTAAACAAGAATTTTAAACAAAACATAGTGCCTTACCTTCATGTTGCGGAAACTAATTCCGGGGCCATTCAGCTTTATGAAAAGCTTGGTTTTGTTACAAGAAGAAAAATAAGTTTCTGGATGATGAGGAGAATAAGCGGTACCGTTTAGTATAAATTACTTCCTTTAACATTAAGCCTGTCACGGTAAGCTATCTGTAACCGGGAAATGAACATTAGCCTTATCATGCATGGTATAAAGACGATAGCGTTTACCATCATTGACCATAATCCCGCTCGATTTATTTTCACTAAGAATAGGGTTACCGGGATATTTTTTCCAATGAACCAGGTCTTTTGAAACAGCGACATTGGTTGACCATTCCTTCCAGTCTTTGTAAGCTGATGCATGATAGTAACCATAATACAACCCCTTGTACTTTATTACCTGGTTCATCGCAACGGCATATTGATCATATTTATCCGGGCCCATTGCGATGACAGGATCGTCCTGCACGTTAGTCCATGTTTTTACATCTTTTGAAGTTGCCAGCCATATCCCCAGATCGCCACGTTCATAAAACAGGTACCAGACTCCGTTCTCTTTCCACACGGCAGGGGTTCCATATGACCCCGGGGTTATAGATTGGCCGTTAGTTTGACGTATATCTAAATTGCCTCTTTCGGTCCAGTGTATACGATCTTCCGATGTTAACAAATGAGCCGTGTCTCCCCTCCCCTCTGCAAACATATAATAAACACTGCCGGATTTTATAACGCACATATCTTCGACCCATCCGGAGGAATAAACAGGAGTATCCGCATATCTTGTCCAGGTATAACCGTCCCGGGAAGTAGCATAGCCAAGATGCTTTTCGGAATCAATATTTGTGTATCCTGTATACCACATCCTGTATTCGCCATCTTCATTCAGTATATATCCCCGTTCGCGGATAGTATGGTCCCATGTTGTGGTATCGGTGCCGGAAAAGACAGGATTATTTTTATAGGGAATAAAATGGACTAATTCGTCAGGAAAATCAGCACCATCTTTACCAGCATTGTTTGTACCGCATTGCGTAAACAAAAAAGTAATAACCAGGAATAATAATAGCCTGTGCATAACAGGGAAATTTATAACACAAATTATTGACTATTTTTCAGTACTGGTATATTAATTATTTTTAAAAATACATCAACTCTCTGATCAACCCGATATTGCATGAAAGCCCTCTTAATAATTGATATGCAAAAAGGAAGTTTTAAACCCTATTCAATACGCCACGATGCATTGTCAACTATTGAACGGATAAATTTTCTTGCGCGACAATTCAGGTCAAACAATTACCCGGTATTATTTATTCAGCATGATGGTACAGCGGAGAATTGTTTTATTCCCGGCACAGACGATTGGCAAATATTGCCGGAATTGACTATCGGATCGCCGGACATAATTATCAGTAAAACTGCAAATGATTCCTTTTATAATACCGGCTTGGAAACTATATTATTGGGGAAAGCTGTAAGCGAGTTATTTATTGCTGGTTGCGCCACCGATTTTTGCGTAGATACAACTATTAAATCCGCGCTCAGTAAAGATTATAAAATAACAGTAGTTGCCGATGGGCATACCACAGCTTCCCGGCCATATGCTGATGCACAAACGATAATAAATCATTACAACTGGGTATGGAGTGACATGAGCCCTACAAAACACAAGATATCCGTATTAAAAGCCGGATCGATAAAACTCTAATTGTACAATGTAAAGAGGAAAATATCGTGAAACGAAAATTCTGTGCAAAAATAATTTATACCTTGTGTTCCTTCACATCCTGACAATCAAAAAGATTTGAATTATGCCAGTAAATGAAAAACAAACCGCGTTCGCACCCCAGCTCATTACAAGTGACGGGGCTGCTGCCATTGAGTTCTATAAAAAGGCATTTGGAGTAGAAGAACTGCAGCGATGGAGCAATGATGATGGCTCTGTTCATGTAGCCGAACTATCATTCCAGGGAACAATTTTTCATATACGCCAGGAATCGGTAAAACAATATAATCTCAGCCCGGCAACTGCCGGAGGAAATACAGTTATCCTTGGAATTTTTGTGAATGATGTGGATGCAATTATTGATCGTGCAGTTGCCGCCGGCGCCACTCTGTTAAATGCCCCGCAGGATTATGAATATGGTTACAGGCAGGGAAATCTAAAAGATCCTTATGGTCATCATTGGTTGATTGAAAAGAAGATTTGATTTGCAGAAATGATAATCACATCGCACTACGCACAGTATCAGAGAATCTGCGGATTCGTTTACGAAGCATTACACTGAAAAAAACCGACAGGAATAGCTACATGAAAAGAATTAATTGTTTGCTGTTATTCTTTGTTATAACTACAGTTTGTATTAATCACGCCTTTAGCCAGCAACTATTAGAAGTTCAGGCTCCTGACTCAGTGAGCCTGGTAACAATAAATGGAAAATCTGCTGCCTACTATGAATTGTACGTTATAAATTCGTCTGGCGATTCCATAGAAATTACAGCACTTCAAATTCTGGATAAGTCTGATTCCTCTGTCATTTTATCTTTTGCGGGCGGGGATTTAAAGCAAAGATGTATACCTCCCGCAATGATCAACGGTACTAATGTACTTGCCCGGGGTGATACAAGCGTTTTATATATCGAGCTTGTGTTACCGGGCAATAAACCAATTAATGAGATAGCTCATCAGTTTGGTTATAAATTGAAAAATGAAGTCAAATCAAATTTCAGAGAATGTGCTTTCATACGGCTATCCCGAAAAAATGAAATAGTTCTTGGCCCACCGCTTGGCAAGGGAAATTGGGCAGCCGTCTACGAGCCTTCATGGCCGCGGGGGCACCGCAGGGTAATTTATTTCCGCAATGGGCAACGACATATCCCAGGGCGTTATGCCATTGATTTTATCAGGCTGACTGAACTGGGGCAGTATGCAGATGGTCGCGAAGACTCAATAACTAACTGGTATGGTTATGGGAATAATGTACTCGCCGTAGCCGACGGAGTGGTAAGTTCGGTCAGAACTGATTTTGCAGAAAGTAAAACGTTGTCGGGACATCCCAAATACGATGCTGACAAGGCAACCGGAAATTATATCTCAATAAATATCGGCAATAATCATTTCGCATTTTACGAACACCTCCAACCGGGCAGTATCAAAGTGAAACCCGGCCAACATGTAAGAAAAGGAGATATAATTGCAGCAATTGGTTTTACAGGGCAAACAACAGGGCCGCATCTTCATTTCCATATAGCGGGCGCGAATTCGCCTTTAGGCGCTGAAGGCCTCCCCTTTGTGTTTGATCAGTTTGTCAACCTGGGTTCATACACAAATTTTGAAAATTTCGGCAAAACGAAATGGGAGCCCATGAAGGATTTAAACCAGGCAAATGCGGTCAGGCAGCGACCTGCACCGAATGTTGTAATTAAATTTAATTAAGGAAACAGCTATAGATTGAATACGTTTACTTAAACCAGCACTTAAATAAAAATGCCAGAGCTATTAAATGATATACAAATTCAGCAATTCATTAACTATGGTTATTTAAAAATCGAAAACGCATTTACAGAAAAAATTGCGAAAGAGTGCATTGACATACTATGGAAAGATACAGGATGCGATCCTGACAATCCAGCTACCTGGACAAAGCCCGTGATACGGTTAGGCGATTATTCCCAGGAATGTTTTAAAAAAGCGATAAACACATCTGTCCTCCATTCTGCATTTGATAAACTTATTGGAAAAGGGAACTGGCTTCCCAGGAATACAATTGGTTCTTTCCCTATCCGTTTTCCCGCCGTTGATGAACCCGGTGATACAGGCTGGCATGTAGAGGCAAGTTTTCCCGGTGAAGATGCTACTGACTTTTTTAGCTACCGGGTAAACATAAACTCGAAAGGAAGAGCATTGCTGATGTTATTTATATTCTCAGATATCGGTGAATATGATGCCCCGACACGGATACGGGAAGGTTCTCACCTTGATGTTGCAAAGATCTTACAACCATATGGAGAAAGCGGCTTATCGTTTATGGAACTTGCTCAAAAACTGGACGTGACTGCAACCCGGAAAGAGGTTCTTGCAACAGGTCTGCCGGGTACAGTTTATCTATGTCATCCGTTCTTAGTACATGCTGCTCAGCCACACCGTGGTAAACATCCGCGCTTTATGGCACAACCTCCATTGATTCCTTCAAAGGCATTCAGCCTTCATCGTACAGATAATAATTACTGCCCGGTTGAGCTTGCTATACGAAAAGGAATGGGGTTTGATATAGTAACAAAATAAATTAAGATTGGCATGAGTAATATCAAGGTCGCCATATATTCAGAAAAAGATAAACAGGAAGTTGCTGATCTTATAATTGGCATTCAAACAAATGAGTTTAATATCCGGATCAGTTTAGATGAACAACCTGATTTAAAAAATATCCCCGGGTTTTACCAGGTTAACAAGGGAAATTTCTGGATTGCAACTGTTGATGATAAACTCGCGGGTACAATTGGCTTATTAGATATCGGGAATCAGAATGGTGCTCTGCGGAAAATGTTTGTAGATGCGGAGTACCGCGGGAAAGAACATGGTATTGGACCGAGGTTATTAAATACTCTAATTAATTGGGCCGAAATTAAAGATTTCAAAAAAATATTTTTGGGAACAACTGAAAAATTTATTGCTGCACATCGCTTTTATGAAAAGAATAATTTTATAGAAATTGAAAAAAAATTATTACCCGGAGAGTTCCCGGTTATGGGAGTCGATGTCAAATTTTATAAGTACATAATCAATGCGTGACCATAGCTCCCTTCCTCTTTTAATAATCCCTTTAGTGCAACAGTATTCTTCGAAATTATTGGGCACGCTACGTGATACAACCCCTACTTCTCGTTCTTAATAATCTTTCCACCAATCATTACAAATTTTACGCGTTGTAATTCTGTTATGTCTTTCAGCGGATCACCTTTTACGGCAATCATATCCGCCAATTTTCCCACTTCAATCGTACCGATTTCCTTATCTTTTTTTAATAACTCGGCGTTTACTTTTGTGCCTGCCTGTATTGCCTGCATTGGTGTCATACCAAGGCTTACCAATTCTGAAAACTCTCTTGCGGAAAACGATGCAGGCCAGCCTACATAATCTGTGCCCACCCCTATCTTCACTCCTTTCTTAATTGCTATTCGTAAATTTTTATAAAATCCGTCCTTTACTTTCCGGTTCAGCTCAACCGCTTTTGTCAACGCTTTACTGTCCGGGATTTGTTCTTCAAAATATAAGCCGATAGTCAGTGTAGGTATAAGATAAGTGCCGTGCTGTATCATCAGATCGATTGCCTCTTCATCCAAAAAAGTGCCATGTTCAATAGAGCGAACACCAGCTTTTACTGCATCTTTGATACCATCTGTTGCATGTGCATGTGCCATAACGGGCACGTCCCTCCGCCCCGCTTCTTCTACTGCTGCTTTTAATTCTTCAGGACTGAAATGAACGTTTTGCGGATTATCGCCGGTTGTCATAAAGGCACCCGTTACTAAAATTTTAATCCAGTCACTGCCATACTTAATTTCACTACGAATCGCTTTCCGGATTTCTTCAGGCCCGTCAACAATCAATCCATCAGGGGTTATTTTTTGTTCGTAAGAAAAGAAATTGATATCGCCTCCGCCGCCTGTTACTGAAAGATAATGACCTGCACCATAAATATGCGGTCCGGTAAATAACCCCTTATTGATAGCATTGCGGACTTCGAAATCTGCATATCCCACATCAGCATCACCGGCAACACGCATCGCCGTCCATCCTGCTGATAATAAATTCTGTACTGTTCTTAACCCGGACAAGGCTTTTGAAGCTGAAGAAGCACGCAGATGTGCTACCTGGTAATCATCAGCAGAAATATCCGGGTGAACATGAACATCAATTAATCCGGGCAATAACGTGAAGTCACCCAAATCAATTATTGTCGTGCCTTTTTGTATGTTTTCTTTTTTATCAACGGCTATGATAGTATTACCATCAATGATAACAGCAGGATTAGAAATTGTTTTACCCGTTCCATCGATTAACGTTTTGCAGACGATAGCAATCTTTTGACCTTGTAAAAAAGAAGTAACCGTAATGAGAAAAGCAACAATGAAAATTCTTTTCATTTTAGTGTGGTATGATTTTTTGAAGAGTCTGGTAAATTGTATTCAAATTTAATTCTTCCATTGATCACTGGAATTTATTTAAAGGCAACCCGGTAATCAATAGTAATTTTTATCCTGAATTTATAAACCAATCTTTGGCAACAAAATGTCGCGTCCGCCCCTGTAAATGTCGTGTTCACGCATGATTTTTTTGAAATTGTTTCAGGAAGTTTGTGAAACAAAACACTTAACGATTAAAACCATAAAACATGGAAACAAAAGAAAAAACTGTAATTACTGTCGAGAACACAGTAAATGCACCGGTGGAAAAAGTATGGGAGTTCTGGACAAAACCGGAACATATCACACAATGGAACAATGCTTCAGACGATTGGCACACACCCCGTGCTGAAAATGATTTAAGGACAGGCGGTAGCTTTTCTGCAAGAATGGAAGCAAAAGACGGCAGTTTTGGTTTTGACTTTGGCGGTATATATGATGATGTAAAAAAGAATGAATGCATTGAATATACAATGGGTGACGGCAGAAAGGTAAAAGTAAATTTTACGCCCCATGGAAATACAACAAAAGTTACGGAGGCTTTCGAAGCAGAAGATACAAACCCTGCTGAAATGCAGAAAGGTGGCTGGCAGGCAATTCTGGATAATTTCAAAAAGTATACTGAAAGCAAAAACTAGTCCCAATAGCCGTTGAACCTGTGATTAAAGAAGGTCAACGGCTTTTTTGTCACCCTTCAAATGACGCAAAGCATTTGACTTCTTATTTTTTTCAATCGGTCTGTTTCAATAGTATTCAATACATTTATATAAATCAGTATTGAATTATGGGCTCACCCGAAATCAAAACATCCATCGCTCCCTGGCTATCCGTAAACAATAGTATAAAAGCAGTTGAGTTTTATAAGTCGGCATTTAATGCTGTTGAAACTTACCGGTTGGATATTCCCGGGGGCGTTATTGCAAGATTATCTGTAGGCGGCGCCGAGTTTTGGGTAAGTGATGGATCAACAGAGGCCGGTAGTTCTGCACCTGAACAATTAGGTGGAAATACAATCCGGATGATATTGACTATTGCAAACCCGGATGAATTATTTCAGCAGGCATTAAAAGCAGGTGCAACAGAAATATTTCCTATCGGCGAAGGCCATGGCTGGAGATTAGGCAGGCTCACCGATCCATTCGGGCTTCATTGGGAAATTGGTCATCCTTTGGATGAAGAATAAAGTGCGGCTTTATACGGGTATCAATCTTTCTTTTTACTTTATCACACATTATTTCTTACAGAAGTTACAACAGGAGTAGTACGTTACTATGCAGCATAGTTGTACAGCAAGCAATTCTATCTGAAAGCAAAAGACCTGCGCATAAAGTACAGGTCTTTTTATTTAATGGATTAATCTACAATACCACAATCTTTCTGACCAGGTTAGTATTGTTAGCCCGGTCTGTGATTTTTAATAAGTATATGCCGGAAAGCAATTGTTTCAATTGTAACTGAGATGAGGTATATCCTGTCCATTTCCGTTGTACCCTGCCATTAATATCGGTCAACTGTATATCTTTTTGAGTGAACGAATCGAAAACAACGTTTACCGTACCCTGTGCTGCAGGATTAGGATAGATCAGCACTCTTCCGGCAGCAGTAGTCCCTTTCACGATCTGCACATCACTGTATTTAGATTTACCATCAAAATCCACTTGTTTAAGGCGGTATTGCGATGCATCACCTGAAATATTCACATCTTTGTATACATAGTTAAGTTCATCAGAGCTGTTGCCGTCGGGTTTTTGGGATGGCACAAAACCAATCGTTTCAAAACCTTCTTCACCCTGGAGTTTCCTTTCAATTTCAAAACCACGGTTATTAAATTCTGAAACTGTTTGCCATTCCATGTTTACAGAGTTGTCTTTTCTTTTTGCTGTAAACGATGTAAGTGTTACGGGAATAGGTGCAACGATTGCGCTGTTCCCGACAGAAAAATCATCAAAATAAAATGACGATGGAAAACACGGAAAAATCATCCTGAATGAAATAACATAATGCACCGGAATGCCCGCTACAAGAGCAGGATCACTGATATTAGCGCAGACCGTATTTCCAGCAGAAAACGAAACATTATTACACCGGGCTATTTCCAAACCTGTAAGGTTATTAATAACCGTTATCCGGAAACCTTCGGGATTAAGTGCACAGCTTCCACTTATCCTGGCAAAAGTAAAACCAATGCGTGTCACCCCATTCATAGCGAGGGTGTAGTTCGAGGAGTTTATGGTATAAGTAGCAAAAAAATTAGGATTGTTAAGCTGCCATCGTCCGTTAACAGCGCTGTAACCCAATGAAGCGGAATAAAAATTACCGTTGCCGGCATTAAAATTCTGGGAAACATTCCCCCCCGTACAAGCATTCACGTTTATATTGTTGCACGTGGATTGTGAAAAGCCACAGATAGTGAACAACAGGAATGAAAGGAGGAAAACGAAAAAAACAGCCTTTTTTGTAAAACAGCGTAAAAGTATATTCATATGTATAATTTGCTCAAGTACCTAAAGGCTCTTCATACAATGAATTGAATTTGGAAGCGGGTTCAAAAGGTGGGGGATCTGTCGGGGTGTAAAAATAGGGAAAGCATAAACACAAAACACTATCGCGGTAAAAAGAGCATGAAAATTATTTTGGCGCTTAACAGTCGCCGGAAGTTCATTCCAATACATCACAACAATACCCGTTTTCTTTTACCAGGGTCATCACTTTTTCCACAACAAACTTCTCTCCTTCTATCCGCAATATCCTGTCGCAATCTTTAAGGTCAAAGTTTATCTTGCTGCATGGAAAATGCTGCAGTAAGATGCTAATAACTTTTTTTGCTTCCGATTGTCTCTTCACGTTTGTTTTGAAAACTTCTATCATCCTGTTCACATTTTTAGTCATTTAAGAGTAAGCTTCTGTTTCTTATGATAAAATGTGTAGGAAAGCGCTAAAACGGTGAACGGAAGAATCATAAAGATCCATCCACCCTGTGGTCCCATGAATGGATCACCCATGGCAATGCTAGAATAGGTAGCTCCCGCTAAATCATACACTAATCCGGCATAAGCCCATTCCTTTATGCGGGGAAAACCGGGTATAATGATGGCTATGGCCGCCAACAGTTTTGCAACTCCCAAAAATGGGATAATATATTTCGGATAGCCGAGATGACCACTTATCAAATCAGTCGCGTCTTTTATTACAATTATATCCGGTATTGCACTGAACAACATGAATGCGGATAATAAACCCGTAAATACCCAGTATAAAATTTTAGTCCTTTTCATATTAATAATTTGAAGTTGGCTTTGAAAAAATAATTCCATTGAATGCTATCCGCATTCATAATTGTCAATTAAACTATAGGCCCCGCATTAATTAATGAGATTCACTCAGCTTCTTCAGTCTTTCCAATCCCGTATTATATTGCTTACCCATCATTTCATCCATATTTATAAATAACGTCATTACATTCATTGGGTAGGGATATTTTGTATCAAATCCCCAGGTAACTTTTGTCCCGTTACCCGCATCACCCAGGTTAAGATATGCATCTGCCTCGCCGCTGAATGGTTCTATGAAATTCAGATGTGTTTCAATCCTGGAAGGCTTGTCAATCTTTGTAATGGTTTGGTTTCCGCTTCCGACTTGTTTATTTCCTTTCCATCTGTATAGTGAGCCTACCGCGCCTTCCTGGCCTTCGTATGACACCTGAACATTTGGGTCGGCGTCTGTCCATGGGCTCCATTTCATCATTGCCTGTAATGAACTTAGGTTATTCCAGACCGTGTCACGAGTCGCATTAATCGTTATATCCTTTTCAATATGATACGTTTTGGAAACGAAAATGCCTGCGATCAATACAAATGCTATAATCAACAAAAGAATTATTCCTATAACTTTTAAAAACTTTTTCATGATGGTTGATTTATTTGAATAATTAAGAGTTTGTATAGTTTACCATCCACTTTATGCCAAACTTATCAGTCAGCGATCCATAATAGGCACCCCAGAACATATCCTGTAATTCCATCTCCACATTACCACCTGTTGACAATCCGTTAAACAGTTTTGTTGCTTCGTCCCTGCTATCCGGTCTGATGCAGATATATTGATTTGTTCCGGTTATTAAAGAGAATCCCATACTTTCAGGAGCATCGGTTGCCATCAGCATATTATTCTTTCCGATGGGTAGTGCGATATGCATGATCTGGTTTGCTGTGCCCGGAGGCAGTTTGTCCGCGTCAGGAGTGTCTTTAAACCGTTGCAATGAGGCAAATTCTCCCCCGAACACGGATTTGTAAAAATTAAACGCCTCTTCAGTATTACCCGGAAAATTTAAATAAGGATTGATTGTTGCCATGATAGTGTGATTTATTTATTTTTAGATAATTTTCTTTTGCTCTTCCTTTTTATTTGAGCTTTTGTTAAATAATTTTCCAGCCCATCGAATTTTGAAGTCCAGTATTTTTTATACTGCATTATCCAATCAGACACTTCAGAAAGCCTTTCTAATTTCGCTTCACAATATTTTTCCCGGCCATTTTGTTTCAGAACCAGCAACCCGCATTCAGTCAATATTTTTATATGTTTATAAACAGCGGTACGGCTTACTTCAAAATTTTCGGCTACGGAATTAACGTTCATAGATTGCTGCGCAATCATACTCAATATCTCTCTCCTGGTCGGATCGGCTATTGCCCGGTAAACATCTCTTCGCATATTTCATGTAACCTTTCGGTTGTAAAAATACATGAAACCTTTTCGTTGCATGGGTTGTAATTGCGACTTTGTGGGGGTGAAATTGCGACATATAACATGGAAAATATTCACCCGGTGATATCATGCTTATTTATCAAAATCCGGATTAAAAAATATTTTACAACAGCTTATTCTGTATGTCAGCATCTTTATGAAAGGTAAATTGAATGGCACTAAAGCGATCCGATAGCTGTATCTGTTCAACAATATTACAACCCCTGCCGTATACCCGGGTTGATTTATATTGGTCTGTAATTGTAGTTCGTAATAAGTAAATTGTAGTTGGTGCCCGGTGATATTAAAGTATTTCGCTTTTGCCGGCAAGTTTTATTTCTTCACGCATTTCATCCGTAATGCGAACATTGCCTGCCAATAAAATAATTAATGCCAATAAAGATGAAGCAGCCATAATGAGGGCTGTTGGTAAACTTCCTTTTATACTCATCATTCCTACGCCGGAAGAAATAATTCCGCCAACACCGATCTGGATAAATCCGAGTAAAGCTGACGCACTTCCGGCATTTTTAGAGAAGGGCGCCATGGCAATGGCCGCTGCATTGGGATAAGTAAGACCTGTACAAGCCAGTTGTACAAACAGGAATATAATATTCCCTGCTAACCCATACCAGCCATTGAGTACCCCTATAAAATAAAATAAACCAGCTATTGATTGGATGATAAGAGCAGTTTTAAAAATCTGTTCGCTTGAATATTTGCGTGTAAAAATATGGTTCAGTTGGCTGCATGTTATAAAACCGACGGATAGCAAAGCAAAAATGCCTCCGTATACTTTGTGGCTCACATGAAAGCTATCCATAAATATGGCAGGTGAACCGGCAACATAAACAAAAAGGCCTGCGAAAGAAAATGTACCGGCCAGTGAGAATACAATAAACTGTCTTTTTATCAGTATTTCTTTAAATCCATTAATAATAGGTTTCGGCTTCAATGATATAGAGGTATCTGCAGGATGCCCCTCAGGCAAAAACAACACTGTAATTATTAAAACGATGAAAACAATTATCGCCAGAATAATAAAAATCCATCGCCAGTTTAATGCACCCACAATAAATCCGCCGGCAGTTGGAGCCAATAAGGGTGATACGCCCAAAATAAGGACTAACGAAGATATAATCCTTGCACTTTTATCTACGGGAAAAAAATCACGCACCATCGCCATAGCTGCAACAGCAGCGACACAACCACTTACCGCTTGCATGAAACGAAGAACAAGTAAAGCGCCGATGGATCCGGAAGCCGCACAACCAATGCTTGCAACGATATACAAGGATAAGCCGATGTACAACGGCCGCTTTCTTCCAAACCGGTCTAACAGCGGGCCATATATGATTTGCCCTAATGAAAGTCCCAGGAAATAAGTCGAAACTGATAAGGCTACATTATTAATTGTTGTATGCAGGTCAGCGGCGATCTCAGGAAAAGCCGGCAAATACATATCAATTGAAATCGGCGAAATTGTGTTCAGTATGCCCAGCATCAAAACCAGGAAAAAGTTTTCTCTGTTGCTTCGTTGTTTAATCATCTTTTCGTTTTACCCATTCAAAAACCAATCTGTTCAACCCGGAAAATAGAATTGAGTTTGCGAAATTATTTTTTTCCCGGTTACCGGCTATTTATTTTTTACCGATTCCAGTATTTTTTTCAGTTGGTGAGAATGCCGTTGGGTATGATAAACAACAAAATGCATTAATTCAAGCTTGGTGATGTCTCCGAAAGCAACATGACGGATAGTTCCTGACAAGCTGACTTTTTTACTGAGCGATTTCAATTCGTCAATAGATCTATCAAGATCAGCAGACAGCGTTTCCTTTTTGTAATTTCCAGGTTCCGGTATAATAAAATCGGGTGATTTCAATTTGGTTTTAAAATCCAGGAACACAGCTTTTAATTCCCCTACTCTTTCATCCGGCGATCTGTCGGCAGGTTGTGCTTCCATATTTAATGCCTGGGCTATGGATTTGTTTGACTTAAGCACATGCACCCCCACCTGTGCCGCTGTCCAGCTTCCTTCACAGGGAATTGCATTGATTTCTTTCTGGCTGAACGAAGAAATTAATCCTGTAAACTCTGCGGCCGCGTTTTCATAATGCATATACACTTCTTCTTTCATTTTATAAGTAGTTTGAAAGCATTCGTAAATAAGAAATGAAATATTTTTGGGTTGCTTTCCAGCACAGTGGGATCCGAAGCTTGGAATTCACGTGACTTGAAGTCGCGGC